>WBZS01000102.1_pt1 | contig 169666 bp, 158 predicted proteins | sample 5204201 | NCBI WGS metagenome assembly WBZS01 (sample SAMN12344357, study PRJNA552823) | activated sludge metagenome | biome: Activated sludge suspended growth; feature: Nitrification reactor; material: Wastewater; isolation source: activated sludge from nitrification reactor of wastewater... | reverse complement strand
TACGGCCTCAACGGACCAAGGAAGAAACGGCGTCACCGGACAGCCGCACGACCCCATTCTCAGCCTCGAAGAGGCGCCCCACCAGGGCACCCAGGCTAACTAGTTCTGGCCTCCCGTCGACGGGAGGCCAGAACTAGTTAGGCAGGGCTTTGGGAACGGGGCGCGGGCTACTTCATGGACGTCTCGCCGGTGGAGAGGGCGGCGACGAACGCCTCCTGCGGTACCTCGACGCGGCCGACCATTTTCATCCGCTTCTTGCCTTCCTTCTGCTTCTCGAGCAGCTTGCGCTTGCGGGTGATGTCACCGCCGTAGCACTTGGCCAGGACGTCCTTGCGGATCGCCCGGACGGTCTCACGGGCGATCACCCGGGACCCGATCGCCGCCTGGATCGGCACCTCGAACTGCTGCCGCGGGATCAGCTCCTTGAGCTTCTTCGACATCGCGACGCCGTAGGCGTAGGCCGCGTCGGCGTGCACGATCGCACTGAAGGCGTCCACCGGTTCGCCGTGCAGCAGAATGTCGACCTTGACCAGCTTGGCGACCTGCTCGCCGGCCTCGTCGTAGTCGAGGGAGGCATAGCCCTTCGTCCGCGACTTCAGCGCGTCGAAGAAGTCGAAGACGATCTCTGCCAGCGGCAGCTGGTAGCGGATCTCGACCCGGTCCTCGCTGAGGTAGTCCATCCCGGTCTGGACGCCGCGGCGGGCCTGACACAGCTCCAGGATCGTGCCGATGTAGTCGGTCGGGGTCAAGATGGTCGCTTTCACCACCGGCTCCCAGACCTCGGCCACCTTGCCCTCTGGGTATTCGGACGGGTTGGTCACGACATGCCCCGAGCCGTCCTCCATCACCACCCGGTACACCACGTTCGGCGCGGTCGAGATCAGGTCGAGGTTGAACTCGCGCTCCAGCCGCTCGCGGACGATCTCCATGTGCAGCAGGCCGAGGAAACCGACCCGGAAGCCGAAGCCCAGCGCCCCGGACGTCTCGGGCTCGTAGGTGAGCGCCGCATCGTTGAGCTGCAGCTTGTCCAGCGCCTCGCGCAGTTCGGGGAAGTCGGCGCCGTCGATCGGGTACAGCCCGGCGTAGACCATCGGGTTGGGTTGCCGGTAGCCGCCCAGGTTCGTCGTCGCCGGCCGCGGCACCAGGGTGACGGTGTCGCCCACCCGCGACTGCCGGACGTCCTTCACTCCGGTGATCAGGTAGCCCACCTCGCCGACGCCCAGGCCGTTGGACGGCACCGGCTCCGGGCTGATCACGCCCAGCTCCAGCACCTCATGGGTGGCCCTGGTGGACATCATCAGGATCCGGTCCCGGTGGGCCAGCGCCCCGTCGACCACGCGGACGTAGGTGACCACGCCGCGGTAGGTGTCGTAGACCGAGTCGAAGATCAGCGCCCGGGCCGGGGCTGCCGGGTCCCCGACCGGGGCGGGAATCTGCTCCACGATCGCGTCCAAGAGTTCCCCGACGCCCTCGCCGGTCTTCGCCGACACCCGGAAGACGTCGTCGGGGTCGCAGCCGACCAGGTGGGCGATCTCGGCGGCGAACTTCTCCGGCTGCGCACTGGGCAGGTCGATCTTGTTCAGCACCGGGATGATGTGCAGGTCGGCGTCCAGCGCCAGATACAGGTTCGCCAGGGTCTGCGCCTCGATCCCCTGGGCGGCGTCGATCAGCAGAATGGCGCCTTCGCAGGCGGCCAGCGATCGGGACACCTCGTAGGTGAAGTCCACGTGCCCGGGGGTGTCGATCATGTTCAGAACGTGGTCGGCGCCGTCGACCCGCCACGGCATTCGGACCGCCTGCGACTTGATGGTGATGCCGCGCTCGCGTTCGATGTCCATCCGGTCCAGGTACTGGGCGCGCATCGAGCGGGCGTCGACCACGCCGGTGGCCTGCAGCATCCGATCGGCCAGGGTCGATTTGCCGTGGTCGATGTGCGCGATGATGCAAAAGTTCCGGATGCTCTCCGGGGGCGTGGCGCCGGGGCGGGGTCCGCTCATTCACCTGTCCTGTGTCTGGTCCGAAGGGTCACTCTACCGATCGCAGCCACCGGTATCGGGCACCGGCCCCGCAGTGCGCAGCCTCCCGTAAGGTGCATGACTGTGACTGCGCCACTTCATCCCAACTTCCGCCCCATGTTCGACATCGTGCTGGCCCGCAACCCGGGCGAGCCGGAGTTCCATCAGGCCGTCTACGAGGTGATGCAGAGCCTGGCGCCGCTCGCCGGGGACCGTCCCGAGTACGCCCAATGGTCGATCCTGCAGCGCGTCTGCGAACCCGAACGACAGATCATCTTCCGCGTGCCCTGGGTGACCGACGCCGGCCAGGTCGAGATCAACCGCGGCTTCCGGGTGGAGTTCAACTCCGCGCTGGGACCGTACAAGGGCGGGCTGCGCTTCCACCCCAGCGTCAACCTGTCCATCATCAAATTCCTCGGTTTCGAGCAGACCTTCAAGAATGCGCTCACCGGCATGCCGATCGGCGGCGGCAAGGGCGGTTCGGACTTCGACCCGAAGGGCCGCTCAGACAACGAGGTGATGCGGTTCTGCCAGTCGTTCATGACCGAGCTGTACCGGCACCTGGGTGAATACACCGACGTCCCGGCCGGCGATATCGGTGTCGGCGGCCGCGAGATCGGCTACCTGTTCGGCCAGTACAAACGGATCACCAACCGCTACGAGTCCGGGGTGCTGACCGGCAAGGGCGTCAGCTGGGGCGGGTCGCGGGCTCGCACCGAGGCGACCGGCTATGGAACCGTCCACTTCGCACAGGCCATGCTCGGCGTCCGGGGCGAGGACTTCGGCGGGCGCAGGGTGGTCGTCTCGGGTTCCGGCAACGTGGCGATCTACGCGGTCGAGAAGGCGCAGGAACTGGGCGCCAAGGTCGTGGCCGTCTCGGACTCGTCCGGCTACGTGGTGGACGCCGAAGGCATCGATCTCGAGGTGCTCAAGGACGTCAAGGAAGTCCGCCGGGGCCGGATCTCTGACTACGCCGATGCAGTCGGTTTGCGGGCCCGCGTCGTCACCGAGGGCTCCGTCTTCGACGTGCCGTGCGAGGTGGCGCTGCCCTGCGCCACCCAGAACGAGGTGGACGAGAGGCAGGCCAGGATCCTGGTCGGCAACGGAGTCAGGTTGGTCGCCGAGGGCGCCAACATGCCGTGCACCCCGGCCGCAGTGTCGCTGCTGCGTGAGGCGGGCGTGCTGTTCGCGCCGGGCAAGGCGTCCAACGCCGGCGGCGTCGCCACTTCCGCGCTGGAGATGCAGCAGAACGCCAGCCGGGACGCCTGGGACTTCGAGACCACCGCCGGACGGCTCGAGCAGATCATGCACGACATCCACGACGAATGCCTGGCCACCGCCGAGGAGTTCGGCAGCCCCGGCGACTACGTGGTCGGGGCCAATCTGGCCGGCTACATCAAGGTCGCCGACGCCATGGTCGCGATGGGCGTCATCTGACAGAGGTTTCGACACGCTCAACCGGCAGCGGTGCGCGATGCCGCGTAGGGTGCGGTCATGACGCGGGCCAGCACGGGGATCCCGGGCCTGGACGACACCATCGACCACCTGCGGATCGGCGACAACGTGGTCTGGCAGGTCGATTCGCTGGCCGACTTCCAGGCCGTGGCGGCGCCGTTCGTCGCCCGTGCTCGCGCCGACGACCGCCGGCTGGTCTATCTGAGTTTCGGGCTGCGTCCGCCGCTGCTGGACGACCTGGAGGGCGTCGAGGTGCGCACCGTCGATCCGAGCGTGGGGTTCGAACGGTTCGCGATCGCCACCCATGAACTGCTGGCCGAGATCGGTCCGCACGGCTTCTACGTGGTCGACCCGCTGACCGACCTGCACCGGGCGTGGCACTCCGACCTGATGGTCCTGAATTTCTTCCAAGCCACCTGCCCGTACCTGTTCGAACTCGACACCATCGCCTACTTCCCGCTGCTGCGAAACCGGCACACCTACGCCACGGTCGCCGGCATCCGCGAGACCACCCAGGTGCTGCTCGACCTGCACCGCATTGATGAGGCGCTCTACGTGCATCCGCTCAAAGTGTGGCAGCGGCACTCCCCCACGATGTTCTTCCCTCATCGGCTGGACGGCGGGCAGGCGATCTCGATCACCTCGTCCGCGACCAGCACCCGGCTGTTCTCGTCGCTGGCGAGGCGGATCGACCCGCCGGATGTGTGGCAGCGGATGGTCGAGGAGGCCTGGGCCGCACTGTCCTCGGACGCCGCGGCGCAGGAGGCGGCGCGCACCACCCTGCTGGCGGTGCTGGTCGGCGGCCGGGGCCGGATGGCCGAACTGTGCCGGCGCCGGCTGCGGCTGGTCGACCTGCTCGCGGTGGCGTCCCGGCTGGTCGGCACCGGCCGGATCGGCGGCAAGGCGCTGGGCGTGCTGCTGGCCCGGGCGATCCTGGAGCAGTCCACGCCGGAGCCCGGCTCGGCGTTCGGCCCCGGCGGCGTCGCCGGACGGCTCGAACCGCACGACTCGTTCTTCCTCGGCAGCGACGTGTTCGTCAGCTTCCTGGTCGCCAACGGCTGGTGGCGGGACTGGACGGCGCACCGTGCCGACGACGGCACGCGGGCCGCCGCGGCGCTGCACGGGCAGATCCCGGGCGGCACCTTCCCGCGCCGGTTCCGCGAGGACTTCCTGCAGGTGCTGGAACACTTCGGCCAGGCACCGATCATCGTCCGCTCCAGTTCGCTGCTCGAGGACGACTACGGCAACGCCTTCGCCGGCACCTACGACAGCGTGTTCTGCGCCAACCAGGGCACCCCCCAGGAGCGGCTGGCCGCCTTCGAGGACGCCGTCCGCACCGTTTACGCGAGCGCGATGAGCCCGCAGGCTCTCCGGTATCGGGCCGACCGCGGTCTGCTCGACCTCGACGAGCAGATGGCCATCCTGGTGCAACGTGTCTCCGGCGAGCTGCACGGCGAGCTGTTCTTCCCGCTGGCCGCCGGAGTAGCCAACTCGTCCAGCCTGTACGTCTGGGACGCCTCGCTGCCCGATGCCGGCATGGCGCGCCTGGTGGTCGGGCTGGGCACCCGCGCCGTCGACCGGACCGGCGGCGACTTCGCCCGGATCGTCAGCCTGGCCGCGCCGAGCGCCAACCCGGCGCCGGCAGACGAGTTGGGTCGGTGGACGCAGCGGCGGGTGGATGTCCTCGACCTGGCCGGCAACGCGTCCGTGACGCTGAGCGTGGGCGACGTCCGGACGCGGGCGTCCGACCTGGACTGGTCGCTGGTGGCCAGCCCGGACGCGGCGGCGGCCCGCCGGTTGCGCGAACTCGGCCGGCGGGGACGTGGAGTGCCCGAGGTGATCGACTTCGACACGCTGTTGCGCGACACGGACTTCCCGGTGCTGCTGCGGACGACGCTCGCGCACCTCGCCGGGGCGTACGACCATCCGGTGGACATCGAGTTCACCGTGAACCCCGACCGCTCGGGTCGGGTGTCGCTCAACCTCGTCCAGTGCCGTCCCTTGCAGACCCGTGGCGTCGGCGGAGCGGTCGGCGTCCCCGAGGTGGTGCCCGAGCGCTGCCTGTTCTCCACGGTCGGCAACTTCATGGGAGGCAATGCCCGGCTGCCGATCGAATGGGCCGTACTGGTGCGTCCGGACGCCTACCTGGCGCTGGGCGAGCCCGGCCGGTACGCGGTGGCCCGGCGGATCGGCGTCCTGAACCGTGCCCTCGACGGCGCCGCCCTGCTGGTCGGTCCGGGACGTTGGGGTACGTCGATGCCGGCCCTGGGCGTGCCGACCCACTTCACCGACCTGAACCGGTTCACCGGACTGGTGGAGACCACGTACGCCGCGGGTTCGTTCCGGCCCGAACTCTCCTACGGCAGCCACTTCTTCCAGGAGTTGGTCGAGACCGGCATCTGGTATGCCGCGCTGTTCGACGACCGGCCCGGTGTGTCGTTCCACCCCGATCTGCTCACGTCGCTGCCCAACCGGCACGCCGAGCTGTGCCCCGAGGACCCATGGCTGGCCGAGGTCGTCCACGTCGCCCGCACGCCGGGCCTGGTCCTGCACGCCGACGTCACCGAGCAGCGCATGACCCTCCAATGGCAGCCCTCCCCCTAGGGCCCTGCCTAACAGTTCAGGCCCGTCGTCGACGGCAGGCCACAACTAGTTAGGCAGGGCTTTGCGCGCAAGAGACCCGGAGGGGCCGCTTTGCTGACCGGGAGCGCGCTTTGATAGTGTGAGTGGTCGCGCCTGCCGTGGGCGCGCATCACCGTGAGCACCCAGTACCGAAGAGGCATGCCCTGTGGCGAACATCAAGTCCCAGATGAAGCGCATCAAGACGAACGAGAAGGCTCGTCAGCGCAACAAGGCCGTGAAGTCGACCCTGCGCACCCATGTGCGCCGGTTCCGTGAGGCTGCTGAGGCCGGCGACACCGAGAAGGCGCAGACACTGGCCCAGAGCGCCTGCCGCGCGCTCGACAAGGCCGCGTCGAAGGGCGTGATCCACCGCAATCAGGCCGCCAACCGCAAGTCGGCCATCGCCGCTCAGGCCGCCGCACTCTGAACTCAATACCAAGCGCCGCCCGCAGGTTCGGGCGGCGCTTGTGCGTTCCCCGACGTCAGTCCCGGCACCCGTCCGGGTCGCCGGTGCACGACCGCGACAACTGAAGAAACCTAGACAACCCTGAGCGAATTGCATTGATTCTGAGAATGTGATTAGGTTTCTCAGACAGTTGAGGGCTGGCGTGACGCCGGCACCCAGCGGGCTCACGAGAGTCCACGGAGCAACGGGGAAGATTTAATGAGCAATCGCACGCGCTTGGCCGTTTCGGCCGCTACGGCGACAGTGACACTGACGCTGGCCGCCGGCACGTTCGCCATGACGACGCCAGCCAGCACTGGTGCCGCCGAGTCCAGGCCCGTCGCGGCCGTCCAGGAGGTCACCTCAACCGCCAAGCTCTCCGGCAACTCGCCGAAGGCGAAGGTGGGCCACTACAAGCGCCTCACCAAGAAGGCCAAGAGAGTCGCCAACAAGGTCCGCAACAAGTGGCGCGCGATCAAGTTCATCGGCGGCTGGCGTGCCGGCAGCGCCTACTCGAGCGACCATCCCGGGGGCCGTGCCATCGACGTGATGATCCCGAAGTGGAAGAAGAACGCTGGCCTGGGCTGGTCAATCGCCAAGTACTTCGCGAAGAAGAAGAATGCCAAGAAGTACAAGATCAGCTACGTGATCTTCCGGCAGAGGATCTGGACGGTGCAGACCCCGCGCTGGCGCCACATGTCCAACCGCGGCGGCGCCACAGCGAACCACTACGATCACGTGCACATCTCAGTCAAGCGCTGAGGTCGCCGGACCGGGGGACGCGCCAATCTTCCCCCGCAGCGAAGCCCGTCCATGTGGCAGTCCCCCCGCCACCGGACGGGCTTCGCCCTTCCCTGTCCCGGCCTCTGCGCAGGGGCCGTTGGCAATCCGTGTCACCGCAGGTTGCGCGTCGAGACCCTTCAAGGGCCGCCGAGGTCGAGACAGATTTCGAGCGGCGGGAGTCGGCTAGCCCCGGCTGGACGCCAAGCGACGGTCTCGACCTCTGCTCGCGGCGACCCCGAGAACGAGCATCTCCAGTGCGAAGCCGGGATCGCCGGCCGCGCCCTTGACGTCGGCGTCGGCGCGCGCGGCAAGCTGGATCGCCGTCGCCACGCCGGACGCGTTCCATCCCCGCGCCTGCCGGGCCAGCTCCTTCAGCTTCCACGGCGGCACGCCGACCCGCCGGGCGAGGTCCGCGTCACGCAGCCGCTCGTCGCGCGCGTCCAGGTACTTTCCGAGATTGCGCAGCGCCGAGGCGACCGCGCTGGTCAGCAGGACGGGCGCGACGCCGGTCTCCAGCGCCCATCGCAAGCTGCCCAGCGCCGCCTCGCGATTCCCGTCAAGGCAGTGATTCGCGACTGCGAACCCGGTGGTCTCGGCCCGGCCGGCGAAGTAGCGCTGCACGTCGGCCTGGGTGATCACCCCTTCGGTGTCGGCGAGCAACTGGGTCACAGCGGCAGCCACGCTGCGCAGATCGCTGCCGACGGCACCCACCAGCGCCTCGGCCGTTGCCCGGTCGACCCGACCGCCATGGCGACGGACCTCCGCCGTGACGAACTGGGGCAACTCCCAGGCCTTGACCGCCGGTGCGTCGACCTGGGAGACCTTCGCCTTGCGCAGCCGATCGAGCAGCGCCTTGCCCTTGGCGCCGCCCTCGTGCACCAGGATGAGCACCATGTCGTCCCCCGGATCGGACGCCAGCGCAACCAGGTCATCGAACACGTCGGCAGGTAGATCCGCCAGCTGCTCGAGGACCACCACCGTGGACGCGGAGAAGAGCGACCCGGTGGCGAGTTCGGCCAGGCGGCCACGGTCCAACCCTCCGGCCGGGACCCTACTCACAGTGGCGTCCGGGCGGGCCTGGATCGCCTCGCCCACGAGGTGCTGCACGGCCCGCTCGGCGAGGAGGCTCTCGGGCCCTTGGATCAAGGTCACGGTCGCGAACGGCGTGGTCATGGTCTCAGCATGCCAGGCGGCACGGACAGCATCAGTGTGCCCGCACTCGGGCCGGCGGCCGCTGTCCCTTTGGGAGTGTCAGCCGTCACACTCGACCCACACGCCTTCATCGCTGTGTGGTGCTGACCAGTGCCTCCCCGCGCCTGCTGATGGCGATCGAACCCTGAAGGTCGGTGCGAGCGACCATCATGCCGAGTTGCTGGACGGCGCGCTGGGTCCTCACCGCCGGATGGCCGTAGTCGTTGTCCTGGCCGGCGCTGAACACGGCGAGGGTGGCCCGGCTGGCCGCCAGAAACTCGGGCAACTGATGACCCGACCCGTGATGAGGGACCAGCAGGACGTCTGCCCTGAGATCGGCGCCGGACGCCAACGCGTTGCGCTGACCGTCTTCCTGGACGTCGCCGGCCAGCAGGACACGAACCCCGCCGACAGTAGCCAGCATCACCAGTGACCCGTCGTTCTCCGCCGCCGATTCGCCCTCGTCTGCGCCCGGCAGAGCAGAGGTGGCCCGTATCGACACCACCTCGATGCTCACCTCACCCGCCCGCAGTCGGCTTCCCGGGCCGAGCACGGTCAGCCCCACCCCGCTGGCCGCCTGCTCGACCAGCGCCCGCCCCGGGGCCGGACTGGTGGCGGACGAGACCGCAACCACGCTCGTGCGATGCCCCTCGACCGCCGCGCCGATGCCGGTGACATGGTCAGCGTGGAAGTGAGTCAACACGACCAGCGGGACGGCCTCAACACCCAGCCCGGCGAGACACCCGCGCAGTTTCGCCGGATCGGGTCCGGCATCGACCAGCGCAGCGACTCCTGGTCCGGCCCGCAGCAGCGTCGCGTCCCCCTGGCCGACGTCGCAGAAGACCACCGCCCAATCCGGTGGCGGCCAGCCGGGCGGGCTGGGTGGCCGCAGCAGCGCCACCACCAGGACCAGCCCCGCCGCTCCCGCCAGCCACCGGCTGCGCAGCAGCCGCGGCATGACCAGCACCAAGCCGACACAGCCCGCCAGCACAAGCGCCACGCCGGCCGCGTTCGCCGGCCAGGTGACCGCGGCGGCCGGGAAGAGTTCCCCCAGCCGAGCGATCCAACACAGGCCCTGAGCACACCATCCGGCACCTGTCGCGAAGAGGGCGGCCAGCGCAAGCATGGGCACCGCGAGCGCCGCCGCAAGAAAGCCCAGCACCGTCGCCGGACCCACCAAGGGACCGGCGGCCAGGTTTGCGATCAGGCCGGCCAGGCTGATCTGGCCCGACAGCAGGGTCACCAGAGGCTCGGTCGCAAGCTGGGCGGCCAGCGGTGTGGCGAGTCCCTCGGCGAGCGGTCGTGGCAACCAGCGGACCAGCGCGTCCGTCCAGGAACGCGACCACGCCACGATCCCGCCACTGGCAAGCACCGACAACGCGAAACCCGCAGATCTGGCCATTCCCGGATCGACGACGACGATCACCACCACGGCGACGCACAGCGCACGCACGGCCTGGCCGCCCCGCCCTCCCGCGCCGAGAGCCACCAGACCCACCAGCCCCATCGCCGCCGCCCGCACGACGCTCGGCTCGGAATGACACAACAACACGAAGCCGACGACGCCGACGCCGAGCAGTGCGCGCAGCCACCAGCCGGTCACCCCGCAGTTGCGGGCCACCGTTCCCAGGAATGCGAGCAGCAGCGTCAGGTTTGCCCCCGACACCGCCGTAAGGTGCGTCAGTCCGGTCACCCGAAAGCGGTCCACCAGGCTGCTCGGCATCGCCGAGGTGTCCCCGACGACCAGCGCCGGCACCAGGGCACGCGGTTCCGGGTCGAGATGGGCCGCGCTGTCTCGAAGCCCCGCCCGCACCCGTTCGATCGCGGCGTCGAGGGGCGACGGCGGGGCCACGAGGGCGGGCGGCTCCCGCGCCCGCACCATCACCGCCACAGGCTCGCCCGGCTGTGCCTCAGCCAACCTGACGGTGGCCCGCACCCGGGTTCCCGGAGCGAGGGCCTTCCAAGCGGTCATCGCATCGCCGCTGGCACCCACCCTGACCATGGCACCACTGCGCAGCCGGTCGCCGCGAATCTCGATGTACTCCAAGCGGGCACTACTCGACCACCACGGCGGCCGGACCCCCTGCCGTTCGCCGGCTCGGGGGGTGCCGACCACCGTCAACTCGGCCACTCCCACCGCCTGCTCCTGAGCGAGCCGGGCCAGCGGATCCTCGCCACGCCACCACCACCGCGCCCAGCCGATCAGCATGCAGGCCAGCACGACCAGTGCCACCGTCGCAAGCACCCAGGACCGCCTGCGCCAAGCGAGAGCCGCGCACGCCCCGCCAACCAGCGCACCCAGGGCAAGCCAACCGGCGTCACCCGCCGTGGCGACCCACATGCCGGCCCACGCGGACGCGGCAACCGGAACCAGGCGAAGGTCCACCCGACTCGGCGGGACCGAGGATTCAGACCCGGACATGCGGCGCAATCTCGGCGTAGCTCTTGGGCCCGATGCCGTCGACCTCCTGCAGCTCTGCCACCGATCGGAAGCGACCATGCTCGGTGCGCCAGGCCAGAATCTTCTGAGCAGTGACTGGTCCCACTCCCGGCAGGGCATCGAGCTGCTCCGCAGTCGCGGTGTTCAGATCGATCTTGGCCGGTGCCCCGGCGCCACCGGTGCCGCCTCCTCCCGAGCCGCCTGCCCCGCGCATCTGGCTGCCGGCACGGCCGACGATCAGCTGAGCGCCGTCCGCAACGGGTGCCGCCAGGTTGAGATCTCCCGGACGTGCCCGGCGAGTCAAGCCGCCGGCCGCAGAGAGAGCGTCCTTGACCCGCGCGCCTTCCGGCAGCGTGACCACCCCGGGACGACGCACCTCGCCGAGCACATGGACGAGCAACTTCGCCGCGGCGGTGGCGCTCGGTGACGGCGGCGCGGCGCTGACCGCAACCGAGGGCTGAGGTGCCGCGGCGGCAACCGGAACGGTACGGGCCTGCATCAAGCTGTAGCCACCCCACAGCACCCCGCTCAGCACGACGATGCCTACCACGACGAGATGCTCGCGAACGAACTGCCGGACCCGGGGCGCCAGTACCCCAAACGGTCCGACCCCCCGGGCGGCGGTCGGAGGGTCAGATTCTCGCGGTTCGTCATGGAGAGCCACGTCGCGGGCCCGCTGTTGTTCCGACTGCGCCGCCGGCGGATTGGCGCCGTCGCCGGTGGATTCGACCATCCGTCGCGGAGGGATCTCTGCGAGCAACGCCTCCAGCCTCCGCCGAACGACTTCGGACAGGTCATCGGCCGATCGATCTGTGCGCACCATGTCCTCACCATGGGCGACTCATCGCGAATTCGGTCAAACTCATCCGCCTCTGTGGATAACTGGTGGCCTTCAGCGATCGGCGGCGCCCGTGCGCACCGGTTCCCGGCCTGACGTCCCTGACCGGTGCACGTGTCGGGCACCATCGCCGCAGCGTGAGTACCTGTCGCGACTACGAGTCGCACATACCCCATCGGCGGTGCGGGCGCCCTCGTCCGGACTGGTTGCGGGCAGCACCAGCAAGGCGCGCCAACCCGCCTGGCTGCCTTCTCCCGAGCTGCATCGCAGCGTGCTGGCCAGGGTCACGACCGGCGCGACCCTGCGTCGGCGTGTTCGAGCGCTAGCCTGCAGGCTCGTCGTCGAGCGCGGCGCGCAGCCGTTCGCGCAGTTCATCCCAGTCGCTCGGCGGCACCACCGCCGCATTGAGGTCCTCGAGCATCTGCTTGAGGCCGGGAGTGATGCCGAGCAGGTCCATCTCCTCCAGGCACACCGACTGTAAGGCGCCGTCGCCGTTGACCCAGGCTGCCAACGCCAGGATCGCCAGCGGCTGATCCTGGGTGCCGGGTGGGCAGGCACGCACGACCCGTGACCAGACCTCGACCCACGCCTCGGCAGCGGGCTGTTGCAGGGACAGCACCGCCCGGTCACGGGCCTGCGGGTCGTTGATCAGCAGGCCCAGCCAGGCCAAGTCGTCGCGCGAGATCCGATCGGGCGCGTGCACGGCGTGATCGAGAGCGCGCAGCAACTCGTCGGGGCGCCCGTCGCGGTCAAGCTCGAGCGCCCTGCCGAGCGCGCGCACCCAGGCAGCTTCCGCGGCGGCCACGTCGCGCGGATCGGCACGCACCAACTCGGTCAGCATCGATCGGCGGGGGCGTGCCTGAAGCCCGTGCAGGGTTGCCGAGGCCGCCGTCGGTGCGGCCCGCGGATCATGACGGTGGACCGGACCGTGGGCGGTACCGACCCGATAACGCTCACCGGAGACGCAGATCGGCTCGCCGGCCAGGAAGTCACCGAGGTGCGCACGAGCCCGCCGCAGCAGGCGCCAGCCCCGCCGCTCGCGGGCGGTATATGCCACCAACCACATCGTTCCGGACGGCCAGCGCACCAGCATTCGGTCGATCAGCAGTTCAAGGTGGCCGGCGCCGCGCAGGTCGGCCAGGTCCGCGCGGGCAGTCAGCTGGATCAAGCCTTCGTCCTGCACGACCAAGACCATCGATTCCTCCGGATGGAAGCCGAGCAGGTGCGGGATGACACCCAACAGGTCGGGCAGATCGCGGACTCGCGCGATGGGGACAGATGTATCTGAGGTCATGTCCTCAGTGACGCCCGCGGTCAGCGGAAGTGGTCAAAGCTCCCGCACCGGACGCGACGCTGTGGATAACACTGCGGCGGGTAGCCTGACTGACGATGACCACAACACCCGGCAACGGTTGGCCCGGCTCGCCGCCACCCCAGGGCCCCGGCGTTCCTCCGCCATGGGGAGCGCAGCCGTGGCCGCCCGGCGGACAGCTTCCGCCTGGAAGCCCGCCACCCGTTCCCAACCCGGCTGTTGGGGGCTGGTCGTATCCCGGCCAGCCCGGGCAGAGCGACCCCGCTCGGCCCTACCCGTCATCGTCCGGTCAGCAGCCGCAACCCATCGCAGGACAGGCAAGCCAGGACGCACCGGGGTTCGATCCGCGACAAGCAATCGGAACTCAACCGCCGGCGCACGTCTCGATCAACCAGTTCGCGCCACCGCCCAACCGGACGCCGTTGCTGATCACGATCGCCACGCTGATCGCTCTGGTGCTGGTGATCGGGGGCGGCATTTACATCCGCTCGCTGCCGGCGAACGAACCGACCGCGAGTGCGAGCCCGAGCAGATCCGCCGCCGCCGGGCCGGGCCAGCCCTTCACCACGCCGGACGGACGGCAGGCGGGACGCTGGGAGATTCTCGACTCGACCTGGACCGACGAGGGCCTGCAACTGCGGCTGCGGATCCACTCCGACGACGGGTCGATCGGTTTCAGCTTCATGGCGTTCTCCAACGCCTCCACCGACGTGGTCAGACCGACCAGCAGCCCCCTCAATCCCGATATCAGGACCGGTGTCGCCTCCGTGCAGCAGCCGGTCACCGGCTACGTCTTCTTCCCGATGAGCAGGGGCGACGCCACCATCATCCTGGCCAACGGCGGCGGCCGGCAGATGTCGGCGCTGACGGTCAAGGGCTGACTCAGCGCTAGTGGCGTGTCGCCACTAGCTTCCGGCCGGCACCCCTTGGGGATCGGTCGACACCCGCGGCTCGGGCTTCACGGCGTCCGGATGGTAGCGGGACAGCAGCACCACGCCCCAGACCGCGGCGACACCGGCGAGCGCCATGCCGACACCTGTCAGCGGTGTGATCCGGACGCCTTCGCCGAGCACGACCAAACCGAAGGTGACCGCCACGATGGGGTCGGTGGTGGTCATCGAACCCACCGTGATCTCGGCCGGGCCGTTGGCCAAGGCCTGCTGCACCATGAAGCCGCCGATGCCGTAGGACAGCACCAGGAACGGTGCGACCACCCAGAAGATCGGCATGCCGTGGAAGCCGTCGTGCTTGACCACCTCGGAGGTGGCCTTCACCATGCCCGCGGACAGCCCGTAGAAGAACGAGCCGCCGGACGCCCACATCAGGCAGCGCAGCTGCACCGGGCCTTTCCAGCCGAGCAGGCCGAGCGAGGCTCCGATCAGGCAGATCACCGTGCAGCCGATCGCGATGGCGACCGGGTCGAGCACGGTGTGGTCGGACGCCCTGGAGGCCGCCAGCAACGTGAACACCACGATGCCTGCGATGGTCACGCCGACCGCCAGCCACATCGCCCGGGTGATGGTGTGCCGATGAATGCGGGCCGCCATCAGCACGGCCCACGGAACGGCGAGAATCCCGACCGGCTGGACTACGGTCACCGGCGCCATCATCAGCGCCACGATGTGCGCGGAAGCACCGATGAAGATGGTGAACAGACCCAGCAGCCACAGCGGGGTCCGGATCAGCCGCCACAGCTGCCGCAGGCCCATCGCCCGATTGTCGGCGTCCGGATCGACCAGCCGTCCGACGGCCACGTGCTGCATGGTGGATCCGCCCGCATAGGCGACCGACGAGCAGACCACAATCGCGATGGCGAGCGGGATGTTCTGTTCGAACAGGGAGAACCCTGGTCCGGACATCGGGAGCATCGGCGTCCAATCTGTGAGGCGCGGGGTCAGCCTACCGGGTGGGCGGAGCCCCTGTCCGCGAGCGGCACGTCGACAGGTGGGCGGGAACCGGCCACCGCAACGGCGCGGAGTAGGGTTTCGCCCATGCCCTCCCCGCGATGCCCGAACCCGTCCGGCCGTGCGTCGCACCGCGCGCGGACGCAGTTCCTGCGGCTCGGCCTGGCACCTTTCGCCGCCGCCGCCTTGTTGAGCGGCTGCGCCGCGCAGGATCCCGATCCCGGCCCTTCGCTGGTCGGCACCCGCGGCCAGCTGTGCGACGACCGGGTGGACGCCGCCAAGGCCGAGACCGTGGTCGACCAGCCGATCTCGGGCTTGCGCGAACTCTCCACCTTCACTCGCGGAAGCCGCGTCGGCAGCTGCGCACTGCAGGGCGAGGACGGCGGCGGCCTGTTGTCCGTCGAGGTGGTGCACGACGCCAAGGGCAAGGCGCTGGCCAAGGAACTCCAGACCATGAGCCGGACCACCAACTACTCCGGCGACAAGCGCTCGGGCGTCACCGGCGAAGACTCGACCACGACTGCCCTGGTTGCGGTCGACGCCGCCTACTACGTGCGGGTGCTCGGTCTCGGTGGCAGCGACGAGAACCAGCGGCAGGCCGCACTCGACCTCGCCAAGGACATCGCGACCCGAACCGCGGCCCTCAAATAGCGTCGATCGTCGGCCCAGCCGCACTCGTTGCCCGAGCTTTCCTCAGGGGAGGCCCCGATCTTCGCTGGTCGAGTTCGTCGGGACCTGAACCTGTGATTCCGGCACGGGGTTTCGACAAGCTCAGCCCGCGCGGTGGGGACCCAGTCTCAGAACCCCAGGGACTTCAGCGACTCCTTCAGCGTCGCCGCCGAGCGCCTGAGCATGGTGATCTCCTGGGCGTCCATGGGAACATCGAGCACCCGTTCGACGCCATTCTTGGAGACCAGGCTGGGCACCGACAACGCCACCCCACTCACGCCGTGATAGCCGTCCAGGACGCTGGACAGCGGGAAGACCGAGCGTTTGCCGCTCAGCAGCGCCTCGGTGAGTCGAGCACCGGTCAGGCCGATCGCATAGTTGGTGGCACCCTTTCCCGCGATCACCGTGTAGGCCGCGTGCATGGCCTCGTCCCCGAGTTGCGCCAGCAGGACTTCGTCGAACATCCGTTTGCCGGTGGAGTCGACCCAGTCACGGATCGGGACGCTGTTGATCCGGGCGCTCGACCACACCGGAAACTCGCTGTCGCCGTGCTCGCCCATGATGGTGGCGTGCACGTGCGCCGTCGACACGTTGGCCGCCTGCGCGATCGCGTAGCGGAGCCGGGAGGTGTCCAGCATCGTGCCGCTGGAGAACACCCGGCTGGTCGGAAGCCCGCTGATCTTCTGGGCGACCACGGTGAGGACATCACAGGGGTTGGTGACCAGCACATAGAGCGCATCCGGGGCCTGCTCGAGCAACTGCGGCATCAGCGCTTTCAGGATGTTGACGTTGGTGGCGGCCAGATCGAGCCGGGTCTGTCCGGGCTTCTGCTTGGCCCCCAGGTGATGATCACCACCTGGGAGTCCTTGACGACCTCGACGTTGTTGCCGCCGATCACCCCCGACGACGGCGTGAACTGGCTGCCGTGGCCGAGGTCGCGGACCTCGGCGTCCACCTTCTTCTCGTCGAGGTCATACAGGGCGATCTCATCGGCTGATCCGCGGATCAGCGCTGCATACGCGAGGGAGGAACCGACCGCGCCGGCTCCGATGATCGAAAGCTTCGACGGGGTGTTCAGGGAATTCGCCATGAGGAGAACGTTAGCGAGCGGATTGGTGTGGCGCGGCGTATCGGGGACATTCCCAACAACACCCCAGCCATGCACCGCTCGGCCGCGGTCGCGCCGGGTTGGTACCGACGGCGCTACACCGCTTCGTAGGCCGCCCGGAACCGCGCCGCGGGAACCAGCCACCGCTCGTCGAGACTGCCCTGCACCAGCCACTCACCGGGCTGCCCGACGGCGGGGCCCTCGAGCGTATCGACCCGCTCGCCGAGGTGCGCGGGTCTGGCCAGCACCGTTCCGGTGCGGCGGTACCGGTCGCCCTCGATCCGCTCATGGCCCGCCGCGAAGGCGCGTTGGTCCGCCGACCACTGCCGACCGGTCTCGGGGTCGGTCACCAGCCAGTCCCCCGCCGCGCCGGTCATCTCGATGCCGGAGTCGGTCCGCCAACTGTGGTTTTCGGTCAGCCGGACGGCACGCACCTCGCCGAGCCGTCGGAAGGGTGCCAGGGTGCGCCGACGTTGGGAACGGTAGCCGGCGGTGTCGAGCAGCGCGAGCGAACGCCGGACACCGACGCTCGTCCGCATCCGCGCGGCCGGCGGCAGCGCATCCCAGTCGATCAGCCAGTCGTGGACCAGCCGGGAGTCGTCGCGGACGGGTCCTGGACGCCACCCGTGCGCCCGGTAGAAGCCGCACCAGGACGCGTGTTCGGACCGGCTCAGGAAGTCGATCTCAGCGGCATCGAGTTCCTCCCCCGGTCCGTCGGCGGCCCAGGTCCGGCCCAGCTGAGCGACGCCGGAGAGCAGCGCATGAACCTGGCGCAGGTTGCTCTGGCGGTAGAAGATGGGCAGCTCCGGCCACGGCCGTGACGACGGGCGCGAGCCGGCTGCGTCGCTAAGCTGCCCCAGGTAGGCGGCGTGCAGCAGCCGAGCGATGCGCGTCCAATGGTCCTCGGGCGGGTCGCCCCCGCTGAGCAGGCCGACTCCGAAACTGGTCAGGCGACCGACCAACGGCTGGTCCGGCAGTTCGGTACTGCCCGGATCGACGGCCAGGATGGTCACCTGCGGCAGCAGGCCCGCCAGCCGGGTGGGCCGGTTGAAGTCCGGTTCGTCCTCCGTGATGATCAGCACGGTTTCCAGCTCGCCGCCGGCCTCGGCAACGAGCACGGCGTCGGTGGCGGCCGCGGCGACGACCTTCGGCTCCACCAGGCCCCGGTCGTTGCCGAAGCGCGCCTGCTGCGCGGTGTGCTCCTCGATCAACTCGGCTGCGCCCGCTCCGACCACCGTCACCCTCAGCGGCGTCCCGGTCCGTCCCGGACGCAGCGCCCTGCGCTCCCGCTCCGAGCGGGCCACCTCCGCCAGGACGGCCGCGGCCAGCGGCCCTCGGCCGGTCAGCACGAGGCGCCCGGCCTCAACCCTGTCCAGCCGGGCGACCAGCGCCCGTGCGGTCTGCTCGGTGGCCGACAACGCATCTGCCAGCCAGGGCCGCTCGATCCCGGTCACCGTCCGCCGCCAGTTCTCGGCGACCCACGGATCGTCGATGCGCAGCTGCACCTGGCTGACCAGGCCCGGGTTCGGGGTGGCGGCGTCCAGCACCCGGGCTATCCGGCCGAACGTGCCGAGTGCCTCCGGCACGCGTGCCTCGATGATGTGCACAGTCTCGACGGCGATCCGGCCGCGCTTGGTGAGGAGACCCTGCAGCAGATCGTCGTCCACGCCCTCGGCCGCCAGCACGCGGCCGCCCATCGTCCGAACGGTCGCCGCGAAGGCGTCGTCGCCGGTGTGATCGACGACCAGCAGGGCGGTTCCGGGAGAACGATCCGACGCGACCGACCGCACCATCGCGGCGGCCTGTCCGGACGCGCCGATGACGACCATCGCCCGGCCCGCGAGGGTGGCCAGCCAGCGGTCGAGTTGCCGACGCAGCATGGCCGCGACCACCCCGAGCACGCTGGCCAGCGCACCCCACAGCGCGCACAGCCTGGCCAGATGATGGGCCAGCGGCGGCTGCACCGGGCAGCCCGGCGCGGCCCCCCACGGGTCGGCTCCGTTGCCGGAGAGGACCCAGACGAGTTGGTCGAAGAAGGGCGGCCCGTCGGTGCTGCAGTGCAGATAGGAGACGAGCCCGAGCAGCACCGCGGCGAGAGCGAAGGCCGAGACCGAGATCACCCCCACCACCCGTCCGGTGGTGATGCGCGACCGCCCGTACAGCGCTGCGGACGCCACGATCGAGCCCAGGAAGACGGCCGGCACGATCGGCTGGCGAGGATCGGTGAGCCAGAGATACCAGCCGGGGCCGTCCACGCCGAGCGCACGGACGGCGGTCAGCACTGCGAGCCCGGCAGCCACCACCGCAAACGGGATCCAACTCCACCGCGGGATCGGACGCCGACCGTGCGTCGGGGCGGCGAACAGTCGCCGCCGCCGCCAGCTTGAGATCAGCCCGCTCATCGCGCCCAGAGCATAGTGGACGCTCGCCGCTGGGGCTCGGGCGAGCCGGGCCCTAGTCTCGCCGCGTCGCCCATCGCTGGATCGAGGCTGAGTTTCCCTCCGTCACCGAGCCGCTCGGGGTCGGGGAGGCCTCCTCTGCCGCCGTCGAACTCGGGCCGGGCGCCTGGGAGGATGTGGTCGGCGTGGGCTGCTTCGGAGCGCTGCTCTCCCTGGGCGTGGCGGGCGGCGTCGGACTGCTCGATCGAGTCGGCTTCGGCGTCGGCGTCTCACTCGGCTCCGGATCCGGCGGTCTCGACGGCTCAGCACTCGGCGGCGTTGTGGACGGCGCGGGCGACGGACGCGACGTCCTCGGCGGCCTCGGGCTGGGCTTCGGCGAGCGGGACGGCGCGGCGCTCGGCTTGGGGCTGGCGGTGGGCCGCGGGCTCGCGGTCGGCTTGGGGTCGGCGCTGGCTCTCGGGTCGGCACTGGGCTTCGCACTGGCGCTGGCCGACGGCGACGGGCTCGGCTTGGTGGTCGGGCCGAGATCCTTGATCGGGTCGTCCGGACGGGGCGACTTCTTGCCGGTCAGGTACGGCGCGGGATCGACGTAGGCGCCGTTCTCCTTGATCTCGAAGTGCAGATGGCATCCGGTGGACAACCCGGTCGTCCCGGACAGCGCGATGCCCTGACCGGTCCCGACCCGATCGCCGACCCGCACGCCGATGCGGGACAGGTGGGCGTACTTGCTGAGCACCTGCTTGCCCTGGTAACGGCCGTGGTCGACCACGACCAGGTTGCCGTACCCACCATTGCCGCCGGCTTCGATCACCCGGCCGCGGTAAGTGGCGACGACCACCGTGCCGCAGGCGGCACGCATGTCGACGCCGTTGTGCATCCGCCAGTAGTGCAGGATCGGATGGAACCGCTGCCCGAAGGCTCCCGTGATGGCCCCTGGCACGGGCGAGACGAAACCGCTGCCGTTGGTGGGCACCAGGGTGGCCGGCGGCGGTGGCGCCACTGTGTCGTCGTGGTCGAGGCCGTCGCGGGTCGCGGTGCGATCGAGTTCGTCGCGGGTCGCGGTGCGATCGAGTTCGTCGCGAGTCGCGGTGCGATCGAGCGCCGGCGGCGGCACGTCGGAGTTGAACCCCTGCTGCTGGGTGATCGTCGGGCTCGGCGCGACGACGGGATCGGTCCTCGGCACCGCGGCCGTCACCGACGACCTGGTCAGCGCGGGAATGAGCAGCACCGCGACGCCGATCGCCACGGCGTTCAGCACGTATGCGCGCGCCGGCAGGCCTTCTCGGACCGGACGGCGCGGTCGTCGCCGGCGAGGCGGCGGCGTGGTTTCGTCGATTCGACGCGCTGCTCCGGAATCGTGGCGCGGCGTGCTGTCGTCTGGTGGCGTGGCCATGTTCCCCCCAACTTTCCTCGCTACCAATCCGCGGAGCTTAACAAGCAACCGGTGGAGGCACACCACAGGTCAGGGATTCCTAAGATCTTCTCATTTCAAATTAAGCGATCGGAAGATGGTCGAATACGGGCCGATTGCTACCCAATTGCCGTCTGGAATGCCGTCAGATCTTCTCCCAGGTATGGACGGGGGTGTTGGTGTGCATTCGTTCGGTATATGCGGCCACCATTCGGCGCAGTGCCTCGACCCGCGGAATTCCGGACGACTCCAGCGACCGCACGGCCTCGACCTGCCATTGAGCGCCGTTGACCCCGGTCTTGCACCGGCCCTCGACCACCCCGAGCAATCGGTCCCGGACCTCCGCGTCCACTCCCCAGTCCTGCAGGCCCTGGTGGGCCAGCGGCAGCAGGTGTCGCAGGATCAGTTCCGAGGCCGGCATGTCGCCTACTCCGGGCCAGAACAGATCGGCGTCGATGCCGCAGCGCGCACCCTGCTCGAAGTTGGCCGCCGCCGTCGAGAATGCCATCCGGGACCATACCGGACGGTCCTCCGCCACCAGCGTGCGCAGCGTGCCGTAGTAGAACGCGGCGTTGGCCAGCGTGTCGACGATCGTCGGGCCCGCGGGCAATACCCGGTTCTCCAGCCGCAGATGGGGCGCCCCGCCGGCGACGTCGTAGATCGGCCGGTTCCAGCGATAGATGGTGCCGTTGTGCAACCGCATCTCGGACAGCTGTGGCACGCCGCCGGCATCGAACACGGCCTGCGGATCCTCCGGATCCAACTCCGGCAGCAGGGCCGGGAACCACCGCGCATTCTCCTCGAACAGATCGAAGATCGACGTGATCCAGCGCTCACCGAACCAGACCCGGGGCCGCACGCCCTGATTGGCGTATTCGATCGGCCGGGTATCGGTGGCCTGCTCGAACAACACGATGCGGGTCTCCGCCCACAGCTGGCGTCCCATCAGGAACGGCGAGTTGGCCGCCAAAGCCAACTGCGCGCCGGCCAGCACCTGCGCCGCATTCCAATGATCGGCGAATTCCTCCGGGCGGATCTGCAGATGCAGCTGCACGGACGTGCAAGCAGATTCCGGTGCGACCGAATCGATATAGCGAATGAGAGTTTCCCCGCCGGGACCCTCGATGTCGATGTTGATGTCCTCACCGCGCGCCGTCAGCACGGCGTCATTGATGGCGGCGTACCGGATGTTCTCGCTCATCCAGTCGCCCTCGAAGGTCTCCGGCATCACGGTGGGCAGAATGCCGGTCATCACGATGTGCGTGCCCAACGCCGCCGATCGGCGCTCGGCCTCGTTCATCGAAGTTCGCAACGATTCCTCGAGACCCGCCAGCGCATCGCCCGCGAGTGGCCCGGGCGGCACGTTGAACTCGATGTTGAACCGGCCGAGTTCGGTTTGATACTCCGGATCGGCAATCGCGGCGAGGACGTCGGCGTTGTCCATCCTCGGCCGGTAGTCGGTGCCCACCAGGTTGAGTTCGATCTCCAGGCCCGTGATCGGCTCGTCGAAGTCGAAGCTGTCTGCGGCGAGCATCTGCTCGAACACATCGAGACAGTGCTGTACCTTTTCGCGGTATCGCTGGCGTTGCTCCCTGGTGTACGTCCTGGCTTCGATTTCACGACCCATGGCGGGGAGTATGGCCCACCCCGGACGGGATCGCATCACCTCGGCCCAGCCAGCGAACCCGGACCCGTCGACGTATATTCAGCCCATTGTCTTATGTTCAATCAGTTGAACGAACGCTAGGGTTTCCGCCATGTCTCCCGTTCGTGGTGGAACCGATGTCACCCCGCCCGGCGCCGCGCCCGCGGTGAGCCGGGCGGTTGCCGTCCTGGATGCGATCGCCGCCAGTGAGTCCGGCAGCATGACCCTGGCGGATCTCAGCCGCGACCTGGGGGTGCCCAAGTCCTCGACCAGCACCATCTGCACCGCGCTGGAACTCGGCGGCCTGGTTCGTCGCGACGACCTCGGATACTCCCTGGGACGCAAGGTCGTCGAACTCGGCGGCTCGTATCTGGCTCGGCTCGACCAGGTCAGCGAGTTCCACCGCGCCTGCCTGGAATCGGACGTCTTCCGCGCGGAGACGCTGCGACTCTCCACCGCCGCCGGCATCGACACGCTCTGCCTGGCCCGCTACGAGGGCCATCCGGCGATCCGGCTGACCACGAACATCGGCGATCGACTGCCGGCGTCCTCGTGCGCGCAGGGCAAAGCGCTGCTGGCCAGGCTCGACGACTCCGAGATCGAGCGGCTCTACTACGGCATCGACGAACTGCCGCGACTTACCGGACGGTCCCGACGCACCGTCCCCAAGCTGCTCAAGGACATCCGCCTGGCGCGTGCCCGCGGCTACGCCATCGACGACGAGGAGTCGGCCGACAACGTGGTCGGCGTGGCGGTGGTGGTGCCCACCCGCGGCGTCCGTGCGCCGATCCTCGCGATCAGCGTCACCAAGCACAAATCGGACTGGGGCGACGACGTCCGAGACGGCCTGGTGAGCGAACTCAACCGGGTGGCCACGCTGCTGGGCAACCCGATGGCCACCGGCTGAGCACGTGTCACACGGGACGGTTCTTCCTGTTCCACTGCGACCTCGGGGGTGGTACGAAAAGAACCGTCCCTCCGTACCACGCAGATCGTTGGCCGAGCGTGTCGACCCCACCCCTCCGGATGACTGTCACAGGAGACATCCGAACCAATTTGTTCGGTCTATTGACCGTCGTTCATCCTATAGGGCAAACTGAGATCACTACATAGAGAACAAAGGAGCTCTCATGTCTGAGCAATACGCCTCTCCCTCCACCGAGGAGCACGAGGTCGTCGATCCCGTCCAACTCCGTCGGGCGACCCTCGCCTCGTCCGTCGGCTCCGCCCTGGAGTACTACGACTTCTACATCTACGGCCTCGCCAGCGCGCTGATCTTCGGCGAACTGTTCTTCAAACCGCTCGGCCCGGCCGGCGCCACCATTGCCGCCTTGGGCACCTACGCGGTCGGCTTCGCGGCCCGCCCGATCGGCGGCCTGGTGTTCGGCGCCATGGGCGACAAGATCGGTCGCAAGGTCGTCCTGATCATCACCATCGCCCTGATGGGTGGCTCGTCGATGCTGATCGGCATGTTGCCCACCTACGACTCGGTCGGCGTCTGGGGCGCCATCCTGCTGGTCGCGCTGCGGATCGCGCAGGGCCTGGGCGCCGGCGCGGAGCAAGCCGGTGCCACCGTGCTGATCTCCGAGTTCGCGCCACGCAAGCGCCGCGGCTTCTTCGCCGCCCTGCCCTTCGTCGGCATCCAGGTCGGCACCCTGCTCGGCGCCGGCACCTTCGCCCTGCTGGCAATGGCGAGCCGCGACGTCCTCTTCGGCTGGCTCTGGCGAGTGCCGTTCCTGCTGGGTGCGGTGCTGATCATCGTCGCGGTCGTCATCCGGATGCGGCTGAAGGAGTCGCCCGCGTTCGAGGCACTTGAAGAAGCCGAGGCCCATCGCGAGGCTCCGGTCAAGCAGAGCGTCGGTCAGGCCATCGCCACCTCGAGGCGGAACATTCTGATCGGCATCGGGCTGCGGATGGGTGAGAACGGCAACTCGTCGATCTACTCGGCGCTGCTGCTCGCCTACGTTGCCAGCCTCCCCGCCTACAAGGGTCAGGCCCTGCTCAGCACCTGGGGCGCGGTCGTAGCCGCCCTGATCTCCGTCTTCACCGTGGTGCTGTTCGGCGCCCTCTCCGACCGGGTCGGTCGCGTGCAGGTCTACCGCTGGGGCGCGCTGTTCAGCACTCTGTTCGCTTTCCCCGCTTTCTGGTTGCTCACTCTGGGCCACATCTGGCTCGTGCTGGTGGTCATGGGCGTCGGGATCGGCGTCGGCGTCCAGGCGATGCTTGGCCCGCAGTGCGCCCTGCTGCCAGAACTCTTCGGCAACCAGCACCGGTTCACCGGGGTGGCGACGGCGCGGGAGTTCTCGGCGGTCCTCGCCGGCGGCATCGCTCCCTTGGCTGGCGCCTCGCTGCTCTTCGTGACCGGCAACGCCTGGTGGGTCATCGCGATCTACTCGGCAGTGTTGTCACTGATCTCGTTCCTCACCACCTTCGTCACCCCCGAGACCAAGGGTCGTAGTCTGACGGATCTCAACGACGCCGGACAGGAGACAGTGCATGTCTGATCAGGACCGGGTGCGGGTGGTCGTCGCCACCCCGCTCGCCCCCGACCTTTGCGACCGGGTCGCCGCGGTCGACCCTCGGATCGAAGTCGTCGTCGACCAGGAACTGCTGCCACCGATGCGGCACCCGGCCGACTTCGCCGGCGATCCCTCGTTCAGCCGGACGCCGGAGCAGCAGGAGAGCTTCGACGCCATGGTCGACTCGGCGGAGGTGCTCTACGGCATACCGGACGTCGAGCCGCCCGCGTTGGCCCGCACCGTCGCCGCCAACCCCGGCTTGCGCTGGGTGATGACGATGGCCGCCGGCGGCGGCGGCCAGGTGGTCGCTGCCGGCTTGCCGGACGAGGCGTTGCAGCGGATCGTGTTCACCACCTCGGCCGGCGCGCACGGCATCCCGCTGGCCGAGTGGGCGATCTTCGGCTTGGTCTGTGGCTGCAAGGAGCTGCCCCGGCTGCAGCGACAGCAGCGGGCTCACGAGTGGCCCAACCGGGTGGTCGGACGGCCGCTCGAGGGCAGCACCGTGCTGATCGCCGGTCTCGGCGGCATCGGTCAGCAGGTCGCCAAGCGCTGCAAGGCGCTCGGTATGACCACGCTCGGCGTGAAGCGTCGGGTCAGCGAGGTCGAGAACGTCGACGAGGTGCACGCGCTCGATGACCTCGCGAGCATCGTCGGCCGCGCCGACCACATCGTGCTCACCCTGCCCGGCACTGCGCAGACCGAGAAGCTCATCGACGCCGACCTGCTGGCCAAGGCCAAACCGGGGGTGACGATCGTCAACGTCGGACGCGGCACGGTCATCGACGAGGACGCCCTGATCGACGCCCTGCGGTCGGGCCAGGTGGGCTTCGCAGCTCTGGACGTGTTCGCGGTCGAGCCGCTGCCCACCGACTCGCCGCTGTGGGACCTGGAGAATGTGCTGGTCAGCCCACATTCGGGTGGCCTGGACAGCCGCGAGGACGAACGCATCTGCGAGATCTTCTGCGACAACCTCAGGCTCTACCTCGCGGGGCGTCCGCTGCGCAACGTGGTCGATCCGGCGGTCGGCTACTGAGGTGGAGCTAGTCGTCAGCGCCAACGACGCCAAGCTGGTCCGCGACGCCGGCCGGGACGTGTTCCCGGCCGGCGCCGGCTCCGACACCCTCAGCCTGATCGATCTGGACGCCGAACCGCCCGCCGTGCTGGCGACGGTCGACGTCCGCACCTCGATCGTGGGGCCGCCGCAGGCCGTCGCGCTCTCGCCGGACGGCCGCTGGGCAGCGGTTGCGGCGCCGACCACCTACGACGCCGACGCCGAGGCGTTGGTCTTTCACGAGATCCTGCAGGTGGTCCGGTTCGGCGCGGCGCGGCCGGCGGTCGAGGTGATCGAGTTCGGCAGCCATCCGCAAGCGCTCGCCTTCGCCCCGGACGGCAGGTGGCTGCTGGTGACGACGGTGAGCGGTGAGGTCGTCGTCTGCGACGTGACGTCCGACCGCATCGAACCCCGACAGCGCGTGCGGGTGTCGGCCGGACGTCTGGCCGGCATTGGCGTCCTGCCCGACGGCAGCGCCGCTATTGCGTCGCTGCGCGACGAGCAGGGCGCGGCAGTCCTCGATCTGAGCGGCAGCGACGTCGCCCTTCGCCCGGAGCGGCTGGCCACCGGGGTGAGTCCCTATGTCGTCGACGTCGATGCCGCCGGCCGGTGGGCAGTCATCGGCAGCGTCGGCTGGGGCGGCAAGGGTCTCCAAGCTGGGCAGAGCGTCGCCGACGCCGACCTGGTCACCCTGGTGGACACCGCCGGACTCCCCTACCGCAGCGTCGATCATGCGGCGGTGCCGTCCATTCCCGAGGGCGTCGCGATTTCGCCGGACGGCCGCTGGGTGGTCGCCCTGTGCATGGCCGGCAGCCAGATCGCTCGCGACCGGCCCGGCCACAGCGACACCGGGCGGCTGGTGCTATTCGCCAACGACGACGGTCGCCTGCGCCGGGTCTCGGAATTGCCCACCGGCGCCGCCGCCCAGGGCGTGGTCTTCAGCCGTGATTCGCGGCGGATCGTGGCCCAGCTGTACGCCGACCGGTGCCTGGCGATCTACCGGATCGAGGACGACACGCTGACTGACACGGGCACCCGGATCGACCTGCCGGGCGGCCCGGCTTCGCTGCGCCGCGGCTGAGCGGCACTCCGGCCGACGGCGGATGGGCCCGTCGACACGCGCTCGCGAAGGCCGGCCCCGCCGACGAGTCGACCGGCGCGCCGCGGCAGCGGGTCGGATAGACCCTTTCGGGTGAACTCGGCCCGACGGCCGCCGGCACTAGGGTGAACGGCCGTGGGCGAAGTCATCTCGGTCTCGATGCTGGTGCTGGTGCTCGGCTTCGCGGTCGTCCGACCACGCGGGCTGCCCGAGGCCGTCGCGGCGGTTCCGGCGGCACTCATCGTGCTGCTCACCGGCGCACTCGGCTGGGACAAGGCCTGGGCCGAGATTGCGCACCTGTTCCCGGTGGTGGCCTTCCTGGCCGCCGTCCTGGTGATCAGCGAACTCTGCGATGCCGACGGCCTGTTCCGCTACGCCGGCGCCCTGATGGCCGCGAAGAGTCACGGGGACGCCCAGCGCCTGCTCGTCTTCGTGTTCATCCTGGCGGCCGTCGTCACCGCGGTGCTGTCGCTGGACGCGACCGTCGTGCTGCTCACCCCGGTGGTCTTCGCCACGGCGTCCCGGATGGGGGTGCGACCGAAGCCGCACGCCTACGCCTGCACTCATCTGGCCAATGCCGGCTCGCTGCTGCTGCCGGTGTCCAATCTGACCAATCTGCTCGCGATGTCTGCCGCCGGGCTCACCTTCGTCTCCTTCGCGGGGCTGATGGCCCTGCCCTGGCTCGCCGTCCTGGTCGTCGAGTACCTCGCCTTCCGGCGGTTCTTCGCCTCGGACCTGTCGATTCCGGCGAGCGATCCTGAGCCGCCGGAGGTTCCGCCGCTGCCGCGCTTCTCAGCCGTGGTGCTGGCGCTCACCCTGGTCGGCTTCGTGGTCGCATCGCTGTTCCACATCGAGGCGGCCTGGGTGGCGCTGGCCGGTGCGCTGGTGCTGCTGGCCCGAGCACTCAAACTCAAGCAGGTGACGGCCAAGGACATCCCGGGCTTCATCAACCTGGGCTTCCTCGGCTTCGTGCTCTCGCTGGGCATCGTGGTGACCGCGGTCGTGGAGGGTGGGCTTGGCGCCGCGATCGGCCGCATCGTGCCGTCGGGGCAGTCGCTCGTCGCCTTGCTGCTCTGGGCCGGCCTGGCCGCGCTGCTGGCGAACCTGGTGAACAACCTGCCGGCCGTGCTGGTGCTGCTGCCGTTCGCTGCCCAGTCGGGTTCCGGTGCCGTGCTGGCCGTGTTGATCGGTGTCAACGTCGGCCCCAACCTGACCTACGTCGGATCGCTGGCGACGCTGCTGTGGCGGCGGATCGTCCAGGCGCACGATCACGAGACGCCGATCCAGGAGTTCACCCTGCTCGGCCTGCTGGCCACCCCGATCGCGATCGTCGTCGGGGTGCTGGCACTGTGGATTTCACTCACCATCGGAGGTGTGGCATGAAGATCGTGATCTGGGTGCGGGAGGGGGCCTGGCCCGCCTGCGTGGACGCCGCCCGCGAACTCGCAGGGTTCCGGCCGGTGGAGGTGACCCTGATCTGCGTCCGGGAGGAATCGGCGGGGCCGCCCGACCCGGGCTTCGGCTCGTTGATGGGGCGCGGACGCCGGAAGAAGGCCACCGAGGAACTCGATCAGCTCAGCCGGGATGCCGCCGAGACCATGCTGCGGCGAGCGCAGGAACGACTCGGCCTGGACGCCACGACGCGGCTGGAATCCGGCTTCCCGGAGCGGGTGGTCACCGCGGCAGCCGACGGGGCTGACTACCTGATCCTCGGACGCGACGGCGACCGCAGCCGGCTGGGGCCGCACAGCCTCGGCAAGCACACCCGCTTCGTGGTCGATCACGCGCCCTGCCGGGTCCTGCTGATCTGGCCGGACCGGGTCCCCGATCTGGGGTCGATCCCCCCACCGCCCCCCGACCGCTGAGCCAGGCCCCGGTCCGCGCCAGCGCCGAGGTCCGCCCGACAAACCCCTGCCTAACTAGTTCAGGCCTCCCGTCGACGGCAGGCCAGAACTAGTTAGGCAGGGGTATGCGCCTCCGGGAAAGCCGGCTCGACCCCGGCCGCGGCGGGCCCGTCCGCGACTTCCTCGCCGAGTTGCTGACGCACGCCGAGGCCCGGTGCTACTGTGCTGGCAGAGCTTCGGCTCACACCAAAAGGGTTGCTACCCGACTAGGGGCAAGACCTGAGTCGCATCTAGCGGTGCAACTCGGGTCTTTTTTTGTTCCAGTCCAGATTTCCACGTTAGCTAGTAGACAGGAACCGACAATGGCGTCCACTACGGCCGAACAGATCGTCGAGCAGGTCGGCGGTCCCGGCAACATCACAAGTCTCACCCACTGTGCGACACGGCTTCGCTTCGAACTGAAGGATGCCGGCGTCGTCGATCAGAAGGCGCTCGAAGCCATCCAGGGCGTCCTGGGCGCGGTCCCGCAGAGCGGCGACCGTTATCAGGTCATCATCGGCGGCGCCGTCGCGTCCGTCTATGCCGACATCACCAACCTGCCCTCGATGAAGGGCGGCGCCAAGCCGGCGGCGGCCAGCGACGCCGACATCAAGGCCGCCGAGCGTGCCAAGGCGCGCGGCAAGGTCGCCTGGCTCGACGCCTTCTTCGAGTACCTCTCGAACTCCTTCCGCCCGCTGCTCGGCGTGCTGCTCGGTTCGTCGCTGATCATCGCGATCGCCGCCGTCCTGGACGCGCTCCACCTCGTCCCGTTCCAGGGCGCCGACCGGCTGACGGACGCCGGCGCCACCTGGGTGTTCTGGGATTCGATGTGGCGCTCGGTGCTGTACTTCCTGCCGATCATGGTCGCCTACAACGCCGCCAAGGCGCTCAAGATAGATCCGTGGATCGGCGGCGCGGTGATGGCCGCCGTGTTCACCCCCGATTTCCTCTCGCTCAAGGAAGCCGTCGACACCGTCTGCACCACCAACCCGACCCTGGGCACCGACACCTGTGTGGCGCAGATCTTCGGCCTGCCGATGCAGCTGAACGACTACGGCGGCCAGGTGTTCGTGCCGCTGATCATGGTCGCGGTGCTGGCCCAGCTCCACAAGCTGCTGCAGAAGATCTTCCCAGAGAACGTGCAGATGGTTTTCGTACCCTTCTTCTGCCTGCTCATCATGGTGCCGATCACCGGCTTCATCATCGGCCCGATCAGCATCTGGCTGGGCAGCGGCCTGGGCGCCGGCCTGGCCTGGCTGAACAACACCGTGCCGCTGCTGTTCGCGGTGCTGATCCCGATGATCTACCCGTTCCTGGTGCCGCTCGGCCTGCACTGGCCGCTCAACGCGCTCATGCTGGCCAACATCAGCACCCTGGGCTACGACTTCATCCAGGGCCCGATGGGCACCTGGAACTTCGCCTGCTTCGGTGCCACAGCCGGCGTCCTCGTCGTCGCCAGCAGAGTCAAGGACAACGAGGTGCGCCAGACCGCCATCGGCGCGTTGGCCGCCGGCTTGCTGGGCGGCATCTCGGAACCGTCGCTGTACGGCATCCACCTGCGCTACAAGCGGATCTACCCGCGCATGCTCGTCGGCTGTGCGGTCGGTGGCGTGACGATCGGCATCCTCGGCTGGATGTTCGGCACCGTGAAGGCCTCGACCTTCGCCTTCACCTCGCTGCTCACCATCCCGGTGTTCAGCCCGATGTGGACGTATTCCATCTCGATCGCCGCGGCCTTCGTCGTGTCGATGTTGCTGGTGATCGCCAGCGACTACCGCACCGCTGAGCAGAAGGCCGAATTCGAGGCCGAGCAGGCCGCGATCGCCGCCGAGCACGCCGCTCCCGCCCCGGCTCCCGCGGCTGCTGTCGCCGCCCCGGCCGCTGCCGGTGGCGTGGCCACCTTGGTCGCCACCCGCACGGTCTCCGCGCCGGTGGCCGGCAAGGTCGTCCCGATCGCCGAGGTCAACGACAAGGTGTTCGCCTCGAAGGCGCTGGGTGACGGCGTCGGCATCGTTCCGTCGGACGGCCATGTGGTCGCTCCGGTGGCCGGCCTGCTGATGACCGTTCCGGACAGCGGCCATGCCTACGGCATCAAGACCGATGACGGCGTCGAGGTGCTGGTGCACGTCGGCATCGACACCGTGCAGCTGGAGGGCAAGGGCTTCGAACTCGAGGTCGCCAAGGATCAGCGCGTCCAAGAGGGCGATCTGCTCGCCAGGGTCGATCTGGAGGCCGTCAAGGCTGCCGGGTACGACACCACCACGATGGTCGTGGTCATCAACACCGCCACCTTGAAGTCGGTCACGCCGGTGGGCCCGAGCGACGTTTCGCTCGGCGACCCGGTCATCGACATTGAGGCCTGAAAGGAGTGACCGGTGGCCGTCCCCGTGTGGGGGCGGCCACTGCTCTGATCTGATGAAGATTCTCCGCGTCTTCAACAACAACCTCGTGCTCGCTCTGGACGAGAGCGGACGCGAGGTCATCCTGACCGGCCGCGGCCTGGGGTTCCAGGCCCGGCCCGGTCAGAGCGTGGACGCCGCCAAGGTGTCCCGCGTCTTCGTCCCGGCCGACGGCGGCGACTCCGATCACCTGGCCAAGCTGCTCGCCGGCATTCCACCCGAACACATCCAGTTGGTCAGCCAAGCAATCGCGACCGTGGGGCTGGACTCGGTGGGACGCAATCCGGCGGTGGTGATCGCCCTCGCCGACCACGTCAGCTTCGCGATCCGCCGGGTGAACCTCGGCATGGACATCGCCTATCCTCTGCTCGCCGAGGTGCAACACCTCTACACCGACGAGTACCGGCAGGCCGAAGGGTTGCTGGCCGCGATCAACGAGCACAGCGACGTCCAGCTGCCGCACACCGAAGCGGTCGGGCTGGCGCTGCACCTGGTGAACGCCGGCTTCGCCACCGGCGACCTGTCCTACACCTATCGGATGACCGGGGTCATCCAGCAGATGGTCACCGTCATTGAGCAGGCCTACGGCATCACCCTCGACCCGGGCAGCGTCAGTGTCGGACGGTTCGTCACGCACCTGCGCTACCTGTTCGTCCGGATCCACAACCACAAACAACTCGACTCCGAGCCGACGATGGTCGGCCAGGCGATCCGGGAGAGCTTCCCCGACGCCGCGGACGTCGCCGTCCGGCTTTCCGGGGTGCTGGAGTTGCGGCTCGGGGCCGCGCTCACTCCCGATGAGATCTCCTATCTGGCGCTGCACGTCGCCCGGGTCACCACCGAGCGCTGAGCGACGGGATCTCCGCCAACCCGCTGACCCGTTGGTTGAGCTTGGCGAGCCCTTGTCTCGACAAGCTCGACCCACAAACCTTTCGCAGCGGTCAGCGTCGGGTGCGGCGCTCCAAGGTCTGCGGTGTGATGCTGGCCGTCCGGCACAGCTCGACGAAGGCCAGCACTGAGAACAGGTAACTGCGTCCGCGCGGGCCGTCGTGAATGGCGTGTGACGCGCCCGCCGTCACTCCGGCGTCCACGTAGGGCGACAGGGTTTGCAGCGCCGTCCGGAACGCGGCCACGGCTTCGTCGTCGCCACGCCAGAACGGGTCGAACTCCGATACCCGCCAGAGCACCGGCACGGTGACCTCGGCCGCGATACTGAGCGCGTTGCGCGCCCAGCCGCCGTTGTACTCGAGGATCTCGGCGCGCGGCACACCCGGCGACTCCTCACCCAGACCCGCGGTGTAGCGGGCCCACTCCGGGCCGAAGTCGACCTGCCCGATCCACGGTCCGAGATCGAGCACCCGGTGCACCACCGGGGTCGTCTTCCACAGATCCTCGCGTTCCGGGTACGGCAGCGCACCGATGTCGGCCATCGCGACACCCAGTAGCGGCCAGCGCTGGGTTCCGGCGGCGGACTGCCGCGCCCAGCGCTGCGCGATGATCAGGGCCATCGCGCTGCCCACCGAGCAGCCCTGCAGGACGACTCCACGCGACTCGCCCGCGTGCTGTGCCCAGTAGTCGGCGATGGCGTCATCGAGCCGCTCGGCACTGGCCACGTAGAATCCCTCGTCCCGGTCGAACGGCAGGCCGAGCGAGGCGCTGTCGAGGTAGTCGGGACGGTTCAGCGAGATCCCCGGATAGCCGTTGTGGGCGGCGATGCCCAGTTGCACCACGGCCTCGGACGCCTGGCTGCCGCCGCCGTGCAGGTAGACGATCGTCGGGGCGTCCCCGGCCTGTTCGGGAGTGAACCGCAGCCCGGTGATCAGCCCGTCGAGCAGGCGCAGGGGTTCGTGGGGATGGGCCATTGAGTGTCTCCTACCGACCTGTTGGTGTGAGTGGCCGCGGCACGCGAGCGCGGCCTCGTCGCAAATGATCCCGACCCTAGCCCGTGCCCGGCCGCTCCCAACATGGGCCACTCTTGGCCCACGTCGCGGCGCGTTGCGGAGAGTAGAATCGAGCCGTCAACGCCCTGACGGAGGCCTGGTTCTGCCCGGCGGCTACTCGGAGGTCATCCCGACGGACGACCGGCCAGACAAAGGAGCTTCCTGCGGTGATGACGGGTCACTCGTGGTGCGCGGAGGCGACCGCACCGTGACAACCATGGACCGTGCCACCACGCTGGGAGCTTTCCTTCGCGCCCGTCGCGCAGAACTCACGCCCACAGAGGTCGGCCTGCCGCGTAGCGACGCCCGCCGTCGGGTTCATGGTCTGCGTCGCGAAGAGGTGGCTGTGCTTGCCTCCATCAGCACCGACTATTACACCCGCATCGAACAGGGCCGCCGCCCGGCTTCGCTGGGCGTGTTGGATGCGCTTGCTCGTGGGCTGCACCTCGACCCCGATCAGCGGGCCTATCTGTTCGAACTCGCCGGCAAGGAGGACCTCCATCCCCCGCGTCGCAGCCCACGACGGCTGCGGCCCGCATTGCGACGGCTGCTCGATGAACTCACCGTCACCCCGGGCATGGTGGTCGGGCCGCGCATGGAGATCCTCGCCTGGAACCCGCTGGCGACCACGCTGATGCTCGACTTCGGCCGACTATCGGCGCATGAACGCAACTATGTGTGGCTGCTGTTCAACTCTCCGGTCATGCGCGCCCTCTACCCTGCCTGGGACGACGTGGCCGTCACGTGCCTGGGCCACCTGCGGATGTCGGCCAGCCGCATCCCCGACGACCCGGAGTTGTCCCAGCTGGTCGAAGAACTGTCCAGCACCCACGAGAGCTTTCGGACGATGTGGGCGGCCCACCACGTCGCGGTGCGTGCCGTCGGATCGAAACTCATCCGGCACCCCGTCGTCGGTGATCTCACCTTGGAGTGGGACACGCTGGCCTCGGTTTCCGATCCCGACCAGGAACTCATCCTGTGGACGGCTGAGGCCGGTTCGCGCTCCGAGCAGGCGCTGGAGAGACTTGTCGAACTGGCTGCCTACGCCTGACTGCCCTCCGTTGCGGTTTGAGCTTGTCGAGGCTCGGTCAGCTTGTCGACGCTCGGTCAGCTTGTCGACACCCACCGTTGGTCGAGACCACCCGTTTGGTCGAGCTTGTCGAGACCCAGACCGCTTTCGACCCGTTCCGACGGCTCAACCCAACAGCGGGTGCTGTCAGTTCGCCGGATAGCAGGTGCGCGCGAAGCTGCGGTAGGCGTCGATGGTGCCGGTCTCGTGGTCCTCGATCTCGAAGATCTTGGTGGTCACGGTGACGCCCGGCACCGGGTCGGTGGCGACCAGGTCCAGGAATCTGAACACCTCGATCGCCAACTGTCGATAGAACGCGTGTGGGCCCGAGATCTCGCCGTCGCCGAGGGTGACAAGCAGGTGACGGGACCGGCCGGCGCTGGCCGGGTCGGCCTGGAACTCCCGGTAGAGGTCGAAGATGGTGCTGTCGGGCACAAGGATCCCGGGACTGCCGGCGCCGAAGTTGGCGAACAGCTTCGACCTCTGGGTCAGTGCGTAGATGGCGAACAAGCCTCCGTAAGAGAAGCCGAACAGGCCCGCCTCTTCGTCCTTGACGTTGTAGCGGCCCTTGATGAACGGGTGCAGCTCGTCCTCGAGGAAGGGCAGGAAATGGTCCGCGTGCGGGTTGTCCAACCACTCGAAGAACTGCTCCACCAAGCCCTCCTGCGAACCGAACATCTCGGTGATGAAGTCGCGCATGGTGGCCGGAACAGGCTCACCCGGGGGCACCAGATCGCGGTTGCGGACGGCGAGCGCGTCCACCCCGTCGTCGATGTAGCCGATGTTGACCTGGACGAAACCCTGCACCGCGCGCGTGCCCTCGGGGCCGGTGAGGCCGAGGTGCACCTTCTCGTAGATGCCGCCGTGCCACTGGGAGTCGAGCGCGTACACGACCGGGATGGCGGGACCGTCGGGGTCGTAGCCGTTCGGGAACGACACCGACACTCCGAGCTTGCCGCCGAAGGTATCGGACTCCACCTCGAAGTACTCAGTGTTCAGTTGCGCAATGCGTCCGGACCATCCACCGGGGACGGGTTCGGTGAACGTTGCCATGGGATGACTCCTTTGTTGTGACTGGTGCTGAACTCGCTCAGCCTCGGCGCTGCTACTTCAAGGTGCGGCCGAGCAGACCGTCCGGCATGCCGTCGACCTCGATGATCGGATACTCGCCGTCGACGTTGCCCCAGGCCAGGTCGTCCTCGCCCGGCTGATAGATGACCTCGACCAGATAGCCGTCGGGATCGACCGGCATAAAGCACGCGGTGTCGCCGACCTGCAGGGGTTGCACCGCGATCTCGTAGCCGGCCTCGCGGACGCCGCGCACGGCCTCTTCGTGCTCGGCCGCAGTGGCGACGGTGATCACGAAGGGCGGGTAGCCGGTCGTCCCGGACGCCACCGGTGTCAGCGGCGACTCCTGCAGGGTGAGACAGCGGCGGTTCTCCCGATCGGCGAGGAAGATCTCCAGCAACGGCGTCTCCCCCTTGACCCGGAATCCACCGACCGGGACGAGACCGAGCGTGTCGCAGTAGAACGCCAGCGAGGCATCCATATTCGACACCAGGATTCTCGAGTTCTCAAATCGCGGGCTTATCGCCATATCTCCTCCTTGAATGAATGGCGTACCTGAATCCGGCGCGGCGCGGCGCCGCCGGTCGGCGGACGAGCCTGAATCGGCCCGCCCGCCGTGTCGCAAGAAATACGACGCAGCCGCTGCTATTTCACGGACTTGATCGGGAAGACCAGCAGCGATGAAACGATCACGCCGACGATGGCGTAGATGAAGATCACCACATAGTTCCCGAACAGCGTGATGAGGAAGGCGGCGAGGATCGGCACCAGGATCTGCGGAATGTTGGAGGCCAGGTTCAGCACACCGAGGTCCTTGCCGATGGTGCCCGACGAGGGCAGCACGTCGATCATCAGAGCCAGGTCGACCGAGGTGTATGCGCCGTAGCCGATGCCGACCAGGAAGGCGTAGATGTACATCGACATGGTGGTCGGCACCACCATCGGCACCGCGATCGCGATCGCCATCAGAGCGCTGGAGCCGAAGACGAACATCTTGCGCCGTCCGGTGCTGTCCGAGAGCCGGCCGAAGAGCACGGTGGAGATCATCATGGTGATCATGGTCAGGATCGACATGATGCCGAGCACTTGGCCGGCGTCGGTGATCGGCAGGCCGATGTAGTCGGTGAGGATGTAGAGCCCGTAGGCCTGGATCGCCTGGTAGCCCAGCACCATGAAGAAGCGCCCGCCGAAGGCCCAGACGAAGTCCGGGTGCTTCTTGAAGTTGAGCGGACGCACGAAACCGAGGCCGAACTCCTTCCAACTGAAAGCGTCCCGCACCAGTCCGGTGGAGTCTTTGTCTTTGTTGAGCACCACGAAAAGCAGGGTGACGACGATCATCGTCGAGCCGAAGAGCGTGTAGCCGACGCCCATCTGGTTGATCAGGTTGCCGGCCAGCGCCATGCCGCCCGAGATGCCCAGGGCCTGCCCGACCCCGACCCACGACGAGCCGAAGGCGCGGTGGTTGAAGCTGACCCGGTCGGCGATGATGGTGGAGATCGGGCCCTGCATGATGTTCAGCAGAACCTGGACCAGGATGGCGCAGATGGCCAGGTAGGCGAAGGTGTTCGCGAACTGCATCAGGATGACGATGGTGCCGCCCGAGAGGCCGCCCAGGACCATCCACGGCGTGCGGCGTCCGAACCGGGACCGGGTCCGGTCGGAGACGGCGCCCACGATCGGCTGCACGAACATCGTGAACACCGCGGTGAGGCTCATGATGGCGGCGAGGTTGTTCTCCTTGTTGGCCTCGTCCAACTCCGACAGCGCGGCGGGTAGGAAGACCGCACCCACGCTGGCGTAGCAGACGAAGATCAGGAAGAACCCGATCATCAAGGAGAAGAACAACTTGTTGCGCTGAAAGGCAGTGAGCCGGAACGGCTCCATACCTGGGGGTGTCGGCGGTTGGAGGTGGTCGGCGACATCCGCCGATGAATGCGATGCTGACATGAATGTCCCTTGGCGATGACGAAGCGCGCTGGAAAGGCTCTTCGAAGCAGATGGTTTGGCGCTGCGCGAATAGCCACGACATTGCTCACCATTCGCACAACCAGCCACACGGTATCGCCGGGAGTAGTCCTTATCCTGGTCCAGAAGTGTCCCACTCAGAGCTCAGTCGAGGCCCGGGGTCAGCACGTCCGGGAGCTCACGTCAGACGCGTCCGGCCCGGTCCCCTGTGGGAGCCGGGCCGGACGCGCGTCTATCGGATCGCGGTCAGAGCTTCTCGGCGAAGAACGGCACGACGCGCTTCAGCGCCTCGCCCGCACCCACCGGCTGGTCGTACAGGTCGTAGTGGGAGACGCCTTCCAGAACGAGCAACTCCTTGTCCTTGGACGCGGCCCGCTCGTGGATCTCGAGACCGTCTCGGTAGGCCCCGAAGGCCCCCTGCTTGTCACCCACGACGACCAGCAGGGGCTGGTCGAGCAGCTTGTCGGCGAGGTGGAAAGCGTCCCAGCCAAGGGCGGACGCGCCGTGTGCCGCCTCGAACAGCACGCAACCGTTCGCCGCCTCGCCCCGTCCGGTGCGGTAGTAGTCGAACGCCTCGATGACGTCGATGTCGCCGACCTGCTCGGCGCCCTCGGCGGTAGCCGGGAGCATTCCGTTCACCGCGCTCTCGGCTCCCCGCGCCTCGGTGGTGCGCTGCATCGCAACGCCACGCAGGGCATCGAGCAGCCCGTCCCCAGTGTTGTCGCGGAGCATGCGGCCGTAGTTCACGCCGGTGATGGACACGACCGCCTTGAACCGCTTCTCGGTCATCGCGACGTTGAGGGTGTAGCCACCGCCACCGCAGACGCCGAGTACGCCGATCCGGTCGGCATCCACGTAGGGCAAGGTGGCCAGGTAGTCGACCACGCGACGGAAGTCCTCGGTGCGCTGCGCCGGGTCCTCCAGGAAACGCGGGGTGCCGCCGCTGGCGCCCTGGAAGCTGGCGTCGAAGGCGATCGCGACATTGCCGGCCTCGGCCAGCGCCGTGGCGTAGATGTTTCCCGAGGTCTGGTCCTTGCAGCTGCCGATCGGGTGCGCGCAGACGATCGCCGGGTAGCTCTTCGACTCGTCGAAGCCGGGCGGGAAGTAGATGTCCGCCGCAATGTCCCAGTACATGTCGGGGTTGCGGAAAGTGACGTGCTTGATGTCCGACGCCATGTCGTCCTCTCATCGGTGGGGTTGGGCAGCAGCCCTGAAAGGTTCCAGTCTGCGTGCTGGTGAGACGGCGAACCAGAGACAGTTCTAGCCCCCGATGCGAATGTCCCGGACCCAGCTCACACCCCCTCTCTCACATACTCGCCTCGACGGCGACTCTGGACGAGACGGAAACGGCTATAGCAGCAGGTACAGGATCGGCAGGTTCGTCAGCAGATGCACCAGCATGGCGATCACCAGGTTGCGCCGGACGACCGCAATGACAGCGATCGCCAGTGCGGTCGGGAACTGGTGCAGCAGCCACGACGGCCCGAAAAAGGCCAGGTGCGGGACCACGAAGATCGCCAGACTGAGTCCGGCGCCCGCCCACGGCGCCCACCGGCGGGCGCCGAACAGGGCACCCAGCCGTTCGGCCAGGAAGCCCCGGTAGACGATCTCTTCGGTGATTGCCGCAGTCACCGTCAGGATCACGATGCCCACCACACCCAGCCGCAACACGACGTCGATGCCCGCGTTGCCGGCCTGCGGCGCGACCATGTCGGCCAGCCACGCCCAGGCCATCGCACCCCCGAAGATGTACAGCGCCCATTCGATATCGGCCCAGCTCGGACGGCGGATCAGCAGCGAAGCGAAGCCGAGGCGTTCGACACCGAACACGATCGCCAGTAGCAACCCGACTCCGATCCACTTCCACGGGTCGCCGGAGATGGGTCCCCGCAGCCCGAACCAGAGTTCGACTCCGGCGATCTCGTCGACCGGCGGGCCCTTGTACACCAACCCGACGACGAGAACCCCGAGGATCAGCGACGCCAGCAATCGCGGCCTACTCAGCGACGAGGCGCTGCGGGCTTCTCCGACGGATGAGGTGCGCTGGTCCGGAACCGGCGACCGGCTTGAGGTGTTCGGCATTCCTCTAGAGTACGTGCTCTAGAGCACATACTCTAGAGCGCAGACTCTAGAGTGGCTGTGGAGGTGAGTGATCCGATGAACACGGAGAAACAGGGCGGACGGCGCGACGCGATCATCGAGGCGGCGTACAGCTGCATGGCCAGGGGCGGGTACGACCGCACCAGCACCGCGCAGATCTGCGCGGCCGCAGGAGTGTCATCTGGCACCTTCTTCCACTACTTCCCCACCAAGGCCGACGTCCTGGTCGCCATCCTCGAGAGCGGCATCGTGCACACCCGCGACGTCTTCGCCCGGATTCGCGCGACAGCAGCTCAGGACGCCCAGGGGGCGCTCGACCTGTGGTGCGAACACGTCCTGCAGGAGGCGTCCGACGACGACCTGGCCGGGTTCGACTCGGTTCTCGGCGCGGTTCCCGACCACCCCGGGGTCGCGGCCGCCCTGAAGGCGGAGCGCGCGCTGGTTCGCGACGACCTGACCGAGCTGGTCGCCCTCGGGCAGGCCCAGGCAACGATGCGGACCGACCTCACCGCCGCGCGGATCGCAATCTGGCTGGGCATCCTCGCCGACGGCCTGCTCGGCCACGCCGTCCAGGAAGGCTCCACCGGGATCGACGAGCTACGTTCCGAGTTCGTCGACATCGTCGGTCAATTGGTGCGCGGGACATGACATTCGGCAACCGTCGGCGTCTCGCGAACTCTCGATCTGCGCGGAACTCCCGGAGCAGGGCGTCCCGCACCACGAGCGCCGAACGTACAACAGCATCGCCTGGAGGCCCACCATGATCCTCGTCATCGGACACCTGAGTATCGATCCGCGCGAACGCGATCGTGCATGTGAGTTGATGCGCCCAGCGGTGGTCGCCGCGCGGGCGACCGAAGGCTGCCTCGACTTCGCAACGTCTCCCGACATCGTCGAGCCGGGTCGCGTCAACATCTTCGAACGATGGACCGACCGAGACTCGCTCGAGAGGTTCCGCGCCGATGGTCCGGAGAATGACCTGGACGAGTTGATCCTCGCCTATTCAGTCGAAGAGTACGAGCTATAGCCGACCTGCCTGCCATCCGGTGGGGCAGAAGCTCGGCTCGTGAGTGCGGCCGATCAGCTGCGGTCCTTCAGCGACCGCGTGGCCGCTTGGACGGTAACTCGGGCAGGTTGTCCTGGTCGGCGATAGGCATGGCGGGCCGGATCGAATCCTGCGCCTGCTGCACACCCGCGTTGCCGGCCCTGGTCTCGGGCACCCCGCCCATGACGACTCCGTGCCGATCGCGAGCGCTTCCATGCTGACGCCGACCAGGTAGAGCCCGGTGATCACGGCGGTCAGGATCGGGGGTCTCAGACGAGCGCCTCGGCTCACGCGAACACAACGTCACGAACTGCCTGCCGCCGATCGAGGTAGCCGAGCTGGTCCATGAGTGCGCGGACGACCGCCTTACCGAGTTCGAGGGGGACGGCATTGCCAAGCTGACGTTGCACCTCGGAGCGGGTGCCCGCGATCGTGAAGTCAGCGGGGAAGGACATGAGCCGCAGCATCTCGTTCACGCGAAGGCGTCGTGCGCGCTCTTCGCCGGAGGCAGTGAGGACGTTCTCCCAGTGGAACGGGCCGACCCACGGGCCGGGCTGGGCCTGGAGCGTCGTCGAGGGTCGATTGGGGTCCAGGCGGAGCAGGAAAGTCCAGTAGCGGCTGCGCCACTCGAAATGGTTGCGGCCGTCATAGCGCTCGGTGTGCCAGAGGTAGTTCTGCCCGGGTGGAATCTCGGCGGCAAGTTCGCCGTACTGACCGTCGACGATCTCGTCGAGCGAGGCGGGCACGAGTCGGGGAAGGTCTGCGAACGCCTGTGCAGCGGTGACATGCGGGATCTTGGTCGTGTCGATTCTGCGGTCGCGTTCGCTCCACCCGGAGTGGGTCGGTTCGGGGAACTCGAACTTCTCACCATCGCGGCGTCCGACGACGAACACGCGGCGTCGCAGCTGAGGAACACCGTAGTCGGCCGCGAGAAGCACCTTCCACTGCGGGTTGTAGCCTAGCTCACCGAGGCCCCTGAGCAAGCGCTCAAACTGGCCTTTGTGGGTCTTGTAGGTCAAGCCCTGAACGTTCTCCAAGAGGAACGCCTCTGGGCGGGACTCGCGCACGACCCGGACATACTCGTCGAGCAGCGAGGCGTCGGGGTCGCGACTCTCACGCTTCTGCTCCAGCCAGAACCCCGACTTGGAGAAGGGAGTGCACGGCGGGCCGCCGACCACGAGCACGGGCTCCGCTGCGCGAAGACCAGCGGTGTCGAGGATCTGCTCTGTGGAAATCTGCCGGATATCGCCGGTGAGCGAGGCAGCGTCGTGGACGTTGGCCTTCAGCGTCTGCAACGCCGGCTCGTTGTAGTCCGTTGCGACCGACACCCGCAGCAGGCCGCTGCCCGCGTCACCCGAGGCCAAGGGCTCGGCGTCGGCGCGCTCGACTGCGAGGTCAAGCCCTCCCGCGCCGGAGAACAGGCTCACCACCGGGAGCTGCTCGCCCATATGCCACCTCGTTCCCATACTTGCACGCACGGTCCCGGCGTCCGCGGACTGTGCGTGTCTGACAAGTATCGTCGAGAAGAGTCTGCCGGGAGCCGCCGACATGCCCAGCGCGAGCGGCGGACTCTGTGGGCGGGCCGGGAAGAGAGGAGCCCTGTGGAAGAGCAGCCACTCGCCGGCCGCGCCTTCGGCGAGGTCTACCGGGTGCAGGGCCGCGCGGACTTGCACGCGTTCCTCATCGACGCGGTGAAGGCGTCCGGTGGTCGGGCCCTGTACGCAAGCGACCCGCATCGCGCTCCCGTCTATCTCGGCGTGCAGCTCGACTCCGATGAACGGATCGGGATGCTGGTCTACCCGTTTCGGATCACGCGGAACACCATCAGGAACCGCCCCGCCGACGAGGTTCGTGGCCAGCCCCGCTACGGCTCGGAGGAGTCGTGGAAGCGAGGGCACCCGCTCGGACGCGACCACGCGGGTGTTGATGTGAGCATGATCCTGGGCATCGATTTGGTCGACCGCGTGATCCTGGGGTTGGACGCGAACCTGTGGGACCCGCTGCCGATGGGCATCTCCTTCTACGCCAAGGACGCTGAGATCGGGCAGGCGAAGACCTCCGGATGGCACGTGTGGGAGAAGGTCAATCGGGCCGGCACGAAGCGCTCCGAGCCACGTTCCCCCACCAGCCTGGAGACCATCGTCGCGTTCACCCCCGATCGCCTGATCGACTACGTCCGCCTGGAACGCCGCGCGACGTCGCTGCGTCTGGACCCGCCGCTGCGGTACTCCGCCGCCGTCGCTCTTGCCGACCTGTCCGCCGTTGACGACCTGCCGCGCCGACACGTGCTGGAGGAGCAGTTCGCACTTACCAGCGAGCAGATCCTCGACATCATCAGTGGCCGCAACCGACTCTCGGTTGCCGTCCGCGGCGGGGTGGCGGAGTACCACCTGGAGCAGTTGCTCGACCAGGCACCGGGCGTCGCCGCGGTGGGACGGCTGGACCTGGATGCGATGCACGACTTCAACGTCACGATGACTGACGGTCGGCACCTCCGGGTGGAGTGCAAGAACGCCAGCCCGAAGACCTCCGCGAACGGGTCGTTCAAGGTCGAGGTGCAGAAGACCCGCGCATCCAAAGGCGATCCCGCCTCACGCTTCTACCCGGCCGACGGATTTGACGTCGTCGCGGCGTGCCTGTTCTCTCCCACCGGTCGGTGGGCGTTCCGCTACGGCCTGACCGCACGCATGGCAAGACACAAGGACTTCCCCGACCGGCTCGCTCCGATCCAGATCATCACCGACGACTGGACCGATACCCTGGCCGACCTCAGCCCGTGAGTTCGTCTCGACGTGTGATCTGTAGGTTCCACGCGAAGATGTCGGATTCCACGGCGAGATGTCAGCTACTTGTCCGATCCGACACGTTCCGTGGACAGTGAGGTATCAGGTGTGGCGTCACCACCGCGTGCCGTGAATAGTGGATGCTAGCCGCCGTGTCGGTTTGGGTTGGGTCGGGGCTTCAAGACACGGTCTGAGACTGAGCCTTGGGTGGGCTTACGCCTGATTGGTCTGCCTGGAGCCTGTCGAGCGGACGATCGAGCCGCCGGCCGCGAGCCGTGTCGACCGGATCGTGCGGTCGGCGCTACGTCAAGCCGAGGTCGCTGTTACGTGCCGGATCGCAGGTCGACTGTCGTCGGCGACGAACTGCCCGTCGGATCCGGCGGCCCGGGGTCTTGTGGCGCCGGATATCGCACGGCTGCGGGGAAGCAGCGCAGCAGCGCGGCGAGCCGCGCGGTATCGCCCGCCACCTCGGTGTCTGACCGCTCGACGGCGTCGTGCAGCGCCGCACCGGCGAACACCAGATCGCGCAAGGTCGCCGCCTCCGGCACGGTCAACCACGCATCGGGTTCGGCGTGCTCACCGCGGTCCAACTCGAGGCGCCCGCCCGCAACGGCAGCGCGGAACCGGTCGCCCGCGACGTCCAGCTGGCAGCGCAGCGACAGCTCACCCGCCAGTTCCGGATCGAAGGTCGCGCGCAGGGCGAACAGCAGCGCGTCGACGCTCAGTTCCGCCGCGCCGTCCTCGGGCAGGGACGCGCGGCTGCCCCAGTGGGCGAGCGCGCGGAGCACGGGCTCCAGTTCCTGCCCGCGCTCGGTGAGCTCGTACACGGCGGCGGGCGCTGGCGGTCCCAGGCGCCTTCGCCGCACCAGGCCGTCGGCTTCGAGTTCGCGCAACCGCTGCGCGAGGACGTTCTGGCTCATCTGCGGCAGCCCGCGGTGCAGGTCGGAGTAGCGCTTCGGGCCGAAGATCAGCTCCCGCACGACGAGCAACGCCCACCGCTCGCCGACCGCGTTCAGCGCTCGCGCGATGCCGCAGGGGTCGTCGAACAGCCGCTTCTTGCTCATGCACCACATTGTACTTGCACGCCAGGTGTGAATGCTCCTAAACTAGGAGTAATCTGTTCGCAACGCGGAGGTCGATCACCGCCATCTGACGGTGACGACCACGCATCGAGAAATGGAGAGAAGCAGTGAACGAGATGACACTTCGTGTGACGTCCGCCGACGGTACGAGGATCGCCTACGACCGGAAAGGCACTGGCCCGGCGGTGATCCTCGTCGGCGGCACCCTAGACGACGGCGCTGAGAACGCGCCGCTGGCCCGGCTCCTTGCCAACCATTTCACGGTCTACAACTACGCACGACGCGGCCGGGGCGCGAGCGGCAATACACCGCCGTACGCCTTGGCTCGGGAGGTGGAAGACCTCGAAGCGCTGATTGCGACAGCCGGCGGCTCAGCTCACGTGTACGGCGCCTCATCTGGCGGCGCGCTCGCGCTGGAGGCAGCAGCGGCAGGTTCGGCGATCGACAAGATCGCGGTGTGGGATGTGCCGTACGTGATCGGGGACGACCTGTGGCCGAGGTTCAACCAGTACCTCGCGGACACCCACGAGGCGTACAAGGCCGGGCGGGACGAGGAGATGCTGGAACTGTTCATGAGGCTTACCGGCGGACCCGACGCGGACATCGCGGCTGGCAAACAGCACCCGTACTGGGCCTTGTCCGTCGCGCTCGCCCACACGCTCGTCAAGGACGCCGTGGTCCTCAATGGATACAAGATCCCCACGAACAGACTTGCCCGCATCACTCAGCCGGTCCTGGTGACCACCGAGGGTCCGACCACCGAGCCACAGTTCGCAGGCCTCCCGACCGACTTCTTCGACCGCTCCGCGAAAGCGATAGTCGCTGCCATCCCCCGGACCGAACGACACACGCTCGACGGGCAGGGACACGTCGTCGCCCCCGAACTCATTGCCCGTGTACTGAAGACGTTCTTCAACCAGTAACCCGTCGACTGATCAGGTCGCGACCGTGGGTCGCTCGGAACGCAGGCCCATCGGCCACGTCAGCATCGGTCGGTGAGCGGCGACTCCTGAGTTCCGGAGTCTCGCCACGTGTTGGCGCGAACGCGATCTGCAGGACTCGGGAAGCGACCGCGTCGAACTGGTGGACGTGCTCGAAGGTGAACTGTCGCAGGAACGACCCCAGTGTCGACAGTGCATCGACCTAGAGACCCTCAAGCGACACCAAAATGGCATCCGCGCCGGCCTCGCCGACATCGACCGACGCCTCGCCAGCGAACACGACTACCACGAGGGATCACGCAAGCAACTCAGCACCGCGCTGAGCCTGCTGGTCGACTGCGCCAGCCTGTACGCCCGCACCGACGAGCACGGCAAGCGACTGGCGAACCAAGCACTGACCAACGGCATCGAGATCAGCGAAGACGAAAGGGCGACGATCCGGCTCGCTGAGCCCTTCGCCGCCCTCGCACCCGAGCCCGCATCGAGCGATGTCAGGTGTTCTAGTACGTCTTCAATTGTGGAGCTAAGGGGATTCGAACCCCTGACCTCTTCCATGCCATGGAAGCGCGCTACCAACTGCGCCATAGCCCCGAGAACGGGTGGCCCGGAGAGCCGGGCACGAGCAAGAACTCTAGCCGATCGGTGACCGGCGTGCGAATCAGTGACGACACCCGCCAAAGGATGATCGCGGAACAGGCTGGAGGGCGACAACAACGCGGGGTCGGCGCGGACCTTCGTCGGACGAGTGGGGCCACCCGAACGATCCGGCGGCGACGACCCTGGCCGGATGCCGTGCCGAGTGCGACAGTGAGGACTCAATCCAGTGGGCAGGAGGCATCTCCGATGTCGGACACCAGCTTCGAAGTTGCAACGGAGGTCGAGGTGCCTATCGAGGCAGCCTGGGCCGTCCTCGCCGATCTGCGGTCATACCAGGACTGGCATCCCCAGATCGCCTCCGCGAGCGGCGAGTTGTCGGCGGGATCCGTGATCCGGATGACTGCCGCGGGGCCGCAGCCGGTGTCGCTCGATCTACGGGTCGTCGACGTCCGCGCGCCGCACCTACTGATCACTGAAGGTGGCGATCCGGAGCACGTCTTCGTGCAGCACCGTTGGGAACTCAGCGAACTCGCCGCGGGTAGGACGCGGGTCGTGGATCGCGAGACATTCATGGGTCCGGCCGCATCCGAGACTTTTGCCCAGTACGCGGGCGCCATGCAGGCTCAGTTGGAACCGATACTGGCCGCGCTGAAGTCGGCCATGGAGGCGTCCTGAGCGGTATGCCGCGGCGTCGTTGCTGGTCGACGACCCCCAATCCGTTTCTCAGCCGTCACGTGTCGTTCACCAGACGATCCGGGAGTGATCGCCTGGCCTCCATAGCGTCCTTCAGGTGCAGCCGCACTTCACCCCACGACACCTGGGAGCAGCATGAAGAGAACGCAGATCCTGGCCTCGAGCCTGGCCGTCGGAGCCATCCTGGTGAGTTCCGTGGCCATGGCCACGCCGGCCGAGGCCCATCCCCGCCACCGGGGCGCCCAGAACGTCATCTATCTCCTCGGTGACGGCATGGGACGTACCCACGTGACGGCGGGGCGGGAGCGCTTCTACGGCGCTGCCGGGCGCCTGAACATGGAGAAGATGCCCGTCCACGGCTTCGTTCGCACCTACTCCGTGCTGGAGAACTCGGGCCAGCCCGGACAGCCCGACTTCGAGCCCAACCTGGTCACCGACTCCGCCTCGTCCGCCACCGCCTGGGCGTCCGGCGTCAAGACCTACAACGCCGCGCTCGGCGTCGACGCGAAGGGCAAAGTCAAAGCCACCGCCATGGAACTCGCCAAGAAGGCGGGCTACCGGACGGGCAACGTCAGCACCGCGGAGATCACCGACGCCACACCCGCCGGCCAGGCCAGCCACGTGCTGATGCGCGGCTGCCAGGGCCCCACCTACTCTGCCGCCTCCTGCCAGAACCTCGACATCACAGGCACGGAACTGCCCACCAACGACATCCGCGTCACCCCGGTGGCCAAGCAGATGGCCCGCAACGGCACCGCCGACGTCATCCTCGGCGGCGGTCTCGCCCGCTTCGACGCCGACGATGAGAAGGCGCTGGCTGGTCAGGGTTACCAGTTGCTGTCGTCGCCGGCCGATCAGCGGGTGGCCACCGGTGACGATCTGCGGCGCGCCAGGGGTGGCAAGGTGTTCGGCCTGTTCAACCGCGGCAATCTGACCGTGGAGAAGGCGAAGGCGGACAACCCGTCCGCACCGCAGGCGAAGGAGCCTACGCTCTCCGAGATGACCACCAAGGCAATCTCGCTGCTCGACAGCTCGAAGGGACGGCACGGCAAGGGCTTCTACCTCCAGGTCGAGGGCGCACTGATCGACAAGCGCTCGCACGCCAACGACGCGGCGCAGACCCTCGGCGAGATCAAGGCGTTCGACGACGCCGTCAAGGTGGCGCTCGACTTCGCCAAGCGCGACGGCAACACCCTGGTGATCGTGACCGCCGACCACGAGTGCGCCGGCTTCAACATCATCGAGAAGGGCACTTTCACCAACGCCGAGGCGGCCAACCCTCCGGTGAACGTCGACGCCGGCAACCCGGCGAACAACTCGAACCCGTCGCGTCCGGCCGGCAGCAACACCAAGGACCCCTCGCGCTCCGGCGGCATCATCAACGGTGCGGGGGCGAATGATCCGCACAACTTCGCACCGGCCACGTTCCGCACCGCCGACGATCCCCGCGGCGTCCAGGACGGGACCCCGGAGGCCAGCCTCTGGCTGACCTACCTCTCCGGGAACCACACCGGCGCCGACGTCCCGATCTACGCCTACGGCCGGGGCTCCGAGCAACTGCAGGGCACGATCGAGAACACCGATCTGTTCCGCATCGTCACCCGCGCCTTGCGGGTCGCCTGACCGACCAACTCCGGACGGGGCGGGGCCGGAAGGCCCTGCCCCGCTCCCTTTCCTCCAGGAGGATCCACTTGTCCCGTCCCTACACCCTCACCTCGGCCCTCGTGGCGGCCGTTGCGCTGCTCAGCCTCACCTCCGCCTGTGCCGCTCCGCCGCCGGCCTCCCAGCCACCCGTTTCCACCGCACCGGCAAGCGAGCGGACATCAGCCCCGGGTGCGGTTCCCGCCACGACCCAGACCCCGATGCCCGGCCTGCGAACGGCGCGTCCGACCGAGGGCCAGGCGGTGCTCGTCGACGGGCCGTTCAACGACCGGTTCCACATCGACGGCTTGGCCTTCGACGGCGCGCGGGTCACCGGCGAGGTGGTGGTGACCAGTGACGTCAGCGAGATCATCGACCTGCAGGTGCAGGTCGGTTTCCATGACGCCCAGGGTGCCCTGATCGGGACGGCCGGCTTCGACCACCATGGTCATGGCCACGATGAGTCGGAGCATGCGACCCACTCCCCGGAGGATCACCCGTCGGTCGCGTTCGAGATCGCAGTGCCCGCCCACCTCGCCGGTGCGGCGGTCTCGGCCAGCGTCGGGGTGCCGGTGCTGGTCAACGAGTGACGGGCCGGATCTCAAGCCGACGATTGCGGCTTCTTTCGGACTGTCGTTGCCGGCCCGACTCGGTCGGTGTCAGGCGTCGGGATTCTGCGGCCAGGCCGGCGTCCATACCTCGCGATCGGTGCGGGTAGGTCGTACCGACGCGATGTAGTCGAACAAGACCGCCAGCGACGGGTGCGGATTGTCGCGCCGCCAGATGCTCGAATGCGGGTAGATCGGGCTGGGATCGCGGAGGGGGATCAGACGCAGGTCATAGTCTTCTGGCCAGATGGGCCGTGGCGCGTCGCCGGCGATGGTGGCGAGGTCTGCGGATTCTGCGAGCGCATCCAGGAGCGCTTCGGTCCCGAAGTTCGGGCCGATCGTGTCGATGGTGAGGTCAAAGGCGGTGGCGAACTCGTCGTAATACGCAGCCCATTCCGTGCCCGGAGTGTTGCCCGGCATCCAGATGCGATGCCCGACGAGTTGGCCGGGGAGAGAGTTGGCCGGCCGAGGCGAGCGCATGTCTCGGGCCGACAAGGAGCCGAAGTTCATCGTCGAGCACGCGCAGGCAGTCCAGGTCACTCGGGAGCGTGTCCTTCACCGCTCGGAACGTGGCGTCGAGAGTGCCGTTCTGGACGGCCTCGATAGCGGCGGTGGCGTCCAGCAGGGTCACGATGTCCAACGCGACCTCGGGTTGGGCCTGGTGGAAGTCGCGAAGCAAGAGCCCTGGTGCGATCCGCCGGCCGATCGGATCGATCCGCAGGGCGCGGCGGCCCGGACGAACCGACGCGATTGCCGGATCCTCAACGGCGAGCAGCTCCCGGGCATGGGGAAGGAAGGCCCGCCCGTCGAGGGTGAGCCGGACGCCGCGGGCCGCGGCTCGGACGAACAGTCGCGCCCCCAGCGTCCGCTCCAGTGCGGCGATCCGCGGTGAGAGCGCGCGCGACCTGTCCGGGTTGAAGCCTGTGGAGACGGCAGGCGGCGAACACCGGGTTGAATACGGCGACGCCGAGGGGCACTCGTTGATCAAATCTCCTCTAGTTGCGGGGATCGTAACGCGAAGCCACAAGGGCGGCTCGGTCGTGCAGCGCAGCCCGCAACTCGGCCGGAGCAATGACTTCTGCTGCGGTGTCGAGCTGCCAGATCGCCCACACCGCGTGCCGCAGGTCCTCGAACGTCACCTCGAGTCGGATCCAGCCGTCGGATTCGGGTTCCTCGGTGCGGACGGCGCGCGTGCTGCTGAGCAGCTCGTCGCGTCTGAGGCCGTGGACCCTGACGATCACCGGGAGGTGGTTCTCGGACAGGAACTGCGCGGTGCGTTCGGCCCAGATGCGGTCGAGGTCGATCTGGGCGGGACGCTCGGCCGGCTCGGGGAGTTCCTCGGCGGTGAGCATCCGCGACAGTCGGTAGGTGCGGTCGTGTCCCGACTTGGTGGCGAGCAGGTAGGTGCGGTCGCGGACGGTGACCAGACCGATCGGATCGACGGTGTGCCAGCGCGCTTGGCTGTCGGGCGCCGCGTAGTGGAGGCGCAGCTTGTGTCCGGTCAGCACCGCGTGGCGCACCTCGCCCATGACCTCCTTGGCCACGCCTTCGGTGCTCGGACGACGGGAGAGCAGGTCGGTTTCGGGTTCGACCAGGAAGCGTCGGGCGGCGTCGTTCAGGGTGGCCCGGTGACCTTCGGGCAGGGCATCGACCACCTTGCGCATCGCGGACGCGAGGGCGGTGCTGAGGCCGAAGACTCTCTCGCCTCGGCCAGACCCGGCGGTCAGCAGCGCCAGGGCCTCGTCGTGGTTCAGGCCGGTCAACTCGGTGCGGAAGCCCGGCAGCAGCGAGAACCCACCGTGACGGCCGCGGTCGGCGTAGACGGGGACTCCTGCGGTGGACAGTGCCTCGACGTCCCGCAGCACGGTGCGCGTGGACACGCCAAGCTCGCCCGCCAACTCGCTCGCCGTCAGCCGGCCCCGCTGGCGCAACAACAGCACTAATGACACCAGCCGATCGGCACGCATGGCTTCATTCTTACAAAGGCATGACAGACGGTGTCGTGATTCGTTGCGAGGCTGGTTCTACGGCGTCGAAGACGGTGACTCGCCGAGTCACAGTGCGCTCGCCGTCGCAACGATAGGAGCGGCAATGGAACGAACCGCAGTCAACCCGGTGACCTGGTCGCAGGAGATGGGCTTCAACCAGGGTGAGCTGATCTCCGGGCAGGCCCGGACCCTTTACATCTCGGGGCAAACAGCCATGAGCAAGCACGGCCGGCCCGAGCACGACGAGGACATCGCAGCTCAGCTCGGGCTTGCCCTGGACAACCTGGAGGCCGTGCTCGGCGAGGCCGGCATGTCCCTGGCGAACCTCGTCCGCCTCAACGTCTACACCACCGACGTGGACGCGCTGTTCCCGCACTACGGAGTGCTGGCCGGGCGGCTGGGAGCCGCCGGCGTCGCGCCGGCGACCACGATGCTCGGCGTCACCCGACTCGCGATCCCCGGCCAGGTGGTCGAACTCGAAGGAACTGCCGTCGCATAGTGCGACCTTTACCGCATAGTGCGGCCCTTACGAACGGGATCGGGAGGCGGCCTGACCCCGGCGCGGGTGTCAGCGTCCGAGGATGGTGTCGACCCAGTCGTAGACCACCCCGTTCCACACCGTCTGGCCGAGTCCGCCGCAGTGGCCTCCCGCTCCGCTCGCCGCGCTGAGGTGCACGCTGGTCGTGGGCGCGGTCATCACCGGGGCGAGCACCGAGGCGCCCTGTGCGCCGCCCGCCAACGGGTCACCTTCGCACTCGACGAGCAGAGTGGGGCAGGTGATCTGGTCGGCGACGTGCAGCATGACGAATTCCCGAAGCGTGTCGGGGTAGCTCTTCATGTCGTGGACGCCGTGGGTGGCCATCCGTGCGCCGTAGAACTCGGCCTTGTCCGCGCTGAGTTCGGCCTCGACCGTCGCCACCGGTACAGCGATGCGGCCGATGAGGCCGCCCGGGATGTGCGAGCCGAAGTTGGGGTCCGGGGGGTCGCACACGAGTGCCGCGATGCGGTGCTCGAACGCCGCTGCTCGAGGGGCGAGGTAGCCGGCGAAGGACCGGCCGATCAGGACAAGGCGAGTGGGATCGACGTCCGTGCGGAGTTCGAGCCAATCCACGACCGGGGTGATGACGTTCTCGAAGTCAGGGCGCATGTAGAGGCGGTCGATATAGAGCGCCTTCCCCTGCCCCGGTCCGTCGAAGGTCACCGCGTTGTACCCCCGCTCCAGTGCGCCCATCACGTACGAAAGTCCCTCCTCGGCCGTCGAGTCATACCCGTCGGGCTCGATCACGGTCGGTCGAGGCGCGCCCGAAGAATCCGGGGAGAAGAACCATCCGTGCAGGAATGTGTCCTGGTAAGGAATCTCGATCCGCTCCGCGGCGAATTCCAGATTCGGTGCCGCAAGCGCAAAGGTGCGGGTGTGCTGGGCGTAGGCATCCTGCAATCGAGGACCGTCGAGTTCATGTCTGAGGAAGAAGAACGCCTGCCGGTAATATTCGCTCGCACGCAGATAGCTGTTTCGCGCGGTAATCGCGTGGCCCTGCTTCTCGGCCGTCGCAGCTTCGTCGTCGATACGCCGCGCCGCGTCGATCCAACCCCGGTACCAGGAGTCGGGCGTGGCTCTCGCGCCGATGCTGCGCGCCACCGCGAATGCCTCGCCTAGGTCTGCGCTATTCGCGTACGTCGAGGCGAGCGTCCGTGCGAACTGGTCGTCGTACAGACCCTTGCTGAAGAACAGCGGGGTGCCCTTGCTCATGCGAAATCCTCTCCTATGGCGCGCGGTCGATCTTCTTTCCATACCCCATCGAATCCGGCAAAGATCATCGTGGCGCGGTTGAATGGCCTTGGTGCGGCGACGCTTCGCCCGGAATTGGTTGCAGCTGCATGCGGTGGACGGTTCGTCCACCGATCATTACCAAAGATGGTGCCCGGAGGACGTCGAGGTGGCGCAACGGGTCGGACGGGACGGCGATCAGGTCCGCGCGCAGTCCGTGGCGCAGCAGCCCGCGGTCGGAGAGTCCTAGGCAGGCCGCGGCGTGGGCGGTCGCGCCGAGGAGGGCGTCCATGGTGGTCATGCCCAGTCCGTGGAGTTGCTCGATCTCGGCGACCAGGCTCAGGTGGGGCACACCGGGACTGCCCCCGTCGGTGCCGGCCACCAGCGACAGGCCGTACTCCAGCAACAGGCGTCCGACCTGCAACCGGTGGGCGAAGTCGCGCAGCGAGAGCGGTGTGACGCGTTCCACCTGGGAGTGGGCGAAGGAGGCGGCGATGGTCGGCACCATCCACGGCCGATGTGCCCGCAGCACCGCCATCACGTCGGCGTCCGGCCACGAGGTGAGGCGCGTCGCAGAGGGCGCGTCTGGTGTCGCGGCGTCCGTGACGTCGACGCGGGTGAGGAAGCTGGCGTGCTCAATGGAGTCGACCCCGCAGCGGGCCGCCTGCGCGATGCCCGCCGACCCGTGGGCGTGGGCGGCGACCCGCATGCCCAGGCGGTGCGCGTGTTCGACGATGCCGGCGACGGTCGAGTCGTCGAAGACGGGTTGGGTGGGGTCCGACGAGGTGTCGGTGACCGACCCGGTGGCGATGATCTTCACCACGCGGGCGCCCTGTTCGGCGTCGGCGTCGATGCGTTCTATGCACCCGGCCAGGTCGGGGCAGCCGCCACCCACGGGCGAGTTGGGTCCGTTCACGGACGTGAGCTGGGCGGTGGATGGCACGATTTGTGGTCCGAGCGCGCGCCCGCTCGCGATCTCCTCGGTCAGCCGGAAGGCGACGTCGCCGAGCGCGCCCAGGTCGCGAACGGTGGTGATCCCCGCGGTCAGCAGGTCGGCGGCGGTTGCGCGGCCCTGCGCCAGCATCGCGTCGGTGTCGTGCGTGCGGACCTGCTCGACGATCCGCATGTCGCCGGGGAACGTGACGTGACTGTGCACGTCGATCAGGCCCGGCAGCAGCGTGCTGTCCCCCAAGTCGATCGTCTCGACACCGTCGGGCTCGCCCACCTCCACGGACCGTCCGACCGCCTCGATCGTGTCGCCCGCGATCAGGACGGCGCCGTAGTCGATCGCCGCGCCCGACCCGTCCACGAGTCGGCGGGCCCGGAGCAGTTGCCGGGTCATGACCGCGCCTCCGGCGCGTGGTCGCGGCCCTGCAACTTCCACTCCAGCATCTTGATCGCCGCGGGCAGGATGGCGATGCCATGGGGCATGCCCGCGACCGGGGCAGGATTCTCAAGTGCCGCCCGTGACCAGCGCGCGTCGGCACCGGACGTCTCGGGCCGCAGCCCGACGTCTCGCAGCTGGTTGATCGCCATCATCCCCGCGAACATCTCGTTCGGGTTCGCGCCGCCGACGCCCAGCGCCGCAACGGCTTCGGTGTAGCGCGTGGTGAAGGCGCTCGGCCGGATCGGAACACCGTCCTCGGTGATGCCGAGTGCCGCCTCGTGCAGGGCGATGCCCTGCTCCAGCAGGGTGTCGAGGAAGGCCTCGGCCTCGTCCTTGCGGCGGAGCGTGAACGTGTGGCCGTCGGTCAGGATGGTGGCCTCGCCCTCCTCGAACAGCGTGGCAGCCGCGCTGAGCGTGGTCTGGATCTTGAGTTGGTCGGAGTCGGCCATCACCGCGCACGGCCCATTGTCCTCGTCGGAGAGATGCAGCACCCCGTTGTCGCGCAGGTGCACGATCACGTGCCCGGCGCAGTGGCCCTGGCTGCGCAGCACGCGGACGGCGCCGTCGAGGAAGGTCCAGCCGGTGTACCGGACCGAACCGATCCGGATCCTTTCCAGGGGCAGTTCCTCAAAGGTGCGGGTCGTCGCGCCGAACGGACGCAGCGGCTGGAACAGCGACGCCACCTTGTTGCCGGCGAGCGACGGCGGCGCCTCCAGCGGCACCACGCCGACCAGCCGGGAGAATTGGTGCACCCAGTAGGCGGCCGGGTCGCGCATCTGGTCCAAGTCGCGGGCCGGCAGGAAGTGCTCCACGGGTACGCCGAGTTCGTCAGCCAGGTCATTGTTGCCAATATGGTCGACGTGGCCGTGGGTGGTCAGCACGAGTGCCCGGGAGAAGTCGCCGACCTGCGCGATCGCGGCCTTCAGCGCGGTGCGGAAGGCGTCTGTCACGCCGGTGTCGACCAGGACGACGGTGTCGCCCACCCGGTGCACGACAGCGTTGGCGACGTCGGGCTGATCGTGGGCGACGTCGAGTTCTTGGCCGAGGACCAGGATGGTGCGGTCGTCGATCCGGAGGTGTTCGCCGAGTGTGGTCATTGGTCTGCCCTATCTGCAGGACCGGGATCCTCTTCGAGGGTTTCGTCGCTGAGATGTTCCAGGCAGGCGATGAGTTCGAGGGTGCCGGTAAAGGGATGGATGATGGTGGAAGCCGCGCGCCGGACGGTGCCGCTGAGGCGGCCTTCGGTCTCACTGACCTCGACGACGAGTTCCATGCCGACGACTCTGCCCCCCTCGGCACGCGAAGTCCCTAGGGACGATCCCTAGTCCCGAGTCCTAGGGGGCAGGGAGGACGTTCTTGAGCTGGCGCCGGGAGCGAATGCCGAGCTTCGCATAGACGTTGCCGAGGTGGTACTCGACGGCCTTGTCGGTGATGTAGAGATCGGCGGCGACCTCTCGGTTGGTCATTCCGCTCATCACCAGCGCGACGACCTCACGCTCGCGTTCGGTCAACTCGGGGACGCCGCGAGCCACGGGCAGGGTGGGCGAGTTCACCCCGAGGCGTGCCAGGTCGCGCTGGACCCGCGCTTCGTAGGGGGCGGCCCCGGCGAAGGACGCCAACGCCGCGGTCAACCGGTCCCGGGCGGCCGCCCGGTCGCCCCGGGCGAGCAGCAGCCGCCCGTACCGGTGCGCCAGCTTGCCCCGGTCGAGCGACACGACCTCGGGTCCCATCGCCGCGGTGGCCCGCTCGTAGCCGGCGAGCGCCGCGGCGATCTCACCGCGCGCCTCGGCAACCCGGGCACCGAGACCGAGGATGACCGCGTCGAGGTCGATCGAGCGCTCGTCCGCTGCGAGCTGCAACCGCGTCAGCAGGTCGGCGGCGAGACCGACGTCACCGCCGTCGAGGGCGGCGTCGACGAGCATCGGCCACCAGGTCAGCGCGGTGGACATGGGTACCGGCACGACGTTGGCGACGAGTCCCCCGAACACAGCCAGCACCTCGCGTGGGTCCTCCCGGGCGTCGGCGACCAGGGCGCGGGCAATCAGCAGGGTGAACGTGGCCTCCAGGCTGCCGAGCCGTCCGGCCGCCTCACCGCCGGCCCGCAAGTGCGCCTCGGCCGCGGCCCAGTCGCCTCGCACGCAGCCTGCCAGCCGGGCGTGGATGCACTCGGCCTGCGCCCGGACCCAGACCAGGTCCTCGTCGTCGACCAGTTCCGACGCGAGCCGGGCGTGCACGGCGGCGGAGGTCCAGTCGCCGGTGAGGATGAGGGCATTCGCGAGCTGCAGATGCGCACGCGGCAGCCGGTCGCCCGCCAGCGCGGAAGCGGCGCGGGCCAACTGGATCGCCGCGGTCAGATCGGCCACGGCGCGGGCCGGCCTCGCCGCGAAGAACTGCAGCGCCCCCCGAATCACCAACAGATCGGCGTCGGCCGGGTCCGTCACGACGAGAGGCAACCGCGGTTCGAGCCTGGCCAGGCCCGCGACGGCCCCCGAACACATCTGTTCCCCGACGGCCAGGGCCGCCCAGGCCTCTCGTTCGTCTTCCGGGGTCAGCTCGGGTGCGGCCAGCGCGCGTTGCGCCGAGGCGATCGCCTCCACCCCGCGGCCGCCCGTGTACTGCAGGACCGCGAGCCGTACCGTTGCCGCGGCAACGACCTCGGGGGGCCCGTCGCATCCCGCGGCCCGCCGGAAGCTCGCTTCCGCGGCGCCGGCGTCCCCCGCCTCCCAGTCCAACAGGCCGAGAACCAGGTCGCGCCGGGGACCGTCGGCGCAGGACATGACGGCGGCCCGATGCGTGGCCGCCTGCCGGTGCCGTCCGGCCGCGACCAACATCGCGACCGCGTCGAGCAGCAACTGCTCGGCCCGGACGCCCTCGGCCACGCGTGAGGCGCCGAGCAGCGCGCGGGCAGCGGGCACCCTGCCCAGGCCGGCCGCGGCGGCCTGGAGATCCGCACTGAGCGTCTGGTCGGGCCCCTCGGCCGCAGCGACGCGGTGCGCCAACGCTTCACGCGCCCCCAGCTCGGCAGCCGCCGCGCGGTGCAGCGCGCGGTGTTGCGACGGCGACAGGTCGTCCCACACCGCCACTCGGTAGAGCGGGTGCGCGAACAGCAACTCCTCGCCCGCTTCATCGACCCGGGTCCGAGCCAGGCCGGAGGCCACCAGGGCGTCCGCCGCGCCGGGGGCGACTCCGGCAATCCGGGACGCGGTGAGCAGCGGCACCGGTCGACCGACCACCGCCAGGGCGAGCGCCAGCTGCCGCGCCGGACCGGGCAGTGCCGACACGGCCGCCAATGTCGTGGAGGCCAGCGACCGCGGCGCGGGCAGCGCCCCCTCGGGGCGGGTGAGCTGCTGCGGGTTCAGCTCGGTGAGCAGGGTGCGCACGTACAACGCGTGACCGAGGGTGTGGGCGTGCAGCCGGGCGGCGGCCGGCCCGCCCAGCTCGACCCCGTGTACCGCGCCGAGTTGCGCAACCTCGGACACCGACAGCGCGCCGACGTCGATCCGCAGGCAACGCCGGGCGTCGAGATTGAACCGTGCCCAGCCGTCGGCCGCGCCGGGCCGGCTCGTCACCAGCACGAGCACCCGATCCCCGGCCAGGCGGCGAACTGCGGTCAGCAGCACGGCTCGCGAGTCCGGGTCGGCCCAGTGCAGGTCCTCCACGACGACGGCGAGCGGGCCCTCGTCCTGCAGGACCGCCCAACACCGAAGGAGTGCCATCACCGCAGGGCCGGGCGCATCGGCACCACCGGCGCCGAGCTGAGCCGCCAGTGCGAGCGGCTCGTCGGCGTCGAGTTCGTCCGCCTCGGCCCGCAGCACGCCGAACTCCGGTGGCAGATCGCCGACCAGCGCATCAAGCAGCGCAGACTTCCCCGACCCCGCCTCACCTTCGACCCAAACGAGCATCGGGCGTCCGTCCTGGACACCGGCGACGCACTGCCGCACAGCCGCTCGTTCCGCCGTCCTGCCGACCAACACCGGCCCCGGCGCAGGGCGGGTCAGGCGCATGGCTCACACAACCGCGGCAAAGCTACCTCCTCGGTGGCTTCGGTCAGCGGGTCCGCCTTCGCCAGCCCCGGCTCGCGCTTCTGGCCGCAACTACAGCAGACGCGCATGCAGATCGCAATGAACCCGGCCCGCTCCGGACCGGTTGTCTCACGGAACGAGTTCACCGTTGAAGGGAAGCGCTCCGTGGAACGTCAGGGGCACGGCCCGGGCGTGCGCGATATCGGGACGGTCGATCGCCTGGATGTGCAGGTGCGGCTCGGTGCTGTTGCCGGAGTTTCCGCACCGCGCAATCACGTCGCCAACCCGGACCTGCTGGCCCGGCCGCACCCGAACGCTGCCCCGTTGCAGATGACAAAGCGCAACCACCGTGGCATCCCGTTCGAGCAGGACGTGGTTCCCGGCGAGCGCCGTCCACCCCATCGCGGCCCGGCGCTGCTGGGTCAGGGCGTAGCCGATGGACGGCAGACCGCGGTAGGCGCGGTGGTCGGGGGCGTCGTCGTACGCGGCGAGCACGGTCGCGTCCAGGGGCGCCAGAATCGGACGCCCGAAGCCAGGGAACCGATCCGGCGGCTCCGGTCGCACCAGGGAGCCTACGGTGAAGGGTGCGCCGCGCCCGCTGTGGGTGACCGGCACGAAGTCGATGGCGTAACTGGTCGCGAAGGCGCGGGTGCCGTGGCTGGGAACCCGATCGGCTGGGCTGTTCTGCACCAGCCAGCGACCGGTGAACGGGTACGCCAGGTCGACGGAGTCGCTCATGCCGCGATGCTGCCCCGGTGGAACGCTGCCGTCCTCGGCGCTGTGGTGTGCGCGTTGCTCACGATCGGATTCTTCCACGCCTGCCCGGCCGCTCGATCTCGTCGACGCCGTCGGACGACGCCGGCTCACAACCGCTGGAGCAGTTCCCGCCGCGGCTAGAAGCCCCGGCTTCGACACGGTCAATCGGCGAGCAACGCTCCTAGACTCCGAGTATGACCGAACGTCATTTTTCGTTGGTCACCCCGCTGGGCGACCTGTCCGCCACCGACCTCTCCATCGCCGGCGGCAAGGGCGCGAACCTCGGTGAACTGATCCGGGCCGGCTTCGGAGTACCGGACGGCTTCGTCGTCACCACCGCCGCCTATGACGGCTTCGTCGCCGCGAACGACCTGGACGCTCGACTCGCTGCCGCCGACTCCCCCGACGCCACCTGGGCCCTGTTCCACGAGGCCACAATGCCCGCCGAGATCGCGGACGCCGTGACCGACGGCTACCGCCGGCTCGGTAAGGGTCCGGTGGCCGTCCGTTCGTCGGCGACCGCCGAGGACCTGCCCGGGGCGAGCTTCGCCGGCCAGCAGGACACCTACCTCAACATCGCCGGCGCCGAGCAGGTGCTGGACGCCGTCCGTCGCTGCTGGGCCTCGCTGTGGAACGAACGCGCCGTCGCCTACCGCGAGCGGGCCAGCCACGACGACTCGTCCGCCCTGAGCATCGCGGTGGTGGTCCAGCGCCTCGTGCCCGCCGAGGTGGCCGGGGTGATGTTCACTGCCAACCCGGCCAACGGGCGCCGCGAGCAGACCGTGATCACCGCCGCCTGGGGGCTGGGTGAGGCCATCGTCGGCGGCCTGGTCGAACCCGACGAGTACGTGGTCGACCGAACCAGCCCCGGGTCCACCGTGGACCGGCGGATCGCCGAGAAGAAGGTGATGACGGTACGCACCGACGGTGGTTCCGAGCAGGTCGCAACCCCGTCGTCACAGGCGCACCGAGCCACCCTCAGCGATGCGCAGGTCCGGGAGCTGGCCGCCCTGGGTGAGCGTGTCCAGCAACACTTCGACTGCCCGCAGGACATCGAGTGGACCCTCGCCGACGGCTCCTTCCAGTTGGTCCAGGCCCGTCCGATCACCGCGTTGCCCGAGCCGATCGGCGACGTGCCGACCCAGTGGCCGCTGCCGCGCTCGGACAGCATGTACTTCCGGGCCAGCATCGTCGAACAGCTGCCCGATCCACTCACCCCGTTGTTCGCCGACCTGATCCGAGTCGCCGTGCCGGTCGGGTTGGACCGGCTGCTGAGCAGCTTCGCGGCCAACCTGGCCGGTCTCGACATGGACTTCCCGACCATCAACGGCTACGCCTATTACGACTACAGCCGCAAGGCACTGAACCGCATGTGGGGGCTGACACCGGCCGCGCTCAAGATCATCGCTCACCACGACTTCGTGCTGCGGCGGTGGCGCGACCTGGCCCTGCCCGACTACCAGAACGCGGTCGCTCGCTGGGCCGATCGCGACCCCTCGAGGCTGTCGGCGTCCGAGTCCCTGGGCGCCGTCCGCGAACTGCTGGGTGCCGCCTGCATCTACTACAGCAACGTCCAGATGGTGATCCCGGTGGCGGCGACCAGCGAGCTGACCTGGACCGGCCTGTACAACGCCGTGCTGCGCCGGGACGGCGATCCGCAGGCGTCCGACTTCCTGCTCGGCTTCGACTCGACGCCGCTGCGAGCGGAGAAGTCGTTGCATGCGCTGGGCGTGTGGTGCCGGTCGGTCCCAGGCCTGCCCGAGGCACTGGACGGGCTCACGGCCGGTGAGATCCCCACCTCCGCCCCCGAAGGAGTCGACGGTGCTGACTGGACGGCGTTCAGCGGCAGGCTGACCGCGCACCTGACCGAGTTCGGCCACACCATCTACAACCTGGACTTCGCCAACCCGGTACCGGCCGACGACACGGCCCCGGTGGTCGAGGCGCTCAAGCATGCGATCGCCGGACGCGGCGCCGACCCCTCCCAGCGGCAGGGCGAGGCGTCCGAGCGCAGGGAACGGCTCACCGGCGAGCTGATGGCGCGGCTCGATCCGGTTCGCCGCAAGGCTGCCGCTGCCAGCCTGAAGGCGGCCCAGCGGTGGGCGCCGATCCGCGAGGATGCCCTGGCCGCGATGGGCCTGGCCTGGCCCACCCTGCGCCGACTGCTCCGCGAACTCGGTGGACGACTCACGGCCGCCGAGGTCGTCGGCCGACCCGATGACGTGTTCTGGCTCACCGCCGCCGAGGCCGACGCCGACGCCGCCGCCCTGGACGCTGGGACTCCCCCGCGCACCGACCATCGGACGGCGATCGAACAACGCCGCCGCGAGTGGCGGGGACAACGGCTGGCCACCCCGCCGCAGTACCTGCCGGTCTCGCGCTGGATGGCGCTGATGGACGACATGATGCCGGCCCGGGACGGCAACCAGACCGGACCGGTGCTCAAGGGCACCGGCGGCTCCGGCGGTCGGGTGACCGGTCCCGCCCGGGTGCTCGCCGGTCCCGAGGACTTCGCCGCCTTCCAACCGGGCGAGATCCTGGTCGCCTCGATCACCACGCCCGCCTACACCCCGCTGTTCGCGCTGGCCGCCGGCGTGGTGACCGACGTCGGCGGGGTGCTCAGCCACGGCTCCATCGTCGCCCGCGAATACGGCATCCCCGCGGTGCTGGGCACCGGCAACGCGACCAAGCGGATCGTCACCGGTGACCTGATCAGCGTCGACGGCGGCACCGGCACCGTTCACCTGGACGAGGTCGGCGACACCGGCCAGGACGTGGCGGCCGGGTCGCACGCAACGGTGTGGGCCTGGGTCGCCGGAACGGCCGCGGCGGCCGCCGGCGTGCTGGCTCTCGCCCGGCATCGGCGCCGCCAGCGGGCGGCTTAGCCCAGATCCATCGGTGGATCTGAGCTAAGCGCCCTCGTCGCCGGGCGGGCTCGCTCGGGCGCGTGCCACTCACGTACCGGGTCGCGGTGGACCTCCGCTCCCACCGGAGCTGACCGCGTCCGGTTCGCCGGCGCGGATGTTGCCGTCGACGTACCGCTGGATCGTCGGTCCGACCGCGGCGACCACGTCGTCGTCGGACATGGTGGCGAGCGGTTCGACCTGCCAGACGTAGCGCATCAGGCCGAGGCCGAGCAATTGTGAGGCGATCAGGCCGGCCCGGGTGGCCGCGTCGTCGGCAGAGGCGCCGATGCGCGCCGGCCCCATCAGCTGGTGCGCGATAAGGTTCCGGAGCCGGTCCCTGGTCAGGCGATGGTGAGCGGCGATGAGCACGATCGCGCGGAGCGCCGGACCGGAATCCGGTGCCCGCCAGTTCTCGAGGGTGAGGCGGACCAGTGCCCGGCCGAGTGCTGCCCGCGGTCCGGCCCAGACCGTGGCGACCCGGTCCAGCCACTCCTTGGGGGGATGGGTGCAGGCGTCCAGGAGGGCGTCCTTCGTCCCGTAGTAGTGGTGGACGAGGGCGGGGTCGACACCCGCGCTGCGCGCGATCGCGCGGACCGTCGTCCCCGCGTAGCCGTTCTCGGCGAACGCGGCGCGCGCCTCCGCCAGGATGCGGGCGGCCAATACTCCCTTGTCGTCGCGGGGTCCCGGCTTGACCGGTGCCTGATCGCTCACCTGCCTCCCTTCCCGATGGTTGCTCTCGTGCCGAGTCTCATCGTACAGTGAAACTAAGTGTCATCAACTGATGAGACTGCGTGGATGCGTTGGAGGAGCCATGAAGCAGAAGATCGCCGGGACCGAACCGGGTCAGCGCCACCTCAACGGTCCGCAGACCACCGGTCGGAGGTACCGCAATCTCTCCGAGCCGGTGCACGAGATGACCAGTGACCTCGACGTCGCCGTCCGGCTGCGGGACGGCGTCGAGTTGCTGGTGGATGTGCACCGGCCGGCGGGCGGCGGCAGTCACCCCGTCCTCGTCGCGGCGTCCCCGTATCCACGACAGATCCAGGATCTCGGCGCCCCGATGGGTTTCATCGAGGCCGGCGCGAGCGACTTCTTCGTGCCGCGCGGCTACGTGCACGTCGTGGCGAACCTGCGCGGCACCGGTGGTTCGGGCGGCACCTTCGGCATGTTCGACGAGCAGGAACGGCGCGACGTCTACGACCTCGTCGAGTGGGCGGCGGCGCAGGAGTGGTCGGACGGCAACGTCGGCATGATCGGCATCAGCTATTTCGCGATGACGCAGTTGGCGGCCGCGGTCGAGCAGCCACCACACCTCAAGGCGATCATGCCCGTCGCGGCCAGCCCCGACCTGTACGAGGCGGCCAGCCACCACGGGTTGGTGAGCACCGGTTTCCTGACGCCGTTCCTGTCGATGCTCGGACTCACCGCCGACCGGTCGGACAAGTTCTGGCGCAACCGCGTGGTGGACGCCGTCCGGCACGTTCTCGAGACGCCGCGCATCCACGCCCGATTCGGCGACATGAACGGCGAATCGGCGGTCGTCGCGATGAAGGCGTTGATGCGGCTGCGCCACGACCCGCACCCGTGGGACGACCTGTGGCGCGACGCGGTCGTCGCGCATCCGCTGCGGGACCAGTGGTGGGACAGCAGGAACCTCGTCCCCGACCTGTCGCGGGTGACGGTGCCGGTCTACCTCGGCTGCGACTGGGAGAACGTGCCGTTGCATCTGCCGAGCACGTTCCGCGCCTGGGAGGCGTTGACGTCCGCACCCGAGGTGCGGGTCGCACTGCTGGGCGACTTCGGCCTGACCTGGCCCTGGGAGAGCCTGCACGCCGAGGCGCTCGCCTGGTACGACCACTGGCTCAAGGGCCGCGACACGGGCATTCTCGACGGTCCGGCGCTGCGCTACGTGCTGCCCGGTGCCGATGGGTGGCGGCACGCCGCGCAATGGCCGCCACCGGGCACACTGCAGGAATGGGCGCTGCGCCCGGACGGCGTCCTCGAGCCCGATACCGGCGCCGAGCCCGAGCCGGCCGATGCGGGACGGACGTTCATGACGCTGGGCGCCGGGCTGAACCGGCAGCAGGCCAGCCCCACCGACCCACCGTCGCAACTGCACTGGACGAGCGAGGCGCTCACCGAGGACCTGGACGTGGTCGGAAACATCGAAGTGGAGCTGCTGGCGTCGTCCACCGCCATCGACACCGCCTGGATCGTCACCTTGTCCGACGTCGACTCCTCGGGCGCCGTGACCCCCGTCACCGCCGGGTATCTGCGGGCCTCACTGCGGGCGGTGGACGAACAGGCGAGCCGTCCGGGGGCGCCGGTCCTGGAGTGCCGGGTCGCCGAGGCGGTGCCGGTGGGCGAGATCGTGCGGTACCGGATCCCGCTGGTCCCCAACGCCCGCCGCTTCTCCGCGGGCCACCGGCTCCGGCTGAGCGTCAACAGCGACGACCAAGCCGCGGACACCCCGGCAATCATGGGCTTTCGGCACGCGAGCGTCGGGACCAGTTCGCTGAACACAGTGGTCGCCGGTTCGCGGCTCATCCTGCCCGTCGCGGACGACGCCGGCACAGCTCGCGCCGACGGCTGATGCGCCTGACCGCCCACCCGCAGGGCCCTCCCTAACTAGTTCTGGCCTCCCGTCGACGGGAGGCCAGAACTAGTTAGGGAGGGCTTTCTGGCACGAAGGGACGAGCCGGTCAGACCCCGTCGGCGACGTTGTTGTAGGACAGCAGCCGCCAGCTCGCACCGCCCGGGTGCAGCACCGACCAGGACGCGTTCCACAGCCCGCCCAGCGTCAGGTTGTGGGCATAGTCAAGGCCGAGCAGGAAGACCGTCGCCACGCGCAGCGCGAAGCCGTGGCCGACCGCCACCACGGTGGAGCCGTCCGGGCTGGACTCCGCGATGTCCAGCAGTGCTTCAGCCACTCGGGAACCCGCCTCGGCGCCGGTCTCGCCGGTCGCCGAGCGTCGTGCGTCCCGGCCGGCGGCGAGCGCTTCGGCGAAGTCGGGGTGTGCGGCGAACACCTCGGCGTTGGTCATCCCGGCCCAGTCGCCGACGTTGATTTCCTGCAGGCGCGGCTCCAGCTCGACCGTCAGCCCGGTGTGTCGAGCCAGCTGCTGGGCTGTGGTCGCGGCCCGGCTCAGGTCGGAGGACACGATCCGGTCGGGTCGCAGCGCCGCGATCCGGGGCGCCGCGGCGGCCGCCTGACCCACCCCGCGCGCGTTCAGGGCGACATCGGCCTGGCCCTGGTAGCGGCCTTCGGCGTTCCAGGCGGTCTCGCCGTGCCGCCAGACGACGACGCGCGCGGCCGTCACGAGTCGGCGCGCGGGGTGCCGGCGGCGGCCTCGGCCAAGTCGTCCGCCGCGCCGTCCAGGTCGATGGCCGGGCAGTCCCGCCAGAGCCGCTCGAGCGCATACAGGGCGCGTTCCTCGGCGTGCATCACGTGCACCACCAGGTCGATGAAGTCGAGCAGCACCCAGCGGTTCTCGCCGTGTCCCTCGCGACGGGCCGGTTTGGTGCCCTGCGCCAGCAGCGCCTCCTCGACGGCGTCCACGATGGCACCGACCTGACGGTCGTTGGACGCGCTGACGATCAGGAAGACGTCCGTGATCGCCAGCGGTTCGGAGACGTCGAAGGCCACCAGATCGTCGCCCAGCTTGTCGGACGCCGCACGTGCGGCGACCCTGGTCAGCGCGATCGCGTGGTCTGTTGCAGTCATCTGGCTCCCGGTTCGGCGAGGTCTAGCGGTAGAGGCCGCGTTTGGCGATGTATTGCACGATACCGTCCGGCACGAGGTACCAGATCGGCAGCTGTCCACGGACCCGGTTGCGGCAGTCGGTGGACGAGATGGCCAGCGCCGGCACCTCCAACAGGGTCACCTTGTCGGGCGGCAGGTGCTCGATGTCGCTCGCACCCAACGTCGTGCCGGGCCGCGTCACCCCGACGAAGTGCGCCAGCTCGAAGAGTTCCAGGACGCCGTGCCAGGTGAGAATCTGGCTGAGCGCGTCCGCGCCGGTGATGAAGAACAGGTCGACAGCCTCGCCGTAGTGGCTGCGCAGGTCGCGCAGGGTGTCGAGGGTGTAGGTGGACCCGGGCCGATCGATGTCGACCCGGCTCACCGAGAAGCGCGGGTTGGACGCCGTCGCGATCGTCGTCATCAGGTAGCGGTCCTCGGCCACCGAGACATCGCGGTCAGCCTTCTGCCAGGGCTGTCCGGTGGGTACGAACACCACCTCGTCGAGGGCGAACTTCGCGGCCACTTCGCTGGCGGCCACCAGGTGGCCGTGATGGATCGGGTCGAAGGTGCCGCCCATCACACCCAGGCGTCGAGGCCTGGAACCGTCGTCGGTCCAGGCCAGCCCGGTATTGGTCATCAGCTGTGCGGACGACTCTTACCGACGCCCCACACCACGCGCAGACCGATCATCAGCATGAAAAAGACCGTTCCGCCGATAATCCACGGCAGGGACGGGTCATGCGCCGCCGCCGTCTCCAATAGAACACCCATGCGCGGGATCCTAACGGGCCGGAGCCGCCTCGGCCACCGTCCGAGCCCAGGGTGTGGCGACAGCTCAACGGTTCGCCGCCGGACGTCGCAGGTACGCCAGCACGGCCAGCACTCGGCGGTGGTCGTCCGGCGCGGGCGGCAGAGTGAGCTTGGCGAAAATGCTTCGCACATGTGATTCCACGGTCTTGTCGGTGAGGACGAGCTGCGCGCAGATCGCTGAGTTGGAGCGGCCCTGCGCCATCAGCGCGAGCACCTCGTGCTCTCGGCTGCTCAGGATGGCGAGCGGGTCGCGCAGGCTCGCCCCGTCCAGCATGGCGCGGACCACCTCGGGGTCGATCACCGAGCCGCCGGCACGGACACGTTCGAGGGCGGCCACGAGCTCGGTCTCGTCCACGACGCGGTCCTTGAGCAGATAGCCCAGACCGCCGGCACCCTCGCGCATCAGCTCCGCGACGTAGTGGGCCTCGACGTGCTGGGACAACACCAGCACCGCCCGACCGGGATCGGCACGGCGCAGGGCCAACGCCGCCTCCAGCCCCTCGGTGGTGAAGGTCGGCGGCATCCGCACGTCGATGACGACGACGTCCGGGTCGAGCGCGACCACGGCCGCCGCAAGCGAGTCGAGATCGGCCACATCGGCGACGACGTCGACACCGGCGTCGACGAGCAGCCGCACCAGGCCCGTCCGGAACAGCGCCGCGTCGTCGGCGACCACGACCCTCACGGCTGACTCCGCACGGGGATCTCGGCCCGGATCGCCGTTCCGCCGCCCGCCGGGCTGGTCAGCTGGAAGGTGCCGCCCGCGGCGGCGACCCGGTCGGCGAGGCCGCGCAGGCCCGAGCCACGAGCGGCGTCCGCATCGCCCGGCCCGTCGTCGGAGACGTCGATTCGCAGGACGCCGTCCCGCACGTCCGCCGCGATCGCGAGGTGGGCGGTGGGGGCGTGCCTCGCGGCATTCGTCAGCGCCTCCGCGATCACGAAGTACGCCGTCGACTCGACCGCCGCGGGGAAGCGCTGGTCGGGCAGGGTCAGGTTGTCGACCGCGACGGGCGAGCGGTCCGCCAGCACCCGGACGGCCGGCGCCAGCCCGGCATCGGTGAGGATGGCGGGGTGGATGCCGCGAGCCAGCTCGCGCAGCTCGCCGATCGCCGCGACCAACTCCTCGCTCGCCGCCCGCAGGGTGTCGGCCAGTTCGGGATTCCCGGACGCCTGCCGCTGCGCCACCCGCAAAGCCATCGTCAGGGCGAGCAGCCGCTGCTGGGCGCCGTCGTGCAGATCGCGCTCCACCCGCTTGCGCTCGGCATATCCGGCCGCGACGATCCGTGCCCGGGACGCCTCGACCTCGGCGAGTTGCGCCGCGACCGCCTCATGCAGCGTGGCGTTCTCGAGGGCCAGCCCGGCGACCGCCGCCGCTGCTGCGGCCGCGTCCGGCTCGACACCCGGGTCGTGCACGAGTGCGACCCGCAGCCGATCGCCCGAACCGGCGAACGCCACCCGCCGCGCGTCGTCGGGCAGGGATGCCGCGGCACCGGCCCCGTCCACCCAGCCGTCGTCCATGGGCGAGGTGAGCAGCCGGATCGTTGGATCCCGCAGGCCCAACGCCAGCGCGCTCTCCAGATCGTCGGTACGCAGCGGGTTCCTGATCTCGCGGACGACCTCGCCGACGGCGGACGCCGCCACCCGTGCGTTGATCAGGCCCCAGACGATGACGATCGGCGTCAGGATCTGGGCAAGCATCCGGACTTCGTGGAGCGCTGCGAAGAACTCCTCGCCGGCGTTCAGCCACGACCCGATGGACTCGGCCAAGTAGCAGGATCCGACCAGCACGATCGGCAGCCAGAGCGGTTGGAGATCCCGGCGCTGAACCGGGGATGAGAGCCGCCAGCGCTGCCCGAACGCGAACACGGTCAGAGCGACGATGACCACGGTCGCGACGATTCCCACCGAGCCGAGCGCTTCGTAGACCGGCAATGACGGCCACAGCGAGAAGGTGGCCCGGCAGAACATCACGCTGCAGTCGTAGCCACCCCGAGCCCATTCGGCCCGGTCCCAGGTGGCCTCCTTGGCGAAGCTCTGGCCGAGGGTCCAGATGTAGGTGCCGATGATGACGCCGCGAGCGAACCGGGTCATTGTGCGCCCGTCCGGAAACACCAACACGATGTGCACCAGCAACACAGCAATCGACAAGCCCAACACCTCGACGGTCGCCTCGAGGTAATAGGGAAAGAGGGTGGCCCAGTAGGGCAGGAACCACAGCACGCCGAACGCCAGCACCAGCCGCCCAACCAGATTGGCGGGCCTGCGGTAGATCGCGTACAGGCCCGCGCCCAGGAAGGAGGCCCCGGAGACGAACTCCAGCAGCCGGTTGTTACCGAAACCCCAGGCCGCACTGACCAGTATCGAACCGACCGCGTAGGCGAGGGCGAGCACACCCGCAGCGACGAACACGACGCTGCGGCGCACCGGTCGACGCGGCTGCTCGCCCGCGTCAACGGCGATGCTCTCATTCGTCATTGCCACTCACCACCCGCTCCAGAGTCGCCCCGCTGAGTTCGGACTTCGCGACGAAGCCGGCACCGGGCATCCGGGCGTCGACGCCGAAGTCGACCAGGTCGCGGCTCGAGGTGAGCACCACCGTCGTCAACTCGTGGACGGCGGCCGCCACCTCGAAGCCGGTCATGTCCGGCAGCAGGATGTCGAGCAGTGTCACATCGGGTCGCAGCCGCGTCACTGCGGCGACCGCCGACGCGCCGTCCGCGGCCTCTCCGACGACGTCGAAACCGTCGTCGGAGAGCATTCGTCGAGCCCACGCGCGAAACGAGGCGTGGTCATCGACGATCAGCAGCGTAGTCATCACCGGGATTCTGCGCTTCACCACCCTGCGCTGTCATCAGGGCCTGCACCGAAGCAGAGTTCAGCGGCTGCCCCGATGTCTGTGCGGCTCCCGCGTTTCTACTCTTCCGGTATGTGGACGCGAGTCGAAGGCGGGGAGCGGTTGGTGGGTACGGCGCTGCTTGTTGCCGCCGCGTCCGCCGGCGTGCTGACCGCCGTCCTGAGTCAGTCGCCGGCGTTCATGGACGTCCCTGGGGCTCGGCCGGGACCTCCCATCGCCAGCTCGGCATTGCCCGGTCCTGGTCCGACCGCGCTGCGGCCGCAGCTCCCGGCACCCTCCCCCGCGCCGGCCCCGCAGCCCCCGGCGCCGGTTCACCTGAGGGTCGATCACCAGCGCTGAGGGCCGGACGGCCCGGTCAGTGCGACGCGCAACTAGGCGCGAGTCTGGCCGTCGCCGGTCACGATGTACTTCGACGAGGTCATCTCGGCCAGGCCCATCGGTCCGCGGGCGTGCAGCTTCTGGGTGGAGATGCCGATCTCGGCGCCGAAGCCGAACTCGCCGCCGTCGATGAACCGCGAGGACGCGTTGACCAGCACGGCGGCGGCGTCCACCTCGGCGGTGAACACCTCGGCCGAGGTGCGGTCATTGGTGACGATGGTCTCGGAATGCCCGGTGGTGTGGGCACGGATGTGGTCGATGGCGGACGCTACCGAGTCGACCACGTCGGCCGCGATGTCGAGCGACAGGTACTCGCCGTCGAACTCGTCGACGCCGGCCGGGACGACGGCCTCGGAGTAGGCCCGGACGGCGTCCGTCCCGTGCACGGTCACGCCCCGCTCGGCCAACGCGGCCAGCGCCTTGGGCAGGAACTCGTCGGCGATCGCGGCATGCACCAACAGCGTCTCGGCGGCGTTGCAGACGCTGGGACGCTGCACCTTGGCGTTCACCAGGATGTCCAGCGCCATCGCCTGGTCGGCGGTGGCGTCGACGAAAATGTGGCAGTTGCCGGTGCCGGTCTCGATCACCGGAACCTTGCTGCCGTTGACCACGGCGTTGATCAGCCCAGCTCCCCCGCGCGGGATCAGCACGTCGACCAGGCCGCGGGCCGCCATCATCTCCTCGGTGACCTCGCGTCCGCCCTCGACCAGTTGGACGGCGTCCGCCGGCAACCCGCACGCGACCAGACCCGTCCGCAACGCCGTGACCACGGCCCGGTTCGACTCCAGGGCGGACGACGACCCGCGCAGCAGCGCGGCGTTGCCCGACTTGATGCAGATGCCCGCGGCGTCCGCGGTGACGTTGGGACGGGCCTCGTAGATGATGCCGACCACGCCGAACGGCACCCGCACCTGACGCACCTGGACGCCGTTGGCGTTGGTCCAGCCGCGCACGACATCGCCGACCGGGTCGGGGAGGCCGGCCAGGTCGCGCAGACCGCCGACCATCCCGTCCACCCGCTGCGGGTTGAGCCGCAGCCGGTCGATCAGCGCATCGGACGTGCCGTTGTTCCGGGCGCGGTCGACGTCGCGCTGATTCGCCTCAAGCACCGCGTCCTCGGCATCGGCGAGGGCGTCCGCTATGGCGTGCAGGGCCGCGTCCTTGGCTGCCCGATTCAAGGTGGCCAGGGCGATGCTGGCCTGCTTGGCGGCCCGCGCCTGATCGATGAAAGTCACCGCCGCAGAATACCGGCGCCGCACCCCCGGAGGGACCATCCCGGTGACCGCGGGAACCGTCCCCGGTGACCAAAAGAACCGTCCCCGGTGACCAAGAGAACCGTCCCCGGTGACCGCGGGGACGGTTCCTTTGGTCACCACGGCTCGACCGAGGGTGTCAGCGGCGGTGGTTGACGGCGTCCCAGACGCCGAGCAGGTATTGGATGCCCAGCGCTCGGTCGTACAACCCGTAGCCGGGACGGGGTTTGTTGGTGGTGTTCTCGTTCCACAGGTGGCGGCCGTGGTCGGGGCGGATGTAGCCGGTGTAGCCCGCCTCGGCGTAGGCCTTCATGATGCCGACGGTGTCCACGTCGCCCTCGCAGGCCCGATGGCCGACCTCGCTGAAGTCGCCGTTCGGGTAGTGCTTGACGTTGCGGACGTGGGAGAAATGGATCCGGTCCATGTACCTCCGCACCACCTCGACCGCCCGAGGAGCCTGGGCGGGGTTGGCCGAGAACGACCCCAGGCACAGGGTGAGCCCGTTGTACGGGCTGTCGTTGAGCGCCAGCACTGTGCCCAGATCCTCCATGGTCGACACCACCCGCGGCCAGCCGAACAGGTCGAACGGCGGATCGTCCGGATGCACCCCGAGCTTGACGTCGTAGCGCTCGCAGGTCGGGATCACCGCGTCCAGGAAGTACTTGTAGCAGCGGTACATGTCCTCATGGGTGACGCCGGCGTAGGCGTCATTCAACTCGCTGAATCCGGCCAGCCGCTCCGGCTCCCAGCCGGGTAGCGTCAGCCCTCCCGAGTTGGCCGCCATGTCGGCGATCAGCTTCTCGGGAGTCATCTGGTCGACGACGGCCTTCTCGAAGTAGAGCGCGGTCGAGCCGTCCGGCAGCGGATGCCACAGATCGGTGCGCAGCCAGTCGAAGACCGGCATGAAGTTGTAGCAGACCACCTTCACCCCGGCCCGGCCGAGCCGTTCGACCGTGGTGATGTAGTTGGCGATCGCCTGGTCGCGGCTGACGCCGAACACGGTCCGGCCCAGCTTGATCGACTCGTGGACGTTGACCGACTCGACCACATCGGCGTCCAGTCGTTTGGTCACCCCGCGAGCGGCGTGCGCTGAGGAGAGATCGGTGATCCGCGCCATCTCGGCCGCGATCTCGGCTTCGTCCCAGACCTCCCCCGCCTGCTTGTGATGCAGGCTCCAGACAATCGTCTCGACGCCGGGGATCTGCCTGATGTCGTCCAGCGACACCGTGTCGTTGCCCTCGCCGTACCAGCGAAAACCCATCTTCATCGTTCGATCTCCTCGTCGGTTGAGCCTGTCGAGACCCTGGTCAGCGCCACGTCAGCCCGGGTCTCGACAAGCTCGACCAGCATGATCAGCGGACGTCCTGCGGCATCGGGAGTCCGAGCCGCTGCCGCTCGCGGCGGGCGAACGGCCCGATGATCGCCTCACCCGGACGCGCGTCGTTGAGCACGGTCAGGTCGCGTCCGGCGGTCTCCGGCATCACGATCGCCGCGCCGAAGGAGCAGATCGAGAAGAAGCCGATCATGATCGCGATCGGCCACCACGACCCACCGGTGCCGACCACGAGCGCGGCCGCGACGACCGGGCCGATGCCGGTGGCCACGATCGCCGCCAACTCCTTGGCCAGCGCCAGCTGGGTGAGCCGGGCGCGGGCGCCGAACAGCTCCGACATCGTGTTGTTCTCCAGCGAGGCCAGCGCCAGCACCGAGGTCTGGTGAATGATGATGTAGCCGGCGAAGACGCTGTTGACGTTCTTCGTGGCGATCATCCAGATCATCGGCCCGGCCAGCACCAGCGCGATCGACGACATCACGATGTACATCAACTTGCGGCCGACCTTGTCGCTCAACCAGCCGATGATCGGCACCGTGGCGAACCCGACCAGCGATGAGGTGACCACGACTCCGGTGCCGACACTCGGTGCCAGCAGCAGCACCGCGGTGATGTAGCTGATCAGGTAGGTCTGCACCATGCCCGAGTTGCCGGCCTGGCCGAAGCGCAGGAAGAAGCCGATCGCGAACGCCCTGCCTTTGCGTTCGTGCAGGCCCGCGGCGAGGACGTTGTCGTGGCTCGCCGCCACCTTCTTCTCCAGTTCGTCCCGGCTCAGCGCCTCGCCCTCGACGACGTCGGCACGCCCCTCGAAGACCGGCGACTCCTTCAGGTTGCGGCGCAGCCAGACGGCGAACAGCATGATCAGCGAGGACGCGATGAACGGGATCCGCCAACCCCACTCGACGACGGTCTCCGCCGACATGGTGGCAACCAGGACGCCCCAGATGGCCGAGGCGCCGAGGGTGCCGGAGTTGGTGCCGAGGGCGACCAGCGAGCCGACCAGGCCGCGCTTGCGGCGCGGCGCGTACTCGGTCAGCATCACCGACGAACCGGCGATCTCGGCACCGGCGCCGAAACCCTGGGCCAGCCGCAGGATGACCAGCAGGATCGGCGCCAGGATGCCGACCTGGTGGTAGGTGGGCAGCAGGCCGATCGCGGTGGTCGCGATGCCCATCAGGGCGATCGTGTAGAACAGCACCTTGGTCCGGCCCACCCGGTCGCCGAGGCGTCCGAAGTACCAGGCACCGAGCGGACGGCTCAGGTAGCCGGTCGCGTAGGTGGCCATGGCAAGGATGATCGCCATGCCGGGTGCGTCGCTGGGGAAGAAGATGTCCTTGAACACCAGCGCCGCTGCGAGCGAGTAGAGCTGGAAGTCCATGAACTCCAGTGCGGTCCCGAGCCAGCCGGAGACGGCCGCCTTGGCGAGATCCTTGGTGCTTCGTTCGGCGACGGCGCCGGAACCGGGCGGTCCGCCTGCGGCGGTATTCTCTGTTGTCATCTGCTGCTCCTTCTTGGTTTGGGCCACGAGGGGTATTCGGATTGGGGTGGACGTCGGGGGCAACCGGCGTCCACCCGTTCTTTGGCGGACTCAGTCCTGGTCGTCGAGCCAGAGCGAAACGACGACCTTGCCCGACTCCTGACTGTTGCGGGCGGTCTGGAAGGCGTCGACGATGGCGTCGGCGTCGATCACGTGGGTGATCACCCCGGCCAGTTGCGGATGGGCGGCCAGCAACTCGATCGCCTCACCGATCTCGTCGTTGAACCGGAAGCAACCGACGTAGGTGACCTCCTTGGAGACGAACGGCGCCAAGTTCACCCCGATCTCGCGATCGGGCAGCATGCCGACCTGGGCCACCGTTCCACCGCGGCGGACGGCTGCCAGCGCCGGGCTGATCGCCGGTCCGACACCTGAGCACTCGAACACCACGTCGTAGGCCAGGGCGGGGATCTGCTCCTCGCGCACGTTGAGGGTGCGGTGCACGCCCAGCGCCTTGGCCCGCGACAGCGGACCGTCCAGGACGTCGGTGGCGGTCACCTCGGCGGCACCCTTGACCACCGCGGCCGCCGCCAGGCACAGCCCGATCGGGCCCGAACCGGTGACCAGGACCTTCTTCCCCTCGACACCGCCGGCCATCACCATCGCGTGCAGCGCCACCGCCATCGGCTCGGCCAGGGACGCCTCCTTCAGGCCGAGGCCGTCCGGGAGTTCGCGGATCATGAAGTCCTTCACAACCCGGTACTCGCTCATCCCGCCCTGGGTGTGCGGCGTGGTGGACGCCGAACCGAAGTAGCTGCCGTTCGGCCACAGGTAGGGACGGTCCTCGATGCCCGGCTCCGAGGTGCCGTAGGTAGCCGGCGCGATCGTCACCCGCGTTCCGGCGGCCCACCGTCCGGAGGGATCCAGGTCGACAACTCCGGACATCTCGTGACCGGGCACCAGCGGCTCGGTGACCACGAAGGCGCCGTTGCGGCCCTCGAAGTAGTAGTGCAGGTCCGAGCCACAGATGCCGCCGTACATCATCCGCACCCGCACCTCGCCCTCGCCGGGCTCGGGAATCGCGGCGTCCTCGATGGTGATGTTCTCGGCGGAGTGGATCTTGAGTGTCTTCATCGACAGTCCTTTCGGTTGGGTGAGGGCTCAGGCTCGGCGGGCGTCCAGCGCGGCCTTGGCCGCCTCCCGGACGCCGTGGGTGGCGATGATCTGGACGAAGTCGGCGACCCGTTCGGTGAACTCGTCGCGCTGCGCGAGGGCCTCGGGGAAGAAGCCGCCTCGGACGATGGCCTCGACGTGGGCGCGGGTCGAGCCGGCGCCGGCGACGACGGCCGCAAGTCGGTCCTTCGCCGGCTCGATCATCTCCGCGGCGATCGGGCCGGGGTCGAAGCCGTCCGGCGGACAGACGCAAGCGATCCAGCCGGCCACCATCAGCGCCAGCTGCTGCGGCACCTCGCCCAGATCGAGCATCCGCAGCGCCGGATCGGGCACGCGCTGCAGCAGCTTCAGCGAGCCGTCCGAACCGACCCGGGCGGTCGCGTCGCCGAGCGCGTGGTTGCTCCACCGGTCGAACAACTGCGCGATGTACGCCTGCGGATCGAAGCCGGACGGCAGAGCGATGCTGGGCAGGTACTCGGTGTTCAGCAGCTCGGTGACGCATTCCCGGACGAAGTCCTGGCCGAAGCTGGACGGGATCGTCGGCTGGCCGTCCAGGCCGCCCAGGTAGGCGATCAGCGAGTGCGAACCGTTCAGCAGCCGCAGCTTGACCAGCTCGTAGGCCTCCACCTCGTCGGAGAAGATCGCACCGCCCTCCTCCCAGGCCGGACGCCCCGCGGCGAACCGGTCCTCGATCACCCACATGCTGAAGCGTTCGGCGGGCACCGGGACTGCGTCGGAGAGACCCAGCAGCTGCTCGACCTTGGCCCGGGTGGCGTCCGTCATGCCCGGGACGATCCGGTCGACCATCGCGTTCGGGAAGGTGACCTGGGCGGTGAACCAGTCGTGGAAGCCGTCCGGGGTGACGGTGGCCTGCAGGTACTGGCTGACCATCCTGTGCGCGGTGTGCCCGGCTGAGACCAGGTTGTCGCAGGACAGGATGGTGATCGGGCCGGCGTCGCCCTGGTAGCGGCGGATCAGCGCCCCGGCGAGCTGGCCGATGCTGGTGCGCGGGGCGTCCGGGTTGGCCAGATCGGCACCAATCAGGTCCCCGTCGACGTCGAGGTCGCCGGTGACCGCGTGACGGCAGTACCCGTTCTCGGAGATGGTCATCGTGACGATCTTGATGTCGGGATGGGCGATCTGGGCCATCAGCTCGGCGGTCTGCTCGGCGGCCACCAGGGTCTTGCGATGGACGTCCATCACGTCCACCCGCTCACCGGCACTGGAGAGCTCGAGGATCGAGTAGAGGTAGTCCTGGCCGGCCAGAGCGTCGACCACGCGCCGGGACCGGTTGGCGACCGCGACGATCCCCCAGTCGCCGCCCTGGGCGGCCATCGCCTTCGCGGTGTACACCGCTGCGTGGGCGCGGTGGAAGTTGCCGATGCCCAGGTGCAGCATGCCGGGCTTCGGCGGCGCGCTCGCCCCCAGCGGAGACCCGGTGAACGTGGCTTTGGACAACTGTTCAGTCATGTCGATCACCAATCTGTGAGAGTGCCGTCGCGGCGCCGGGCCACGGGTAGGTAGGCGGGTTGATAGTCGTCGGAACGGTGCAGGTCTTCGGTGAGGGTAACCCCGAGTCCCGGTTCGTCGCCGGATTGCAGGTGCCCGCCCGAGACGTGCCAGCCGTGCGGGAACGCCTCGTGCACCAGATCGGGGTAGCCCATGTACTCCTGGATGGCGAAGTTGTGCGTCGCCATCCCCAGATGAATGGATGCCGCGAGCGAGACCGGCGACACGTCGGACGGGCCGTGCGGGGCGGCCTGGACGCCGTGCACCTCGGCCAGCGCGAAGATCTTGCGCAGGTGGCTGATCCCGCCGGCATGGACGACGGCGACCCGGATGTAGTCGATCAGCCGGTTCTCGATCAGCTGCTGGCAGTCCCAGACGGTGTTGAACACTTCGCCGATGGCCAGTGGCGTGGTGGTGTGCTGGCGGACCAGCCGCAGCGCGTCGGGGTCCTCGGCCGGGGTGACGTCCTCGAGCCAGAACATGCCGACCGGCTCCAGCGCCTTGCCGAGCCCGGCGGCCTGGATCGGAGTGAGCCGGTGGTGGACGTCGTGCAGCAGCCCGACCCCGTCACCGACATGCGCACGGACGCCGGCGATCACCCCCGGAATCGAGCGCAGGTACGCTTCGGCGTCCCAGATCTCCTCCGCGGGTGCCGCGACGCGTCCGGCCGGCTCATAGACCTGGTTGTCGCGACTGACGCCGTAGACCACATCCAGGCCGGGCACTCCGGCCTGCACCCGGATGTTCTCGAAGCCCGCCTCGCGATGGGCGTCCACCTGCTCGAGCAGGGCGGGCAGGTCCCAGCCGAAGGCGTGCCGGTACGTGGCCACCCGGTCCCGGACGCGTCCACCCAGCAAGGCGTAGAGCGGCTGCCCGGTCCGCTTGCCGAGGATGTCCCACAGCGCCACGTCGACCGCCCCGATGGCTGCCATGCCGATCGGCCCGCGGCGCCAGTAGACGCCCCGGTACAGATACTGCCAGGTGTCCTCGATGCGGCCGGGGTCGCGTCCGATCAGCAGCGGACCGACGTGATCGCGCAGGTAGGACGCCACCGCGAGTTCGCGTCCGTTCACCGTGGCGTCGCCGAGACCGACGACGCCGTCCCGGGTGGTCAGCCGGAGCGTCACGTAGTTGCGCGAGGGGCTGGAAACCAGCACCTCGACGCGGTCGATGACGTCGGGCATGGCGCTACCGATCCACCCGGGCGCCGCCGCCGGCGGCGAGCTTGAGCACCTCGGCCTTGGTGGCCATGGTGGTGTCGCCGGGAGTGGTCATGGCCAGCGCCCCGTGGGCGGCGCCGTATTCGACGGCCGTCTGCAGGTCCGCCCCGCTGATCAGGCCATAGCACAGCCCGGAGGCGAACGAGTCTCCCCCGCCGACCCGGTCGAGAATCTCCAGGTGCTTGCGGTCGGACGCCTGCACCAGACCTGACGATTGCGCCCAGGCCAAGGCGCTCCAGTCGTTGTCGGACGCCGAATGGACGGCCCGCAGCGTGGTGGCGATCACCTGGAAGTTCGGATAGGTGGCGGCTGCGGTTTCGATCATCCGGGCGAAGCCGTCGATCGGCAGGTCGGTCAGGTTCTCGTCCACCCCCTCGATCTCGAAGCCGAGCGAGGCGGTGAAGTCCTCCTCGTTGCCGATCATCACATCGACGTACTTCGCCAGCTCGCGGTTGACCTCCTGGGCGCGGGCCTGGCCACCGATGCTCCGCCACAGGCTGGGCCGGTAGTTCAGGTCGTAGGAAACGATCGTGCCGTGCTTCTTGGCCGCCTGCATCGCCGCCAGCGCCGTCTCGGCCGTCGTCTCGCTGAGCGCCGCGTAGATGCCGCCGGTGTGCAGCCAGCGCGCTCCCAACTCGCCGAAGATGTGCTCGAAGTCGACCTGGCCGGCTCGCAGCTGGGCGATCGCGGTATGCCCCCGGTCATTGACGCCCTTCGCCCCCCGGACGCCGAACCCGCGCTCGGTGAAGTTCAGCCCGTTGCGCACGGTGCGGCCGACGCCGTCGGAATCGGCCCAGTGAATCAGCGAGGTGTCGACGCCGCCGGCCAGGATCAGCGACTCGACCAGGTGCCCGACCTCGTCATCGACCAGTGCGGTGATCATACCGGCCCGTTGCCCGAACACCCGGCTCAGACCGCGCACCACGTTGTATTCGCCGCCGCCCTCCCAGGCGGTGAAGCTGCGCGCCGTCCGGATCCGGGACTCCCCCGGGTCGAGCCGGAGCATCACCTCGCCCAGGGCGAGCGCGTCGTAGCGACACTCGTCGGCGGGCCGCAGGTCCAGCTGGTCGGTCATTCGATGCGCTCCTTCACGATCGGTTCGGGCAGGCCTACGGACGCCGCCGCGGCCACCGCCTCGGCGCTGAGACGCTCGATCGTGGTGAAGTCGCCGGCGTCCACAACATCGGCGGGCACCATCCACGATCCGCCGACCGCGGGCACGTTGGGCAGCGCCAAGTAGTCGCCGAGATTCACCGCCGACACGCCCCCGGTCGGCACGAACCGCACCCCGGAGAACACCGAGGCGAACGCATTCAGCGTGTCGGCACCGCCGTAGTTCGAGGCCGGGAAGAACTTGAGGGTGGTCAGGCCCGCAGCCATTGCCGCGATCACCTCACTCGGGGTGACTGTTCCCGGCACGATCGGGACGCCGCGCTCGGCGGCCCGGGCCGCGGCGGCGGCGCTGAACCCCGGGCTGACCAGGAACCGGGCGCCGGCGTCCACCGCGAGGTCGACCTGCGCGGGGGTGAGCACCGTGCCCGCGCCGACCACCAGGTCGGGGTTCTTCGCCATCGCCGCGATCGCGTCCGGGGCGGCGGGCGTGCGCAACGTCACCTCGGCGATCGGCAGGTCGCCGGCGACAAGCGCTTCGGCCAGACCCGCCGCCCGAGCGGCGTCGCGCACCACGACAACGGGAACGATGCGACGGGCAAGAACGTCGTCGAGAAGATCGGACACACCGGCTCCGTTTCATTCATTGAAACTGACGGTTTGATGTATGAAACATCCTCCAGCGACTCGCGTCGTTTGGCAAGTGGTATTTCGATAACCGAAGGAGACGTTGCGGTGAGCGAAACGGCGGTGCATGATCGGGCCATGACGGACGTTCCGCGGGTCGAGGCTATCGACCGGGCGCTGGTTCTGCTCTCCGCGCTCGCCGAGGCGGGTCCTGACGGTGTCGCGCTCGCCGACCTGTCGGCCGCCACCGGGGTGAACAAGTCCACCGCGTACCGGGCGCTGTCGACCATGCGTGCGCACGGCTTCGCCGCCCAGTCCGAGGCGACCGGCGACTATCGTCTGGGGCCGACGGCGATGACCCTGGGCGAACGCTTCCTGACTCCGCACAGTCTCGCCCAGTCGCTACATCCGGCGCTGGTCGCACTTTCCCGCGCGGCCGACGAACTCGTCCATCTCGGCGTCCTGATCGGCGACCAGGTCTTGTACCTGGACAAGGTCGAGCCGGAGCGCGCGATCCGGGTCTTCTCCGAGATCGGACGTCGCACCTCAGCCGCCCGCTCCGCGATGGGCCGGGCACTGCTGGCCGCCCGCGCCGTGCCGGACGATCAGTTGAGCGTCTACCTGCACCAGAGCGGACTGAGCCGGGAGCAGCTGTCCGCCACCCTCGGTGCGGCTCGCAGCCGCGGCTTCTCCACCGAGATCGAGGAGAACGAGCCTGGCGTGGCCTGCCTCGGTGTCGCGCTCATGCGGGGCACCAACGCGGTGGCGGCGCTCTCGATCACGATGCCGTCCGAACGACTGACCGAGCCGCGCCAGCGCGACCTCGCCGCCCTGATCCGTTCGCTATTGCCGCCGCTGCTGCCCGACGGCCTCTCGCTGTGGCAGCCCGACGTTAGCGGCGCCCACGCAGTTTCACGATGAGCGCGTCGCGGTGGACGACCTCACGGTCGAACTCGGGTCCGCGCTCCTCGACCAGTCGATGGGTGCTCTTGCCTAGGATGCTGGGCAGGTCGGCGGCGTCGTAGTTGACGATGCCGCGGGCCACCACGGCACCCTCCGGGTCGAGCAGCCGGACCGGTTCGCCGGCCAGGAAGTCGCCGCGGACCGCCGTCACCCCTGCCGGCAGCAGGGACGCCTTGCGTTCCAGCACCGCGCGGACGGCGCCCGCGTCCAGCACCAGGTCGCCCTTCGCCTGCGAGGCGTAGGCCAGCCACATCAGCCGCCGAGACCGCTTCTTCCCGGTCGGCCGGAACAGCGTGCCGACGTCCTCCCCCGCCAGCGCCGCGGCGTGATCGTCGACGTGCGCCAGCACCACCGGAATGCCGCCCGCCGTGGCGATCCTGGCCGCCTGCAGCTTGGTGGCCATGCCCCCGGTCCCCACGGCGGAGCCGATCCGGGAGGTGTCCACCTGTAAGTCGTCCACATCGGTGACCTCGGCGATCCGCTCGGCACCCGGCTCCGCGGGGTGCCGGGTGTAGAGGGCGTCCACGTCGGACAGCAGCACCAGCGCGTCCGCCCGGACCAGGTGCGCCACCAGCGCGGCCAGCCGGTCGTTGTCGCCGAACCTGATCTCGTGCGTGGCCACCGTGTCGTTCTCGTTGACCACCGGGACGGCCCCCAGCTGCAGCAGCCGGGTGAAGGTGCGCAGCGCATTGCGGTAGTGGTCCTGCCGGGTGAGGTCGTCGACGGTGAGCAGCACCTGCCCGACCACCAGCGAATATCCGGCGAACAACGCGTCGTAACGTTCGATCAGCAGTCCCTGCCCCACCGAGGCGGCCGCCTGCTGACTGGCCAGGTCGCGCGGGCGGTGCTTCATCCCCAGCGCCGGCATGCCCGCCGCCACCGCCCCGGACGAGACGAGCACCACCTCGCGGCCGCGCTGTCGCAACTCGGCGAGGGTCGTGACCAGTCGCTGCATCCGCTCGGTGTTCAGCCCGCGGCGTCCGGTCAGCGAGGACGAGCCGATCTTGACCACGACGCGCTGGGCGTCCGTGATCTGCTGCCGAAGGCTCACCGGCCCTCCTCGGAGTCGCTTGAGGCACCCTCCGCACCCTCGTTCTCCGGGCCGGCGTAGCCGTCCTGCGCCACCCGCGTCGACTGCTCCGCCTCCTTGGCCGCGTGATACTCGGCGTCCAGTCGCCGACGCCGTTTGACCGATTCGCGTTCCTCGAACAGGCGCTGATCCTCACCGCGGCGCGACAGCAGCTCGGCGCCGATCTCGACCTGCGGCGCGAAGTCGAACACCACCGGATGCTCACCGGAGCCGATCGCCACCGCGTCGCCGGCTCGAGCACCCTGGGCCAGCAGTTCGTCCTCGATGCCGAGCCGCGCGAACCGGTCCGCCAGGTAGCCGACGGCCTCGCCGTTGCCGAAGTCTGTTTGCCGCACCCAGCGTTCCGGCTTCTCGCCGCGGACCCGCCAGACGAAACCGCCCTCGCCGTCGCCCTGCCGACGAATCGTGAACTCCGGTCCGCCGGCGACCGGGACAGGACGGATCACGATCCGCTTCGGCTCCGGTTTGGGCGCCGCGGCCCGGCGACGCGCCACCAGGTCGGCCATCGCGAAGGTGAGCGCGCGCAGTCCCTCGCCGGTCTTGGTGGAGACGGCGAAGACCGGCAGCCCGCGAGCCTCGAGGTCGGCCCGGACCATCTCGGCCAGCTCGGCGGCGTCGCCGACGTCCACCTTGTTCAGCGCCACCATCCGCGGCCGGTCCTCGAGCCCGCCGTGAGCGGCAAGTTCTCCCTCGATCACGTCCAGGTCGGTGAGCGGGTCGCGTCCCGGCTCGTACGTTGCACAGTCGATGACGTGGACGATGGCCTGACAACGCTCGATGTGCCGCAGGAAGTCGTGCCCCAGGCCACGGCCCTCGGACGCACCCTCGATCAACCCGGGAACGTCGGCGACGGTGAACGTGACCTCGCCGGCGACCACCACGCCGAGGTTCGGCACCAAGGTGGTGAACGGGTAGTCGGCGATCTTCGGACGCGCCCGGCTGATCGCGGCGATCAGCGACGACTTGCCGGCGCTCGGAAAGCCGACCAGTCCGACGTCGGCGAGCACCTTGAGTTCGAGGGTGATCCGGCGGGCTTCGCCCTCTTCGCCGAGCAGCGCGAAGCCCGGCGCCTTCCGGCTGGCGGACGCCAGCGCAGCATTGCCGAGGCCGCCCCGCCCGCCCGCGGCGACGATCACCTCGGCGTCGGCGCCGACCAGATCGGCCAGGGTCTCTCCACTGTCCGCATCACTGACCACCGTGCCCTCGGGCACCACCAGAACGACATCGTCGGCGTTGGCGCCGTTGGCGTGATCGCCCTTGCCGGGCTGGCCGTTGCCGGCCCGTCGCTGGGACTGCCGGTGATACTCGACCAGCGTGGTCAGGCCCGGATCGGCCCGCAAGATCACCGAGCCGCCGTTGCCGCCGTTGCCGCCGTCCGGGCCGCCGAGAGGCTTGAACTTCTCCCGGCGGATCGAGGCACAACCATGACCACCGTTGCCTCCGGCGACCGTCAAGGTCACGGAGTCGACGAACGAGGGAATGGCCATGGCGGACTTCCAGACATATGGGTGGATGGCTGAGGATCGCCTCTCATCGTCCCACAGCGGAGCAAAGCGGCCCGCATCGGCCCATCGCCGCCGGCTCGATCACCGGGGACGGTTCCTTCGATCACCGGGGACGGTTCTCCTGATCACCGAGGACGGTTCCTTCGGTCACCGGGGACGGTTCCCCTGGACACCGGGGACGGTTCCCCTGGACACCGGGGACGGTTCCCCTGGACACCGGGGACGGTTCCCCTGGACACCGGGGATGGTTCCCCTGGATACCAAAGAGTGTCCGAAAGAACCGTCCCCTGGGTCACCGGGGACGGTTCCTTTGGACACCCCGTGCCATTGGTTCCCCGACGCGGCTTCGGGCAGCACGAAGGGGCGGTCCGTCCGGACCGCCCCTTTCGTAAAGCCTTGTTGTGTTACTCGGCCAGCGCCACGTTGACGACCTTGCGGCCGCGCCGGGTGCCGAACTCGACCACACCGGCCCGCAGCGCGAACAGGGTGTCGTCGCCGCCGCGGCCCACGCCCTCACCGGGGTGGAAGTGGGTGCCACGCTGGCGAACCAGGATCTCGCCGGCGTTGACGGCTTGGCCGCCGAAACGCTTCACGCCGAGCCGCTGCGAGTTGGAGTCGCGTCCGTTACGGGAGCTGGATGCGCCCTTCTTATGTGCCATCTCGCGCTACCTCAGCCTTCGATTCCGGTGATCTTGACCTGGGTGTACTTCTGCCGGTGACCCTGACGCTTCTTGTACCCGGTCTTGTTCTTGTACTTCAGGATGCGGATCTTCTCGCCCTTGATCTCGCCCAGCACCTCGGCGCTGACGCTCACCTTGGCCAGCTTCTTGGCCTCGGTGGTGATGGACTCGCCGTCGACGAGCATCAGCGGAGTCAGCGCAACGCTGTCACCCACCGCCGCATCGACCCGGTCGATGTCCAGGACGTCGCCGACTGCAACCTTGTGCTGGCGGCCGCCACTGCGCACGATCGCGTACACGCCTGACCCACTCTCTTCGATCTCAATGAATGCACTGCCCATTTCGGACGGGCGGCCGGTACGAACCGAGGCTGCCAACTAGCCCTCGGGCACCGAGGATCAAGAATAGGCGCCCGGCCCGAACACGGTCAAACCGAGCGTCGGCGCGCCGCAGCGGACATCCCTCAGTGGGCCGCCGCGGTCGATCACCTCAGCAGCAAGGAAGGTTGGGACCTCAGTCGGTGGCAGCCTCGACGATGCTGGCCCCGGCGGCCGCGCGCTGCACCGCCGCGCACCCCTCTTTGGCGCCGGCCAAGCTGGCGTACGCCTGCCCGGTGGCCACCACCTCACCGTTGCCGGCCTTGAGCCGGAACCGGAATTTGCCGCCGGCGTCCTGGTAGACCTCGAACTTCCCTGCCATCGGTGCTCCCTAGCGCCACAGTTTCGGACGGCCATCGCCCGTTGTCATGGTAGGACCGGACACCGCTGGGAGCTAGTGCCCAGCCGATCTCACGGGACCCGGCCGGATCACCAGCCCTGCGGTCCCGAACGCCGGTCGCGGTCATCGCGCCGCGGTTCGCTCAGATCCCGCAGCCGATCGGCCAGCCAGTCCCGGGCCTGGCCGAGCCCGCGGCCCAGATCGGAAAAGATCCTGCCCAGGCTTTCGTCGAGCCGGGAGAACTCCTCGCCGTAGTGCTTGGCTGCAGCGGACGCCTCGGCCGAGATGCTGGCGTCGGCATCGTCCTCTCGCCGCGGATAGTCCCCGCCGAGGATCGCCCGGTAGCTGCCGGACTTCTCCCACCGGTCGAGCTCGCCGGCCCGGACGACCGCGAACGGGTGAGTCTGGGTTTCGACGATCAAGGCCCGCAGCAACAGATCGCGGACGTCGTCATTGGCGTGATACTCGCGAGCCTGCGCCAGGAACGCCTCCGGGTCGAGTTCGTCGATCCGTCCGCCCGAGGCCATCTTCATGTGTGCACGCAGCGCGACACCCGGCTGCTGGCCGGCCAGCAGGCCTGCCCGGTCGGCCGACAGCTCCGATTTGCGCTGCCACTCCAGCAGAGCCGCCATGACCGCCCGGACGCCGAGCGCTCCGAGCGGAATCGCGATCAGTGTGGTCGACAGGGCCAGCAGAACCCCCAGCAGGGTCCGGTAGACCGCGTGCCCGCTCAGCGCGTGCCCGAGTTCATGACCCAGCACGAACCGCAACTCGTCGTCGTCCATCACGTCGATCAGGCCCGAGTTGAGCACGATCACCGGCTTGTCGAGGCCGATCGTCATCGCGTTGATGGTCGGTTCCGCCCGAATGAACAGCTCGGGCAGCGGCCCGGCATCGAGCGCATCGCCGGCCTCGCGGTACAGCCGGTACACCCGCGCGAACTGGCGCTCGTCCGCCCGGACGGCCGAGCCGAGCAGCAGCATCCGCACCGCCCGCTCGTTGAGGAACCCGGACAGCTGTTTGAGGATCACGTCGAAGCCACGCAATTTGCGCAATGCCACTAGTGCGCCGCGGTCGGCAGGGTGCTCCCAGGCCCGGGAACTGATGGACGGCAGCCTTACACGGGAGGTCTCGCTCATGACGTCCAGTCTGCCCTGCCCCCACTACGCCCAAAGCGGTAGTTTTGACCACGCCTAACGGGGCGACCGACCCTCGCCTCCCGTCGGGTGAGCAGCGATTCTTCGTGCTGCGCGGTATCAAGGGGACACCTGCCGTCTCATGACGCATGTGGGAACAGGGACGCTGATGGTTGCATCGGATGTGACAGGCCACCCGGACGCGACGGAGGAAGCCTCCATCTGGGTCCGGGCGGCAGCGTGCTTCGGCCGCTGGCAGGGTGGTGAACCGGCCGCCCTGGACGAACTCGTCCGGCTGATGACGCCGGTGCTGTGGCACACGGTACGGGCCTACGGGCTGAGTCAGGCGGCGGCGGAAGACGCCGTGCAGAACACCTGGCTGGCGCTGGTCCGCAACGGCCACCAGGTGGCTCAGGCGGCCGCGATCGGCGGCTGGCTGCTGACCACCGCACGCCGCACGGCGTGGCGGACCAAGACCACCGACGGAAAGGCCACTGCGGTCGAGGACACCCATCTCGCCGCCGGGCTGCCACCGACGGAGGCCGCAGAGACCAGCGCACTGGAGGAGCTGGCCGGATCGGCACTCTGGCTCCACGTGCGGACGCTCGACGAGCGGTGCCAGCGGCTGCTGCGCATCGTCGCCTTCGACGATCGTCCCGACTATGCGGGCCTCGCCCAGAACCTGGGGATGCCCATCGGCAGTATCGGCCCGACCCGGCGCCGCTGCCTCGACAAACTGCGCAGCTCGCTGGAGAAAGGCGGCCAACTGTGAATGCCGAGGAACGTGACCCGCTGTTGGTCGCCATCAACCGGATGTACTCCGAACTCGATCCGCCGCCCGCCGGGCTGACCGAACGGGTGCTGGCCGCCCTGGCCGTGGACGATCTCGACCTCGAATATGAGCTGCTCACCATGGTGCACCGCTCCCAGCAGCTGGCCGGCGTCCGCAGCGGCGACGATCAGAAGCTGGTGATGGAGTTCACCGCGGCCGGCATCACCGTGATGCTGCGGATCAGCCCCGCCGACGCCGGACGCCGGCGGATCGACGGTTGGGTCACCCGCACCACGGACGCTGGCGAGGCCGAACTGACCGCCTCGCTGTGGCAGGAGCAGGGCACCCACACCACGCCGGTCGGCGCGCACGGACGCTTCGAGTTCGCCGCGGTGCCGCGCGGGCTCACCCGGCTGGACCTGGACGCCGCCGGCTCTGACAACGCCTTTCGCACGACGCTGTTCGAAATCTGACCACCGACCGAAGGACCCCTCGTGAGCGACTACACCACCCCCTCCGACGAACGTCCCGACCAGCCCCGTGCGCAGAAGCGTCCCAAGCGCGACTGGATGGACCGCGACCCGGTGGTCCCCCCACGATCGCTGATCGAGCCGCTGTCGGGCCGGGTCCTCGATCCCGGTACGGCGATGCAGGTCGAAGGCGTCAGCCCCAGGCCCACGGTCTATGTGGGAACGTCGCTGCTGGTCGCTCTCGATCGCCTGGACGCCGTGCTGCCGATCCTGCAGAGGGTGGGCGAACTCAAGGGCTGGACGGTCCGGATCGATCAGACCTTCGACTCGCCCCGGGTGACCGCACCCGATCCGAAGGATCCGACGAAGCGGATCACGCTCGGCATGGCCCGGTTGATTCTGGGTGTCTCCCCCGGCATGGCCGCCTCGTCTCCGGACGCGTGGGTGCTGCTGCAGTTGGCCCGAGCCGAGGCCGGCGTCCAAGCGATGGTCGGTGTGGGTCTGGATCACCTGATGATGACCTCGCCGGTGTGGGAGCCGCATCCGGTCTGGGAGCCCCATCCGGTCTGGGAACCTCACCCGGTCTGGGAACCTCACCCGGTGTGGGAACCGCACGGCGCACCGACCAGCTATGCCCGGCAGGGCTCCGGCGGCCGCCAGCCGGTGATGTACGTGGGCGAGCCGCCGGTGCGGCACGACAAGTGCCCGGTCCGTCCGCACGTCGCGATCATGGACACCGGCGTCGGCACGCACCCCTGGTTGGATCGTGCGGTAACCGAGGACACCCCCAGCCTGATCCCGCTCGATCCGGACAGCGACCCGGAGACGGGTGGTGATCTGGCCGGCCCGCTGGACGGCGAACTGGACACCAACTCGGGCCATGGCACCTTCATCGCCGGGCTGATCCACCAGGCCTGCCCCGACGCCGACATCTACTCGTGGCGGATCGTCGACTCGGAGGGTCCCGTTCCCGAGAACCGGGTACTCACCGCGCTGGTCGGACTGGTCGGACTGGTGCAGAAGTACTACGACCGCGAGGAGGGTGGTTTGCGCATCGACGTGCTTAGCCTCTCGCTCGGCTTCTTCCACGAATCCGACGACGATACCCTCACCGAGCATCTGCTCGGCGGCTTGCTCGGTGCCCTCGGTGTGATGGGCGTCACAGTGGTGTGCGCTGCGGGCAACGAGTCGACAGCTCGCCCGCAGTTCCCTGCCGCGCTCGGCCCGTGGCGTCCGGCACCGGGCGGCCCCGAGAATGTCGACGCCTTCCGACTCCCGATCGTGTCGGTCGGGGCGCTGAACCCGAACGCGTCCGAGGCATTGTTCAGCAACACCGGTCGGTGGGTGCGGGCGTGGGCGTCCGGCGCATCCGTGGTGAGCACGATGCCGCCGCTGCAGGGCGGCTACCTGCCGCGGGCGCGGATCAGATATGACGGCCACGTCCGTGAGGACATCGACCCCGACGACTTCACCGGCCAGTTCGCGGTGTGGAGCGGTACATCCTTCTCAGCACCCCTGGTCGCGGGGCGGATCGCCCAGCACCTGTTCCACACCATGCCTGCCGATGAGGAGCAGCATCGGGCGACCGTGATGGAACGGGCGTGGGTTGCTGTAACTGCGGTGTCAGACATCGTGGCACCATGAGGGGATGCTGAGCGCCCTCGAACTGCACGAGCGGGCTCGGGTCGCCAGCCGGGCCTGGCGCTTCAGCCAAGCCCGACAGTTGTTGCTCAAGGGCTTGGAACGCGCGGACTCCGATGTCACGCGGGCGATCCTGGAGGGTACTCTCGGCTTCGTCGAAGCTGAACTCGGCGACAAGCAGGCCGGACTCGCACTGATCGACTCCGCCCTCGAACAGCAAGCCATTCTTCCCGCCGCCGAGGTCGGCAAACTGTATGCGCAGCGCGCGCTGCTCCGCACCCGGCTGGGCGAGGTGCGGCCGGCGCTGGTCGACTACGCCGAGGCGATGCCTTTCCTGAGCGGTGAGGAACTCGGCCGGGCCTATATGAACCGCGGGACGCTCTACCTCTTTCAGCGCACGATCCCGGAAGCTCTCGCCGATCTCGAGGAAGCCGTCCGAATCTTCGAGGAGGAAGGCCTGACCCAGCTGGCGAGAAAGACTCGGCACAACCTGGGCTACTCGGCGATGATGTCCGGCCAGCTCGTCCGCGGCCTGCAATTGATGGACGCCGCCGCGCCAGTGCTGCGCGCGGAATCCCTCCAGTTGGCCACGATCTCCGACCAGGATCGCGGCGAGGCGCTGCTGGCCGCCGGCATGCATGATGAGGGCCGCCAACATCTTGAACGGGCCGCCGTGCTGTTCGGACGAAAGCGGTGGATACGTGCCCAGGCGGAGGCCGAGTTGGTGCTGGCCCGTACCTGGGTAGTCGACGATCCGGCGCTCGCGATCCGCTGGGCACGCCGCGCCGCCCGTCGATTCCGCAGTCTCGGCGTCCCGGCCTGGTCGCTGTACTGCGAGGCCGTCGAACAGGCCGGCCGAATCGAGAGCCGTCGCGGATCGGCCGCGGTGGCCCGTCAACTCGCTGATCGGCTGGCTCGTCAAGGAATGGGTCGCGATGCCGCGTGGATGCGGGTGTACGCGGCAAAGGCAGCTGCTGCTGCCGGCGGCCCCGTACCGCGGGTGCGGGTGCCGGCCGACGCCGGCCTGCAGACCCGACTGCTGGGCTATGAGGTGCGGGCCCTCGGCCAGCGTTCCCCCCGGGCGGCGCTGCGGCTGTTGCGCGCCGGGCTGGACGAACTGCACCAGTGGCAGGCCAACTTCGGCAGCCTCGACCTACAGACCGCGACCGTCGGGTACGGCGAGCGGCTCGCTGAGCACGGCCTCGCGTTGGCCGTTGGCACCGGGAACCCGCAGCTGGTCTACGAATGGGTGGAATGGCTGGACGCGGTGTCCACCCGGATCGTTCCGCTCCGCCCGCCCGCGGATCCCGAGGCGTCCGCTGATCTCACCGAGCTGCGAGTACTCGCCCAGCGTCGTCCCGAGCCGGGCACGCCGGACGCCATGCGCCAGGCCGAGCTGTTGGACCGAGTGCGCCGACGGGCATGGACCGACCGCGGCTCCGCGACAGTTCAGCCCATCGTGGCGTTCGATCGCCTCCAGGCGGAACTCGCTTCGAGCGGGGCCACCCTGCTCGCACCACTGGCTGCCGACGGCTGGGCCTGGATGCTGCTGGTCACAGCCGCTACGGCGGAGCTAGTCCGACTCGCCCCCACTGCGGTGATTCGGGAATCGTTGTCGGGCCTGCCAGCCGATCTCGACATGGCCGCCGCCGATCTACCGCCGATGATCGCGCAGAGCGTACTGGCCGGCCTGCGCGAGCGCGTCGCAGGGCTGGACGGGGCGCTGTTCGGTCCGGTGCGGGACAGGATCTCTACTCGCCGGCTGGTGATCAATCCGACCGGGATCTTCTCCGGCATCGCCTGGACGCTGATGCCCACCCTCACCGCGCACGCGGCGACGATTCCGCGCAGCGCCTCCGAATGGGTCACCAAGCGGGCATCACCCCACGAGTTCGCCAGCGCGGGCCTGATCGCCGGGCCGCGACTGTCCCGCGCCGAACACGAGGTCTTGGGGGCGGCCACCCACTGGCCGGACGCGGACCTGCTGACCGGCTCCGAGGCAACAGCGTCCCGGGTCAGTGATCTCGCCGGTCGGGTCGATCTGCTGCACCTGGCCGCCCACGGTCACCACGTGGCCGACAACCCACTGTTCTCGACGCTGGAACTGGTGGACGGGCCATGGTTCGGCTACGATCTCGACCAACTGCCACAGGTGCCCGAGACCGTCATCCTGTCGGCCTGCGAGGTGGGCGCCACCACGATTCGGCGCGGTGACGAGTTGCTCGGGCTCACCACCGCCTGGCTGCACGCCGGTGCGCGTTGTGTGATCGCCTCCCCCACCAGCGTGTCGGACGAGGTCGCGGCGGCCATCCTGCCCGATATGCACGCCGAACTCGCCCGCGGTCTGCCGCCCGCCGACGCGCTGGCCGCAGCCACCGCGCAGCACCCGGAACTGCTGTCGACGTTCCAGTGCTACGGGGCCGGCTGGTAGGCGCGGAGCACGAACCCGGCCACCGCGTCCACCAGCGTCCGCTTCAACGCGTCGATCCCCGCACGGTCCGCCCTGGTCCGCGGCGCGAACGAATGCGCACCGGGCACCGCGACGACCTCGGGCTGCGCTCCCCCGGCTTCCCGGACGGCAGCGCGGACGTCGTCGGGCGAACCGAACGGGTCGCGCTCGCCTTGGACCACCAGCACCGGCCCGCGCACCCCGATAAGCTCGGCGATCCGGGAGTTCTCCGGCTTGCCGGGCGGATGCAGTGGGAACGCGAGACAGACCACGCCGGCCTGACGCTCAGCGAAGCAACGGCAGGCCACCCGTGCGCCCGCGCTTCGTCCGCCCGCCCACAACGGCAGCTCCGGATACTCGGCGAGCAGGCGAGCCAGCGCAGGCCGCCAGCCGTCGTCCAGGATCGGCGGACGCGCGGCGACGCGCTTCCCGGCCACCCGCCAGGGCTGCTCGTGCAGCACCACCACGACGCCAAGGGCCGGCAACTGGGCGGCGAGCGTGATCAAGTCGAAGGCGTGCGTACCGCCGCCGGCACCGTGCCCCAGCATCAGCACGGCCCGCGGATCGTCGGCGCCGTGGATCGTCAACCGCGACTGCCCATGGGGTGTTTCGAGGGTCTGCACCGTCATGGCAGCATTCTCGCCGCCGGGCCATGAAAATCACCTGTCACTATGGGGACATGGACGTGACCTGGGTGGGGGCCGCGCTCGGCGTGGCGGTGGTGCTGGTGTGGGCCTGGCGGGCTCAGCGGCGGAAGTTCGCCGACGAGATGTTCGCCGGCGTGATTCCCGGCCTGGTGCCGCTCGGTGGGCAGGCGGAGACCCGGGTACCAGTGACCGGCGGCAGCGAATACCGCGGCGAGGTGGCGGTGGCGTTCAATCCACCGCGCAGCGCCGGGCCCGGACTGGCCGGGACGGTCGTGGACGGCACTCCCGAGAACCGTGACGTGATGGCCACCATCGTCGACCTGGCCGCCCGCGGGCACCTGAGCATCACCGTGGTGGAAAATCCCCAGGCCCGCGGTGGCAAGGACTGGGAACTTCACGCCGCCGGCAACCCGCCGGCGGATCCGCTCGACCGCATCGAGCAACGACTGCTGGACGAGCTGTTCGTGATGGCTCCCCACGTCCGGCTCTCGGAACTGCCGGCACAGGGCAACAATGCCTTCAACAACTTCCAGTACGCCCTGGCCAACGCGTCCTACGAGCGCGGCTACTTCCGCCAGGTCACCGGAATGCACCCGGTCCGCGTGGTGTGGATCGTCGCCGGTCTGCTGTTGCTGGCCGGGTTCGGCTTCGGCAACGGTGCCCTGATGGCGGCCGGCGCCGTCGCAGGGTTGGGCGGTGCGCTGATCGGGACCCGCACGGCCCAGCGGCCGGTGCGCAGCGCCGAGGGTACCGCCCTGCGCATCCAGACCCTGGGCTTCAAGCGCTACCTGGAGACCGCCGAGGTCGAGCAGTTCTCCTACGAAGAGGCGGCCGGCATCTTCTCCAAGTACCTGCCCTGGGCGATCGCCTTGGGGGTTGCCGACCACTGGGTGAAGGTGTTCGGCGATCTGGCCGCCCAGGCCCGCGCCGACGGTTATGACGACGGCTTCGACCTGGTTTGGCTAGGCGTGATGGGCTGGGGTCTGCACGATGCCATGTTCACCCTGGCGATGTTCTCGGCGATGGACGGCTTCGACGGCATGGGCGACGTCGGCTCGCTGGGCGACGCCTTCGGCGATGCCGGCGGCATGTTCGACGGCGGCACCATGGACAGTCTGGGAGCCGACGCCGGAAGCGCGTTCGGCGACTCGGGCGGCTTCGACGGTGACTTCTCCTCGGTCTCTGACGGCGGAGACCTCGGCGGCGGCGATGGGGGCGGCTGGGGCGGCTTCGGCGACTGGGGTGGCTTCGGCGACTTCGGCGGCGGTGGCGGCGACTGAGTCCGACTCGCGCCAGGGGCCAGAATGCTGCCATGAAAGTCACCACTTGGTCGCTGCAGATGTTCCAGCCCGCTGCGGAGGAGCCCCGTCCGCTGGACGCGGACGTCCGGTTGGAGCTCGCCGAGGGCATCACCCCTGAGTACGCCCGCTTCCTCTACGCCTTGGTCGGCGGCGACTGGCACTGGCATGAGCGTCTCCGCTGGACGCGCGAGCAGTGGCAGGAGGAACTCGCGACGCCGGGCCGGGAATTCTGGGTGCTGTATGGCGAGGGCGTGCCGCTGGGCTACATCCAGCTGCATCCGGTGGTCGAGCCGGACGGCACCCACGTCGAGATCCGCTACTTCGGCCTCACCGCCCAGGGTCTCGGACGCCGCCTCGGCGGCCCGCTGCTGGAGCACGGCATCGTCGCGGCCTGGTCGATCCCGGAGCGTTCAGGGCTGCCCTCCATCGCCCGGGTTTGGGTGCACACCTGCAGCCTGGACGGCGCGGCGGCCCTGACCAACTATCAGGCTCGCGGGTTGGAGATCTTCGCCACCGAAGAGACCGACGAGGAGTTGCCCGAGGCTTCCCCGGGGGCATGGGCGGCAAGCGGCGGATCTACTTCGACCGCATAGGTACTCCGACGTCGGCAGTTTGGTAAAGCTGCTAGTCAGGCTGTTCGTGCGAGGTATCGCAGATCGACAGCGAATGGTACGAAGGCCGGTTCGTGGGGCAGGTCGGGGGCTCGGCTGTGGTGCTGGTGGCCGGTGGGTGTTCGGATCGTGCTGGTGCCGTCGGGTTGGGCGGTGTGTTGCCAGCCGGGGTGCTGTTTGAGTTGGTTGCAGCGTTCGCGCAGGCCTTGGCCGTTGGCGAGGGTGGTGGTTCCGCCGGCATGGACCGGGGTGAGGTGGTCGATGTGCCGGATGGGTGCCCCGCACCAGGGCGCCCGGCAGACCTCGTCGCGGGTTTTGATGAAGGCCTTCATGGTCTTGGGGAAGTGACGACGCGCCGATTCCATGGCAACCAGTTGGCCCCCGTCGGGTCGCACGTAGAGTCGGCGGACCCAGGCCCGGTTGTTTCCGATGGCCTCAGCGGCGAGTCCGCGGGCGATAGGGGTGGGGACAGGTCCGTGGTTGTTGATTCGGGCCGGGGTGTTGCCGTCACCCCGGAGTGCTTCGTCGGTGATCACCAGTTGGATTTCGATGTCGATCTCGCCTGCTTCTTCCTCGCCGGTGACGCGGGCGATGAGGGTGTCGGCCATCACTTGGTTCGTGGAGCGTTCATCGCCGGCGGCGTGGGCGGTGTCGGCGGCGGCGGTGAGGGCCGCGTAGGCAGCGACTCCTTGAACGACAGGCAGCAGTGCCGACACGCGGGTCATGCAATCGGGTGCGGGCCGGATGGTGACGTTCCGATCGGCCCTCGGCTTGCCCGATGCGGGCGACCACGCTGTGCGGGTCGAGTTCGTAGGCGAGTTTGCGGGCTTCGGCGGCGAGTTGCCGGGTGGACAGCTCGGCCAGTTTCGGGCCGAGTTCGGCATCGACCAGCGCACGGTGGGTTTTGATAGGCATGCCGTTCCCGGGCGAGCACAGTGGTGTGCCATTCGGACACCCCACCGGCGCTGAATGCAGCCATCGCGTGTGGCATTTCGGAGGTGAGCACGGTAGCCAGGCCGACCAGGGTGGCGGCGCGGTGGGGCGATTCGTGGCGGGCCAACCCGACCTCCCCAGCAACCGAGGCCGGCACACGCTTCACGTTGCGGCCCTCAGCGCGGGCTTCTGCTTCCCGCACTTGACGCAGCTCCACCGCGAGCCGTGCCTGGGCGGCCGCGGCGGCATTCTTGAGCCGCTCCAACTGCCGCAGCTGATCGATCAGCTCGACCGGATCACCACAAGCCAGGCCAGCCACCTCGTCCACCACGATGGCGAGTGCGGCTGCGTCAAGCCTGACAAGATCCTCCATTGCCTCACTTTAATCGATATTCTGTTCTATTTCAAGACTACTGTCGAGGTTATCGCGAATGGGCTCAAACCGGCGTTCCGGCCGCTGGATCTCCAGCGTGGCGGGCGCCACCGACAGTCTCTGTGCGCACCCCGATACCCGGCCCCAAAGCCTCGGGCCGACGCCCCGCCCCTGATTGAACTTGTCGAACCCCTTGCCACCCTCGGCAAACGGCCGGGGGCCGTGGAGACGCCGTCGGCCGAATCCGAAGCGTGAGGAATGCCCGGCGAACGCGGCAACGGTGACATGCTGGCTACCCGGGCTGCCGGACGCGAGAAGGAGCGGCATGGACTTCCACAATCTGTACGCCCATGGTTTCGCCCGGGTGGCGGCGGCCACATTGCCGATCGCCATGGTGCAGCCGGAGGTCAATGCGGCCGCGATCCTGGAGCGGGCGCGCGAACTGGACGCCGACGGTGTCGCGCTGGCGGTGTTCCCCGAGCTCTGCCTGACCGGCTACTCGATCGAGGACCTGCTGCTGCAGGACGTCGTACTGGACGCCGCGGAGGCGGCCGTAGCGTCCGTGGTGGAGGGGTCCGCGGACCTCGGCACAGTGGTGGTGGTCGGTGCCCCGCTGCGCAGCCTGCACCGCATCTACAACTGTGCGATCGTCGTCCATCGCGGCGCGATCCTGGGGGTCGTGCCGAAGTCGTACCTGCCCACCTACCGCGAGTTCTACGAGCGTCGGCAGTTCGCCCCCGGCGACGACGTCACCGGTGAAATCCGGGTGGCCGGCCGCGACGTGCCGTTCGGTCCCGACCTGCTGTTCGCCGCCGACGACGTCTCGCACTTCGTGTTGCACGTGGAGATCTGCGAGGACATGTGGGTGCCGATCCCGCCCAGTGCCGAGGCCGCGCTGGCCGGGGCCACCGTGCTGGCCAACCTGTCCGGCTCGCCGATCACCGTCGCCAAGTCGGTGGAGCGACACCAGTTGTGCGCAGCGAACTCGTCGCGCTGCCTGGCCGCCTACGTCTACGCCGCGGCCGGTGAGGGCGAGTCGTCCACGGACCTGTCCTGGGACGGGCAGACCATGATCTACGAGAACGGCACCCTGCTGGCCGAATCGGAGCGCTTCCCGAACGGTCCGCGGGCCTCGATCGCCGATGTCCATCTGGGCCGGCTGCATCAGGAGCGGCTCCGGATGGGCACCTTCGACGACAATCGCCGCGCCCATGCCGAGCAACTGGACGGCTTCCGCTGGGTCTCGTTCACCCTCGGGGCGCCGTCCGGTGATCTGGGGCTGAGAAGGGACGTTGCCCGCTTCCCGTTCGTGCCGTCCGACCCGGCCCGGCTCGCCCAGGACTGCTACGAGGCGTACAACATCCAGGTCAGCGGGCTGGAGCAGCGGCTGCGGGCGATCGGTCAGCCGAAGCTGGTGATCGGCGTCTCCGGCGGCCTGGATTCCACCCACGCGCTGATCGTCGCCGCCAAGGCGATGGACCGGCTGGGCCGGCCGCGCACCGACATCCTGGCGTTCACCATGCCGGGCTTCGCGACGTCCGACCACACCAAGAACAACGCCACCCGGCTCGCCGCGTCGCTGGGTGTCACCTTCGCCACCCTCGACATCACCGGCACCGCACGAACCATGCTGGCCGAGATGGATCACCCGTTCGCCGAGGGCGAGCCGGTCTACGACATCACCTTCGAGAACGTGCAGGCCGGGCTGCGCACCGACTACCTGTTCCGGCTGGCCAACCAGCGCGGCGGCATCGTGCTCGGCACCGGCGACCTCTCCGAACTGGCGCTGGGTTGGTGCACCTATGGCGTCGGCGACCAGATGAGCCACTACAACGTCAACGGCGGCGTGCCGAAGACGCTGATGCAGCACCTGATCCGCTGGGTGAGCGCGTCCGGCCAGTTCAGCGACGAGGTGGGCGAGGTGCTGCACGCGATTCTCGACACCGAGATCACCCCGGAGCTGGTCCCCACCACACCGGGCGAGAAGCCGCAGTCGACCGAGGCGTCCATCGGCCCCTACAACCTGCAGGACTTCACCCTGTACCAGGTGCTGCGGCACGGCACCGCACCGTCGACGATCGCGTTCCTGGCCCTACACGCCTGGTCGGACGCCGCCCGCGGCGACTGGCCGGAGGGATTCCCCGACGACAAGCGGGTCGGCTACGACCTGGCCACGATCAAGAAGTGGCTGGAGGTCTTCCTGCGCCGCTACTTCGGCTTTGCCCAGTTCAAGCGCTCGGCGCTGCCGAACGGCCCGAAGGTGGTGCGCGGTGGCTCGCTGTCCCCACGCGGGGACTGGCGGATGCCGTCCGACGTGTCGGCCGCTCTGTGGCTGGACGAGCTGAAGCGCAACGTGCCATGACGGCCCCTGGAGTTCAGCGGGAGCTGCCGTGAGGTGGCACCGATGAGCGGTGTCGAGAGTCCCCGGGTCAGCCCGCCCCAGTTGCCTCCACTGATCGGACGCGAGATGAGCGCGGACGCCGACGGCGCCACGATCATCGAGGCGCGGCTGTCCTGGCATGCCGACGAGGCCTCCGCTGTCGCAGCGGCGATCGGCGACTCCCGGCTGGTTCGGCTGCCGTCCGAACGGCTGGCCACCCGTCGGACCCGACTCACCGAGGTCGAGGTGGAGGATCCGGTCACCGTGACCTGGGACGCGCCCCGCGGGGACTGGCGCGGCGTCGTCGTCACCGGCGGCAGCATAGGCGTCCTGGACGCCTCCGGAGCGCGCTGGAACAACGTGCTGCTGCGCGGCGTCCGGATCGGCTACCTCAACCTGCGGCAAGCCATCGTCTCGGACGTCCAACTGGTCGGCTGTCGCGTCGGAACCCTCGATCTGGCCGGCGCGGACGTCACCCGGGCGACCCTGCACGACTGTCTGGTGGAGGATCTCGATCTGCACAACCGCAAGGGGGAACACCTTGACCTGCGGGGTCTCGACATGGTGCGGTTGAACCGCTTGGACGGCGCCGACGGTCTGGCCGGGACCATCGTCACCGACGAGCAGGCACACTGGCTCGGACCGATCCTGGCCCGGGCCCTGCAGATCAGGATCGCCGAGGAGGACCTGTGACCACCGCGCTCATCTTCGATGTCGCCAACGTGATCGTGGACTGGGACCCCATCCGGGCGCTCGAGGGCGTCGTGGACGCCGAGCGGATCGACACCTTCCTCACCTCCGATGCGTTCTGGGAACTCAACGCGCGCACCGATGCGGGCATGCCATTGCGGGAGGCCGTGGTGGAGATGGACGATCAGGCGCCGCACCTGGCCGACATCTACCGGGTGTATCTGGACCGTTTCGCGGTCTCCGTCAGTGGACCGGTGCCGGGAACCGCACGGGTGATCGACGAACTGCTGACCGCAGGGGTGCCGTGCTTCGGGATCTCCAACTGGGCGAAGGAGAACTTCAACATCGCCCGGCGCGCCGACCCGGTGATCGACCGGCTGGCCGACGTGATCGTCTCCGGCGAAGTGGGTCTGGCAAAGCCGGATCCGGACATCTTCCGGTACGCCCTGGAACGCTTCGGCCTGGAGGCCGACGATGCGGTGATGATCGACGACACCCCGGAAAACCTGGACGCAGCCGCGGAGGTCGGTCTCGGCACCATCCTGTTCACCAGCGCCGAGCAACTGCGAGTCGACCTGCGGGCGCGACAGCTGCTCTGATCTCAGGGGTGCAGCGGACGTCCGGCGCGATCGCGGGGTTGACCGGCCAGCAGGACGATGCCGTCGATCAGCGGCCAGACCGCACCCAGGCCGAGCGTGAACCAGGTGACCAGGATCTGCGCGATCGCCATCCCCGGGTTGCCCAGGTAGAACCGGCCGACCCCGAAGCTGCCCAGGAAGATCTGCAGCAGACCGGCGACGACCTTGCTCTTGTCCGAGTACGGCAGGCCCGTCAGCGGATCGACGCCGAACGGCGCCAGCGCGTGGGGTGCGTACGGATTCGCCTGCGGGACGATCGGCATGCCGTACGCGGGCACCACCTGCTGGTGCGGGTAGCTGGGGTACTGCTGGGCCAGGCCCTGCGGCTGATACTGCGGGTACTGGTCGCCGCCACCGGCATACTGCCGCGGCTCGGGCTGCGTGGGCGGGTAGGGGTTCTGGCTCATTGCGTACTCCTGGGTTCTTCCCCGTCAGGATACGGCGTGGCCGCCGTCCATCGACGCGACAGCGTCTCGCTGAACACACCTCCGGTGTCCGGCTAGCCGCACCCCCGCGACTGCTGGAATCCTGGGCCGGTGTCGATCGCATCAATGTCACTGGCGGATCAGGAGCGCGCGTCCCGACTCCGGCGGATGAAGCTGATCGCGCTCGCCCTTCTCGTGCTCGCCGCGGTCGTCTACCTGGCCACGCTGCGAGTCGCCGGCGACGAGGTCTGGGGCTTCGTCAACGCCGGCGCCGAGGCCGCCATGGTGGGCGCGTTGGCCGACTGGTTCGCCGTCACGGCGTTGTTCCGGCATCCGCTGGGACTGCCGGTGCCGCACACCGCGATCATTCCGCGCCGCAAGGACGACATCGCCCGCAATCTGCAGTCGTTCTTCACCGAGAACTTCCTCACCGAGGCGATCGTCCGCGAGCGGGTGGGGGCGACCCGGATCGGCACCCGGCTCGGGGAGTGGCTGCAGGTCGAGACCAACGCCGTCCGCGTGGTGGCCGAGGGATCCCGGCTGGCGCGGCTGGCACTGACCCGGATCTCCGACGACGACGTGAACCACCTGGTCAGCGAGGTGATCGTGCCTCGGTTGCGTTCCGAGCCGCTGGCCGGCGCAGCCGGTGACCTGCTGGACGCCATCGTCACCGACGGTGCGCACCACGGCCTAGTCGACTTGGCCGTGGGCGAGGTGCACGACTGGTTGCGGCGCCACCCCGACACCTTCGACGGGATAGTCGGCGAGCGCGCGCCACGATGGGCGCCGGGGTTCGTCAACCGCCGCGTCGTCCGCTGGACCTACGACCAGGCGATGGAGTGGCTGTGGGCGATCCGGCGCGACCGGGACCATCCCACGCGGGCCGCCCTGGACGACCTGCTCCGGCAGATCGCGAACGATCTGCAGCACAATGCGGTGGTGGCAGAGCGCGCCGAGAAGCTCAAGGACCGGCTGCTCGGCCACCCGCAGACGGCCGAGACGGTCGTCAGCCTCTGGCGCACGGTGCAGGCATCCCTCGATTCGGCGCTCGCCGCCGAATCGTCGGAACTGAAGCAGCGCGCCGTCCGGGCCGTGCAGCGGTTCGGCGACTCACTGCTGGACGACGACGCCCTCCGCGCCCGGTTGGAGGGACGACTGGAGGACGCTTCCGCCTTCGTCGTCCGCACCTACGGCGCCGAGTTGTCGACCGTGATCAGCCACACCATCGAGCGTTGGGACGGCGAACAGGCCGCCCGGCGCATTGAGCTGCACGTCGGACGCGACCTGCAGTTCATCAGGATCAACGGCACCGTCGTCGGCTGCCTGGCCGGCCTCGGCATCCATGCGATCAGCCTGCTGGTCCGCTGAACCAACCCTGGTGGTCGAGCTTGTCGAGACCCCCGGCCAATCGGTGACCAAAGGAACCGTCCCCACGGTCACCGGGGACGGTTCTCACAGTCACCGGGGACGGTTCTCACGGTCACCGGGGACGGTTCTCACGGTCACCGAAGACGGTTGCCGACCATTTCGAGTTCATCCTCGACGGACGCCGCCGAGTAGTTGGTGTCCTTGGTCTCACGGCTGAGGAACAACGCGATCAGGGTGAGGGCGCCCGAGCCGGCCAGGTAGACGCCGACCAGCCAGGTGCTGCCACCGGCCTGAGCCCACAGGGCGACGGCGATGATCGGAGCAACCGCGGCGCCCAGGATGCTCGAAACGTTGTAGGCGATCGCCGAACCGGTGTAGCGCACGTTGGTCGGGAACAGTTCCGGTAGCAGTGCCCCCATCGGGCCGAAGGTGGCACCCATCAACGCGAAGCCGATGATCAGGCCCGCTTGGGCCATCGCGCCGGTGAACAACGGGTTGGCCTGGCTGGAGAACCACAGCGGGAAGGCCAGGCCGAAGACGACGATCACCGCCGTGACGCCGAGCAGCAGCTTGCGGCGTCCGATCGAGTCGGCGAGCGGGCCGGAGAGCAGCGTGAACAGGCCGAAGAAGACCACGCCGAGGATCTGCATCAGAACGAACTGGGTGTAGCCGATGCCCAGGCCGGCGGGATTTCCCGTGGCCTTCGCGGTGCCGTAGGTGAGGGTGAAGCTGCTCATCAGGTAAAACAGCACGTAGGTGGCAAGCATGATGAACGTGCCCAGCAGCACTTCGCGCCAGTGGAACCGGAAGGTCGTGCTCAGCGGCAGCTTGCGGATCGCGCCGCGCTTCTCGGCGTCCGTGAACGCTGCTGATTCGACCAGCTTCAGCCGTACCCAGAGCCCGACGACCACCATCACGGCGGAGAACAGGAAGGGCACCCGCCAACCCCAGCTCAAGAAGGCCTCGGACTGTAGGGCGCCGCCGGTGGGCGGAAGGGCGGCGTTGATCGACAGGAAGATCCCGTTCGCGATGATGAAGCCGAGCGGTGCACCGACCTGCGGGAACGTGCCGTACCAGGCGCGCTTGCCCGCGGGCGCGTTCTCGGTCGCCACCAGCGCGGCGCCCGACCACTCTCCTCCGAGCGCGAAGCCCTGCGCCAGCCGCAGGATCAGCAGCAGGATCGGCGCCAGCAGGCCCACGCTGTGGAAGGTCGGCAGCACGCCGATCAGGAACGTGGCGATCCCCATCGTCAGCAGGCTCACCACCAGAGTGGTCTTGCGGCCCCGCTTGTCGCCGAGGTGTCCGAAGAAGATCGCGCCGACCGGACGGGCGATCATCGCCGCGCCGAACACGCCGAAGGACGCGATCAGTGCGGTCGTGGGGTTGCCGGTGGGAAAGAACAGTTGCGGGAAGACCAGGACCGCCGCGGTGGCGTAGACGTAGAAGTCGTAGAACTCGATCGTCGTCCCGATCATGCTTGCGGTGATCACCCGGGACGGGGAGTTCAGCGGAGCCGGAGTCGTTGCGGTAGCAGTCATGGGGGTGTCTCCTTCCAATGGAGAACCCTACGACCGGCGCGGAGACCCGGCGTCCGTCATCCAACGGGTGTCGTGCGGGATCCACCGAACGCTCGCGGTGGAGTGGAGGAACGGTCAGTGGCGCCGGCGGCGTCCGTGGTCGCGCTCGCCGCCGTCGGCGGGGGCCTGGGAGTCGACCGGGGTGTCGTGGCGGTGGTAGCCGCGTCCGTGGCAGGTCTCGCAGGTCACGGTGAACGCCTCGGCAAGCCCGGTGCCGATCTTCTTGCGGGTCATCTGCACCAGACCGAGCGAAGTGACCTCGGCCACCTGATGCCGGGTGCGGTCGCGTCCGAGGCACTCCACCAGTCGACGCAGCAGCAAATCGCGGTTGGCCGGCAGCACCATGTCGATGAAGTCGACGACGATGATGCCGCCGATGTCCCGCAGGCGCAGCTGGCGGACGATCTCTTCGGCCGCCTCAAGGTTGTTCGAAGTGACGGTGGCTTCGAGGTTGCCCGAGGTTCCGGTGAATTTGCCGGTGTTGACGTCGATGACGGTCATCGCCTCGGTGCGGTCGATGATCAGCGAACCACCCGAGGGCAGGAACACCTTGCGCTCCAGTGCCTTGGCGATCTGCTCGTCGATCCGGTTGGCCGCGAACAGGTCGCCGGAATCCTCCCGGTTCCAGTGCTCCAGCCGCTCCTTCAGGTGCGGCGCGACATGGGTCACGTAGGCGTCGACCGTGTCCCAGGCGTCCTCACCCTTGCCGTTGCCGTCGACGACCAGGTGTCCGAAGTCCTCGGTGAACAGGTCACGGACGATCCGGACGGTGAGGTCGGGCTCCGCGTACAGCAACTCCGGGGACTTGCCCGCCTTCACCTTCTTCTCGATGACCTCCCACTGCGCCTTCACCCGGTTGACGTCACGGACCAGCTCATCCTCGGACGCCCCTTCGGCCGCCGTGCGGACGATCACCGACGCGGTGTCGCCGACCAGCTCGTCGAGGATGCCCTTGAGCCGCGCCCGCTCGCCTTCGGGGAGCTTCCGCGAGATGCCGGACAGCTGTCCACCGGGCGAGTACACGACGTAGCGGCCGGGGATCGACACGTGCGCGGTGAGCCGGGCGCCCTTGGCGCCGATCGGGTCCTTCGTGACCTGCACCAACACGCTCTGGCCCGACTTGAAGACCTTCTCCATCTTGCGGTCGCCGCCGGTGACACCGAACGTCTCCCAGTCGACCTCGCCGGCGTACAGCACGGCGTTGCGGCCGCGTCCGATGTCGATGAAGGCGGCCTCCATCGAGGGCAGCACGTTCTGCACCTTGCCCAGGTACACGTTGCCGATCATCGAGTTGGCGGACGCCCGGTCGACGTAGTGCTCGACCAGGATGTTGTCCTCGAGGACGGCGATCTGGGTGTAGTCGTCGGCCTGCCGGATCAGCATCTTCCGGTCGACCGCCTCGCGCCGGGCCAGGAACTCGGCCTCGGACAGGATCGGCGAGCGGCGGCGTCCGGCGGCCCGGCCCTCGCGACGCCGCTGCCGCTTGGCTTCCATCCGGGTGGAACCGTCGATGCCGGTGACTTCGTCGTTGGCCTTCGAACGCCGCGGCTGACGCACCCGGACCACGACATCGGTCGGATCGTCGTCGGAGCCGGTGGTGTCCTCACCGCGGCGCCGACGACGGCGCCGACGACGGCTCGAGGACCCGCTCTCGCCGGCTTCGCCGGCGGGCTCGGCTTCGCCGTCGGCGTCGGACGCCGGGCTCTCGTCGTCGGAGTCGGCATCCTCGTCGGGGCCGTCCTCGGCGTCGTCGGTGGTTTCGACGGCCCCACCGCGGCGGCGGCGTCGTCCACCGCGACGCCGGCGGCGGCGACGGGGACCCTCACCGGAGTCGTCACCGTCGTCCGACTCATCGCTGTCATCGGCAGCGAGTTCCGCGTCGACAAGCACCACCGCCGCCTGGTCATCGGTGTCCGGCGCGTCGTCACCACCGGACCGGGCGGAAGTCAGGGCCTCGTCGTCGCGCTGACCCCCGATCGCGGCGGCCAGTTCGTCGAGCGCCGCCGCCGCCTCGGTCTCGGTCTTCTTGGTCCGCCTGCGGCCGCGGGCCCGGCTCAGCTCGGCGAGGCTCTCCCCGACCGGGTCGGTCTCGTCGGAGCCCTCGGCCGGCGCATCGGGTTCGACCACGGCGGGCGCCGACTCGGCGACGCTCGGCTCGGGTTCGCGGCGCCGGCGGCGTCCGCGCTGCTCAGCCTGCCGGGGCGCCAACTGGTCCAGCGTCGGCAGTTCGTCGAGGCTGAGCGGCTCGGGCGCCGGTTCGGAGGCCATCGGCTCGGCAACCACGTCGGTGATGGGGGCACGCTTGCGCCGGCGTCGCGGGGCCGGCGCTTCGACATCGGCGTCGGCGGCCGCTTCGACCAGGGTGGGTGCGGCGTCCTCGGCGATCGCTGCCGCGTCCTCATCGGGGGTCTGCGCGTGCTCGTCGACGGACGGCGCGGCCTCGTCGGGATCCTCCTCGTCGGGCACCGCCTCGGGACCGGCTTCGGCCGAGACTTCCTCGCCCTCTTCGGACGATTCGGGTAAGTCGGCGGCCGCGGTCGTCTCGGCGGCTGTTTCGGCGTCGGCGGCGGCCGGGGTCGCCTGGGGGGCCACTTCGGTGTCTGCGACGGCGACCAGGTCCTCCACCGGTTCGGCCGGCGCGACCAGGTTTGCCGCGGGTTCGGACGGCGCGTCCAGGGGCAGCGGTGCCGGCTCCGTGCGCGCGGCGGCGGGCGGACCCGCGGGACGACTGGCCGCCCGACGCCGTCGGGGCGTCGCCGGCTGCACGGCGTCCTCCGATGCGGAGGTGAGTGTGGGTGAGTCGTTGTCGAGCATGTGCTCCCCTTCATCGGCTGGGGGCGCCGATCGATGTGGCCACCGAAGTGGCAAAGCCTGTGGACTGGATCTGCACTCGCCAACCCCCGCGGTCGTCGCCGTCGCGGTCGAGTCGGCCGGTCGTCGAGCTGTCACCTCGACTGTGCCGGATCGAATGAGCCTGCCGCGCAGGCTCGTCCTGAAGGTCATTATGACACAGTCCCCGCGGCGCCCCGCTCGCGACTCGCGTCCGGGCAGCGCGCTAGCGCTGTGGGTCGGGGGCTCCCGGGTGCGGCGGCAACGGAATCCCCGGTGGCGGCTGACCGTATTCGCTCTGGTACCAATCGGCATACGCGGCGACCGCGGTCGGCAGGGTCGGGAAGATCAGGCCCGCGCCCACGCGCTGGGTGAACCCGGCTGCGGTCAGCTGCTCGCGCAGCTCGAACTTCACCCGCGCGAGCGCGAACGTCACGCCACGAGCGGTCAGTTGCTCGCGAAGGGTTTCCAGCGCGTCCACGCTGGTCAGGTCCACCTCGACATTGGCTTCGGCATTCAGCACGAACCACCGACAGGGCGGCTCCGCATCGTCCGCTGCGGCGGTCGCCCGGGTGAGGAAGTCGTCGGCGTTGGCGAAGAAGAGCGGCGAGTCGTACCGGTAGACCACCAGCCCAGGCAGTTGCACCGCTCCCTGGTGGTCGTCGACGTCGTGCATGCCTGCCAGACCGGGAACGAACCCGAGGATGCCGTCGTGGGGATTGACGATCCGCCGGATCAGGTCGAGCACCGACAACGCCACGGCCAGTCCGATCCCACCCAGCACGTCGAAGGTCAGCACGCCCAGCGTGGTGGCGATCGCCAGGAACAGCTCGCTGCGGCGGAACCGGGCGATCCGCTTCAACTCGGCGACGTCGATCAGGCGGATCGCGGCGTAGATCACCAAGGCCCCGAGCGCCGCGGTCGGGAACCAGGCCAGCACGGGACCGAGCACCAGCAGCGCCCCGACCACGAACGCCAGGCAGACCAGCGAATACAGCTGACTGCGGCTGCCCATGGCGTCCCCGATCGCCGTCCGGCTGCCGGACGAACTCACCGGGAAGCCGTTCGCGAAGCCGTTCACAAGATTGGCCGCGCCCAGCGCGAGCAGCTCTTGGTTGCTGTCCACCCGCTCCTTGCGCCGGGTCGCGAAGGCCCGCGCGGTGAGCACGTTGTCGGTGTAGCCGACCACGGCGATCCCGAGCGCGTACGGCAGCAGGGTGAGGAGGGCGAGGTCGTCCAGCGCGGGCACCCGCGGTGCCGGCAGTCCCTGCGGCACCGCGCCGATCACCTGGACGCCCACCGCGTCCAGGCCGAACAGCCGCACGCAGCCCGCGGCGGCCAGCATGCAGATCAGTGGTCCCGGCCAAGTCGGCAACCAGTGCCGGAAGGCGACCAGACCAGCGCCCACGCAGACCGCCAGCAGCACCGTCGGCAGATGCACGCCGCCGAGTTGGGACACCAGCGAGAACAGCTGCGTCCACGGCTGGTCGCCGGTGACGGAGAGCTTCGTCACCTTCCCGAACTGACTGGTGATCATCAGCACCGCGATCCCGGCCATGTAACCGACCAGGACCGGGCGCGACAGCAGGTTGGCCAGGAAGCCGAGCCGGAAGACCCAGCCGACCAGGCAGATCAATCCCACGGAGATCGCCATCAGCGCAGCCACCTCGGACCACCGATCTGTTCCCCCGGCGGCACCGACCAGTGCGCCCACCCCCGCCGCGGTCATCAGCGCGGTGGTCGATTCGGGCCCGATCGACAGCTGCCGGGACGACCCGAGCAGCGCGTACACCGCGAGCGGCGCGAGGATGGCCCACAGCCCGGCGATCGGCGGCAACCCGGCGATCTCGGCGTAGGCCATCACCTGCGGGATCAGGTAGGCGGCCACGGTGATGCCGGCCAACAGGTCGCCGCGCAACCAGCCTCGCTCGTAGTGCAGCAAGGTGTGCAGCCCGGGCGCGAAGCGGGCCCAGCGCGGCGCGCCGCCGGCGTCCATGCCCGAAACCTACTGGCCGCAGCCGAGGTCGCGCCACGGCTCCGGCGGAACTCGGCGGGCCGATCGACTAACCCTGGTGGCGTTCGGAGAACAAGGTGAGTGCGACGGCGGCGGCTGCCTCCCGGGCGGCCGAGACCGCGCCGAGCGAAACGATGTCGCCGCCGAACCGGGAGGCCACGATCTGGGGCGGCGGCAGTTCCGAATCGGCGGCGAGGTGGAGCCGTGCGATTTCGAGCACCTCACTCAGAGCGCCGGCCATCGCGCCGCAGACCACGATCACACCGGGGTCGTAGAAACGGGCCACGACGTTGCAGATCTTGCCCATCGTGGCGCCCAGTTCCTCCAGCAGGGGGCGCGAGACCGGATCATCCACGCTCGCCGCGGAAAGCACCGCCTCGGCGGTCAGTCCGGAACCGCCCAGTTGGGCCCAGGGGTGCTGGGCCGGGATGCCACCGGCGTCCAGCGCCTGGCGCACCCACCATTCGGCGCGCGGCCCGATGCCATGTGCGCTGCCCACTCCCGGGACGTATCGCAGACCCTCGAGTTCGCCGACGCCGCCATGTGCGCCGCGCACCAGCCGGCCGTCCAGAAAGACACCGGAACCGAGCCGGCGGCCGACCAGGATCGCGACGAAATCGTCATGGGCGCGCGCTTCGCCGAGGGTGCCCTCGGCCACCGCGGCGAGCGCGGCGTCGTTCTCGACACGGACGGCCGGGAACTCGGCGTCGAGCACGCCCTGGAGCCCGCTGTTCATGTGTTGCCAGAAGCCTGCCTGATGGGCGGGCGAGCCACCGTCGGCGTCAACCGGCGCCGGGATCCCGACCCCGACCCCGATCACGTCCGCTCGAGTTCGGCCGACATCCGCCAGTACGCCGTCGATGGCCTGCAGCGCGGCAATGGGCCGCTCAGCGGGTTCGAGATCGCTGAACCTCACCATCGAGGCGTCCGAGAAGCCACGCACCCCGATCGAGCGCCGCGCGATGATGTCTCCGGCCAGATCGGCGACGGACGCCGTGAACTGGCGCTCACCGGCGTCGATCCCGACCACGACGCCCGCCTCCGCGCGCAATTCGAAGCGCCGCGCCGGACGCCCGAGCCGGTACCCGTCCTCGGGACCGGCACTGGCCAGCTCACTGATCAGGCCGAGTTCGATGAGCGTGTCCAGGGCGGCCAGCGCGGTCGATCGGGTCAGTCCGAGAGCGGCGATCACATGGTCGGCCTGGAAGGCTCCGGCGTCCCACGCGAACTCCAGAACCGCCGCGGTGCTGGCCCGATGGCGCAGCTGACCGGCGGTAAGGCTCATCCGTCCATTCCCCCTTGACCGTCGGCGCGAGTGTGCGGCATCCTACCCGCAGTTATTTTCCTGCGATAGCTCGATTTAGTCTCCGCAGGAAGCGGCGCAGTCATCGACGACCCGAAGGGACAACGACGTGCCTCAAGTTTCATCAGGCGTTCCCGACACGAACGCCAACCCCCTCAGGACCTGGTCCCCGTCGCGGCGAACGTTCCTCGCCGCGGCAGGGACGGTCGGTGCCGTCGCCGCGGCGCCCTGGCTGACCGGGTGCTCCGCCAGTTCGCAACAAACCATCACCTTCTACCAGTCCAAGCCCGAGGCGATCTCCTACTTCAGCCAACTCGCCGCCGATTTCACCGCCTCCCAGAGCAAGTACCGCATTCTGCATGACATCTCCACCAACCTGTCGGCCAGCTTCGTGCGTAGCAATCCACCGGATCTGGGCATGCTGAACTACAACCTGGAGATGGCCCGGTTCATGGAGCGCGGGGCGCTGTCGGATTTGTCCGACCTGCCCCAGGCGGCCACCATCCGACCCGACATCGTGGAGCTGACCAAGGCCTATCCGCAGTACCAGAACCGCGTCAGCGTGCTGCCCTACTCGGCGATGGCGGCCTCGGTGATCTACAACAAGCGCATCTTCGCCGACAACGGCGTCGAGGTGCCGACCACCTGGGACCAGCTGCTCAACGTCTGCGAGACGCTGAAGGGCAAGGGGGTAACCCCGTTCTACGCGACGTTCATGGACTCGTGGACGATCATGCAGGGTTGGTTCGACTACCCCGCCGGCGGCATGGTCGACATCGCTGAGTTCTACAAGAAGATGAACGAGATCGGCGTCGACGTCGGCCCCAACTCGGAGGTCTCCTTCCAGAAGACCATGCTCGAGCCGGTCAAGAAGATGGTCGAGCTCACCAAGTACATCAACTCGGACGCGGCCAGCCGAGGCTACGGCGATGGCAACACCGCCTTCGCCAACGGCGCCGCCGCCATGATCTTCCAGGGCCCGTGGGCGTTCGGCGAGTTCGAGAAGGTCGGCAAACCGCTCGAACTGGGCACCTTTCCGTTCCCGGCCACCAACAGTGCCGACGATCTCAAGGTCCGGGTCAACATCGACCTGTCCCTGTGGGTGCCTCAGGTCGCGGACGGCAAGGCGGGCGCCCGCGAGTTCCTGCAGTACCTGATGCAGCCCAAGGTCCAGGACCCGTACAACGCGAAGTTCCTGGGTTTCGGCACCACCAAGGACGCCCCACCCGTCACCGACGACCGCATCATCGGCATGCAGCCCTATTACGACTCGGGCAAGTTCTACATGGGACCCTCGCAGTTCATCCCGAACACCATTCCGGCGCCCAACTACTTCCAGTCCATCGTTCTCGGCGAAGCTCCCGAGCCGATTCTCGCTCAGCTCGACCGCGACTGGGCCCGACTCGCCTTCCGGGCCTGACAAAGGAGTCAATGCATGTCGTCCACAGTCCAACAGCCGACGAAGGCTCCCGCCGAAGCCCCGGTGGTGCATCGCCGGCGGGGTGTCGAACCCATCTATTGGTTCTTCCTTTTCCCCGCGATCGCCGTGTTCACCCTGCTGATCACCTACCCGGCCATCGAGGGCATGACCATGAGTTTCACCAACTCGATGGGCTTCGGGGATTTCAACTGGATCGGAGTGCGCAACTACATCGCGCTGTTCCGCGACGAGAACATCCTCTCCTCCTATGCCTTCACGTTCCTGTTCGCCTTCGTGACGGTGATCCTGGTCAACGCCATCGCCTTCTTCCTGGCGCTCGGCCTGACCTCGAAGATCAAGTTCACCAATCCCCTGCGCGCGATCTTCGTGATCCCGATGGTCATCTCGGCGATCATCTACTCGTTCGTGTTCAAGTTCCTGTTCAACAACTCGCTGACGGCGTTCGGCCAGATGATCGGTTCGGAGACCCTGTCGACCAGCCTGCTGGCCAATGAGAACTGGGCCTGGTTCGCGGTCGTGATCGTCACCGTGTGGGGTTCGGTGCCCAGCGCCATGCTGATCTACATCGCGGGGTTCATGACCGTCCCCGGCGAGGTCTACGAGGCCAGCTCGATCGACGGCACCTCACCGTGGCAGAACCTGATCCACATCACCCTGCCGCTGGTCGCCGGCTACGTCGGGATCAACATGATCATCGGCTTCAAGAACTACCTGGCCGTCTACGACCAGATCAAGGGCCTCACCGAGGGCGGTCCGGGCACAGCCACCCGATCGGTCGCCTTCACCATCTTCAAAGGCTTCGAGGGCGGCGACTACGCCTACCAGATGGCCAACGCCGCCGTCTTCTTCATCATCACGATCATCATCGCGCTGATGCAGCTGCGCTTTACCCGAGGAGGGATCTCCGAATGAGCACCGCAACCGCAACGAAGCCCGCGAAGGCGACCACCCGCGGCAAGGTCGGCCAAGAACGGACCAACTGGGCGGCCACCGGCCTGCTCATCCTCGCCGCGCTGACCGTGCTGGTGCCCTTGTACGTCACCGTGTCGATGGCGTTCAAGACCACCGAACAATCCACCGACCTCAACGCGTTCAGCCTGCCGAATCCGTTCAGCACGACCGGTTTCACCGAGGCGTGGGCCCTGACCAACTTCCCGCGTGCCTTCCTGGTCTCGACCTTGGTGACGGTCATCGCCGTGGCCGGCTCGATCATCGTTTCGGCGATGGCGTCCTATGCGATCGTGCGCAACTGGGACCGGAAGATCTTCCGCTACTCGTTCTTCTACCTGCTGGCCGCCATGTTCATTCCGTTCCCGGTGGTCGCGCTGCCGCAGGTGCGGCTGACCGGCATCCTCGGCCTGGACAACTACTTCGGTGTCGCACTGCTCACCATCGTGTTCGGCCTGGCGTTCAACTGCCTGTTGTTCACCACCTTCCTGCGCTCGATTCCGCTGGAACTCGAAGAGTCGATGCGGATGGACGGCGCGAGCACCTGGCAGACGTTCTGGCAGCTGATCTTCCCGCTGCTCGCCCCCATGGCGGCCACTGTCGGCATCTTCTCGTTCCTCGGCTCGTGGAACGACTTCATGATGCCGTCGCTGATCATCTCCCAGCCCGAATGGCAGACGATCCCCGTGGTCAACAGCATCTTCCAGACCCAGTTCAGCAACAACTACAACGTCAGCTTCGCCTCGTACCTGATGGCGATGGCACCGGCGATCATCGTCTACCTGTTCTCGCAGCGCTGGGTGATGTCCGGTCTGACCCAGGGCGCGATCAAGTAAGCTGGCGCGCCGTCCCGCATCGAAATCCGTCCGAGCGCAGGTCTCTGCGCGGGTGCTGCAGCCGATGGCTGCGGTCTCGCGCGGGGGCCTGTGCTCGTTGCCGAGAAGGAGAGCCCGCATGAGCAGCACCACCGACTTCGATCGTGTCGCGCGTCCGGACCGATGGTGGCGCTCCGCGGTCGTCTACCAGATCTATCCCCGCTCGTTCCAGGACTCCGACGGCGACGGCGTCGGCGACCTTCCGGGGATCACCAGCCGGCTGGACTACCTGGCCGAGCTGGGGGTCGATGTGATCTGGCTCTCACCGGTCTATCGGTCGCCGCAGGTCGACAACGGCTACGACATCAGCGATTACACCGAAATCGATCCGCTCTTCGGCACACTGGCCGACCTGGACGAGTTGATCGCGGCCGCGCATACCCGTGGCATCAAGCTGGTAATGGACCTGGTGGTCAACCACACCTCCGACCAGCACGCCTGGTTCACCGAGTCGCGTGACCCCTCCTCGGCGAAGCGGGACTGGTACTTCTGGCGTCCGGCACGTCCCGGTTCCGAGCCCGGCGCGCCCGGTGCCGAACCGGACGACAGCCAGGCCGCGTTCGCCCCCTCGGCATGGACGTACGACCCGCGCAGCGGCCAGTACTACCTCGGCGTGTTCAGCCCCGGCCAGCCCGACCTGAACTGGGAGAACCCGGGCGTGCGGCAGGCGGTCTACGCGATGATGCGCTGGTGGGTCGAGCGGGGGGTGGACGGGTTCCGGATGGACGTCATCAACCTCATCTCCAAGCCTGCCGAACTCACCTCGGGCAGGACCATCGAACCCGGGCAGGGCAGCCTGCGCCGAGTCGCGAACGGGCCCCGGCTGGACGAGTTCCTCGCCGAGATGAACCGCGAGGTCGGCCTCGACGCCCAGAACCTGATCACCGTGGGCGAGATGCCCGGGGCGACCATCGAAGTCGCCCAACGGGTCACCGATCCGGCCCGGCGAGAACTGAACATGGTGTTCACCTTCGAACACGTCAACCTCGACCAGGTCGGCTGGAACAAGTGGGACTTGGCCGACCTGCCGCTGCCGCGCCTGAAGGCGAACCTGGCGCAGTGGCAGGAGGGCCTTGCCGAGACCGGCTGGAACTCGCTGTACTACGACAATCACGACCAGCCCCGGGCGGTGTCCCGGTTCGGTGACGATTCGCCCGAGCACCGGGTGAACTCGGCCAAGACACTGGCCACGGTGCTGCACCTGCACAAAGGGACGCCGTACATCTACCAGGGCGAGGAGTTCGGCATGACCAACGCCCCGCTCACCCAGATCGGGCACTACCTCGACGTCGAAGCACTCAACTACCACGCCCTGGCGGCCGCCGCCGGGGTGTCGGAGGAGCAGATCCTCCGCTCGCTGGCCCGAAAGGGCCGCGACCACGCCCGCACCCCCGTCCAGTGGGACGACACCCCCTACGCCGGCTTCACCACGGGCGTACCGTGGATGGCGGTCAATCCCAACTACCGCGAGATCAACGCCGAAGCGAGCCGCCGCGACCCGGGCTCGGTGTTCGGCCACTTCCAGCAGCTGATCCGGTTGCGGCATGCCGAGGAGGTGGTCCGCGAGGGCCGCTTCGAGCTGTTGCTGCCCGAGCATGAACAGCTCTGGGTGTTCACCCGCACCCTGGGCGACCGGGCCCTGTTGGTGATCGCCAACTGCTCCTCCACGCCGGCCGAACTCCCGCCGGGGCTGCCGGCGTTGGACGGCGCGGTGCTCGTACTCGGCACCCACCCGGACGGCGCGACCGGCCGGCTGGCGCCATGGGAGTCGCGCCTGCTACGGCTCGGGGAGCGCTGATCAGCGCTCGCCCAGCACCGGCACCCGGGCCCTGACCTGCGCGACCAGGTCAGGCTCCACGTCCGTCAGCAGCAGGCCCTCTCCGGCCGCCAGCCGAGCCCTGACGCCGCCCAGCGGGTCGATCCAGGCGCTGCGGCCGATGCCCAGCGGATCGGTGCCGGACGGGGCCGTCCAGGCCTGGTCGCAGGCCAGCAGCCAGGCCTGGGCGTCCATCGCGCGAGCCCTGACCAGCAGGTCCCACTGCTCGGCCTTGCCCGGCCCCTCGCCCCAGGACGCCGGCACCAGCACGACCTCTGCGCCGCGCCGTCCGAGCTGGGTGAACTGATCGGCGAACCGCAGGTCGAAGCAGGTGGCCAGCCCGAAGGTGGTACCGAACGCGGAGAAGGTGGTCAGCGAGCTGCCCGCCGCGACCGTGTCCGACTCGCGGGAGCCGAAGGCGTCGAACAGATGGATCTTGTCGTAGTGCGTCTCCACCCCCGCCCCGGTGACCAGCAAGGTGTTGTGCACCCGGCCGTCGTCGGCCGGGGTGAACATGCCGGCCACCACGAGCAGCCCGGTCCGCTCGGCGATGGTCCGGACGCCGTCCGCGAACGGCCCGTCGAGGGGCTGGCTCACCGCCGCCAGGTCGCTGCCGAAGCGGGCCATCGCGGCCTCCGGGAAGACCGCCACCCGGGCGCCGCGCTCGGCCGCCATCGCGGCTGCGGAGCCGATCCGTTCCAGGTTGGCCCGCCAGTCGCCGCCGGCGGAGAACTGGCAGGCGGCCAGTCGTAGTGCTGTGGTCATTCCGCCCTCTCCGGTATACATGCCTCATGACGCCGCGGACGGGCCGGGAGACCGCCTATCAACACCTGCTCACCGCGCTGCTCACCGACCCGTCCACCGTGGGCACGTTCATCGATGAGGGCACGCTGGCCAGCCGGATCGGAGTCTCCCGGACGCCGGTGCGCGAGGCCCTGCTGCTGCTGTCGGCGCAGGGATTGGTGCAACTCATCCCCAACCGGGGAGCCTTCGTTCCGGCGCTGTCCGCCGAAGAGGTGCACCACATCCTGCAGGCCCGGTCGGTGATCGAGGTCTGGGCGGCCCGCGAGGCGATGCGCAACCTGGCCGTGCCGCTCGACCGGATGCAGGCCGCCCTGCAGCGGCAGCGCGACCTGAGCGCGGACAGCCCGGCTCCGGAGTTCATCGCGCTGGATCGCGAGTTCCACGCCGAACTGGTGGCGGCCGGCGGCAACCCGGTGATCACCCAGATGTATGAGGCGGTCCGGGTGCGCCACGTGGTGATCGGCGTCGCCGCCCTGGAGCGCGACCCGGACGGCCGGCGCCAGGTGATCGACGAGCACCAGCGGATCGTCGATGCCCTCGCGTCCGGTGACGAGGCCGCGGTGGAACACGCGCTGCGGGCCCACCTGCTGCGCACGGTCACCAGGCATTCCCGGGGTTGACCGGGGTCCGCGGCTCACGCGGACGCGTCCTCCAGCAGGGCCTCGTCCACGTCGTCCACCACGGCCCGGCCCATCGCGAGCCCGATCAGGGTGATCACGGCAGCCGCGGCGATGTAGCCCGCGATCGCCCAGCTGTTCTGCCCGTTGGCCCAGAACAGGGCGAACATGGTCGGCGCCAGGCCGCCGGCGAAGATGCCGGCGAAGGTGTAGGCCAGTGAGCTGCCGGTGTAGCGCAGCCGGGCGTGGAACTGCTCGGCGATGTGCGCCGCCTGCGGCGCGTACATGAACGAATGGCACAGCAGGCCCACCACGACACCGAAGACCGCCCAACCGAACGAGCGCTGCTGCTCGAAGCCGATGAAGACGAAGGTCCAGATCGCGCCCGCCACGGTGGCGATGGCGTAGAGCAGCCGACGGTCGATCCGGTCGGACAGCCAGCCCGCGAATGGCATGGTGAAGACCTGGATGAAGCCGGCCGTCATGGTCGCGGTGAGCGCCTGCTGGTTGGTCAGCGGGTTCGGGCCGGTCTGCAGCCAGGTGATCACATAGACGGCGAAGAAGGCATAGAGGACGTCGGGGCCGAAGCGGACCAGGATGGCGCCCAGCAGCGCACGTCCCTGGGTGCGGAACACCTCCGACACCGGGGCCTCCGGGGCCTCGCCGCGCTCCATGATCTTCTGGAAGACCGGCGTCTCCTCGAGCTGGTGGCGGATCCACAGCCCGAACCCGACCAGCGCCAGCGAGAGCATGAAGGCGACCCGCCAGCCCCAGGACAGGAATGCCTCGGGCGACATCGACAAGGTCATCACCACCAGCAGCAGGTTGGCCAGGAAGCTGCCCAGCGGGACGCCGGTCTGGGCCGCGGACGCCCACAGGCCGCGGGTGCCCGGCCGGGCGAACTCCGAGGACAGCAGCACCGCCCCGCCCCACTCGCCACCGACTCCGACGCCCTGGGCGAAACGCAGCACGACCAGCATGATCGGCGCCCAGATGCCGGCGGTCTGATAGGTCGGCAACAGGCCGATCGCGAAGGTGGCGACGCCGATCAGCAGCAGCGTCCAGACCAGCACCTTCTTGCGGCCGATGACGTCGCCGAGACGTCCGAAGAAGACCCCGCCGATCGGACGCGCGATGTAGCCGGCGCCATAGGTGAGGAAGGCCTTGATCATGTCCATGCCGGGATCGGAGCCGTCGAAGAACAGCTTGCTGAACACGCTGCCGGTGACGGCGCCGAAGAGCGCGAAGTCGTACCACTCCAGGGCGGTTCCGGACAGACTCGCGACGAACGCCTTACGCAAGTTGCGCCGTTCGGTGTCGGTCTGGGGGGTCTCGGTCATCTGTCCCTCTCCCTTGTCGTTGGTCCATACTCGTTGTATACAGACCGGGTACGCAAGGCATTGAGCGATATCGACACCAGGAGGAAACATGGCGAAACTCCACTTCGCGCTGGCGCGCGGCGGCACCTCGACCGTCGACATCCGCTACGCCCTCAACGGCGGCTACGCCGGACGCGACGTCGCGCAGGCACAGCACCACATCGACGAACTCGCCGAACTGGGCATTCCCGGACCGACCTCGATCCCCACCCTGTATCCGCTGTCCAGCACCCTCGCCGTCCGGGCCGACCACGTCCAGGTGCCGCACGGACGGACCTCCGGCGAGGCCGAATGGGCGCTGCTGGTGCCTCAGGACGCGTCCTCGCCCGACGACTATTTGGTGACCGCCGCCTGCGATCACACCGACCGCGCCCTCGAGGTGCACGGGGTGGCCTGGAGCAAGCAGTCCGCGCCCGACTTCCTCGGCGACCTGGCCTGGCGCTGGGGCGATGTGCGGGACAGCTTCGACTCGTTCACGCTGCGAGCCTGGGTGACCAACGGCGACGTCGAGGAACTGATCCAGGACGGGTCGCCAGCGCTGCTGCTCTCCCCCGACTACTGGATCGGGCGGATCGGCGAGGCCGGCCTGCTGCGTCCGGGAACGGTCGTGATGAGCGGCACCATCCCGATGCTGCCCGGCATCGACCAGTTCGCGGACGCCTGGCGCGTCGAGTTGGCCGCGCCCGACGGCACGGTGAGCCGGGTCGGCTACACGGTGGAGGTGCTGCCCGAACCCTGGGAGTGATCGTCCTTCGCGGTCAGTCCGACGCGCGCGTCGGCCGATCCTGTTCCCGTTCGGGACGGAACTCCTCGTTGCGGATGAAACCGGCGTCGCGAAGGTCGTCGGACAGCTCATCGACCACCAGGTCGTCCGGCTCCCACGCGCCGGACCGGTAGGCGACCCGGCCGATCAGGTGCCCGGCGACCGGGGCCGTCAGGATCTGGAGCAGGAGCACCACCAGCAGGACCAGCCACACCTTCGGCTCCCGGATCGAGAACCCGACCCCCAACAACACCAGTAGCAGGCCGAACACCTGCGGCTTGGTGGCGGCGTGCATCCGCGCCAGGACGTCCGGGAAACGGGCCAGGCCCAGCGCGCCGCCGAAGCAGAAGAAGGCACCGCCGACCAGGAACAGCGCTCCGATCAGATCGAACACATCGCCGGCGGTCACTGGGAATCCTCCTCGTCGCGACGGTAGCGCTGCCGGTCGGGTGCCCCCGGGGCCAGCATCCGAGCCACGCTGACCCCTCCGGTGAAGGCCACCATGGCGAGCACCAACAGGATCGACAGGGCACTGGTGTCCTTGGTCACCACCATCACCAGGCAGATCGTCATCAGCACGATCGAGACCAGTACGTCGGCGCTGACGATGCGGTCGAGGGTGGAGGGTCCGTTGGTGAGCCGCCACAGGGTGAGGCCGACCGCCCCCGCGATCATCGCCGCGGCCAGCCAGATCAGGATCTGCGTCATGCCTTCTCCTTCTCCCGCAGCGCGGCGATATCGGACGCGCTGCCGATCGCCTCCAGCAGCCGTCGCTCGACGGTGAGCGCGCTCCGGCGGGAAGCCTCGATCCCGTCCGGTCCGGTGACGTCCACCAGGTGCAGGTACAGCGTCCGGGTGGAGCGTCGGGCGTCGATAACGATCGAGCCGGGGACGATCGAGATCAGTTCGGCGGTCTCGACCTGGTAGAGGTCCTGATTGCTGCGCAGCCGCACCCGGATGACGGCAGGGCGGAAATCGATCCGCGGTCGGAACGCCCCGATGGTGAGCCGCCAGGACGCGACCGCCAGGTCGGCGAGCGTGATGACCGCCAGCCGGATGGTGCCGAACAGCCGGGGCCGACCGCGGTAGCGGATCGGTGGCAGCGGGAAGGTCACCGTGACCAGCCACGACACCGCCGCACCCACCACGATGTCGACCAATGAGTAGTTGCCCCACAGGATCACCCAGATGGTGGTGAGCGCCAGGATCGCCCGCCACTGCAACCGCCACCGCAGCCGGCGCCGGCTTGACGATCGCCTCATCGCGCCACCCCCATCAGCACTGCCTCCAGGTAGGACGTGTCCAGCAGCCCGGCGGCCGCACGCTCGACGTAGCCGTAGAGCGGCCCGGCCAGGAAGGTCAGGGCGAGACCCAGGCCGACCAGACCGGCGGTGGCGCCCACCATTACCCCCGGCATCGGTTTGGCTTCCAACTCTTCCTCGTGCGGCTCGTCCACCGGTGCCAACGGCCCCAGCAACGGCGTCCCCCAGAACGCCCGGTTCCACACCTTCGCCACCGCGTACAGGGTGAGCAGGCTGGTCAGCACGCTGCCCACGACCAAGGCCCAGGCCAGCGGCGTCCCGACCTCGACGCCCGCCATCAGCAGGCCGAGCTTGCCGACGAAACCGGACAGCGGCGGGATGCCGGCGAGGTTCATCGCCGGAATGAAGAACAGTGCTCCCAGGATCGGCGCCGTGCTGGCCAGGCCGCCGAGCCGGTCCATCGACGTGGAGCCGCCCACCCGCTCGATCAGGCCGGCCACCAGGAACAGCGCAGCCTGCACGGTGATGTGGTGGGCGGTGTAGAAGATGGCACCGCCGAGGCTGGCCTGCGTCGCCAGCGCGACGCCGAAGATCATGTAGCCGATGTGCGAGACCAGGGTGAACGACAGCAGTCGCTTGATCTCGGACTGGGCGATCGCACCCAGGATTCCGATCACCATGGTGGCCAGTGCCGCCCAGCCGAGCAGATCGGTCAGGCCGCTGTTCGGGAAGATGGCGGTCTGGGTGCGGAGGATGGCGTACACGCCCACCTTCGTCAACAGGCCCGCGAACACGGCGGTGACCGGGGCGGGCGCGGTCGGGTAGGAGTCCGGCAGCCAGAACGACAACGGGAAGACCGCGGCCTTGATGGCGAAGACGACCAGCAACAGCAGTTGGATGCCGATCGTCACGTCGGGCGGCAGTTCGGCGAATCGCAGGCTGAGCTGGGCCATGTTCACCGTGCCGGTGGCGGCATAGGTCACCGCTAGCGCGGTCAGGAACAAAAGCGAGCTGACCAGGTTGATCACCACGTAGATCGACCCGGCACTGATCCGTTCCCCGGTGCCGCCCATGGTGATCAGCACATAGGACGCGAACAGCAGGATCTCGAAGCCGACGAAGAGGTTGAACAGGTCTCCGGCCAGGAAGGCGTCCGACACTCCGGCGGACAACAGCAGGAAGGTGGGGTGGAAGATCGACACGGGGGTCTCCCGGTGCACCTCCTCCTCGTCCTGGCCGGTCGCGTAGATCAGCACGCCGAGCGTCACCAGGGACGCGACGGTCAGCATCAGCGCCGCCAACCGGTCGGCGACCAGGACGATCCCGAGCGGTGCCCAGGCCCCCACCCAGAGCGACTGGACGCCGTAGGTGTCGGTGATCCAGATCAATGATCCGGCCACCAGGCAGACGGCGCCGAGGGTGAGGATGGACACTGCGCGCTGCAGCCTCGGACGCCGTCCGAGCAGCAGGGTGAGCGCCGCGCCGAACATCGGCAGCAGCACTGGCAGCGGCAGCAGGTTGTTCATTCGCTCACCACGTCCGCCCCGGTGTCGGTGAACCTGATGTCCTCGAAGCTGTCGGACGCCTCGTCCGCCCGCGCCAGCTCACGGATCCGGGCGTCCTCGACATCGTCGGCGACCTCGTCGTGGCCGTTCAGCTGGAAGGACCGGTAGGCCATGGTGACCAGGAAGGCGGCCGTGGCCAGCGCGATCACGATGGCGGTAAGCACCATTGCCTGCGGCAGCGGGTCGGCCATCTCGTCCTTCGGGGTGACGCCGATCAACGGCGGCCCGCCGGCGGCCCCGGACGCGACCAGGAACAGCAGGTTGACGCCGTTGCCGGCCACCATCACACCCATCAGGATGCGGCTCAGCGAACGCTCGGTGATCAGGTAGACCCCGCAGGCCACCAGTGCCCCGGCGATGATCGCGAGGGTGACGTTCGGACTCATGTGTAGTGCCCCCGTCCCCCGCCGGTGGTGTAGCGGATGATCTGCTCGTCCTCGGACGGCAGCGCCGGCCGCGCCCGGGTCGACTCCGGCTGCGGCACCGGAGCCTGGTCCTGCTCGGACTGGATGTCGATGCCGGCGCCGAGCGTTCGGGTCAGGTCGAGCACGACGCCGATCACGATCAGGTAGACGCCGATGTCGAAGACCGTCGAGCTGACCAGGTGCATCTCGCCGAACAGCGTCCAGGTGCCCCACGGGGTTTCCAGGTACTCCCAGCCCGGAATGACCACCTTGAGGTCGTAGCTCTGGAAGATCTTGCCGCCCAACAGCGCCGGGGTGATGGCGCTGAACACCGACACCGCCAAGCCGAGGCCGAGCAGCCGTCCGGCGTCGAAGGGCGCGGCGTCGTCCAACTCACGGCGTCCGGCGGCCAGATAGCGGATCATCAGCGCGATGCCGGCCACCAGTCCGCCGGCGAAGCCGCCGCCGGGCGCGTTGTGGCCGGCCAGCAGCAGGTAGACCGAGACGACCATCATCACGCTGAACACGATCCGGGTGATCACCTCGAAGATCAGCGAACGCGAACCCGGGTCGAGCGCGCCGCTGGCCCGCAGCCACAGCCCGCGGGCGCCGAACGCCGCGTCGCCCTCACGCGGCCGAACTCGCTGCACCCGAGAACGCAGGAAGATCAGGCTGGCCACCCCCGTGGCCGCGATCACCAGCACCGAGATCTCGCCGATGGTGTCCCAGGCCCGGGTGTCGACCAGGGTGACGTTGACGATGTTCTTGCCGTAGCCGAAGGTGTAGGCGGCCTCGTAGTAGTCCACCGACACCGGCTCGGCCACCCGGGCACCGGCCGCCACCAGGGCCAGCAGCGAGACGCTGCCGCCGACCAGCACCGCCAGCACCGTGCGCCACCAGCGGGTCGATTGCAGCGGACGGTTGGTGAAGTACTTCGGCAGTCGGCGCAACACCATGACGAAGACGATCAGCGACACCGTTTCGACCAGCACCTGGGTGAGCGCCAGGTCCGGTCCGCCGTGCAACAGGAACAGCAGGGCCGTCCCGTATCCGGTGGCCCCGACCAGCAGCAGCGCCCGGACGCGGCCGCGGGAAGTGGCCGCCAGGACGCCGGCCACGATCATGGCGGCACCGATCACCACCTGCGGCAGGTAGTCGTAGGGCCGCACCGACGCCGGCCAGTGCGTGGTGAACAGCAGCGATCCACCGCCCAGCACCACTACCACGGCCAGCACGATCGAGGTGTAGCTGGCCAGCGAACCGCGCTGGGTGCGGGCGGTGACCTCGACCGCGATCGTGTCGATCCGCTTCATCGCCAAGGTGTAGAGCTCGTCGGCGCCGAGCACCTTCGGGAAGGTGGCCTGGACGCGGGCCATCGCCTCGCGCTGCCAGAACAGGAGGCCGCCCAGCCCGATCGCCAGCAGCGAGAGCCACAACGGCACGCTGAGCCCGTGCCACAGCGCAAGACCGTGGCTGGCATGACCGGTCTGCACCGTGGCGGCGTAGGGCTCGATCAGGCCGGTCAGCGGGCCGCCGAGGAAGCCGCCGATCAGGCACAGCGACCCGAGCAGGATCGGCGACAGCACGAACCCGGCGGCCGGGCGATGGACGTCCAGCTCGGCCAGATTGGGCTTATCGCCGAAGGCACCCCACCACCAGCGCAGGGAGTAGGCGACGGTGAGCACCGAGCCCGCCACGACGGCCGCGACCAGGAGTACGGCCGGCAGCGCCGGGAGGCCAGTGCCGCCGCCGTCCGGCCCGACCAGGTAGGTCAGCGACTCCAATGCCGATTCCTTGGCGATGAAGCCCAGCATGGGCGGCAGGCCCGCCATCGAGGCGGCCGCTATCCCGGCGACAACGGCGATCACCGGCATCTTCCGGGCGACCCCGGTGAGCCTGGTCAGGTCGCGGGTGCCGGTGGAGTGGTCGACGACACCGACGATCAAGAACAGGGTCGCCTTGAACAGGGCGTGGCCGATCAGCATGGCGATGCCGGCCAGCATGGTGGCCTGGGTGCCGAAGCCGCACAGCAGCACCATGAAGCCGAGCTGGCTCACGGTTCCGTAGGCGAGCAGCAGCTTGATGTCGTTCTGCCGCAGCGCCCGCCAGCCGCCCAGGATCATCGTGGCGGCGCCGAGCCCGCCGACCGCGAGTCGCCAGCCCGGGACGTCGGCGAAGGCGGGCGAGATCACCGCGACCAGATAAACGCCCGCCTTCACCATCGCGGCGGCATGCAGGTAGGCCGAGATCGGGGTGGGCGCGGCCATCGCACCCGGCAGCCAGAAGTGGAACGGCACCAGCGCCGATTTGCTCAGCGCGCCGACCAGCATCAGCAGTGCGGCAGCGGTGAAGACCGGTCCGGTCGGGGGGTGCGCCAGGATCGCCGAGAGGCTGAACGTGCCCGCACCCACGCCGAGGCTGACGATGCCGACCAGCATCGCCAACCCACCGGTGGTGGTCACGATCAGCGCGGTCATCGCGGCCGCACGGTTCGCCCGCCGGGTGGGGTCGTAGCCGATCAGCAGATAGGAGAAGACCGTGGTCAGCTCCCAGAAGACGTACAGCATGACCAGGTCGTCGACGGTGACCAGGCCGAGCATGGCGGCAGCGAAGGCGGTCAGGATGCCCATCGTGCGCGGGTTGGCCACGCTGTCGAAGTACCAGCGGCAGTACAGCAGCACCAGCGTGCCGATGCCGGTGACGATCAACGCGAGCAGCCACTGCAGCAGACCGACCCGGTAGTGGATCTCGACCCCCAGCTGCGGGATCCACGACATCGACTCGACGTAGCTGCCGCCCGAGGTGATCAGCGGGGCGAGTCCGAGCAGCCAGCCGAACCCGACGGCCGGCGCGAGCGCCATCAGCAGGTAGCCGTTGGATCCGATCCGGCGGGCCAGCCACGGTGCGCACAACGCCACCGCCAGATGGGCGATGACGAGGCCGTTGATCACGGGCTCCCTCTCTCGGCACGATGGTGCTGGATCGGTGGGCGGGGGTTCGCCAGTCTAACCGTCCGAGTCAGCCGACGTCGCATCGAGACCCCGGGGACGGTTCCTCCTGGTTCGAAACTCGCACGCCGGGGACGGTTCTCTTCGTTCGAAAGTCGCACGCCGGGGACGGTTCTTTTCGTTCCAAAGTCGCACGCCGGGGACGGTTCTTTTCGTTCCAAAGTCGCACGCCGGGGACGGTTCTTTTCGTTCCAAAGTCGCACGCCGGGGACGGTTCTCTTCGTTCGAAACTCGCACGCCGGGGACGGTTCTCTTCGGTCCACTGGTATCCCCACGGTTCGACCGGAACCGCTCCGCGAACCACACGCCAGCGGTTCAGGCGTTGTCGACGACCAGGTCGGCGCGCTCGGCGGGACGGAAGGTCCCGATGTAGCTGCGCTGCCCCGCCACGTAGCGGACGAGTCGTGGGTCGTCGACGTCGGACGGGGTGCCGTCCCGATCGGCGAGGCGGCGAACCGACACCTCCAGCGGCACGTCGAGCCACACCGAGAGGTCCCACACCTTGCGGCCGCGTTCGTCGCGGAGCCGGTCGTGGTGCAGGAACATGCCGTCGACGATGACCACCGCGGCGTCGGGCGCGACCTGCCACGGTGGGGTGAGCGGCGACTCGGTGGCCAGATCGTAGGACCTGTCCCGGTACCGTCCGCAGCCCTCACTGCTGAGCGGCTCCATCACGTCCTCAATGAAGCGGGGATAGTCGTAGGTGTCGGCGAGGAAGCCCTCGGGCGAGGTCCGTCCCCGTGCGTGCCGGACGTCGGCCGGATTGAGGAAGTCGTCCAGGCTGATCCGGATCACCGTCAGGCCCGAGTCGGTGAGTTCGGCGGCGAGATCGTCGGCGAACGTCGTCTTGCCAGAGCCGTCCACCCCGTCGATCCCCACCAGAGTGCGCCCGGCACGCGGCCGGATCCGCGACACCAGCCAGGAGATCCCGGCGTCCCGGGCCATCGGTCTAGCCGGCTTGGTTTCCACGATCGTCCCTCCAGGTGACGGGCATCGACGATGCCGGCGGCGGCATCAGCGGTACGGCCGGCGCCGCTGCCGGGGCGGTTCGGACGACGAGGCCGCGCACTCGTGCCCGCCACAACAGTGTGATGCACACGGCCGCGACGATCCCCATCTGCAATAGCACCACAGGACTTCCGCTGCCCGCACCGCGGTTGAACAGATCCGAGAAGTCGACGAACGGCAGGAAGATCATCGAGACCACATTGTTCACGGCGTGCAGCGCCACCGCCGCCTCCAATCCACCGGTCCGCCACGCCAGCACCGAGCCGCCGACGGCGAAGAAGAGGTAGAAGGCGTTCAGCCAGGGGTCGCCCGCGCCGTGCAACAGCATGAAGATGGCCGCGGTGACGGCGGTGCTCACGACCAGGCCGCCCAGCCGGGGCAACCAGGCAGCGACCGCACGCTGGCCCAGGCCCCGCAGCAGAAACTCCTCACCCGCCGACTGCAGCGGGGTGGTGAGCAGAACGGCCGCGATCATGAAGGCGGTATCCGGGCCGACCCGCACGCCGTCCAGCCCGCTCAGCACCGCGTTCAGCACGACCGTGATCAGCAGCAGCGGGAGCGCCCACAGCACGCATTCGCCGAACCAGCGCCAGCGGAAGGCGCCGGTCACCGAGGACAGCCAGCGCGGCCGTTGACCGAAACAGGCCCACTGGGTGAGCATCGCTATCGGCACGCAGGCGGCCAGAGCCAGGTTGTTGCACAGGAACAGCGCCGGGGTCATCGTGATGCCCTCGACCGAGCCGTAGTCGGCGAGCGTCGTCCGACCGGTGGCCAGGTCGTAGCTCATCGCGATCACCCCGAACACCATGCTCGAGGCGAAGAACAGCGCGCCGCCCATCAACAGGGCGAGCACCGGACGCCACCAGCGCAGGCTGGGGGTGCGCAGGAACTCGTGGTACTCGCGCGGCTCGACCGGCAGCACCGACGGCTTCGGCGGCGGCCCGGCCGGCAACCACGGATGATGACCGACGGGCACCTGCGCTGGACCCGCCCAGGCACCGGGGGTCGGCTGCCAACCCCCCGCAGGCATCGGTCGGGTCATGCCAGGCTCGGGAACCAGAGTGCGATCTCGCGTGCCGACGACTCCGGCGAATCGGACGCGTGCACCAGGTTGTCGCGGTTCGACAGCGAGAGGTCACCTCGGATCGAGCCCGGCGCGGCGCGGCGACCGTCGGTGGCACCGTTGAGCGCCCGGACGGCGTCGATGGCGCCGTCCCCCTCGAGGATCAGGGCGACCAGCGGGCCCGAGGTGATGAAGTCCCGCAGCGGCGGATACCACGGCTGTTCGCGATGCTCGGCGTAGTGCCGGTCGGCCAGCTCGGCGCCGACGGTGCGCTGGTCGAGGGCGATGATCCGCAACCCTTTGGCCTCATACCGGGACAGCACGGCACCGACCAGGCCGCGGCGCACCGCGTCGGGCTTGATGATCACGAAGGTCCGCTCGCTCATGAGCGCCCACCCTAGCCTCGATCGGCCGGTCCGCGCCCACCGCCCGCCCCGGTGGAGCGCACCGGACCCAGGCGCATGCTCGCCGGGGGTTCCGCGGTGGCGGCGGCAGGCCTCAGCCGGCCGCCCGGGTGGCTTCCAGCCGGCGTCCGAGCACGAAGGTGATCACGAACAGCAGCGCGAACATGGCACCCACCGCGAACATCATGGTGACCGCGAAGCCCAGCGCGATGCAGGCCGCCTGCGCGGCCCAGGCCAGCACCCAACCGAACGGACGCCGCAACATCCCGGACGCCGCAAGGCACAGCACCAGGGCCGCCCCGCCCAGCCCGAAGGCCAGGCCGACGGAGGCGTCCGCGACCTGGATCATGCCGGGGATCGCCAGCCCGCAGCAGATCGCCTCGAAGATCAGCACGGTCATCAGCACCCGGTTCATCGGGTTGGTCGGCACCAGTCTCATCGGTCCTCCTCGCGCAACAGCAGGGCGCGGGCCTGCCCGGCCGCGATCACCGAACCGGCGATCAGCACCCCGGCGCCCGCGCCGGCTTCGTCGGCGAGCGCGACCGCGGTTTCGATGGCGTCCGTCATGGTGACCGCGACCCGGACCCGCTCCTCGCCGAAGATCTCGGCGGCCTGCTCGCCCAGCTGGTCGGACGGCAGCGCCCGGCTGGTGCCCGCCACCGTCGTGCACACGATGGTGGTCATCTCCTCGTCGAAGGTCTCGAGCAGGCCGGTCACGTCCTTGTCCGCCATCACCGCGACCACGCCGATCAGTGGCGAGAAGGCGAAGGCCTCGGTGACGGCGGCGAGCGTGGCGCGAGCCCCGTGTGGGTTGTGGCAGGTGTCGAGGACCACGGTCGGTGAGCGGCGGACGATCTCGAGCCGGCCCGGCGCGACCACATCGGCCAGGCCCTCGGCGATGATGTCGGGCGCCAGCGGCTTGCCGCCGAGGAACGCCTCCACCGCGGCCACCGCCAGCGCCGCGTTGTGGGCCATGTGTTCGCCGAACAGCGGCAGCACCAGTTCGCCGACCGGCCCACCGGCGGTGTCCAGCCGCAGCATCTGGCCGCCGACGGCCGGCGTCCGCTCCAGCACGCCGAACTCGACACCCTCCAGGTAGACCCTGGCGCCCACCTCGGCACAGCGCCGGACGAGCACCGCGGCCGCTTCGGGCTGCTGAGCGGCCAGCACGACCTGCGAACCGGATTTGATGATGCCCGCCTTCTCGGTGGCGATCTCGGTGAGCGTGTCGCCCAGCAGATGGGTGTGGTCGTAGTCGACCGGGCAGATGACGGCGACCTGGGCGTCCATCACGTTGGTGGCATCGGTGACGCCGCCGAGCCCCACCTCCACCACGGCGACGTCCACCGGCGCCTCGGCGAACGCCGCGTAGGCCAGCGCCGTGATCACCTCGAAGAAGGTCATCGGCACCCCGTCGATGGCGCGGGCGTCCACGATGTCGATCAGCGGCTGGGTCTGGCTGACGAGTTCGTCGAAGGCGTCGGCACTGATCGGCTCGCCGTCGATGCTGATCCGCTCGGTGACGTCGATCAGGTGCGGGCTGGTGAACCGTCCGGTGCGTAGGCCCAGCGCCCGCAGCAGGGCGTCGATCATGATCGCCGTGCTGCCCTTGCCGTTGGTGCCGGCGACCTGAATCACCGGGTAGGCCCGCTGCGGGGCACCCAGCAGTTCGCACAGCGCCTCGACCCGCGCGGTGCCGGGTGCGATCCGGTGTTCGGGCCAGCGGGAGATCAGGCGCTGGACGATCTCGTGGTGTGTCTCGGGCATCGTGGGCCCAGCCTAGTGCCGGACGCCCCCGCGATAGTTGACCGTTTGACGGCGGGTATACTCGCGCCCATGCCGCACACCTTCGCCGGACGCCGCTGGGTGCGGTGGGCGAGCTTCGCTGCGCGGCAGATCCTGGGTTGGACGCTGATCGTCGCCGGGGCACTGAAACTGCCATGGCCGGAGGCATCCGTGCAAGCAGTGCGGGCCTATCAGCTGTTGCCCTTCGACCTCACCCGTCCGGTCGGCTATGCCCTGCCGGTGATCGAGGTGGTGATCGGCCTGATGCTGGTGATCGGCCTGTTCACCCGGGTCGCCTCCTGGCTCGGCGTCGCCGTCATGGCCGCCTTCGTGGTCGGGATCGCCTGGGTGTGGGCGCACGGGCTCTCCATCGACTGCGGCTGTTTCGGCGGCGGCGGCGAGGTCGAGGACGGCATGGCCCGATACCCCTGGGACATCGCTCGCGACGTCGGCCTGATGGCCTGCGGCGTCTGGGCCGGCCTGTTCCCCCGTTCCCCGTTGTCGATCGACACCCGGCTGTTCGGCGAACCCGTCGACGTCCCCACCGAAGAACTCGAGGAGTCCAGAGCATGAGCGAGAGTCGTCGCGAAGCCCTTCGCCGCAAGCAGGAAGCCCAGGCGAGGGCAAAGCGGACCCAGCGCATCGTCATCGTCGGCGCGATCGTGTTGGCTGTCGTGGTCCTCGGCGTCTTCGGCACGATCTTCGTCAGCCAGATGGGCAAGGGCAGCTCCAACGGTTCGGCGGCGATCCCGCCCAACGCCACCGCCGATCGCAGCGGGATCATCGTGAACCCCGGCAAGGCCGCCCAGGGCGCACCGACCGTGGAGCTGTTCTTCGACTACCAGTGCCCGATCTGCAAGCAGTTCGAGGGTGCTTTCGGCCCCACCCTGAGCAGCATGGCCGACAAGGGCGAGATCAACCTCGTCTACCGCACGCTGACCTTCATGGACGGCAACCTGCGCAACGACTCGTCGGTCAAGGCCGGCATCGCGGCCGCCTGCGCCGACAACGTGGGTGCCTATTCGGCCTACCACAACGCCGTTTTCGCCGGTCAGCCGACCAGCGAAGGACAGGGGTACACCACAGAGCAGCTGCGCGTGACCTTCGCGGCGACGGCCGGGATCACCGGCGGCTCGCTGACCGCCTTCCAGGCCTGCTACGACAGCCGCGCCACGGCGTCCTTCGTCGACGGCACCAACGAGGCCGGCGCCAAGGCCGGAGTCACGTCCACTCCGACGCTGCGGGTCAACGGCACCACGATCAGCAACGAAACGATCTCCAAGGCGGGCACGCCGGACGCCTTCCGCCAGCTGATCCTCTCGACCAAGGGCAATGGCTGACGGCACCGCACGGGCCGGACGCCGCCCCGCGGCCGGTCGAGGAGCGCTCAGTCGCGGGCGCGCCCAGCTGCTGGTCGTGGCCGGCGCGGTGGTCGGTGCGGCCCTGGCGATGTTGCTGATGTACTGGCTCTGAGCGCCACCTCCCTCCCCCGTCCGCCCGGATATGCCGATTGGTGGCCGTGCCGCGCGCTTTCGTAAGATGCAGCCCATGACCGCTACTCCTCGTTCGACCGTGCCCGCTGCCAGCCCGCAACCGGGTCGGGTCGTAGCGGTACCGGAGCGGCCGGCGCTGGAGGGCCTCGAGTCCAAGTGGGCCGCGAAGTGGGACGCCGACGGCACCTACACCTTCGTCCGACCCTCCTCGCGCGAGCAGGTGTTCTCGATCGACACTCCCCCGCCGACGGTGTCCGGGTCGTTGCACGTCGGGCACGTGTTCAGCTACACCCACACCGACCTGGTGGCCCGCTACCAGCGAATGCAGGGCAAGCACGTCCTCTACCCGATGGGCTGGGACGACAACGGGCTGCCGACCGAGCGCCGGGTACAGAACTTCTACGGCGTCCGCTGCGACCCGTCGATCCCGTACGACCCGGACTTCGCCCCACCCGCCAAGCCCGACCCCAAACGCCAGGTGTCGATCAGCCGGAAGAACTTCATCGAACTCTGCCACGAGCTCACCCAGGTGGACGAGCGCGCCTTCGAGAATCTGTGGCGGACGCTGGGCCTGAGCGTGGACTGGGACAACCACCTGTACGCGACCATCTCGAACGAGTCGATCCGGATCTCGCAAAAGGCGTTCCTGCGCAACTGCGAGCGCGGTGAGGCGTACCTGGCCGAGGCCCCGACCGTGTGGGACGTCACCTTCCAGACCGCGGTCGCCCAGGCCGAGCAGGAGGCCCGGGACTACCCCGGCCACTATCACCGGGTGGCCTTTCACCGCCCCGGAGGCGAGAAGGTCTACATCGAGACCACCCGGCCCGAGCTGGTGCCGAGCGTGTGCGCCCTGATCGCCCACCCCGACGACGCCCGCTACAGCCACCTTTTCGGCACCACCGTGACGTCGCCGGTGTTCGGCGTCGAGATCCCGGTGCTGGCCCACCCCGCCGCCGAGCCCGACAAGGGTGCCGGCATCGCCATGTGCTGCACCTTCGGCGACGCGACCGACGTGCAGTGGTGGCGCGAGCTGCAGCTGCCGATGCGCACCGTCATCCTGCGCGACGGACGCCTCGCCCGAGAGACCCCGGCCTGGCTGGTCAACACCGAACCGTACGCCGAGCTGGCCGGCAAGACGCCGTTCTCGGCCCGGGCCGCGATGGTCGCGCTGTTGCGCGAGTCCGGCGACCTGGACGGTGAGCCGACGCCGACCACCCGCAAGGCGAACTTCTACGAGAAGGGCGACAAGCCGCTCGAGATCGTCTCCAGCCGGCAGTGGTACATCCGCAACGGCGGCCGCGACGACGACCTCAAGCAGGCGCTGCTCGCCCGCGGCGAGGAGTTGACCTGGGTGCCCGACCACATGCGGCACCGCTACGCCAACTGGGTCAACGGGCTGAACGGCGACTGGCTGATCAGCCGGCAGCGCTACTTCGGCGTGCCCTTCCCGGTCTGGTACCCGGTGGACGCCGACGGCGAGGCCGATCACGCCCGTCCGATCTTCGCCGACGCCGACTCGCTGCCGGTCGACCCGTCCTCGGACGTCCCGCCCGGCTACACCGCCGAGCAGCGCGGCGAGCCCGGCGGTTTCGTCGGCGACCCCGACATCATGGACACCTGGGCGACCTCGTCGCTGACCCCCCAGATCGTCTGCGGATGGGACACCGATCCCGAACTGTGGCGGCTGAGTTTCCCGATGGACTTCGCTCCGGAGGCGCACGAGATCATCCGCACCTGGGTGTTCGGCCGGGTGGTACGAGCCCACTTCGAGGAACACGTGGCGCCCTGGAAGACCGTGGGCATCTCCGGCTTCGTGGTCGATCCCGACCGGAAGAAGATGAGCAAATCGCTGGGGAACACCATCGTCCCGACCGACATCCTGCAGCGCTACGGTTCGGACGCCGTCCGCTGGCGAGCCGCGATGGCGCGTCCGGGCATGGATTCGCCCTTCGACGAGACCGGCATGAAGGTCGGACGCCGGCTGGCGATGAAGGTGCTCAACGCGTCCAAATTCGTGCTCGGCATGGGCGACGGCTTGGTGGGCCCCGAAGCCATCACCGAGGCCGTCGACCTGTCCATGCTCGCCGGGCTGCGCCAGGTCGTGGTGCGCGCCACCGACGTCTTCGAGGCGTTCGACTACAGCACCGCGCTGGAGGTGGCCGAGCGGTTCTTCTGGTCGTTCTGCGACGACTATCTGGAACTGGTGAAGGAGCGCGCCTACGGCGCCCAGGGACCGGACGCCGCGGCGTCCGCCCGGGCGGCACTGCAACTGGCGCTCAGCATTCAACTGCGGCTGTTCGCGCCGTTCATGCCGTACGTGACCGAAGAGGTCTGGTCGTGGTGGCAGTCCGGCTCGGTGCACGTCAGCCCGTGGCCGCTGGCCGAGGAGATCCCGGCCGGCGGTGATCCTGCCGTGCTGAGCGACGTGTCCGACGTGCTGATGGGCGTCCGCGGCGCCAAGTCGACGGCGAAGGTGTCGATGAAGACCGAGGCCTCCGCGGCGACGGTCACCGGCCCGCAGGAGGCCCTGGACCGGCTCGGCCCCGTCGTCGAGGACCTGAGGGCGGTCGGCCGGATCACCGGCGCGGTCACCCTGGCGGTCGGCGATCCCCCGCTGCGCGTCGACGTCGCGCTGATCGTCCCGTGAGAGTCATCCGCGGGCTTGCCGCGCTGGCGTGCGGACTGACCCTGATCGGCTGTGCCGGGACCGGCGTGCCGCGGAACTCCGCCGGTGAGGTCACCGCGCCGGCGTCCGTCAACCCCTTCCAGATCACCGTCGGCGACTGCACCGGAGCGATGAAGGAAGGCGACGTGAACAGCCTGCAGGTGGTTCCGTGCGACCAGAAGCACCGCTTCGAGGCCTACGCCGCGACCAGTCTGTCCGGCACCGACTTTCCCGGCGAGCCGGAGGTGACCAAGCAGGCGGACAAGTTCTGCACCACCGAGTTCCGAAGCTTCGTGGGTCTGGCCCCCAAGGACTCCAAGTACGACATGTTCTACCTCCACCCCGTGGAGAGTTCCTGGGCAAGCGGCGATCGCCAGGTGCTGTGCCTCGCCGGTTCGACCAAGACCGACCTGACGGGCAGCCTCAAGGGCGTCGCCAGATAAGTCCGCCCCGACAAACCCCTCCCTAACTAGTTCAGGCCTCCCGTCGACGGGAGGCCTGAACTAGTTAGGGAGGGGTTTGTGGCTGGGCGCAAGAGGGGACGACGAGGGCCGGCAACCGCGACGATCGCCGGCCGTTGCCGAGGTGTCCTGCTTACATGAGATCGAGCATGATCGGGTCAGCCATGCTGAGCACGACCTCGCGCGCCTCCTTCGGACCGACGGACGCCCGCGCCGCCGCGGCCATCTGCTGGCACTGGGACAGGTCGTGCAGGGCCAGCGCGGTACGCACCGCGCGGACCTTGCTCGGCGCCATCGACAGGCTGGCCACGCCGAGACCGGCGAGCACCAGGGCCATCAGCGGGTCGCCGCCCGACTCACCACAAACACCGACCGGGTGACCGGTCTTGGCGCCGCCGTCACAGGCGTAGTAGATGATGTCGAGCAGAGCCGGCTGCCACGGGTTCAGCAGTTCGGCCAGTTCACCCTGCATGCGATCGGCGGCCATCGTGTACTGACCCAGATCGTTGGTGCCGAGGCTGGCGAAGTCGACCTCGCTGAGGACGTCGAACGAACGCAGCGCGGCCGCCGGGACCTCGATCATCACGCCGACCTTGGGCAGCCCGACCGCGCGCACCTTCTCGGCGAACCAACGAGCCTCCTGCCGGGTGGCGATCATCGGCGCCATCACCCACAACTGACCACCGGTGGCCTTGTAAGCGTTGGCGAGAGCCTGCAGCTGATCGTCGAGCAGATCGGTCCGGACGGCACCGAGCCGGATGCCGCGGCGTCCGAGCGCCGGGTTCTCCTCGTGGCCCAGATCGGCGAACGCCAGTGGCTTGTCGGCGCCCGCGTCAAGGGTGCGGACGACGACCTTGCGGTCACCGAACGCCTCCAGGATCTCGGTGTAGGTCGCGGTCTGCTCCTCCACCGTCGGCGCGGTGTCGCGGTCCAGGAACAGGAACTCGGACCGGAACAGCCCCGAACCCTCGACGTCCTGAGCGGCGGCCTTGCGGGCGTCGTCGGCGGTGCCGATGTTGGCCAGCAGCTGAACCGGGTGTCCGTCCTTGGTCATGCCCTTGCCGGAGCCGGCGGCGAGCGCCTTCTCACGGCGTGCCTTGCGGTCGGCCAGTGCCTGCTGCTCGGCTTCGCTCGGGTCGACGATGATCTCGCCGACGCCGCCGTCCAGGGCCACCGTCGTCCCGAACTGCACATCGAGAATGCCGGCCGCCTGCACGATCGCCGGGATGCCCAGCTGGGCAGCCAGGATCGCGGTGTGGCTGGTCGGGCCGCCGGCAGAGGTGATGATGCCCAGGCACGTGTCGACCGACAACGTGGCAGTTTCGGCCGGGGCCAGATCGACCGCGGCCAGAATGCTGGGCTCGGTCAGGGTCGGGACGCCGGGCTCGGGCTGGCCGAGCAGCCGCGCCACCGTCCGGTCGCGCACGTCACGCAGGTCGGTGACGCGCTCGGCCATGTAGCCGCCCAGCGACTCGAACATCGCACAGTACTCGTCGACGGCCGCAGCCACCGCGGTGGTGATGCCCTTGGCGCCGCTCTGCAGTTGGGTGTCGATCGCACCGGCGAGCCCCGGGTCGCCGGCCATCATGGCGCCGGCCTCCAGGATCGGTTTGGCGTGTGCATCGGCGTTGGCGGCCTTGGCCAGATAGCCGTCGGCCACCGCCTTCAGCGTGTCGCGCACCTGGGCGGACGCGGCCGCAGCATCGGTGACCGCGGCCTCGCCCGAGGGCGGAGAGGGCGGCGGGCTGACGATCACAAGCGGACCGACCGCGACGCCCGCACTGACTCCGATGCCGCTCAGGGTCGAGTGCAGATCGCTCATTCGGCGTCCAGATCCCGCTCGAGCAGCGCAACCAGCGAGTCGAGCGCGGCGTCCGCGCCGTCACCCTCGGCGGACAGGGTCACAACCTCGCCGTTCTTGGCACCGAGGGCCATCACGCCGAGAATGCTGCGCGCGTCGACCGGGTTGCCGCCGGCCTTGGCGATGGTCACCGGCAGACCAGTGGCGGTCGCGGCCTGAACGAAGATGGACGCGGGGCGGGCGTGCAGACCGACGGACGAACCGATCGCTACTTCACGGGTGGCCATGGAGAACTCCTTTGTACGTATGGCCCAGAGGGACCTGGGTGATGACACGGCAAGGCTATCGGTTGGATTTGCCGGTCGCCGTAAATATAGGGCGGTCGGCTCAGGACCATCAAGATGAAGCGCCGGCAATGGGCAGGCGGGAAGGGTACTGGCCCCAACGCACTCTTGAGCGAGACTACGCAGTTGTGCCACCGTATTTTCCGACATTGCGGACGCCTCCTGCCTCTGACGGGAGGAGTTGTCCATGGTTGAGACGTACCTGATCGACCGAAGGGAAGCGCAGGTGATGCCGGACGCTCGTGGGTGGGTGATCGATCCGGCGGAAGTTCTGCTGGACATGCTGTGCGATGCCATGGCCGCACTCAACACCGGCGGTTCGGCCGACCGGGTGGTGTGCCGACACCTCGCCCGCGGTCTGCGGGCCGACGCAGGGGTCACGTTCGCCCTGGCCCCGGACAGTGAGATCCAGGCGGTGTGCGTGCTGCCCGACATGGCGCCCGTTCGGCTGGTCGCCGACAGCCTGCTGCGTCGGCTCGACCCGGCCGGTCCCGATCTGCGCATCGAGTACGCCGAGGACCTCGGACACGTCGCGTCGCTGTGGATCCGCCCCACCATCACCGGAGACACCGACGAGGCCGGCCACGGACGCGTGCTGGTCTACACCCGGTCCGACCCGTTCGACGTCGACGACCGGCGGCTGCTTGAGCGGGCCCGGATCGCGCTGCTGGCCCTGTGGCCGCTCGGGGTGCGCACCGTGCGTGCCCAGCACGCCCGGGAGTGGGTGCGGACGACGGTCGCCGAGGGACACATGACCGATCGGGAACTGCAGGTGCTCACCCTGCTGGCCGAAGGACTGCTGGCCACCTCGATCGCGGCGCGACTGCAGCTGTCGCCACGGACGGTCCACAAGCATCTTGGCAACATCTACCGCAAGCTGGGCGTCCACGACCGCCTGGTGGCCGTCAGCCTGGCCCGGCTGCACGGCCTGGTGGAGACCTATCCGTCGAGTCCCAGCCCGGAGAGCACCGGCTGAGTCTCGCGACGCCGGCGATGTCGCCGCGGGACGGTCAGGCGCTCTTCTCGCGACGGTCGGTGCGGGCCACCTGTGCCCTCGAAACCAGGGTGGGCGCGACACCGTCGCGGACGACCTCGTCTGTGACCAGCACGCGTGCCACGTCGTCGTCGCTGGGCACGTGGTACATGACGTTGAGCAGGATCTCTTCCAGGATCGAACGCAGGCCGCGTGCCCCGATGCCCCGCTGCAGCGCCATGTCGGCGACCGCGGCGATGGCTTCGTCGGTGAACTGCAGGTCGACGCCGTCCATCTCGAACAGCTTGCGGAACTGCTTGATCAGCGCGTTCTTCGGCTCGACAAGGATGCGCACCAGTGCCTCGGCGTCGAGGGAGGCGACCGTGGAGATCATCGGCAACCGGCCGATGAACTCGGGGATCAACCCATAGCGGTGCAGGTCTTCGGGACGCACCTCTTCGAACGGGTTCGCGGACGCCGGCTTGCGGATCGCGGCATCGTTGTTGAAGCCGAGCGGCCGCTTGCCGACGCGGGCGTTGATGATCTCTTCCAGCCCGGCGAAAGCGCCGCCGACGATGAACAGGATGTTCGTGGTGTCGATCTGGATGAAGTCCTGATGCGGGTGCTTGCGTCCGCCCTGCGGCGGCACCGACGCGGTGGTGCCCTCCAGGATCTTCAGCAGCGCCTGTTGGACGCCCTCGCCCGAGACGTCGCGGGTGATCGACGGGTTCTCGCTCTTGCGGGCCACCTTGTCGATCTCGTCGATGTAGATGATGCCGGTCTCGGCCTTCTTCACATCGAAATCGGCGGCCTGGATCAGTTTGAGCAGGATGTTCTCGACGTCTTCGCCGACGTAGCCCGCCTCGGTCAGTGCCGTCGCGTCGGCCATCGCGAACGGCACGTTGAGCATTCGGGCCAGGGTCTGGGCGAGATAGGTCTTGCCGCAGCCGGTCGGGCCGATCAGCAGAATGTTCGACTTGCCGAGTTCGACCGATTCCTCTTCGGCGGCGCGCCGGCCGCTCGGGCTGCTGGCGGCCTGCGCCTGTACCCGCTTGTAGTGGTTGTAGACGGCGACGCTGAGGGCCTTCTTAGCGACCTCCTGGCCGATCACGTACGAGTCGAGAAAGGAGCAGATCTCGCGGGGCTTGGGCAGGTCGTCGAGCAGCCCGACGTCCGCGGCCTCGGAGAACTCCTCCTCGATGATCTCGTTGCACAGGTCGATGCACTCGTCGCAGATGTAGACACCCGGACCAGCGATCAGCTTCTTGACCTGCTTCTGGCTCTTCCCGCAGAACGAGCACTTGAGCAGTTCGGAGGTCTCCCCGATTCGAGCCACGCCGCCCCTCCTTCCCGTGAGGGCCACCCTAGCCCGCCGGAGCGCTTCCGCAAGGAGGCGGCCCGGCGCGGCAGGTCAGGCCTCGGCGTCCTTGAGTGAGGTGAGGATGGCGTCCACGATGCCGTACTCGACGGCCTCCTCGGCGGTCAGGTACTTGTCGCGCTCGATGTCGCGGGACACCTTCTCGACCTCTTGGCCGGTGGCCTCGGCGAGCATGCCCTCCATCAGCGACCGGATTCGCAGAATCTCGCGCGCCTGGATCTCCAGATCGGACGACTGACCGTAGCCGCCCTCGGTGGCCGGCTGGTGGATCAGGATGCGACTGTTCGGCAGCGCCAGCCGCCTGCCCTTGGTGCCGGCGGCGAGCAGCACGGCGGCGGCCGATGCTGCCTGGCCCAGGCAGACCGTCTGCACGTCGGGCTTGATGTAGCGCATCGTGTCGTAGATCGCCGTCAGCGCGGTGAACGAGCCGCCGGGTGAGTTGATGTAGATGCTGATCGGCCGCTCGGGATCCATCGACTGCAGACAGAGCAGCTGCGCCATCACCGCGTTGGCGATGTCGTCGCTGATCGGGGTGCCGAGGAAGATGATCCGGTCTTCGAAGAGCTTGGTGTAGGGGTCGACGCGCCGGACGCCGTAGCTGGTGCGCTCCTCCCACTGCGGAATGTAGTAGTCCATCGACGGGCCGGCCGGGGCCAGGCCACCGGGCAGGGCGGGCATGGTCATGGCGGTCCTCACTGGTTCGGGGAGTTCGTGCTGATCTGGGCGGCGCGCTCGTAGACGTGGTCGATGAACCCGTACTCGAGCGCCTGCTCGGCGGTGAACCAGCGGTCACGATCGGAGTCGGCCTCGATCTGCTCGACGCTCTGGCCGGTGTGCTCGGCGATCAGGCTCGACATCGTCTTCTTGATGTGCAGCGACTGCTCGGCCTGGATCCGGATGTCGGACGCGGTGCCGCCCAGCCCGCCGGACGGCTGGTGCATCATGATCCGGCTGTGCGGCAGCGCGAACCGCTTGCCCTTCTCGCCCGCGCTCAGCAGGAACTGTCCCATGGACGCCGCCAGCCCCATCGCCACGGTGGCGACGTCGTTGCTGATCCACTGCATGGTGTCGAAGATCGCCATGCCGGAGTCGACCGAGCCGCCCGGGGAGTTGATGTAGAGATAGATGTCCGAGCGCGGGTCTTCGGCGTTCAGCAGCAGCATCTGCGCGCAGATGGCGTTGGCGTTCTCGTCGCGGACCTCGGAGCCGAGGAAGATGATCCGGTTGGCCAGCAGCGACTGGTAGACCGAGTCATTCATGCCGGCCGGACTGAGACCCCCGGCGGCCCGCAGCGGTGCGATGTCCAGCGTGGATAGGTGTCGCTTGTCGTTCACGCTGCGAACCTATCCAACGGCGCTGACAAAACTAAGGTCATCCCGTGACTGTTCGCTGACGGCAGACCGGACGGCCACCCCGGCCGGACGGCGCTCGGAGACGGAGGGTTCCTCAAACGCGCCGACGGGGTCCCGCGCCATAAGCGCGGAACCCCGTCGATCGAGTCGGTTCAGCCCCGGTCGGACGCCTCACCCTCGGCGTCCTCGGCCTCCGGCACGGGCGGGGCGACCTCGACGGTGGCGCCGCCGGCGTCCGTCACGCTCGCCTCGGCCAGGATCAGGCCGAGCGCCTTGTTGCGGCGGATCTCCTGCATCCAGGACGACATGTGGTTGTGCTCCATCATGTGCTGCAGCTCCTGCTCGGGCGTCGAACCCGAGGACTGTGCACGGCGCACGATCATGTCGGTCAGCTCGTGCTGCTCGACACCGACCTCGCGCTCGTCGGCGATGGCGTCGAGCAGGATCTGCGCCCGCAGGCTCTGTTCGGCGCGCGAGTCGACGACGGCCCAGAACGCCTCGGGGGTGTCCGCCTCCTCGTCCTCGGCGGTCTCCAGATAGCGCTCCAGGGTCAGCCCCGCGCCCTTGAGCTGCTCATCGATCTGGCCGCGCCGGGCCTCCAGCTCAGCGGCCAGCAGCTTGGCCGGCAGTTCGAACTCGACCTGGCCGACGAGGTCCTCCAGCACCTTGTCGCGGGCGCTGTTCAGCTGGTCGGCGCGCAGCATCTGCTCGACGCCGTTGGTCAGGTCGGCGCGCATCTCCTCGACGGTGTCGAACTCCGACACCAGTTGGGCGAACTCGTCGTCCAGATCGGGCAGTTGCTGCTCGGACACCTTGGTGACGGTGACGTGGATGTCGGCCTCCTGGCCGGCCAGCGCGCCCCCCACCAGGGTGGAGGTGAAGTCGGCGGACTCGCCGGCCGACAGTCCGGTGACGGCTTCGTCGAGGCCGTCCAGCATGCCGCCGGAGCCGATCCGGTAGGTGATGCCTTCGGCGGTGGCGTCCGGCAGTGCCTCGCCGTCGCGGCTCCCGGCCAGGTCGATGGTCAGCACGTCACCGTCGGCGGCGGCCCGATCGACCTCGGTGGTGGTGGCGAAGCGCTCGCGCATCATCTCGATGCGGCTGTCCACCTCGGACTCCAGGTCGGCCAGCACGTCGACCGTCACGGCAAGGGTGTCGAAGCTCGGCAGCGTCAACTCGGGGCGGACGTCCACCTCGGCCACGAACTCGACGACGTCGCCGTCCTCGAGCTTGGTGATCTCGACCTCGGGGTCACCCAGCGGAATCAGCTTGTTGGCGTCGACGGCCTCGCCGTAGGCGGTCGGCAGGGCGGCGTTGATCGCCTCCTGCAGGACGACGCCGCGGCCGAACCGCTGGTCGATCACCGCCGACGGCACCTTGCCCTTGCGGAAACCGGGAATGGTGACGCTCTGGGCGATCTCGCGGTACGCCTTGGTCAGGTGAGGCTGCAGATCGGAGAAGGGGATCTCGACGGTCAGCTTCGCCCGGGACGGGCTGAGTTGCTCGACGGTGCTGGGCAACGTGGTGCTCCTGTGGTCGGTGGTGTTTCAGTGCGGTCGTGAACCGGAGCGGATGACGGGAATCGAACCCGCATGACCAGCTTGGAAGGCTGGGGCTCTGCCATTGAGCTACATCCGCAAGGAACAACAGCCTAGCGGTCCCTATTGCTGGTTCCTAAACCGCACGGTTCCTGAGTCGCTCCAGCACAGCGTCGACCGGGTCGACGGGCACTTGCGGTGCGGCGTAGCGTCGTTGGATATGAGCGAACCGGAGCTGCGCCGCCTGCGCACCACCGATGCGCCGGACGTCCTGGCCGCGTTCGCCGCGGCGTCCGATATGGCTCGGCAGGGTGAGGTGCGGGATACCGGCAGTGCGATCGCCTACGTGGAGGGGCTGACCGAGCTGGCCGGCCCCCACCTCGCCTTCGCCATCGTGTACGGCGACCGGGTGATCGGAGTGGTGGGCATCACGGTCGATTCGGGGAACCGCAACGGCTGGTTCTGGTACTGGATGCACGCCGCGTTCCGCGGCCGGGGCTGGACGTCGCGCGCGGCGGCCACCGTGGCCGACTGGGCGCTCGACGACGGCGGCCTGCACCGGATCGAGCTCGGGCATCGGGTGAACAACCCCGCCTCGGGCGCCGTGGCCAGGGCCGCGGGCTTCCTTCAGGAAGGCCTGGAGCGCAGCAAGCTGCTGATCGACGGCGAGCGGCTGGACGTGGTGGCCTACAGCCGGCTGCCGGGCGACCCGCGACCGGTCGTCCCCCGGCTGCGGTTGAGGACCGACTGACCGTCACATCCGGCCCGCCTGCGGTGTCTCATGAGCATGAGCACCACACACGGCACCGTTCAGCCGCCCATCTCCGTGACCCCGGGAACCGGCATCGACAGGGGGGCTCGAGAGAAGCTGGCGCGGGTGCCGATCGATCCGCCGCCCGGGCCGTTCGGGAAGCTGCTGACCTGGGTGGTCCGCCGGATGTACGGCCAGCCGCTGGACAACGCGAATGCCATGGCGCGCAACCGCCGCGTCCTGTTCGCCACCTTCGCCTACGAGCGACGGGTGGCGAGGTTCAACCGCCTCGACCCGGGTCTCAAGGCGCTCGCGGTGATGGCGGTGTCCGCCGAGATCGGCTGCACCTGGTGCATCGACTTCGGCTACCACGTCGCCCACGACGACGGCCTCGACCTGGCCAAACTGGCGGCGGTGCCGAACTGGCGCGAGGCCGACAACCTCACCGAGTTGGAGAAGAGGGTGATCGAGTTCTCGGTCGCCGCCACCCGGACCCCGCCCGAGGTGACCGATCGGCTGGTCGAACCGCTGCGGGCGTCCCTTGGCGAGGACGGACTGATCGAACTCGCGATGATGGTCGCCATCGAGAATCAGCGCTCGCGGTTCAACTCGGCGCTCGGCCTGGTGTCCCAGGGATTCTCGGCGAGCTGTCAGCTACCGTCGGGCGAATGAACGACGCCGCGGTCTTCGACCGGCACCGATCGTTGCTGTTCACCCTCGCCTACGAACTGCTCGGCTCGGTGGCCGACGCCGAGGACATCGTGCAGGACGCCTATCTGCGCTGGCAGGGCCGGCCGGCCGGACCGGTGGATAACCCGCGCGCCTACCTCGCCCGCGTGGTGACCAGACTGTCGTTGAACCGGCTGCGCACCCTGGCCCGTCGCCGCGAGGACTATGTCGGGCCGTGGCTACCGGAGCCGTTGCTGACCTCGCCCGATGTCGCAGACGACGTGATGCTGGCCGAGTCGGTCTCGCTCGCCCTGCTGGTCGTGCTGGAGTCGCTCGGCCCCAGAGAGCGCGCGGTGTTCGTGCTGCGCGAGGTGTTCGGCTACAGCCACGACGAGATCGCCCGGGCGATCAGCAGCACTCCGGCGGCCGTCCGGCAGACAGCGCGCCGGGCGCGTCAGCACGTCCAGGCCCGCCGTCCACGGTTCGCCGCGGACCAGGCGGCGGCCAACCGGGTGCGGGCCGAGTTCGAACGCACCACCCTGACCGGCGACCTGCGCGGACTGATGGAGGTGCTGGCGCCGGAGGTCGTGCTGCTGTCCGACGGTGGCGGCGTGGTCAGCGCGGCGCGGCGTCCGATCCGGGGCGCCGACCCGGTGGCCCGGTTCCTGCTGGGAGTGGTGGCGAAAGCCGGCGATGGCGCCGTCGCGTCCCAGCTGGAACATGCCATCCTCAACGGCGGCCCGGGCTGGCTCACTCGGATCGGCGAGCAGGTGACGTCGGCCGTGCAGGTGGTGGTCACCGACGGACGCATCGCTCAGATCCTGATGGTCAGCAACCCGGAGAAGCTCGACGCGCTCACCCGCTCGCGACCCTTGTCGCGGTAGTGGGAAGCCGACGATTGCCGGACGGATGCCTAGGCGCTGGGCACAACAGGCGGCTCGACAGACCCCTCCGCGACCCGATCGAGGGCGACGAGCATCGTCCGGGCGCTCTGACAGAGCACTTCCAGTTCTTCAGCCGAGAGCACCTGGAGCACCACGCCGAGCATCCGCTCGAACATTGAATCCATCTGGCGCATGATGTCCCGGCCGGCCTCGGTGGGGTGCAACCTGCGGATCCGGCGATCGTCGACGTCATCGGTGCGGGCGATCAACCCCTTCTCCACCAGGCGTTCCACCAGGCCGCTCGCAGTCGGTGCGCTCACCCCGAGCTGGCCGCCGAGTTCGTTGCCGGAGAGGCCCGGACTGCGGACAACCTGCCCGAGCACCCGGAACTGCTGCATGGTGAGGTCTGGGGGCGGCGGCATCGGACCGACCAGGCCGATCGCCCGGTCGTGGACCTGCATGTTCAACTCGACCAGGTTCGCGGCCAGCGTCGCCCGCTCCGGGTCGAGTCCGAACGAGGGGGATGAGCGCACCGGAATCGCTTTCGTCCATACGAATAGTTAGAGCTATGCTAACCGAAGTGGCCGTCCTCGGTCACCTGTTCCGCCCGGGTTCCCCGGGGTCGACGAAGGGGAATCCGTGCTCCGCCTGACCAAGCTCAGCCTCGCCCATCGCACCGTGGTCCTGCTGCTCAGCCTGCTCACCATCGGCTTGGGCGTCTACTCGACCACGACACTGAAGCAGGAGTTGATCCCCTCCATCGACGTGCCTCGCGGCAGCGTGGTGAGCATCTATTCCGGTGCAGCACCGGACGTCGTGGAAGCGCAGGTCTCCAAGCCGATCGAGAGCGCGGTCAAGTCCGTGGACGGCGTCACCGACGTGACCTCCACCAGTTCGAGCGGCATCTCACAGGTCACCGTGCAATGGGACTACGGGATCTCCGCCGACGACATGGCCAACAAGCTGCGCAGCGCGATCGACTCCATCGCGGCGACCCTGCCCAGCGATGTCGATCCCAGGGTGATGACCGGCGGCACCGATGACATCCCGGTGGTCCTGCTGGCACTCTCCTCCGACCAGGATCTGAACGCGCTGTCCCAGCACGTGACCGACACCGTCGTCCCCGAGCTGAAGGGACTGGCCGGCGTCCGCGATGTTGCCGTCTCCGGCAAGGAGGAGCACGAGGTCGTCATCACCTACAAGCAGTCGCAGCTGGAGAAGTACGGTGTCGACCCCACCACGATCGGCCAGATGTTCGCCGCGAACTCGACGGCGATCCCGTCCGGCACCATGCACACGGGGACGGCCAACCTCGACGTGCAGACCGGTACCACGTTCTCGACGTCCGCACAGATCGCCAACCTGATGGTGCAGGGAACGGACGGCCCGGTCCGGCTCAGCAGGCTGGCCACGGTGCGGGAGCAACCGGTCGAGAAGACCAGCATTTCGCGGGTCGACGGGCGCACGTCGCTGACCCTCTCGGTGACCAAGACCCCGGACGCCAACACGGTCACCGTCGCCCATGAGATCAACGCCAAACTGCCCGAACTGGAGCGTTCGCTCGGCAGCAACGCCCACTTCGTCACGGTCTTCGATCAGGCTCCCTTCATCGAGCAGTCCGTGCACGACCTGACCGTCGAAGGCGGCATCGGCCTGGCGATGGCGGTGTTCGTGATCCTCCTGTTCCTGCGTTCGCTGCGCCCGACGCTGATCACGGCGATCTCGATCCCGCTGTCGCTGCTGATCGCCCTGATCGGGCTCTGGGTAGGCGGCTTCACTCTGAACATCCTCACCCTGGCCGCGCTGACGGTGGCCATCGGGCGGGTGGTGGACGATTCGATCGTGGTGATCGAGAACATCAAACGCCACCAGAGCTATGGCGAGTTCGGACGCCGCTCCATCACCCGCGCCGTGAAGGAGGTGGCCGGCGCGGTGACCTCGTCCACGCTCACCACGGTCGCGGTGTTCCTGCCGATCGGCCTGGTCGGCGGACAGGCCGGCGAGATCTTCCGGCCCTTCGCCGTGGCTGCCGTGGTCGCCTTGATGGCCTCGCTGGTGGTGTCGCTGACGGTCATCCCGGTCTTCGCGTCCTGGTTCATGAAGCCCACCGCCAAGCAACAGCGGTCGGCGGCGATCGCGGAGGGCGAAGAGCAGGACACCTGGCTGCAGAAGGGCTACCTGCCGGTGCTGAACTGGAGCCTGGCCCACCGCTGGATCACCCTGTTGATCGCGTTCGGCATCTTCGTCGGCACCATCGCGCTGGTCCCCCGACTGAAGACCGACTTCATCGGCAGCATGGGCAGCGAAAGCCTCGCGATCACCCAGGAACTGCCCTCGGGCACCAGCCTGGAACAAACCGATGAGGCGGCCCGGCAGGTCGAGCAGCTGCTGGCGACCGACCCCGACGTGCAGACCTACTCGACCACCATCGGCGGCGCCTCCTCCGCGGTGTTCCTGGCGGCTCCCTCCGACACCAACAAGGCCAGCTACACCGTTCCGCTCAAGGCGGGCGCCACGGCGTCGGTGACCGCGGATCGGCTGCGCAAGGAGATCGCCGAGCTGGGCCCCGATGTCGGCACGGTGGAGGTCTCCATCGGCACCGGGAACGAGGCCACCGGTGTGGTGGTGTACGTCGAGAGTTCCGACCCCGACCAGCTGCAGGCCGCCAACGACGAGGTGGTTGCGATGATGGAGGGCATCCCCGGGGTGACCAATGTCGCCAGCGACCTGGCCGACGCCCGCGACATGCTGGCGGTCACGGTCAACGACCCGAAGGCGGCGGACCTGGGCATGACCCAGGCCTCCATCGGGCAGGCCGTCGCCCGCTCCGTCCGGGGTCAGCTGATCGGCACCCTCGCGCAGGGCGACACGACGCTGAACGTCTACCTGCGCTCGCAGCGACCGGTGCAGAGCATCGACGAACTACGCGAGATCAAGCTGCCGGTCACCCAGGTGATGAACGGCAACGCCAAGTCGGACGCCGCCGACAGGGTGCAGGAACGTTCCGACAGGCTGGCCGCTCAGTCCAAGCGCGACGCCACCAAGGCCTACAAGGATCAGGTGTCGACGCTGAAGAAGAGTCGCAACCAGGCCGCCAAAGCGCAGGCCAACCTGAGCAGGCAGCTGAACAGCGCCAAACGGAACCTCTCGTCGCTGCAGCGCCAGTTGCAAGCCGCGCAGAAGCAGCTGGCAGCGATCTGCCCCACCGACCCCACCAACCCGATCTGCGCTCCCCTGCCGGCCACCATCTACGGGCTTACCCAGCAGGTGGCGGCCGCGGCGGCTCAGGTCGCGCAGCTGGGCGCGGCGCAGGGTCAGGCGAAGTCGGGGGTGAGTCAGTCTGACAAGCAGCTGGACGCGCTTTCCGAGCAGCGGACGAAGTCGCTGGAGGCGCAGGCGAAGCAGGAAGCGATCCAGGACGCCAGCAAGGCCGCCGCCGACGCCACCGCGAAACCCGTCCGGCTGGACCAGGTGGCGAAGGTGAAGCTGGTGCAGGCGCCCTCGACCATCACCCGGGTGAACGGCATTCGGGCGGCGACCGTGTCGGGCAGTTCGGAGTCGTCCGACCTGGGCGCCACCACGGCCGCGATCACCGCCGGCATCGCCTCGCTCGACCTGCCGCAGGGCGTGACCGTCCGGATCGGCGGCGTCTCGCAGCAGCAGTCGGAGTCGTTCGCCCAGCTCGGGCTGGCGATGGTCGTCGCCGTGGCGGTGGTGTACCTGATCATGGTGGCCACCTTCGGCTCGCTGCTGCAGCCGATGATCCTGCTGGTCTCGATCCCGTTCGCCGCCACCGGCGCGCTCGGGTTGTCGCTGATCACCGACACCGCGTTGGGTATTCCCAGCATGATCGGCCTGCTGATGCTGATCGGCATCGTGGTGACCAACGCGATCGTGCTGATCGACCTGATCAACCAGAAACGAAAATCGGGATCGGACATCGAACAGTCGATCGCCGCGGGCGCGCGGTTGCGCGTCCGGCCGATCGTGATGACGGCGCTGGCGACCATCTTCGCTCTGGTGCCGATGGCTCTGGGCCTCACCGGCGGCGGCGTGTTCATCTCCAAGCCGCTGGCGATCGTGGTGATCGGCGGGCTGGTGTCGTCCACGCTGCTGACGCTGATCCTGGTGCCGGTGCTCTACGACCTGCTGGAGAACTGGCGGCAGAACGGACGGAACAAGCGGGAAGCCCGTCGAGTCGCTCGGGACAGCCGGGACGTACCCGGCGACGAGGCGTCCGCCCAAGCAGCGGCGCAGGGCTGATCTGGCCCTATCGAGCGCTCGCCGAGGCGTTCAGCCGTGGTTCTCGACGATGTTGTTCAGGACCGTGGTCGCACCCATGCCGTTGGGCCATCCCGCGTAGAAGGCGAGGTGCAGCAGCGCCTCTTTGAGTTCGTCGTCGGTGACCCCGTTCTGACGGGCGAAGGCGAGGTGGAACTGGAGTTGGTCCAGCTTGCCCATGGCGGTCAGCGCGGCGATGGTGACCAGGCTGCGGTCCCGCTTGGACAGTCCTTCGCGCTCCCACACTTCGTCGAACAGCACCCGATCGGTGTAGTGCACCATGCCGGGTGCGAAGTCGCCGAAGGCGTTCTTGCCGCCGCTCCAGCCGGTCTCAGCGTGCTCACTCATCGCCGATGTCCTTCCTTCTCCTCAGGGGTCTTGGCGTCCCCGCGTTTTCCAGGAAAGCGCGGATCCGGCGGGATCGGGAGTCTCTGTCGAGAGGTGTACCGACAGGGAGTCCCACCCGGGGTGTGGCAGGTCGTAGCGTCGGTGTCATGGACACCCGCCACGAGGTGCGCGACTTCCTGATCAGCCGGCGCGCCAGGCTCAGCCCCGAGCAGGCCGGGCTGCCGACGGGCGGCAATCGCCGCGTCCCGGGGCTGCGGCGCAGCGAGGTCGCCGCACTGGCCGACGTCAGCGTCGAGTACTACGCCAAGCTCGAGCGCGGGCAGCTCGCCGGCGCCTCCGACGGCGTGCTGGACGCGATCGCCCGCGCCCTGCAGTTGGACGACGCCGAGCGGGAGCATCTCTTCGACCTGGCCCGAGCCGCCGGTCATGCGCCTCCGGTGGTGCGACGCCGGACCCCGCGGCGCTGGGCCGTCCGGCCGGGCCTGCAGCAGGCGCTGGACGCCATCACCGGCGGCCCCGCCTTCGTCCGCAACGGCCGGATGGACATCCTGGCCACCAATCCGCTGGGCCGCGCCTTCTACGACCACGTGCTGCACGGCCCCGGCCGCGGCAACCTGGCTAGGTTCCAGTTCCTCGACGAACGCTCCCGAGACTTCTACCCCGAGTGGGACGCCGCCGCCGACGTCACCGTCGCGATCCTGCGCACCGGCGCCGGACGCGACCCGCACGACCGGCGGTTGCACGACCTGGTCGGCGAGCTCAGCACGCTCAGCGATTCGTTCCGGCTGCGGTGGGGTGCGCACAACGTCCGCCGGCACGGTGCCGGCACCAAACTCTTCCACCACCATCTGGTCGGCGACCTGACGCTGACCTACGAGGGCCTGGAGCTGACCGCGGAACCGGGCCTGTCGTTCCTGATCTACACCGCCGATCCCGGCTCGGAAAGCCAGCAGCGGCTGGACCTGCTGGCCAGCTGGGTGGCGAGCCAGCCGGCGGCCGACCCGGCCGTCACCACCGATCTCAACCAGTGACAACCAAGGAGTCAGCATGAACCGCCCTCACGAGTTCGAGCAGATCTTCCCGCTCGGCGAGGCGAACGACGCCTTCGCGGCGTACTTCACCGGACGGAGCTACCTCGCTCCGCTGGCCCCCGGCAGTGTGCCGGTCAGCAACGTCTCCTTCGAGCCGGGCTGCCGCAACAACTGGCACATCCACCACGGCAGCGACGGCGGGGGCGACCAGATTCTGATCTGCACCGCCGGTAGCGGCTGGTACCAGGCCGAAGGCGAAGAGGTGGTCAGCATGGAGCCCGGAACGGTCATCCGGGTGCCTGCCGGCACCAAACACTGGCACGGCGCGAAGGCCGATTCATGGTTCTCGCACGTCGCCTTCATCACCCCGGGCACGAACGTCAGCAACGAATGGCTCGAACCCGTCACCGACGCCGAGTACGGAACGCTGCCGAAGAACGGAGACCACGCATGAGCATCTTCAGCGAGAACTACACCCTGTCCAACGGTGTGCCGATCCCCAAGCTGGGACTCGGCACCTGGTTCATCGATGACGCGTTGGCCGCGGATGCGGTCAAGTCCGCGATCCAGATCGGCTACCGCAACATCGACACCGCACAGGCGTACGGCAACGAACGCGGCGTCGGAGAGGGCGTCCGGAACTGTGGCGTCGCCCGCGAAGAGCTTTTCGTCTCCACCAAACTCGCCGCCGAGATCAAGGACTGCGAGCAAGCCGCCGCCGCGATCGACGGCTCTCTCGAGAAGCTGGGCCTGGACTACGTCGACCTGATGCTGATCCACGCCCCGCAGCCCTGGGACGACTTCCGCGGCGGCGACTACTCCGAAGGCAACCTCGCCGCCTGGCGGGCGTTCGAAGATGCCTACCGGGCGGGAAAGCTCCGATCGATCGGCGTCTCCAACTTCCTGGAGGCCGACCTGGAGAACATCCTCGGCAACGGCAGCATCGCACCCCATGCCAACCAGATCCTGGTGCACGCCGGCAACACCCCGTCCGAGCTGATCGCCTACTGCCAGGCGAAGAACATCGTGGTCGAGGCCTATTCGCCGATCGCGCACGGCGAGATCCTCAGGAACGAACGCGTAGCGGCCATCGCCGCGGGCTACGGCGTATCCGTGCCGCAGCTCTGCATCCGCTACACCCTCCAACTCAGCACCGTGTCGTTGCCCAAGACCGGCAACCCCGACCACATGCGCACCAACGCCCAGGTCGACTTCGTCATCTCCGACGACGACATGGACGCCCTGCGCAACCTGGACGGCAAGGACTACGGCGAGCACGCCGCGTTCCCCGTCTACAGCGGAAAGTAGTGAGCGTTCCTGACCAGGGGCAGGCCGACCCAGCGCCTGATTCGGGCAGCGGCTCGACCCTGATCCTGGCGTCGCTGGGCTTCTTCCTGATCACCCTCGATGTCAGCATCGTGAACCTCGCGCTGCCGAGCATCGGCCGGAGCCTCGGCGGTGGCACCAGCACCCAGCAGTGGGTGCTGGACGGCTACACGCTGTTCTTCGCCGCGCTGCTGCTGTGCTTCGGGAACCTCTCCGACCGGATCGGCGCGAAGCGCGCCTACGTGCTCGGTATCGCGCTGTTCGGTGTCGCCTCGTTGCTGTGCGCGGTCGCGCCGTCGGTGGTGGCGCTGATCGTGGCGCGCTGCCTGCAGGGAATGACCGCCGCGCTGATGCTGCCCGCCTCGATGACTCTGATCCGGGAAGCGTTTCCCGAAGTCAGAAGTCGTGCCAGGGCGCTCGGGGTATGGGCCGCGGGCGGCGCGGTCGCCTCCGCGGCCGGGCCGGTGCTGGGCGGGGTGCTGTCCGGCTGGGACTGGCGGCTGATCTTCGCCGTGAACGTGCCGGTCTGCGCCGGCATGCTGGCACTCGCCCCGCGGGTCCGGCGTTCGCCGCGCACCGCCGTCGGTTTCGACTGGGCCGGCCAAGTGCTGGCCCTGGTGGCGCTCGGTTCGATCATCTATGTGTTGATCGAGGGCGGCGTGATCGGCTACGCAGCTCCGATGATCGTCGGCTTGCTGGTCCTGGGTGTGGTCGCCCTGGCGGCATTCGTATGGGTGCAGGCACGCGTCGCGCATCCGATGATGCCGCTTGACCTGTTCCGCACCGGCGCCATGCGGGTCGCGATGTTCGGTGGATTCACCTTCATCTTCGCCTGGTTCGGCAGCGTCTTCGTCGCCAGCCTGTATCTGCAGCAGCAGTTGTACCTGGCGCCGGCGCTGGCCGGCCTGGTGTTCCTGCCCAGCGCCGTCCTGGCCTTCTTCGGCAACCTGTTCAGCGGGCCCGCTCGCCAACCGGTTCGGCCCGCGTTTCCCGGTCGTCCTGGGCATGGCATCGCTCGTCGTCGGGCTGGGCGCCTTGGCTCTCCTCGCTCCGGCGGGTTCGGTGATCGCCGTTGGGATCTGCCTGATCCTGATCGGCTGCGGTGGATCGGTGGCCATGCCTCCGCTGGCCGGCGTCGTCCTCGAATACGCCCCGGACGGCCAGGCCGGGGTGGCCAGCGCCGTGTCGAACACCTTCCGGCAGATCGGTGGCGCACTCGCAGTCGCCCTGTTCGGCGTCCTCGTCGCCTCCGACGTCGGCTTCCTGGTGGGCATGCAGATCAGCCTCGCGATCGGCGCGGTTCTCGCCCTAGCCTGCCTGATCGTCAGCACCAACCTGGCCAGCTCACACGACCGCCCCGGCGGGCCCCCCACCCGGTGACTGCGCTGCACTCGCCACGCTTCGTTGACGGCCCCACGCGCCACCACGAGCGTTATGAAGACGCCGACCGCTCGACGCTGCTGTGCTCGCGGAGAAACGAGCGCTATCGCTAGCCCCGGGACTGGCAGAACGCTCGTTTCGGCGCGAGGAGCGCATCTCCAACCACCGGCCCTGCTGATAACGCTCTTTTCCCCGCGTACCACCGGCACTCGAGCCGCTAGGGACGCCCGTCGCGCAGGTCCCAGAGCAACCGCGCCACGTGCAGGGCCAGGTAGGCCACCTCGTCCGTGCTGAGCTTCTCGCCCAGGTTCATCTCGAACTGGAAGCGCGCGAGGCCGAGCCGCTCGTGCGCCAGGTCGGCGATCCGGCCGGCCACGCGGACGTACTGCAGCGGCACGTCGGCCAGGAACCGGGTCAACCGTTCGTCGGCGTCCCCGGCCACGAACACCTGCTCGATCCAGTCGGTTTCGAGCACCTCGCCGGGACGCCGGCCGTGGCCCAGCCCGCGTCCCAGCGCCACCATCTCTTGCCCATCGGCGTCGAGCGCGAGGACGGCGTTGTTGCTGATCACGCGTTTGACGCGCATCACCGCACCCTCGTCCCCGGTTGGTTCATGTCAGGTCGGCACCGTTTCCGGCGATCACCTTCTGGTACCAGGCAAGGCTGTCCTTCTTTTACCGCGCAAGCTCCAGCAGGTCGAATTCCTCCCGATTGACGTAGATGGACCCGTACCGCTTCGACACGCCGGAATGCGTCGACACCAGATCGAGCGCCGTCCACGGGCAGTAGCCGAAGACGTCCACCCTGTCGGAGATGGTGAGCTGCAACTGCTCGATGTGTCGACGTAGTCGATCCGGTAGTCGTCATGCCCGCGGCCGTCCTCGAGCTTGTCGTAGGCGCCGACGCCGTTCTCGGCTTCGGTTTGGTGTACTGCATCGCTTGCTCTCTTCAGTGCGTGACGGTCAGGACGGGTTCGCCGGCGAGCACCTCGCCGGCCTCGACGGGGGTGATCTCGGCGAAGCCCGCGGGGTTGGTGACCAGCAGGATGACCGTGGCCGGGTGGCCGGCGGCGGCGATGGCGCCTAGGTCGGCGTGCACCAGCGGTTGCCCGGCATGCACCCGGACGCCCTTCGGCGCCGGATCGCGGAAGCCCTCACCCTTCATCGCGACTGTGTCGATGCCGACGTGGACCAGGATCTCCACACCGTCGTCGGTGCGGATGCCGAACGCGTGCCCGGTCTCCATCGCGACCACGATCTCGCCGGTCACCGGGGAGACGATCCGCCCGTCGCTGGGCTCGATACCCAGGCCGGGCCCCATTGCCCCGGACGCGAAACGGGGTCGCGACGTCCGCGAGGGCGACCCCGCGGCCGGCGGACGCGAGGGGCGACCCCGCGGCCGGCGCAGGGCGCGTTCCGAGGCCTCTGGAGGGCGGTCCGCCCCGGGACACCCGCACGGGCTACCGCGGTGGCCAGGAGATCTAGCCCGTCCCGGCTGCGGCGTGGCGTCGATGGATGAACCTGGCTGCTGCTGCATGCTGACCGGCATGAGAATTCCTAGACTCGCTGCCCCGCTGGCCGTCGCCGGCCTCCTGATCGGCATGACTGCCTGCTCCCAGCCGCAGCCGTCCCACTCCCCCACTCCCACCCCGAGCCACACCGAGGCATCCCACTCGGCGTCGGCATCCCCGTCGACGCCGCCGACGCCGACGACCTCCCCGGTGATCGCGCCGGTCACCCAGTCCGTCAACGATCTGCAAGGGAAGACGGTCGACCTCAAGGTCGGACAGGTGCTCAACATCAACACCGGGTCCCTCGACGTCACCAGCTACACCGGCAAGGTCGCCGACGAGTCGATTGCGAAGTTCGTCGCCGGCCGGAAGGACGCCAGCGCGACCTTCAACCCGGGCGTCACCGCGCTCAAGGAGGGGAAGACCACCGTCGTGTTGTCCAACCAGCAGAGCGGCATCGAAGACGTCACCTTCACGGTCGTCGTCGCGCGCTGACGAGTCCGGCCAGATCTCGCCGAATCCACTCGGCGAGATCCCGCCGACCCGACTGGACCCGGCCTGACCGACCACGGCGACACCCGACCCCTGCGGGGAGCATCCGCACGACATCGGCGACCAGGGGCATGATGGAGCAATGGCGCTGCTGGAGCGGGCCGGCCCTCGAGCGGAGCTGAGCGACGCGGTCGAGGAACTCGGTCGTGGCCGTGGCCAGATGGTGCTGGTGCATGGAGAAGCCGGCATCGGTAAGTCCACCCTGGTGGCCGAGTTCCTGTCGACGCTCCCCCGCGGGTTGCGAACGCTCTCCGGCCGGTGCGACGACCTGCTGGTGCCTCGCCCGTTGGGAGCGATCCACGAACTCTGGGACGGCGTGCCCGGTCGACACCTCGAACCGGCCGAGCATCCAGGCTTCCAGACCTGCGAGCTGCTGGCGGCCGAACCCACCGTCTGCGTCGTCGAGGACGTCCACTGGGCCGACGAGGCCAGCCTTGACGTGCTCGGCTATCTCGCCCGTCGCATCCGTTCGCTGCCGCTGTTGCTGGTGCTGACCTTCCGTGACGACGAAGTGCCCGCCGCCCATCCCCTGCACCGCACGCTGGCTGCCGCGCCGAGTTCACACTGCCGACGACTCGGACTGACCAGGCTGAGCCGCGAAGCGGTGTCCCAGCTGGCCGGGGTGGGGACCGACAGCGAGGCCATCTACCGGGTCACGGGAGGCAACCCGTTCTTCGTCTCCGAACTACTGGCCGGACGGCGCGGCGAGACCCCCGCCAGCGTCCGCGAGGCGGTGCTCAGCCGCTACGCCCGCCTCGACGGACCGGGCCGGGCCACCGCCGATCTGGTCAGCGTGATGCCCGGCCGGTGCGAGGCATGGTTGCTCGATGCCTGTCTCGGCACGGCGGAGGACACCGTGTCGGGCGAGGCGCAGGGCCTGCTGGTCACCGAACGGGACAGCGCCCGGTTCCGTCACGAGCTGGCGCGCCGCGTGATCGAGGAGGCGCTGTCGGGACAACGCCGGCGCGAGCACAACGCCGCGGTGCTGCGCGCACTCGAGGCGGCGGGCGCGCCCGAGGCCAGGCTGGCTCACCACGCCAGGCAGGCCGGTGACGCCGCCGCACTGGTGCGGCACGGGCTTGCCGCCGCGCGGCTGGCGGCTCAGTCCAGCTCCCACCGCGAGGCAGCCGACTTGTATGCGCTGGTGCTCGAGCACCAGGAGTTGCTGGCCGAGCCGGACCGGGCCGACACCTGGGACGCCTGTTCGACCGAGGCGTACGCCGCCGGTCGCAACGAGGCCTCGGGCATGGCCCGGCTGCGCGCGCTCGAACTGCGCCGCAAGCTCGGGGACCGGCGCCGGCTCAGTGAATCGCTGTGCTGGCTCTCGCGGATCCGCTGGACCAGCGGCGACCGGCGTGGCGCCGAGGCCGCGGCCGAGGAGGCGGTGCGCGTGCTCGGCGACGCAGGTCCGTCCCCCGAACTCGGCACGGCGCTGAGCAACCAATCGGGACTCGCGATGCTCGCGCAGCGGGACGGCGAGGCGATCGAACTCGGGGAACGGGCGGCGGCGATCGCACTGGCGGTCGGCGACCCCGAGACGGAGATCAATGCGAAGGTCAACATCGGCAGCTCGATGGCCCGCTCCGATCTGGACGCGGGCCTGGCCCTGCTGGAGTCGACGGCCCGGTCGGCCGCCGAACGGGGCTACGACGATCCGGCCGGACGGGCGCTGATCAACGCCGCCTGGAATGCGCTCGACCAGCATCGGCTCGACGCCGCACCCCGGCTCATCGAACGGGCGCTGACCTTTGCCGAAGACCGGGAACTGTCGCTCTACGCCGCCTACCTGCAGGTGATGCGGGCGATGCTGGCGTTGGCTCGGGGCGAACTCCCGGCCGCGCGGACGGCGCTCGCCTCCGCTCCGGACGCTCATCCCGCGCCGTCGATCGTAGCGCGGGCGGGCATCGCCGTCCGTTCCGGCGATCCCGACGCGGCCGCCCTGGTGGAGGAAGGGTGGCGCGTCGCGGTGGCCAGCGCCGAGTTGCAGCGAATGCGTCCGATGGCCTGTGTGCGGGCTGAGTGGGCCTGGCTGCACTCCGACGCCGCGGCGCTGGACGCCGCCACTGCCGACTGTTACCGGCTGGCGCTGCGCGGTGGGAGCGCCTGGGACGTCGGCGCGCTCGCAGTGTGGCGCCATCGTGGCGGCCTGCTCGACGACGTCCCGAACGGCATGCCCGAGCCGTATGCGCTCGAACTTGCCGGCCGGACCAGGGCGGCCGCCGCGGCCTGGGAGTCGCTGGGCGAGCCGCCGGCCCAGGCGCTGACGCTGCTCGCGTCGGAGGCGTCCGAGGACGTGCTGGCGGCGATCGGGATCCTTGATCGCACCGGCGCGGTCGGACTGCTGCCCTTCGCCCGGGCCCGGCTGCGCGGACTCGGCGTCGCGAGCGTGCCTCGCGGGCGGACGCGGCGCACCCGGGCGAACCCGGCCGGATTGACCGACCGGCAGTTCGAGGTGCTTCGGCTGATGGCCGCGAACCTGTCCAACCAGGCCATCGCCGAACGCCTGGTCCTGTCGCGCAAGACGGTGGAGCATCATGTCGGCGCGGTGCTCGCCAAGCTCGGCGCGGCGTCCCGTGCCGAGGCGGTGCGGCGCGCCGCCGATTGGTGAGGTGCCCGCCGACCGCTCAGTGTGGGATGCGCCGCGCGTCGAAGTTGGGGGTCGGGGCCGTAGATCTGGGGGCACTGCCCCGACGTCCGGCCGTGCCCGCGAACCTAGCGTCGTCGGTACGGGCACACCGTGCCCGCGGCACCGGCAGCGGCCCCGTCCGACCGCATCGACGGGCCCAAGTATCCGGGTCTCATCGCGTCGCGTGCCATCCGGCCGGACGAGCACCAGGAGGTGCCAGCCATGAAGATCACCAACCGGCCCGCCATCGCACCCAGCCGGCGCCGCTCGCTACGGCGCCCGTCGGTGGATCTGGGCCTCGCCGCAGGCATGGCGCTGTGCGCGCTGATCACGGTGTTGACGATCGGCGGGACGGCGGCGGGCGCCTCCGGCGCGAACCATCCGGTCGCCAACGTCACCGCAACCATGCCCCGACCAGGTGGTCCCGCGACGTCGCCGTCTCTGCCGCCCTATTACCACTACCTGGTCAATCGCCAGTACCACCAGTGCATGTACGCCCCGGGCCCGCTCAACGGCGCACTGCAGCTGGCGACCTGCACCTACTCGCTCAAGGAGCAGTGGTCCTTCCAGCAGATGAACATCTACTCCGAGCCGGGCAAACCGAACATCTACCGGATCAGGAACCGGGACACCGGTCTGTGCGTCTTCGTGAACAACACCGGACCTGGCGGCCGGATTCGCGAGGGCTACTGCACCACCGCGGCCAACGTGCAGTGGGAGCTGTGGAGTTCGAGCGTCGCCGGCTCCTACCTGTTCGTGAACGTCAGCACCCGGCTGGCGCTGGACACCGCCGGCGGCCAGTTCAGCCAACTCGCCCAATGGCCACCTGCCGGCAACTTCGCTCAGCTCTGGTACCTGTACCTGTGAGCAGGTGGCACTGGCAGTCTCTTCCCGACCGGGGCGCGATGTAGTGAGCTAGAGCCATGTACGGAGCAGTCATTCACGCAGCCGGCGACGTCCGTTTCGAGGAACGCGCCGATCCGGAGATCCTCGAACCGACCGATGCGGTGGTGCGCACCGTGGCCGCCTGCGTCTGCGGGTCGGACCTGTGGCGCTACCGCGGCATCGCGCCGGTACCCAAGCCGACACCGATCGGGCACGAGTTCTGCGGCGTCGTCGAACAGGTCGGTGTCGCGGTCACCGCGGTCAAGCCGGGCGACTTCGTGGTCGGCGGGTTCAATCCCGGCGACAACACCTGCCCGGTGTGCCGCAAGGGTGCCCAGGCGAACTGCCTCAACGGCGCCCACTACGCCGGATGCCAGGCCGAGAAGATCCGGATCCCGTTCGCCGACGGCACCCTGCTCGCCACTCCCGGCGTGCCGACCGACGAACAACTGCCGGCGATCCTGGCGCTCTCGGACGTAATGTGCACCGGTTGGCATGCCGCGGTCAGCGCCGGCGTCGGCCCAGACACCAGCGTCGCGGTGGTCGGGGACGGCGCCGTCGGGCTGTGCGCCGTCCTGGCCGCCGAGCAGCTGGGGGCGCCGACGATCATCGCGATGAGCCGGCACGCCGACCGACAGGCGCTGGCCCGCCGGTTCGGAGCCACCCACATCGTCGCCGAGCGGCACGAGGCCGGTGCCGAAGCGGTCAGGCAACTCACCGATGGGATCGGCGCGGACTGCGCGCTCGAATGTGTCGGTACCGAGGGCTCCCGACTGCAGGCGATCGCCAGTGTCCGGGACGGCGGCAGCATCGGCCTGGTCGGCGTCCCGCACGGCGACCTGCCGGTCAACGACCTGTTCTGGCGCAACGTCGGCATCAAGGGCGGCCCGGCGCACTGCCGGGCCTACCTGCCGCAGCTGCTCGAGTTGGTCTGGAGCGGCGCCATCGATCCCGGGCCGGTGTTCGACCTGGAGCTGCCGCTGGCCGAGGTCGCCGAGGCCTACGCGGCGATGGATTCCCGACGGGCGATCAAAGTTCTGCTGCGGCCATAGCGTCGTGGACCGCGTCCGTTCAGCCTCTGGGGCGAGGCGCCAGGGTGCGCGTGGGCGTAGCGTGAGCGGATGGAGCCGCCCGAGCCGGACGAGATCGTGCCGCCGAAACCGGCGGCGTCCGAGCGCAACGAGACACCGGCCGAGCGGCTGGACCGCAACTGGGCGGAGCTGCTGCAGGAGCTGCGGGTCACCCAGACCGGCATCCAGCTGCTGAGTGGTTTCCTGCTGATCCTGCCCTTCCAAGCCAGATTCGGCGAGATCGACGCGGTGCTGGTCGGCGTATTCCTGGCCGCCGTGCTGCTGGCTGCGCTCTCCACGGCTCTCGTTCTGGCTCCCGTCACCGCCCATCGGTTGCTGTTCCGCCGCCATAACAAGGACGTGCTGGTCAACCTCGGCACGATCATGGCCAAGGCGGGCCTGGTGTGCCTGGCGCTCACCGTCGGCCTGGTCGCCACGCTCGTCGTCGGCGTCGTCGGCGGGTTGACCGCCGGAATCATCACCGGCGTCGCCTCGCTCGCGGTGTTCTTCGTGTTGTGGCTGGTGCTGCCGTTGGCGCTGGTCCGCCGGCGCGAACGCCGTCCCTACAAGTGAGTCGCCGCCGCTGTCGCCGAGATCAGGAACTCAGCTCGGCCGACCAGCGGCCCGCGCCGGACCGCAGGTCGACACCGTTCACCCCGATCCTGGCGAGGTCGGCCCAGAGCACGAGGAAGCTGCCGCGAGCCCGCCACCGGAAGAACGACGCCAGTAGCCGCGGCTGACGCACTCCGGTGCGCTCGTAGCCAACGAACGAGCCGGTGCGGCGCGGGCACACCACGATCCCGTAGACGCGGGGGTTGCCCAGCTGCTGCCCCGGGGTGTGCGGCGGCACCAGCAGCCGCACGTCCGCCACATAGCCCACTTTGCGCCCCTGTTGCAGCACCGGGGCCATCAGCAGATCACCGAGGAACATGCCGGCCTCCGGGGATGCGGGCGATCACGTGCTCGCGCAACCAGCTCTCCAGCCACGGGCGCGGCAGCCCGGACACCGGCACCGCGAGTTCGATCGCCGACCCGAGGCTGGCCACGGTGTCCCAGCCGAACCGCAGCAGGTGCGCGTCCGGACGGCGTCCGCCGAAGATCCTTTCCAGCACGATCGGGCCGTGCACCACCGACGTCACCGCCGGCGGCTCCGTGCCGGGCTCGATCGGCGACGCCACGTCGGTCAGCTCCAGATCGTCCACCACCCCCACCGGCCGGCCGTCGACGTCGACGACCTGCCGGTCGAGCAGGCTCAGCCGGGCGTCCAGCAGCTCGCCGGCGCCCTCGACGGGCGGACGGGGCAGGACATCTCGGCTGCTCACTTGCCCACCCCCGTGACGATCATCAACGGGATCGCCGCCACCGACGCGATCAGGATCAGCACGAAATAGGCCTGGCCGGCGGCGTTCAGCAGCCGCGGATTGACATGGTCGCCCATGTAGTCGGGATCGTTGGCCACGATCAGGATCGGGAGATAGGTCAGCGGCAGCGCGACCGCCGAGAACACCACCGAGATCTCGGTCACCATCACCGGATCGACACCGGTGGCCAGCACCGCGACACCGACCAGCAGGCAGATGATCATCGTGGTGTGGAAGCGGGCGGCGTCCGCGGGCGCACGGAATTTGCCCCACGTCCAGCCGAAGAACTGCGCCAGGGTGTAGCCGGTGGACAGGGTCGTCTCCAGCGCCGCGCCGAAGGTCGCCGCCACGACCCCGAGGATGATCGCGACCAACAGCACGCGGCCACCCGCCTCGGCCACGGGCAACACCACCTGGCTGAGCGTGGTCACCTCGACGCCCAGTGGCAGCAGAGTGAGCGCCGCGCATCCGGCGATCGCCAGCGACAGCAGTCCGCCGAGCGGGAAACCGACCAGCACGTTGAGTCGGGACTGAGCCAGATCAGCGGTCGACCAGCCCTCTTCGACGGCGCCGGAGGAGAAGAAGAACACCTCGTAGGGAGTCAGCGCCGCCCCGAACAGGGCGACCGCGTAGAACCAGTAGGTGGCCGGCGACTCGCCGTGCGGAGCCCGCTGCAGCAGTTGGTCGCCGAGCTGCGTCCAGTCGGGACCGAGCAGGAAGAACGCCACGGCGAAGCCGACCAGCAGCAACCCGACCAGGCCCGTCACGTTCTCCATCACCTGGAACCCGACCCGCCAGATCACCAGCCAGACCGCGACTGCCGCCACCGGCACCCACAACAGGTAGTGCACGCTGCTGGCGAGCTGCAGTGCGAGGGCGATGCCGCCCACCTCGGCGGTCAGGGTGAGCAGGTTGATCAGGAACGACGCCCCCAGGTTCGCCAGCCCCAGCCGGGGGCCCATCCGTTCGCGGACCAGCTCGAAGGTGGCCCGTCCGCTGACCGCAGCGACCCGTCCGGCCATCTGGGCGAACAAGCAGATGCCGACCACCCCGACCACCACCACCCAGGCCAGCGACCAGCCGAACCGGGAGCCGACGACGGCATTGGTGACCAGGTCGCCGATGTCGAGGAAACCGCCGATCGCGGTCAGCACGCCGAGCGCCACGGCGAACAGGCGCTTCATCGGCGCAGCTCCGCCAGGGCGGTGTCGAACTGGCGCACCAGGTCGGTCAGCCGGTCCAGGTCGGTGTCGGTCAGCCGGTCGGCGCCCGCGTCGGCAAGCTCGTCAAGCACGGTCTCGGCATCGTGCAGGACGGCCCGGGCGCGTGTCGTCCTGGCCGGGTCGGCGGCGCCGTCGCGGAGTTCCTGCCCCGCGTCACCGACCGCGTCCAGGCTGTCGTCCAGAACCACCTGGGTGTAGGGCGTGGTGGCTCGGGCATCGAGCCGCAACCGGGTGGCCTGTTCCGCGACCACGACCGCCGATCGGGCGTCCTGCACCGCGGTGAGCGCGGCGTCCTCGCCGGCGGCACAGCCGGTGAGCGCGAAGCAGGCGACGATCACCAGCCAACGGCGTCCGACCGACACCTCCCACCTCGCTCTCACGCAGGTTGGTTCGACGCTAGTGCCGGGTGCCAGGCGCGATCACACCCTTTCGGGTCGCTGCCCTCACGTGCGTTGCCGACAGATTTCCGCGTCTGCTGATTTCATGATCGGGGCGGACGCCGGGCGTCCGGCGCTCGGGGCATACGCTGCTTGACGACCGGGAGAAGCAGAGAACGGACCAATCGTCACCATGTGGATGTTGTACGCGGCCGGTTCGGCGGTGTTCGCGGGGTTGACCGCCATCCTCGCCAAGGTCGGCATCCGGCACACCCCGTCTAATCTGGCCACGGCGATCCGGACCATCGTGGTGCTGGCGTTCGCCTGGCTGGTGGTGTTCATCGTCGGATCGCAGAACACCATCGGCGGCCTCTCCGGACCGACGGTGTGGTTCCTGGTGCTCTCGGGGCTCGCCACCGGGGCGTCCTGGCTGTGCTACTTCCGCGCGCTTCAGCTCGCCGACGTGAACCAGGTGGCGCCCGTCGACAAATCGAGCATCGTGCTGACCGTGCTGTTCGCGATCGTGCTTCTCGGCGAGACCGAGGATCTGGCCGCTCGGCTCATCGGCATCGCCGTGATCGGCGTCGGCACCTATCTGATGATCGAGCGCCGGGCCGGCGCGGGGAATGTCTCGACCCAAGGCCGCGGCTGGCTGCTCTACGCACTCGGTTCGGCGGTGTTCGCCGCGCTCACCACGATTCTGGGCAAGGTGGGCATCGCCGACGTCGAATCCAACCTGGGCACCGCGATCCGCACCGGGGTCGTGCTGGTGATGGCCTGGGTGGTCGCGTTAATGACCGGCGAGCACCGCGGCATGCGTCGGATACCCCGCCGCGACCTGCTCTTCATCGTGCTCTCCGGCATGGCGACCGGTGCGTCCTGGCTGTGCTACTTCCGAGCCCTCCAGGACGGCCCGCCAGTGTGGTCGTCCCGATCGACAAGACCAGCATCGTGCTGACCGTCGCCTTCGCCTGGCTCTTCCTGGGTGAACGACTCACCCGCCGATCCGCCGTGGGCCTGGCACTGATCGTGGCCGGCACTCTGCTGATGCTGGCCTGACCCTCGACCGCCGGCGATTTCGCACGCCGGGGACGGTTCTCCCGGTCACCGGGGACGGTTCTCCCGGTCACCAGGGACGGTTCTCCCGGTCACCGGGGACGGTTCTCCCGGTCACCAGGGTCTCCTTGGTCACCAGGGTCTCCTTGGTCACCAGGGAGCGTTCCTTTGGCCACCCGCACACCTTCGGGACCGTGCCTTGCACGCGAATCTCGAACGCTGGGGACGGTCCTCTTCGTGCGAATCTCGAACGAAAAGAACCGTCCCCGGACGTGCGATTTTCGAACGAAAAGAACCGTCCCCAGCGTGCGTCTCCCCGGGCGCGGGTCAGTCGATGAGGCCGAGCCGACGGAAGGCATGGGCGAGTCCGTCGGCGTCCACGTGAGCGGTGACCAGGGTCGCAGCGGCCTTCACCTCGTCGGGCGCGTTGCCCATTGCCACCGACGTGCCGCAGGCGGCGAACATGCCCAGATCGCTGCGGGCGTCGCCGAATCCGATCAGGTCATCGGCTGAGATCCCCAGGTGGGTCACCAGCCGTGCGATCGCGGCGCCCTTGTGGACGCCGACCTGGCCGAACTCGCCGAACTCGTCACGGATGCCGGTCATGCTCCAACTGTCGATGGCGGCCCGTCCCGCGTATTGCTCGGCGAGGGCGTCCAGGTCGACGCTCGGCTCCAGCACGAAGCTGATCTTGTTGACGTCGTCACGCCCGGCCCGGGCGCCGTAGATCAGATCGGGCATGGCGTCGCGGATGATCCGCACATTCTCGGACGTCGCTCCCCCGTCCAGCAGCGCCGCGGCCTTCACAGGCAGGTGATCACTGGCATACAGACCGGAGTTGCACTCCAGGTAGAAGCCGAGATCCTCGGCTATCAGCCACGCCACCGCCTCGGCGACCACGGCAGCGTCCAGCACCTGGTGGAAGACGACCTGTCCGGCGTCCTCGACGTAGCTGCCGTTGCCGCCGATCAGTCCGTCGACGCCGAGATCCCACAGCTGGTCGTAGATCTCGGCGCGGCTGCGTCCGGTGCACAGGTAGACACGGTGCCCGCGTGCCCGAGCCGCTCGGACGGCGTCCGCGGCGCTGGGTGGCAACTCGGTGCGGTAGTTGACCAGGGTGCCGTCGATGTCGAGCAGCAGCACCCGCGTCCGGTCGCTCATCGCTCGACTGCCGCCTCGGACGTTGACAGCGGGCGGGCCACCGGCACCACCAGGATCGCCGCCAGACAGACGGCTCCCACCACCAGCAGTGCCCGAAGCACACCGAAATGATCGCCCAGGAAACCGATCAGCACCGGTCCGGTGAGGAACGCGCCGTAGCCGACCGTGGAGACCACGCTCAGCCGGACGGCAGCGCGGGCCGGGTCGTCCGCCGCGGCCGACATCCCGACCGGGAAGCCGAGGCTGGCGCCGACACCCCAGATCGCGGCACCGAGGAAGGCGACCCACGGCGACCCGAAGACGACCAGCAGACAGCCGATCACCGCGGCGGCGAACAGCACCCGTAGCACCACCACGCGTCCGTAGCGATCGAGCAGGGGGGCGCCGGCGATGCGCCCGCCGGTCATGAAGGCGAGGAAGACGGCGAGAGCGACCACACCCAGGGAGTTGTCGAGGCCATACCCCTCGACGAAGGCGATCGCCAGCCAATCGTTGGCGACGCCCTCGGTGAAGGCGGCGGCCAACACCATGACGCCGATCAGCAACGTGCGCGGCTCGAGCCACGCCGAACGTCCGTTCGCGGCTGTCACGGACTCGTCGGCGTCCTCGTCGAAGGCCGGCAGGAACCGGCTCGTGCCCCACCACACCGCGGCCAGGGTGGCCGCGGCCGCTACCGGGAGGTGGACGCCGATCGGCACCCGCAGCCAAGTCAGGCCGGCGCCGATCAGTGCGCCGACGACGGTGCCGGCACTGAACAGGGCATGGAACCAGGGCATGATCGCCCGACCCAGTGCGCGCTCGATGATGGTGCCCTCGAGGTTCTGCGCGACGTCCCAGATGCCGATGCCCAGCCCGATCAGCACCATCGCGGGAGCGATCAGCAACAACGGCGCATGCAGTTCGACAGCCGCGGCGGCAAGCACGATGCCGGGCAGCGCGACCAGCGCACCCAGGCGCACCGTCGCGGACGCGCCCAGCCGGCGCGCGATCCGTCCGGCCAGCGGCAGACCACACAGCGATCCGATCGAAATGGCCAGCAGCAGCAGGCTCAGCTGCCCGGCGGTGATGTCGAGCGTCTGTTTGACGTCCGGCACGCGCGACATCCACGAGGCGAAGACGAATCCATTGGCGCCGAACACCAACAGGTCCCCGTCCCGGGCGGACTTGCTGGCGAGCGACGGTGTGGTCACGGCGGTCAACCGATCCTCCGTAAGAGTGCTGGGTGCCCTGTCCGGGCGGGAAGGTGGCTGTCCTCAGCGTAGGCGAATATGTACACTTGCGTCGAATTTTGGGTGCGTCGATCTCGCGGTACCGCTAGGCCCTCCCTAACTAGTTCAGCCCTCCCCTCTACGGCAGGCCTGAACTAGTTAGGGAGGGGTTTGGCGGCGGAGTGGACGAGCGCCCGGCCGAGACGACGGAGGGAAAGCGCGGTGGCGGGACGCGAGGGCGGCTATGCCAGCGGGCGGCTGCGCCGCGAGCAGATCATCACCGCAGCCACCGAGCTGTTCGCGCGGGTCGGCTACCGGCACGCCACGATCCTGGAACTGGCCGAGGCCGCCGGCATCTCCCGCACCGGGCTGCTGCACCACTTCGGCTCCAAGGAAGCGCTGCTGAGCGCCGTCCTGGAGCGCCGGGACGCCGAGGACGCCGCCCGCTTCGCCGGCGCGGATACTGATGAGACCGGCCTGGCTGCGCTCTCCACACTCGTCGAACTGGCCTGGCACAACGCCGAACGCCCGCATCTGGTGGCCCTGTTCGCCGTGCTGTCGGCCGAGGCGTCCGACCCGGATCATCCCGCGCACGAGTACTTCGTGGACCGCTACCGCGGCACCGTCGCCGATGTCGCGGCCTCGCTGACCCGCGCGAAGGCGTCCGGCCTGTTGGCGCCGGACGTCGACCCCGCCGGTCAGGCCCGCACGCTGGTCGCACTGATGGACGGCCTGCAGGTGCAGTGGCTGCTCTCCCCCGCCGAGGTGGACATGGCCGGCACGCTGCGAGCACAGCTCGAGCGGGTACTGACCGTCCCGCTGCCGGACTGACACGCGAACGGCGCGAGTTACCCCAGGAACGCCGGGAACACGTCGTTGGTCGAGACCGTCGAGACCGACTCGATCATTGAGATCCTGGGCCAGAACTCGGATGACCGGCCTACGTCCCCGCGGCTTCCGATCTTGGCTTCGTCAAGCTCAATCAGCAGAGACGACAGGCTCAACCAGCATGTGGGCGAGCCCGACTCGCCCATGCGACGTGGGCCATTCGTCGCAGCATCGCGATGAACACCACCGCCCAGACCACGGTCGCCACCACCAGTGCAACGTCGCCGACCACTTCGACCAGCGGCAGCCGATCCACCCGGCCAAGGCTGATCGAGGCCACCGCGAACATCCCGAGCGGGAAGACGATCGACCACATGGTCGGCACGTAGGTCAGCGGCACCTTGTGCACGAAATGCCGCCACACCCCAGCTCCGACCAGCATCGGGATCAGCCAGACGCAGAAGCTCCAGAACACCACCACGGTGCCGGCGATCAGGTTGCGGGTGGCGTCCACCATCGGCGTGGACTGCATGCCGAGAATGTTGCTGCCGGCGACGACGGCGATCGCCATCGCTCCCATCGCCACCCAGTACGGCGGTTCGAACTCATGCGGGGTGATACCGAAATGGATGATTCGCAGCAGCACCAGCATCGCGACGCCGGCGTAGAGCACGACACCCACCGACCACGACATCACCGCGACCAGGCCGACCCAGCGGGTGTCTCCGGACAGGAACGGCTGAACCTGCGCCATGCCGATCGCCACCGACTGGCTGGCCACCGCCCAGATGAACCAGGTGCCGTTGGTCCGCGCCAGGATCGGCTTGCCGTCGCGGGTCATGAACACCTGCCACGGCAGCACGTAGCCGAAGACGAACCAGAGCAGCGCGCCGAAGAAGAACAGCGGCATCGCGATGTCGATCAATCCCTGCTGAACCAGCCGAACGGCGAGCACGTCGGTGCCCGCGACGACCGTGAAGTAGGCGAACGCCATCTCGGGACCGCGCAGATCGGCCAGCATCTCAGCTCGATAACGGACGGCGCGCCACGCGTACAGCACCCACAGCGCGCCGTAGCTCACCGCCGCGATCACCAGCAGGGCGAGCGACGCCGCTTCGAACCCGGACAGGTGCAGGCCCATCGAGACGATGCCCGTGCCCATCACCAGGGCGAAGTAGCCGGGCGAGAGGCGTGCGAGGGCGTCCGCGAAAGCCGAACGCGGCAGCTGCGCGGCCGTCGTCATCAACGGCTCCGCGAGCCGCTCGCCGAAGTCATTGCAGCAAGGTAGCAACATGGTGCGGGCCAAGGCCGGGAATTCGACGAGTTCAATCCCGCGGCGCACCCGTCGGTCGAGTCCGGTGGAGACCCTCAGGCATCGGATCTCAACAAGCTCGATCAGCGAGGCTGCACCGTCGGTCGAGCTTGTCGAGACCCTCAGGAAGGCTCTCGACAAGCTCGGTCAACGCTGGTGCGTTCGCCTCAGGGCCGGCCGAAGACGGTGTCCGCCTGGTCGGGAATGATCGTGCCGTTCGTGCGACGGACCGGGCCGTGGTTGCCGTCGGCGTCCACGTAGGCGGTTGTCGAGCACGGGTAGAGACCCTGCTTCTTGGGCAACGGCTGGATGAACATCGGGTTGATCGCCCAGCGCCCGTCGCGATTGTCATAGGCGTGACACATCAACTCGTCCTTATTGCGGTTCAGGACGACGTGCGCGCCCGTCGCGTCCCGCACCATCGAGACGTCGGTGGTGGCGTCCCCGCCGGCGACAGTCGGGCGCAGGCTGCGCGGCATCGGCTTGAGTGCCAGCGATCCCTCGACCCCGAGGATGATCTTGTTGATGAAGCACCGCTTGCCGTCGATGTAGGTCATGATCGAGTCCGAACCGTCGGGCAGCCCGCCACAACCCTTCAGGTGGCCGGTCAGCTTGCCCCTGTGGAGCAGCTGCGAGATGCCGATGGTGTGCGCCGAGTTGATGCCGACACCGGGACCCCAGACGTCGGCGAACTCCTTCGGTGACGCCGACACGACCCAGGGCTCGATACCCGCCTTCTTGAGCGTCTTGATCAGATCACGCATCTCGGGGTAATAGCGGATCCAGGCCGTCTCGGTGCTGGAGCCGACCTTCTGGGTGGCGCCGATCGGGGCCCGCAACGCCGCCCTCCGCGCCTTCGCCGCGATCGCCCGCACCTGGGCGGGCCGGTAGCCCTGCAGGATCTGGCCGACCCAGGCGTAGCTGGCCTCCATGTAGCGCTCGTTGGCACCGGCGAACACCGCCTTGCCCGCGGTCGTCTTCTGGGTCTTGCGCACCGACAGCAGTTCGTCGGCGCAGGTCACGTTGGTGCTGGTGGGCAGGGGCTTGCCCGGCTTGGCCAGCGATCCGCACGCCTCGCGCAGTGCGTCGGCGCCGTCCTTGGTCATGAATCGGCTGGTATTGCGCCAGTCCCCGTCCCGCGGCTGCAGGATCTTGTCGTGCCGCAGCATCCAGAAGATGGTCTGGTCCGAGATGTCGTTCTTGATCACGGTGTTGTCCCAGTCGAACACCGCATACGGCCGGACCTGCGGTGCCCGTCCGCCCCGCCAGCTGCACCGCCCGGCCTTGTCGATGGCCCGCTGGATGATCGCGGCATTGTTGCCGTACCAGTTGGCGGCGAGCTTCAGCTGCGGACAACGGTGCTTCTTCTTGCTGTTCTTGCCGGCCGGCAGACTCACCGGCGACTCGACAGGCAGCGCCTGCGGTGCGGTGGTCGGCGACGCCATGGCAGGGGCGCCGGAGAGAGTGGTCGCGGTCAGCGCAACAGTGAGCAGGCCGACTGCGCGAACTCGACGATGAGTACGCATCTGAGGAGGACCTTTCAGGTGGGGTTCAGGTTCTTCCGCAGACCATAGGCACACCGGAGGCCGTCGCGCCACCCCCTGCGGGCAACCACTGCCGGACGGTCAGCCTCGCGACTTCCCTCCACTGATCGTCACCGTCGTGCCGGTGACGTAGCTCGACCGATCGGACGCGAGGAAGCACACCAGGTCGGCCACCTCCTCGAGTCGACCCTCCCGGCGCAGTGGGATGGCGCTCGTGTAGCCGGCCGCCACCGTGTCGTTCCCGGCCCCTCGAGCATAGGCCAGGGCCTCGGCGTAGGCCGGGCTGCGCAGCGCGGTCGCCTCCATGATTCCCGGGGCCACTCCGACCACCCGGACGCCGGACGGCCCGAGTTCCTTCGCCCACGACAGCGTGAACGCGTTCAGCGCGGCCTTGGTGGCCGCGTACACGGACTGGGCGTGCGACCCCTCGCTGCCGGATTCGGAACTCATATTGATGATCGCGCCGGCGCCGGCGCGGACCAGGCGCCGGGCCACCGCCTGCGCCATCAGGAAGGCACCTTTCATGTTGACGCCCACCATCAGGTCGTAGGTCGCGACATCAAGTTCGAACTGCGGGGCCTCGCCACGCGTGTCCACGAGCAGCCGTGGCAGGCAGACGCCGGCATTGTTGACCAGCGTGGTGACCTCACCCACCTCGGCGCACACCCGGGCGACGGCCCGCTCCACCGCGTCCGGGTCGGTCACGTCCACCGGGAACAGGTGCGCGCCGGTCTCGGAGTCGACACCCTCGACGGAGGTGGTGACATCGAAACTGGCCACCCGCGCACCCGCGGAGCACAACGCCACGACGATGCTGCGACCGAGACCCGACGCTCCACCGGTGACGATGACCGTCTTGTCGCCGAGTGCCAGCCAGTCCTGTGCCATTCCGCTCCCTCTAATCATCGTGGGTCGAGCCTGTCGAGACCCAGCCTCCCCGGTTGGTCGAGCTTGTCGAGATCCGCACGAAGTTCGACAAGCTCAACCAGCAGTACCCAGCGAGGTCTCGACAAGCTCAACCACCGGCAGACAAGCTCGACCAGCGGTGCGACGTCAGCCGCGCTGAACCTTGGCCATCCGGTGCTGTAGGTCCACGGTGGCCGGATGGAGTTCGCGGAACGCCTGGTAGAAGGGCTGGTAGATCTCCCTGACACCCGGCGTCGGCTCGATGACGCCGCTGTGCGTCGTCCAGTCCGTGTCTTCGCTGACCAGGCCGGTGCCCACACCGGCGAACATCGCGTCGCCGTAGCACGCACCCACCGACTGCTCGGTGATCTGCTGGGTCATGCCGGTCACGTCCGAGACGATCTGCGGCCACAACCCGCCGGTCGTGCCGCCGCCGGTGGCGAATCCCCGATCGGTGGAGACGCCGGCCGCCCGCATGCCTTCGAAGATGTGCTCGACGCCGAAGGCGGTCGCCTCCAGCAGCGAGCGGTACAGGTGGCCACGACCGTGGTTGAGGGTCAGGCCCAGCATCACGCCGCGAGCGTTCGGATCGAGCAGCGGCGACCGCTCGCCCGCGAAGTACGGCAGGGTGATCAGGCCGTCCGAACCCGGCGGCACGGCGCGGGCGGCGGCGCTCAGCTCACCGAAGTCGAAACCCCCACCCAACAGGTCGCGCAGCCACTTGGTCAACGAGCCGCTGGTGGCCATACCGGCCACCTGGTTGAAGGTGCCCGGGAACAGGTGGGCGTTGACCCACAGCGGCCGGCCCGGAATGAACCGGTCGGTCACGGTGATGATCGTCATCGTCGAGCCGTAGATGACCACGGCGTCTCCCGGATGCCGCACGCCGACGCTCATCGCGTCCGAGAAGGCGTCGATCGTGCCGGCCACCACAGGGACGCCGACCGGCAGGCCGGTGATGTCGGCCGCGACCGGGGTGACGGTGCCGACCACCTGGGACGGCCAGACGAGTTCGGGCATCTTGAGGCCCGGAGCAAGGTCCTCGCACCATTCGTGGGCCCAGTCTCCCTTGCCGACGTCGTACAACGGCTCGGAGTAGGACGCCGACACGTGGTCCAGCACGTAGGCGCCGGTCAGCTTGTAGGCGAGGTAGCTGCTGGCCATGAACCAGTACTTGGTCCGGGCCCACAGCTCGGGCTCGTGACGAGCCAGCCACAACATGCGCCCGCCCACAGACTGGGCGTTCAGCGGGTTGCCGCACACCTCGATGATCTTGTCCTCGCCGTAGCGCTCGGTGATCTCGTCGAGTTCGGCGGAGGACCGGGTGTCGATGCCGTACAGAATCGTCGGCCGCAACGGCTGACCCGAAGCATCAGCGGGAACGATGCACGGCCCGATGCCGCTCACCCCGATACCCGCGATCTCACCGTCGGCGGCCTTCGGAATCAGCTCGGCGCAGATCGCCCGGAAGTCGTGCCAGAACACGTCCTCGGCGTCCAACTCCGCCCATCCGGGACGTGGCAGCGACACCATGTGCGCCTGCTCGGCGATGGCGATCACACTACCGTCGAGCGTCGTCAGCGCACCCTTGCTGCTGCCCGTTCCGATATCGATCCCCAACAAGTACTGCTGCTTCGTCACCATTGACTCCTTTACTGCCAACTTCCGCGCCAACAAACACGCGACAACCGGATGGACGACGGCGCCGACCACGGCATCGGCGACAGCTGCGTCGCCGGCCGGGGTGTCGCGTGGGCACTTCGACCAAGGATCAGGGGTTCACCCGTTTCAGGTCAACCGTTCGTCCTTATGTCAGCCATTCGTCTCACATTTGATCACTGGCTCCGGTGAGCTGCCCCACCGCAGGCGTGGCACGGCTCGGTGGTTCGCTCCGCGGACCTCGCCGACCGATGGCGGGCGCGGCGCCTCACCACGCCGCACCCGCCCACGCCCGCACCGACCCGGAGTTGCCGGACGGACGCTCGACCGAATCTCGGCTACGCGCCGCGCTGCACCTTCGCCATCCGGTGCTGCAGATCGACGGTCGCCGGGTGCAACTCACGGAACGCCTGGTAGAAGGGCTGGTAGATCTCCCGGGCACCCGGCGTCGGCTCGATCACGCCGGAGTGCGTCGTCCAGTCCGAATCCTCGCTGACAAGGCCCGTGCCGACACCGGCGAAGATCGCGTCGCCGTAGCAGGCACCCACCGACTGCTCGGTGATCTGCTGGGTCATGCCGCTCACGTCCGAGACGATCTGCGGCCACAACCCGCCGGTCGTGCCGCCGCCTGTGGCGAACGACATCTCGGTCTTGACCCCCGCCTCGCGCATGCCCTCGAGAATGTGCTCCACGCCGAAGGCCGTCGCCTCGAGCAGCGCCCGGTACAGATGGCCGCGACCATGGTTCAGGGTCAGGCCCAGCATCACGCCACGGGCGTCGGGATCGAGCAGCGGGGAGCGTTCACCGGCGAAGTACGGCAGGGCGATGAGGCCGTCCGAACCCGGCGGGACAGCGCGGGCGGCGGCGCTCAGCTCACCGAAGTCGAAACCCCCACCCAGCAGGTCGCGCAGCCACTTGGTCAACGAGCCGCTGGTGGCCATACCGGCCACCTGGTTGAAGGTGCCCGGGAACAGGTGGGCGTTGACCCACAGCGGCCGGCCCGGAATGAACCGGTCGGTCACGGTG
>WBZS01000101.1_pt1 | contig 170214 bp, 131 predicted proteins | sample 5204201 | NCBI WGS metagenome assembly WBZS01 (sample SAMN12344357, study PRJNA552823) | activated sludge metagenome | biome: Activated sludge suspended growth; feature: Nitrification reactor; material: Wastewater; isolation source: activated sludge from nitrification reactor of wastewater... | reverse complement strand
TTTTGTTTGTTAAATTTTCAATTTGAAAATTGACTGCAATGTTCTTCAAATCTCCAATTTATCAATTACAGTGATATTTAGTCCTATATTTTAAAATCTGTGATAAGACAACAAAGTAAATTGATGCCTTTTATATATTTGTTTGTACATTTATGGTAACGGTGTGGTAAAACCGTGTAGTGTTGACTCAGCCTGAGGGAGAACAAAGTGGATACAATCTCCAAAAAAAATCTGCACCGGAAGCTTTGGAAATATGGCATTCGTGTTTAGATTTGTGTTCGGGCGTGCCGCAAATAGGTAGTCAGCCCATGGAAATCGTTGCGGATAATAGCGACACAAAAACCCATCTTTATGAAAGCGATGCCCATAGAAACAACAAACTTGATACTCATTCCCTGTGATGCTGATATATTGAATTGCGCTATTCAGGGAAATCCATGTATTGCCGAGAAACTGAACGTGACCGTTCCGGACGATTGGATAGCATTTGGTATCGGACCATTCCAGTATTGTCTTGATAAACTTACAGCAAGTGAAGAAGAAACAGGCTGGTTAACGTACTTTCCCATCCACAAGCGGGATAACAAATTAGTAGGAAGTGGCGGATATAAAGGAAAACCGACACCAGAGGGAACGGTTGAGATTGGATATGAAATTGCAGCTGCATACCGGAACCGCGGACTGGCCTCGGAAATGGCAACTGGGCTTATCAATCGCGCTTTTGAAGACCCAAAGGTAAGTTCCATTTTGGCCCACACCCTTAGGGAAGAAAATCCGTCTACCCGGATTCTTAAAAAAAATGGCTTTGAAAAAGTGGAAGAAATCTATGACCCTGAGGATGGATTCATCTGGAAGTGGGAGTTAAAAAGACCATAGCTAAAACTTAGTTCCGAGTAAATAAGCCGGGTTCATTTTGCACCTGGTAAAAAGAACTAATCAGGGTCTATGGAGCTTAAACCCAAATTAAGCATTAGAAATTTACTGCGAGAAAATCTGACTTTATATTTGTCTAAAATGAATAGCCACGATCCGTTGGTCGTGGTTCCTTCCTTATCGAGTGAAATCGTTCACTATACCTATCTTAATGACTTAGTAGCCGCATTCCGCTGGTTGCGGTTCCTTCACTAATGATTGAAATCTTTCAATCATTTTTTGCTAAAGCAAAATCATTCAGTCATCCTCAATGCAGCTAATGCTGCACCTGCGGGTAAAAAATTCCGTGCTTCACAACTATTTTGTCATATTTCCTCTCGTAACAAAGTCCAATGCGTAAATTGGGTTAAACTGTGGTACTGAAAAAATCCATACATCAGGCCTATTTTGAAATTATTTCTGTCAAAGCCAGGCCTACTGTGTCATTCGGGTTAATTATTAATTAAATCATTTTTTATCCAGGGGCTTTAAATCGTAGATCTCGCGGATTTCCATAAACTCTTTTTCCATTTTTAATCCCAGGTCTATTAATTTTCCATTTCTTACGTTAAAAACCCAGCCGTGAATCTGAGGGAATCCGGTTTTATACCAACTCCTTTGAACGTGGTCAATTTTAATGACGTTCATACATTGTTCTCTGACATTGAGTTCTACCAGTCGGTCAAAAAGTTGTTGTTCATTTTCTATGGATTCCAATTCTGTTTTGTGTAATCTTCGCACATCTCTTAGCGTTTGCAACCAGCTGTTGAGTTGGCCCATATCGCTGGGATGTAAAGCCGCTTTTACGCCACCACACTCGTAGTGACCACAAATGATGATGTGTTTTACTTTTAAATGTTCTACGGCATATTGGATTACAGCATTGATATTGTTGTCGGTAGGTACGACCTGATTGGCGATGTTTCGGTGTATAAAAACCTCTCCCGGATTCAGCCCCATTAAATCCTCGGCGGTTACCCGGCTGTCGCTGCAACCAATGTACAGGTATTCCGGCGACTGGCCTTTGGCTAAGTCTGTAAAATAATCGGGATTGAGCGCCAGCTTTTCCACAATCCATTTTTCGTTGTTTTGAAATATTTGTTCTAAGTTCATTTAATTAATTTTATTCATCATTAATACTGCCTCATCAGCACTGATTTTATACCCCTTCGCACTGGCTGAAATTGCCCGCCAGCTGAAAACCTGAACCGGGTTTATTTTCTTTTTTTTATTCGGCATTGACATGGACCTTTTTTGTTTGTGCATGGGCAAAGTTAATGATTTCAGCAGGAAACAGGCTTCTTTATATATACTTTATTCTGCCAGTGATATTGTGTATTACTGGTTAAGCTATTCCAATTTTTTACCATGTTGTTGTTATAACCCAAAATACGCATTAGAAATTTACTGCGACAAAATCTGACTTTATATTTGTTTCAGTACTCATTTTTTTGACCTCAATGCAGCTTAGGCTGCACCTGCGGTAAAAAAAAATTCCGTGCTTCACAACTATTTTGTCATATTTTCTCTCGTAACAAAGTCCAATGCGTAATTTGGGTTTAATATTCATATCTAAAAAATCCGCCAATATTATTTGACGTGGTAAAATTACCGTTGCCAAATTGCGACACATCCAATCCGGCCCCGAACTGAAATTCTTTAATTTTTAAGCCCAACCGCAACCGCTGGGTGAATGAATAATTTTTTTGATCAACGGTCGGAAACGCATTGACCAATTCTACTTGGGAAAACAAATGGCATGTATTACTTAGCGCCGGGGTGTACCTTGCTAAAAAGAAAATGTCAATGCTGGGGTCCTTTTTGGTTTCGGTCACCACCCAGGTAAATATGGTGTAATCCTTTTTAATTTTTACAAACTGTATGCCAGCTTTGGGATACACACCGCTGTTTAAAATACCGGCCACCACAACAGGGGCAAGGCCTTTGAGTTTTTCGTGGTTGTAACTCAGCGCTTCAGTAAAACCAAACTGCGGCAAGTTGGTCGTTTTTGTCATGGCATAATCGATGCCGGCCCTGTTGCGGTTAAAAAATAAAAATTTTGAATTATTTCCTGTTTTGTTTTTAATAAATTTGAAGAACATGATGTCCACGGTGGTTTTTTTGTGTCCGACAAAAACTTCTGTCGGAATTTGTGCCATAGTAATGTCTCCTGACAGCAACAATGCCACAACTACATAATATATTTTTAAAATGATATTCATTATTTGTTTAACATTTTTACCAACAATTCTGCCACTGCAGCCCCGGAATTTTGCTGTTGTCCTGTAATTAAGTTACTATCCGCAATCGCATACGAACTAAAAGGTGCAGCCACTTTAAAAGTTGTTCCGCTTATTTTTTTAGCTTCACTTTCGATGCGGTAAGGTTGTATTTTCATACCAACGGCTTGATCCACAAATTCCTCTTCGGCATCTGCAAAGCCTGTCCAGGTTTTTCCTGCAACCAGCAATTCGCCATTGGATTTTTTAGCATCCATCAGTAGGGTAGTAGAATGACATACGGCGGCACTGGGTTTGCCGCTTTCATAAAAAGCCACAAACAATTTTTCCAGGTCATTATTTCCCCTGAAGGTGTACATCGGACCCTGACCACCCACTAAAAAAATTGCATCGTAGTTTTGGGCATCCACTTCTGTAAGTTTTCCGGTATTTTCCAACATATCGTTAAATGATTTTTGTTGCATATAACCCAGGGAAATCACATCGTGTGCCGAATACCCGCTCGCATCTGTTGGATTGGAATAGCCATCCATCTCCAATTTTCCACCTTCGGTTGAAACCAAGTCTACTTCATACCCTGCCTCCTGAAATACCCTCAACGGATGGGTCAACTCTGCTGCCCAAAAGCCAATGGGCCATCCTGTTTGTTTGCTTAGTGCGGGAGAACTCGCTACCATTAGGATTTTGCCCTTAGCGGGTGCACCATGAAAATGTATATACTTGTTTACTTCTGTGACCATTTTTATTTGATTTTAAATGATGTGCTGTTTTATATTGTTTATACCATTATTCCATAAGAATTGAGGCATAAAGGCGACCATGATATCAATGACCTGAATCTATGTTTTAAATATTCAGGTTTGATGATACAAATTTCATAGCAACATTTTCTTTTTCCAAGAGTATAACTGAAAAGTGCGATACATCCTTTTGGGTAAGTAATAGCAAAATAAAGGGTTGCAGGTTTTGCCCGATTTTAAACTAAACAAAAGCCGGACCTGTATACCTTTCTCCCATTGAGCACCTTATTGTTAAAATCAGTCAAGTCATTTCGTTGCATCAGTAGAAAAGCCAACGTTTTATCATCCGCTAATACTGCGGGTATTTTTACCCAAAAGGATGATGGTTTGTATTCATCTTGTAAGTATCATGACCGGATAGTTTATAACCTAAAACAGCGTATTCGGGTCCCTTTGCCTGAAGCCTATAAAGGATTTTATTCTAATTATATATAGCCTGTTTTTTAAGTGTAGTTATTATTTTACGTTGCAGATTTTTTTTATTCCGGACTGCGCATCATAGCTAAAATCAGTTGTGATCTTGTGTTGACCTGGAGTTTATCGTAAATACTTTTGATATGAAATTTTACGGTATTGATGCTTAAAAATATCTTTTTGGCAATCTGCTCGTTGGTTTGACCAGCACAAAGCAGTGGAATGATCTCCTTTTCTCTGTCGGTTAAGTTTGTACCATACTTTTTTTCAATTGCCTCGAGAGACAACAATTCTGTGTATTTAAATGAAAAATAATTTGCTATTGCGATTTCAATCGTAGAGATAAGTTGTTCTTTTTTGAAGGGTTTTACTACATATCCCATGGGGTAAACTTCTTTTGCCGCATTGAGCGTTGAAGTGTCGCTGTAAGAAGTCAGAAAAATATACGGTATCTGTATTTTTTTTTGTTTCAGGTGTAATGCCAGATCGAGTCCTGACAATTCATCCTCCAGATTGATATCAAAAATGGCAAAGTCAAATTCATTGTTTTCAAGAGCGGTCATTGCCTGAGTAGCGCGGTAACATATACTTTTAACCACATATCCGGCTTCTTCACAAATTTCCTTAATGTCTTCAGCAATCAATACCTCATCCTCGACAATCAGAATTTTGACGTTATTAATTTCAGCCATTTTTTGATGTTGTGATTTATGTTATAACCATTGTTTTCTGTCCGTATTTTTTCTGTATGGTTTTTTTCGTTTTTTATACTTGTTTCAATAAGAACGTCCAGCTCTTTCCAGGTTAGTTCCGTATACCGCAATATTGTCTCGACATCCATCATACTACAATACCGGTTTAAAGTCGTTAATCCTGATTTCAATACAAGTTCCGTTACGCACGTCGCAGTTTATTTCCCCGTTCAGCCGTTTGGCAAAGGTATTAATAAGTCGTGTTCCGAATCCGTTTTTATCCATAAAAGGTGACTTTCCGATACCGTCGTCTTTAACCGTTAATACCAGCTGATCGGTTTCGGATTTTAAGCTGAGAAAAATGGTTCCGTTTTCTCTGCCCGTAAAAGCGTATTTTAATGCATTGGTTATCAGTTCGTTTACGATGAGTCCAATCGGAACCAGACTACCTACATCCAGCGGGACATCGTCAATTTCTGTAACCAGTTTTATTTTATCTTTTTGAATGTTGTACGTTGAAAAAATATTTTCTCCCAGATTGGTCAGGTAGGTCTTTACATTGAGCTGAGATGCCGGTCCGTCTTTATATAAATTCTGGTGTATCAATGACATCGACAATACCCTGCTTTGGCTTTCATTTAAGGCGTCGACGGCAACCTGATCTTCCACCGTACGCGACTGAAGACTTAAAAGGCTTGAAATAACCTGAAGATTATTTTTTACCCGATGGTGCACTTCTTTAATGAGGTATTCTTTTTCTTCAAGGGCTTTAGTAATGATGTCGTTTTTTGTTTGCAATTCCCTGTATAATTTATTTCTCTGCCGGAGCACAACGAACAACAAACCGGCCATCAAAGCAAACAGAGCCAAACCTGACCAAAGCATCAGGTTTTTCTGATTGGAACGTTTTAAATTTTGTAATGCCGTTGTTTTTTCGTTACTGAGTGCTGAAATGGTGCCATCTTTTTCATCAAACCGGAGATCATTCTGGAGGTCAAGGATCACTTTTCTTGAGTTTTGAATTTTGGCCAGCTTTTCAGCTTTCAGGCTGAATTTTTCGGCTTCATCATGCCGGTTCAGCTTATGATAAACCCGGGCCATGCCATTGTAAGTCCGCCAGTTTTTTGGTGGTTCGACCTTAAGTCTTATCGATTCGCATTTTTTGAATGCTGCCAGTGCTTTATCATAATCTTTGAGGTATAAATAGCATTGTGCTGTATTTTCATAATAATCCCCGGCTACGGAAGAAACAGAATCCGTTAAAATGACCGGTTCTGCTTTGAGCAGTTTTTCGAGGCCTTTATCGTATTCATTTTTGATCGCATGCAATCTGCTCTGCGCATTGACAATAAAGGGTACAAGCTCTGAATAACCTTTGGACAGTGCTTCTGTGAGTACTTCATCAAAGATGGTGTGCGCTGTTTTGGTATCGTCTTCCATCGCCAGCTGAAGTCCTTTCAGCATTTTATCGGATAATAATTTAGTTTCCCGTATTTTGTTAATATCATGTTGTGCCCATAAACATGCACAGTGTAAAAAAACGAATAATAAACACACTAATTTTCCGGCTTTCATACAAATACAATTTGAAATCAAAACAACAATTAATTTTTGAGTTTTGGTAACAGGATAAGTAATTCTACCCGAACAGGTAGTTTAATCAGGAATCATTCCGGAATAAAATTCTCCGGTAATGGTGTTTCTGTACAATTCTACCCGATCGGGTAGTTGACAGTACCTCATTTAAATTTTACTTTTGCCCCAAACTCCAAAACAATGCGAAATTTAATTTTTTATTTTATTATTTTATTGTGTTCCCATTCCTATGCACAAATTAAATATGGTAAAAACCTGGTCAACACGGTTTCAGAAGGTGTTGAGCGGGAATATGTCGTACATGTTCCGTTGACCTATGATGGTATTCAGGCCGTACCCCTGGTTTTTATGCTTCACGGAACCAGTGGCAGCGGACCAGAATTTTATGACAACATCGGCTGGAAAGAACTGAGTGAGAAAGAAAATTTTATTGTTGTATATCCTTCTTCGCTCCGGTATAAAATTATCGATGAGGAAGGTCCGAAGATTACAACCAAATGGAATACACCACCTGATGCGAACTTTGTACTGCAGCCGGGTGAAGTTGGAAAAGATGATATCAGGTTTTTAAGAAAAGTGATTGATGAGGTGTCGGAAAAATACCGTATTGATGCCAGACGGATTTACCTGAATGGTTTTTCCAATGGCGGAAACATGGCTGCAAAATGCGCTATAGAAATGGGTGATGTGCTGGCAGCCGTTTGCCAGAATGCCTCTTCCTTTAGTTTGGATACCCATTATGTTTTGAAAAGGAAATTGCCGATACTGTATCAGGTAGGCAATAAAGATTATGGTCCGGGAAACGAGGGCCCTGCCATTCCAATGCATTTATTTGATACGCTGATCAGCACGCCCGGTTTGCCTTATAAAAACGGCAAACTTTATGAAATTGCCAATCTTACCCAAAGGCATTTTGACCTGTTGGCAGAACACACCATCGAAGGCGACAGTAATTTAGCTTTGGTGGCTACTTTTTTACCAAAACCAAATACGGGTGGATATGAATATAAATATATACTGGTTAAAAATCTGGCCCACAACTATCCAAATGGGGTTTTTCACCCCTTTGACGCTCCCAGGATTCACTGGAACTGGATGAAGGAATACCGTTTGGATGATTCCGTATCAGGTAAAACACTGACTGTGAATAATGGTTACGGGGATGGAAACTATGAACAGGACGACAAAATTCATATATGGTCGGAACAGCAGGACGGCAAAGTATTTACCCACTGGACAGGAGATATAGAATATCTGGAATCTGCTATGGAATACCATACAACGGTAAAGATGCCCGACAAAAATATAAACGTAACGGCCCAATATGCCAATCTCAGTCCGACGATGCGCATGATTCCATTGGCTGTAAAGGGAGCTGAACGAATAAAAAATATTCAAATCTATCTGCCACAAAAAGATAAGCTGAAAGGGGTGGTTTGGTTTCTCCACGGCACCAATGGTAATGCTGAAAATATGGTTTATGATATTGAGGTCAAACAAATGATTGACAGACTGATGACACTGGACTTTGGTATCATCGGCATTACAAGTGAAGAAAGTGAGTACAATCTGGATTTTGACGGCGATGGAAATCACCGATGGACATATGGTATTGATTCAAGCCTGGTTGACTTTGCCAATATCAGGGCTATTCGGGATACGCTGATCGGCAGAGGTAGAATTGACCGGTCAACACAACACATTGCTTATGGTTATTCAGCGGGAGGCGCCTTTTCAGAATTTGTGGTGAATGTTCTGAAATGGAAAGCAGCCATCAATCACAACTCCAGTGGCAGTGAACCCATATCATTAAAGGCAACTGTGCCCTATATTATAGCCATCAGTGAAAACGACCGGAACCCCGATGTCGGACAGGCCGGGAATGCAGAAGCAAAAACAAATTTTAAAAATTATACAGACAGAAACATTTGTGCTGCTCTGTTTGAACATAAAAAATCGCCTTTGTATCCGGAACGGTTTGATCGGTCGGGCGTAATTTCAGAGCAACAATCTATTGCGATTTTTAATGAACTTAGAAAGAATAATACGCTGGATGCAGCCAATTATTTTGTTAATTTCAGCGATGCATTAAAGCTGGATATATTTGCCAATCCGCAAAAATATCCTGTCATCGTCAATCTCAGCAATGCGCAGAAAAAAGATCTGGAAAACCAGATTGATGTCGTCAACGCAGAACACAATGTAAAAGCAGAGTTTAATGGATTTATGGTAAACTTTATACAAAATCTTTGCGAGACAACAGCCACCGAAGATATTGTATCGCGGTCTCTGTTTTTTTATCCAAACCCGGCATCGGCTACCATTACTTTTGACGACGTATTATCCTATGAAATATTTGATATGAGCGGGCGGCTCATGCTGAAAGGAATTTCACAGGAAGTTGCTGTAGACGGATTACAAGCCGGTATGTATATAGTTCGATCCGGATTAAAAACCGGGAAACTGGTACGGTGATATTTTAGTATTATCTACACGTATTAAACCATTATTCGTTTTAGGCTTGGGTACGCGTCATGATTGTTGCCGGATGGATTCCATCGATATTTACACCGCATCTTGCTAAAATATAAGTTATAAATAAAAAAGAAAGTCATGCCAGGCCATGTACTTTCTTTTTTAATAAGTATCCATAACTACACTTTTTTCTGCTGATTTTTATTTTCCTGTTTATTTTTGGTAAAGTGCATTTCGATTCGTTCCGCCTTCCGCTGATGTAAGGGACAGTAGAGACGTTCCCTGGTTTGAAATTCAACAGGGATGGGCTTGTCTCAATGGCAGGTTGAACCGGATGCTAGTGCAATCCATCCGGAATAGAATTGGCCCGGATGATTTGGATATGTAAATGTCAAATCCTATATTTGCTATAGGGATTGGTGCTCGATCAGGGTTTTGACTTTTACTGTATTACATTTTAATCACGACTTTTAAAAATGCTCCATGATGGTATTAAAAATACCTATACGCTTACCAAATTTTTATGTAATATTGCTGGGAGTCCGTCTTTCTTTCAATACTTTTTGATGCCTTTTGATTCACCAAAAGCAAAGTGCCTGCAATGCCAATGGTGGGTATGCAGGAGGTTGTCGTCGATGTCAGAAGCATTTCTGCCAATGGTGTCATCCTACTTTAAATGGAAGCCAGAAATGATAAATTCAATAGATTTAAATAAATGTAAACAACCAAAAAATATGAAATCATTTTTATTTCTTCTAACATTAAATTGTATGATTTCTTTCGCTGTAAACGGACAAACTGTAAAGTTAAAATCATCGGAAGGATATATACAAACAAAAGATTCTGTACGACTTTTTTACAGACTGTTGGGAGAAGGCAAAGATACGATTGTAGTATTTCATGGTGGTGGCTTTGGTTCCGGTTATTTAATTCCGGACCTGACACCACTGGCTGCCCATCATACCCTTTTATTTTTTGACCAACCAGGGACAGGGTTTTCCTCTGTTGTTAAAGATACGGCAAGGCTCAATATTAACCGGTTTGTAGAAGATGTTGAAATCGTTCGAAAACATTTTCGAATACGAAAAATGAAGGTGCTTGCACACTCCAATGGTGGTTTATTATTTGGCTACTATGCCACGGTTTATCCCGATAAGGTAGAATCTATTATTCTTATAAACCCAACAGCTGCTTCACAAAAATGGAAAGGTACCAATAGGCTTGATAGTATTTCTCAACTCATACTTAACCAAAACAGAAAAATATATTATGCTGCACCCATAGACTCGATTAAAGCTTGTTGGGACTATTATGCTTTGTGGGCTCGTGGGAAATTTCCAACACCATTACATACCAGACGTATATGGGGAGATGTATGCCATTGCGACCAAAAAAACCTGATGAGTCCATTTCGGTTTTACTCGATTCAATCCATGGGCAAGTGGGATATAACGGCACAACTTTCAAAAGTAAAAGCAAGGACACTCCTGGTTGGTGGTGATAAAGATGAAAGCCCTGTTGAAGCATGGGAAGAATGGAAAAATAGTTTACCAAATAGCCAATTGTTGATTATCAGCGGAGCAGGACACTTACCTTATGTAGATAATCCTGGCGTATTTTTTTCGGCAGCAGAACAATTCCTTCAAAATAAGTGGCCGGACTATTCCATATTAAATACAAAAGGTGCCGGAGTGGTTATGCCTACTGACAAAAAGGGAACAGCCTACCAAAAAGCCAGGGCTGAGGTAATACGTGTAGAAAATGAAATCGTAAGATTGGTGAATAAGGCTGCATGGGATAGCGTCGCTACAATATATGCCACAGATGCTTCCATTTTGGCTCCAGGTTCACCACCAGTATCAGGGCAAAAGGCGATTGCAAGTTTTTGGCATGCCGTTTCCTTGCGCGGTATGCATTCGATAGAATTACAATGTATTGACCTGGAATACAGTGGGGAAAAATTAATAGCCCGGGGTAAATATGTAATGAACAATAAACAAAACGAAATTATAGACATTGGAAAGTTTATTGCTATATATAAAAAGGAAAAAAATACCTGGCGCTTACAAACAGATGTGTTTAACACCAGTATGGAAACACGGTCACCGATTGAAGTTCCTGATTATTTGAACTTTCCAAAGAATTAAATGGGAAATGGAATATGGCTGAAAAATAACTTAGTTTTGGTAAATTTAAAATTAAAAAAAAATGTAGTTCCCGGTAGCAACAAAAGTATTTTTTTGTCTGATTTATGGCGTATTTCAACCTGTATAGAAGGTAATCAAAATGGTTGTACATGACATAAAAATATAAAATACGCTGAACTTAGCGGCTCCGGCCGGTTGTGTTTAGATTCGATATAAGGATTGCCTTGCTTGAGGTTGAACTGAACCCTTGTGAAGGGAATTCGGAATGGGATTGGTCCTGGTTGATTTGGATTTGTGCGTCTAATACATTATATTTGTAATGTTGATAACAGTTCGATCGGTGTTTTACAATTGTTGGGGGCAAATAAAAATGACGATAACTAATTAAATGATACAAAAGGAATTTGCTGACAAAGCAAAAACAATATTGGCGGCAGACGATAATGTTATAGGTTTGGCTGTTGCCGGTTCGTGGGTGACAAATGAGATGGATGCGTACTCTGACCTGGACCTAATTCTGGTAACCAAACAAAAAATTTCCAACAACAAAAATCTGATGCTGGAATACGCAAAAAGATTGGGGGTATTATTATCGGGTTTTACCGGAGAACATGTGGGAGAGCCAAGAGTTTTAATATGTCTTTATGACAACCCTTTGTTACATGTCGATATAAAATTTGTAACACTTGAGGAGTTTCATACGCGTATTGAAACGCCAACACTTTTAATGGACAAAAGCGGACAGCTAAAAAATGCAATTCTCAATTCACAGGCAAACTACCCATACCCCGACTATCAATGGGTTGAAGACCGGTTCTGGATATGGATACATTATGTTTTATTAAAAATTGGACGTGGCGAACTTCTTGAAGCATACGATTTTATGGGTTTTTTAAGAATGGTGGTTTTCGGTCCGTTACTTCATATCAAAAATGACAAATTGCCGCGGGGTGTTCGAAAAGTAGAAACGGATTTAAAAAGTGAGGATTTAACCAGACTTAAACTAACTATGCCCGCGTACGATAGCGCATCCCTATTACAAAGTTTAAGAAACGCCGTATCGTTGTACAGAGAACTACGGACAGAATTATTTGACGACACAGTGCAATTACAAATGGATACTGACAAAAAAGTGATGTATTATTTTGATGAAATAGAGAACAAAAAATAAAAGAAAGGTATTATAATAGAAATGGATTGCAGTGTTATGGCTGAAGTACTAAGTAGACGGTATTCGATTCATTTTCAGGTCTGCACTTTTTAATAGATATGTGTTCATGAATTCACCCAAAAACAAAATCCGAAGTGTTATTACTTCACACTGAAGACGATAGTGAAATATATCAACGACATAAAAATATGACGACATTTGACCGTAAAAAACACTGGGAAAATATCTATCAGACAAAAGAATTGAAAGATGTTAGTTGGTTTCAGCCGAATCCGGAAACGTCACTGGACTTCTTTAAACAATTTCACGTACCGGCAACTGCAAAAGTCATCGACATTGGCGGTGGCGATAGTTTATTGGTTGACCACTTGCTTGAATTGGGTTATCAGGACATTACTGTGCTTGATATTTCAGCAGCTGCCATTAACAAAGCAAAACAGCGACTGGGCAAAAAAGCAAAAAATGTCAAGTGGATCGTAGCGGACGCTGCTACATTTAAGCCAACTGAAAAATATGACTTTTGGCACGACCGCGCAGCATTCCACTTTTTGACAGAAGAAGAAGAAATTACTAACTATTTACAAACAGCTCAAAAAAATATTAACCCAAATGGTGTTTTGGTTATTGGCACGTTTTCTGAACAAGGACCAAAAAAATGCAGCGGAATTGAGATCAAACAATATTCGGAAACGACAATGACAGCGCGTTTGAAAAAGTTCTTTGAAAAAATCAAATGCATAACGGTTGATCATACAACACCTTTCGGCACCATTCAGAATTTTGTTTTTTGCAGTTTCAGAAAACTGCAGGCGGCTTAAACCATCAAAAAAAAATGTAAGGATGAAGGCAAAGCTGTACCTGCATCTTGTTCTTTTACTTCTGTAATTTAAAATCCTTCTTGCATTTGGGGTTAATGGATTTGTCGCAGATTTATGTTGTGTGCCTTCAGCAATTCCGGATTGTCAGCATAACTTTTTATTTGCGCTTTTAGTTTTGTCTCCAGCTTTGGATTTGGTGTAAGTGCCACGGTTTTTAGACCTTCCAGATATTTGAGATCCCTGTTTATTCTGGTTTCTATTTCCTTTCTGTTTTGGGTCAAATCGCCATGTCCGGGTATGAGGTGCACTGTCTCAGGGAATTCGTGTATTAAATCATCCGCTTTTTGTAAGGTATGTACATAGTCGTCATAATTGTCATCGACAAACGGAATTTCAATATTGCTCAGATAATCTCCCGCTATCCAGCACTTCAATTCGGGTATGATTAAAAACAAAGCATCTCTGTTGTGGCCTGGCGCTTTATAAAAAAAACAATTAAAATTTCCGATGGAAACCACTTGTCGTTCCTCATGAATGATGATATCGATCTTCGGATAGGTGACGGGATAGTTTCTTTTGATATAATATTGGTGGTCGAACTCCAGGATTTGTTTGATCACATTTGTTTGATTCTTATTACGGACAAAATCATCCGAAGCCATGGTAATTGCATTTGGGAAAGCACCATAACCAATGATATGATCGTAGTCGGAATGGGTGAATAATAAGTATTGCTGATAACCGATGTATTTTTGACTGATGTAATCCTTAATAAAATCAATTTCTACTGGTAACCAGTTGGGGTCAACAATCAAAATATGGTGCCCGAGTACAATAATGGAGGAAGTGGTGCGGTAGAGGCTGCTTTCAAAGACAGTTAATGGGCCGTTTTGGTATTGGATTTTCATACACTAATATAAAATAAGGTGACACAAAATACGCTGCTTCTATGATTATTACTAAGGGCAGCGAAAAAAAAAGGGCGACACTACAAACAGTGCCGCCCATGTTCACAATTAATTATGCGGGGTGCTTCTTGTGATGTTTAAATTTATTCTATTTCAGCTACAATTCTGTCTGCCTTGTAAATATATTTTAATGCAGCATAAATTCCACCGGCATGCACTGAAACGGTGCGGTTTACCGTTTCATCAAAAATAAAATTGCCCGGAAGTGACTCTATATTGCCGTCAAAGATAAGCCCAACAGCTTCTTTGTTTTTGTTGATCAGCGGACTTCCGCTGTTTCCGCCGATGATGTCGTTGGTCGATACGGTATTAAACGGTGATTTTAAAAAGTCGTTGGTCGGATTTAACCATCTGGCAGGCAGTGTCCACGGGAATATCATGTTATGGGAATAATATTTGTCGTACAGCCCATAAAATGTTGTAATTGCCGGTGCAATGGTACCATTGTAATCGTAGCCTTTAATAACTCCATCCGATATTCTAAGGGTAAATGTCGCATCGGGAGGCAACTGATCACCATATACTTTAAACACCTGATTGGCAATTTTAGCCTCGAGGGCCTGACGCGCGGGTGCTGAAGACTGGAACAACTGGGATGCCTCTTTATATCTCGCAACAAATATTCTGGCGGCTTTGAGTAAGTCGTCGTCGTCTTCTGCCATTTTATCTTCGCTTTCAAAAAACTTCATCACCTTTTTTTCATTGGTGAATTTAGTGTCATCCAGCAGGTCCTTTACATAATCATCTATACTTTTTTTGCCTAACACTTTTTGCAATGTCATATCGCCCGGATAAGCGTCTTCTTTTACTTCATTCAACCATACGGTAAACAATTCCTTTTGCTCCGCATCCTTAAGATTTTTGGATTTTTCCAGAATGGCTGCTTTTAGTTTATCTTTTTTATCCTGAGGACCTGCGTTTTTAACCAGATCCATATAATTTACCAAATCGTGCATGATGGTATAAATAGAACTTCTGTAAGCGGAAGGCTGCAGGTGCACCATTACCCAGCCATTTGGATTTAGCGCTTCGTAGTGTTTTGCCAGATCGTCCCAGTAGGTTACTTTCGGTGCTTTGGATCGGATATAATTTTCCATTTCCGCTTTTCTTCCAAAAAGTTCCGGGTCTTTTAAACCCTTTGCAATACCTCCAAAAGCTTTCATGGAATTGGCTACTCCGGCAATCTCGTTGAGTAATTCCTGAGCTTCGTATTCCTTAGCCGGATCGTTTTTAATGGTATTATATTTTCGCATCATGATATCATTTCTGTTTTTCAGAAATTTGTACTGCAACGGATATCTGTAATCTCTGTCGTAGGTCAATTGGGCTACTGTTCTATATCTTTCAGTCCGACCCGGATTGCCTACTACAAAAACAGGTTCCCCTTCGGCTGCGCCGTTTTTATTAAATTTAAGATAATTGGCGGAGGTATTTAATGGTTTTCCATTTTCATCGTACGCTCTCCAGAAGGTTGCGTCCAGATTATACCGCGGGTAAGTGAAATTATCGGGATCACCGCCAAAAAAGCCCAGATCCAGTTCCGGAATCCAAACCAATCTGATATCACTGTATCTTTTATAACCGTAAATTGAAAATTTGCCTCCGCTGTAAAAAGTGGCTATCTGGATTCTCAATCCTTTCCAGTCTTCTTTTTCTTTGTACGATTTTTCGATTTCCTCCAATGCTGCCTTTCTCATGGTCAATTCTTCCGTGTCATCTTTTGCATTTTTGGTTTTGGACTGTACCAGTTTGGTAATGTCTTCTGCCTTAATCATTTGTTCAACAAACAATCCGTCAGCTTTTCGTTCGTCTTCCAGGGTAGCTGCATAAAAGCCCTGTTTGTCAAAATTTTCGCCTTCTTTTTGCAGAGCAGCAACGACGTCTCTGGAACAATGGTGGTTGGTCATGATCAATCCGTTTTCGGAAATGAAGGAAGCACTACACCAGGTGGCAAATCTCAGGGACGACTTTCTAACGGCATCAAACCATTCGTCCTGAACGTTCATTCCGTATGTCGTTTTTAACCACTCTTTCGGCGGATTCTCAAAAGTCCACATTTTCCCAAAGTCATAGGGGCTTGCTTTTTTCTGAGCAACACTTATTCCTGATATTACCAGAAATAAACAAAAACTAAAAAACATTTTTTTTGTCATGGTCAATAAAAATTTTTCTGATTATTTATGGTGCAAATTTAGTTATTTTCATCAATTGAAAATTGTAATAATTAAAAAAACAATTTTTTCCTCGGTAATTTGTGATTTATACTTAATATGATTAAAAATACGGCGTTTATTATTATAAATGGACAAATTTTATTTTCTTTGCGGCTTAATTATCAAACCTAAAAAAGAAAATATGCGATATTTAAAATTTTCAACCCTAATTTTTTCAGTTTTACTACTTGCCAGCAGTTGCGTTAGCAAGAAAAAACTGAATGAAGCCAATGCGGCACTTGATGCGCATAAAAACTTATTATCCCGATGTGAAGAAAGGAATAAAGAACTGGAGGCACAGGTGTTGGATCTGACTAAAAAGCTGGAAATGGCCAACGCCAACCTTAAAAAGGCAAATGATGATCTGGCTGCTTCAAACATGAAACTGAAGTCACTCGAGGATCAATTACTTGTAATGAGAAGCAGTCAAAACAGTTTGCTTGAGCAATTGAATACGGCATCTGTTATCAACAAAGCCGGTGCAGAAAGCATTAAAAAATCTTTGGATGCCATCAGTCAGCAGAGCCAGTATATTAAGGATCTGACCAAAACTATGCAGTACAAAGATTCGGTGAACCTCGCTTTGGCTTTAAATTTGAAAAAATCGCTCAGCGACTTTAACGACAAAGATGTGTCTATTGAAGTTAAAAAAGGCGTAGTGTACATTTCCCTGTCTGATAATATGCTGTTTAAGACCGCTTCAGCGAATATCAATGCCAATGCAGAAAAAGTACTGGCTAAAATTGCGGGTATCCTGAATGACCAAAAAGACCTGGATATCCTGGTTGAAGGACATACAGACAATGTACCGATGGCTAATGAGTGTATTTCAGATAACTGGGATTTAAGTGCAAAAAGAGCCACTGCCGTAGTACGAACACTTCAGGGTAAATATAAAGTAGATCCTTCAAGAATGACTGCAGGTGGAAGATCTGAGTTTGTACCTAAAGCTTCCAATGCCAATGCTGCAGGAAGAGCTGAAAACAGAAGAACAGAAATTATTGTATTACCTAAGCTGGATCAATTCTTTAAATTGATGGAAGCGCCAAAAGGAACAAAGTAAACCCCGGGGTTTACAGCTAAAAAAAGGGCGGGTATATTACCTGCCCTTTTTTTTTATTTTTAAATACGCTCTTGAATTTGACTATAACAAAACCTGCCTCTATGACTACATAAACTGCAGGTATACTATAAAATATCTGCGATGCCGTAAAGCAGATTCTTTTACAGATACACCAAAATATGGTTAGACGAAATTGATTCCCTTAATTTTTGGCGACCGAAATATATAATGTTATCTTTACAAGTAAATAAGGCTTAGCCTAAGAATATTTAACGTATAATTGCTGGTTTTTCAGATATCATCGGTATAGAACCAGTCCTGATAATAAAACATAAAATAAAATCTGAGACATGAAAGTATTTTATACCAGTGCCGAGTGTTTTCCGGTTGCAAAAGTAGGCGGACTTGCGGATGTAGTCGGTTCCTTGCCAAAATATTTGCTCAAAATCGGAGTGGAAACCAGTGTGATCATTCCTGCGTACGATATGCCCTGGTTTGAGGGCAAAAAATACCGCATCGTTCATAAAGGTGCTTTTCATTTGGGGCAGGAGCATTTATACTTTGAAGTGCGCTATTTTATTGACGATATACTGGGTTTTCCTTTTTACACGATTCATATTCCCTCAAAATTTGATAGATACGGTGTCTATGCCGGGAGAGATGGTTATTATTTTGGCGATGATCTCGAACGGAATATCGCATTTCAGCGTGCATTTCTGACCTGGTTGCGTGATAGTAAGGAACACGTCGATATTGTTCATTGTCACGACCATCATACCGGTCTGATCCCCTTCATGATGAAATACGTTTATGAATTCAGGGCATTGTCAAATATACCCACTGTTTTTACCATACACAACGAACGATATCAGGGGGCATTTAGCTGGACCCGACAATATCTTTTGCCGGAATTTGATAATTGGAAAAGCGGCCTTCTGGACTGGAATAATACGATCAATCCACTGGCTTCAGCGGTCAGGTGCGTTAACAAGGTCACTACGGTGTCGCCCAATTACATGAATGAGTTGATGTACGACTCAGCCGGTCTTGAAAATCTTTTCCGAACTGAATCATGGAAGAGCGTCGGAATATTAAATGGAATCGACAACGAAGTTTGGGACCCAGCTACGGACCCGATGGTTGAATACCACTTAAAAAAAGATGTTATCCGGTTTAAGGCTGAAAATAAAAAGATATTGTGTAAACTGGCTGGTCTGCAGGAATCCTTGCCGCTTTATGGATTTATCGGACGGTTGGTGCATGAAAAAGGCGCTGAGTTTATTGCCGGACTGATCGATACCTGGTTGTCGCGCCATAAAAATGTGAACTTCATATTATTGGGAACCGGGGATAAAAGCATCGAATCCGCTTTACATGCGGTGGCTCAGAAACACAGTTCGAATGTGGCATGTATGTTAGCCTATAATGAATCGATGTCGCATAAAATTTATGCCGGTGCTGATTTCCTCCTCATGCCTTCGCGGGTCGAACCTTGCGGATTAAATCAAATGTTTGCCATGCGATACGGCACGTTACCTATCGTACGGTCTACTGGTGGACTCAGGGACAGTGTAAAAGACATTTCGGAAGAGGGTGGTGTCGGCATTCGTTTTGACCACATGTATTTTGAAGAGATGTTGCACGCGCTGGGTAGAGCGTTTGATTTATTCCAGAATAAGGAATTTAAAAATCATTGTGTTAAACGGGCCATGGCACTCGACTATTCCTGGGATGCTTCGGCACAAAAATATAAGGATATCTATACTTCGCTTGCCTGATTTGATTGATGTGTAAAAGCCATACGCTTTTATTAAAAAATGATGTGTCACTTTTACGACAAACATGGAGCGATTTTTTTTTGTACTTTTGCGTAGCAATAGAAACAAGCCGTGGAGCAAAATAAGCTAAGACAGAAAATTGGAATTCTTGGTGGCGGGCAATTGGGTAAAATGATTTGTCAGGCAGGAAGTAAGCTGAGTCTGGATATACACATCCTTGAAAATGACCTGCAATGTCCTGCATCAGCAGTGTGTCCTTCCATCACGCTGGGAGATATTACCAACTACGATGATGTGCTCCGATTTGGAGAACAAATGGATATCATCACCATAGAGATTGAAAATGTTCATGTTGAAGCGCTTGAAGCGCTTGAGAAGATGGGGAAAAAAGTATATCCTCAGCCTGCGGCTTTAAAAATTATCAAAGACAAAGGCAAACAAAAGATGTTTTATGAGGGTGGTGGTTTCCCCGCTTCAGAATTTGAATTGTACCCGGCAGTGGCAAACATCCTTGAAGATGTCGAGACGAGTAAGCTGAACATTCCTTTTGTACAAAAGTTGAGAACAGAAGGGTATGATGGAAAAGGTGTACATGTCGTCCGGACCACGGCCGACCTGAGCGGCTTGCTCCAGGGACCTTCCATAGCAGAAGAAATGGTGGAGATAGAAAAAGAGATTGCAGTTATCGTTGCCCGAAATAACAGCGGTATGGTTCGGACTTTTCCCGTGACCGAAATGCAATTTCACCCAACAGCCAATTTGGTTGAGTTTTTATTTTCACCATCCAGCCTGAGTTTAACACAGGAAGCAGAAGCAAAATCACTGGCAGTACGCATTGCCAATAAACTGGATATCGTCGGTTTATTAGCGGTTGAAATGTTTCTGGATAGCAGCGGAAAGTTGCTGATCAATGAAGTAGCCCCACGACCGCATAATTCTGGCCACCATAGTATTGAAGCCTGCGTAACATCCCAATACGAAATGCATTTAAGAGCTATTTTGGATTTACCATTAAGCAGCACTGAATTAATCAGGCCGGCGGTGATGGTCAATATTCTCGGCGAACCCGGATATTCCGGTCCGGCCGTGTATGCTGAACTGGAAGCGTGTTTGGCCATGGATGGCGTTTATCCGCATTTATACGGCAAAAAGGAAACAAAACCATTTCGGAAAATGGGTCATGTTACTGTGGTTGATGCCGATTTAGGTATCGCTATAGAAAAGGCCAAACTTGTACAAAAAACATTAAAAGTTGTTTCATAGATGAGTTCACCATTAGTTAGTATCATTATGGGGTCCGATTCGGACCTTCCGATTATGCAGTCAGCTGCAGATATGCTGGCATTTTTTGCCATTCCCTATGAAATGACGATCGTTTCGGCGCACAGGACGCCGGAAAGGATGTTTGATTTTGCTAAAAATGCACACCGCCGTGGAATAAAAGTCATTATTGCCGGTGCCGGCGGTGCGGCCCACCTTCCCGGCATGGTCGCCTCCATCACACCATTACCGGTGATCGGTGTTCCTGTTAAGTCATCCAATTCCATTGACGGATGGGACTCCATACTTTCTATTTTGCAGATGCCTGGTGGAATACCCGTAGCAACAGTAGCGCTCAACGGGGCAAAAAATGCCGGCATTCTGGCGGCATCTATTTTAGGCAGTGCGGATATGGACGTACAGGAAAAAATTGTAACGTATAAAAACCAATTGCGTGACGAAGTTCTGGATAAGGCAAATAAAATGGATAACCGATAACTGTTTTGTGACTTTATATGATGTGAAATTAATAATGTAGTAATTTAAGCCTGGTATGTCAAAAAGAAATTTTATTCTCAATGCTTTTATGAAAAAATGTCCGAGGTGTCAGGAAGGGGATTTATTTACAACGCCATTTGAGTTTTCCCGACCTGTCCACATGCCGGAACATTGTCCGGTATGCAATCAGAAATATGAACCTGAGCCCGGTTTTTATTATGGCTCTATGTTTTTATCCTATATATTTTCTGCTTTTTTGTTTTTAGGTGTCATTGGGGTTTGCCTCATTGTTTTTAAATTATCTCTGAATGCATCAATGGGTGTATTATTGCTGGTAGCTGGTCTTACTTATTTTTTTTTCCTGCGTATGTCCCGCTCGATATGGATCAATCTGATGATCAAATACGATCCAAAAGCCAAAGAGAAAAAAGCTGTTCAATCGTTCGGCTATTAAATGAAAACATATAAAATATAAACAGATAAGAGGATATCCGGGGCAAAAAGAGCCGCTCACCAAATAATGGAAATGAATTTTTATTTCTCACCATACATGGAGGTATCTTATAGACAAGCAATTGATCCAAAAAAATACGGATTCGAAGTGTATACTTTAAAAATCTGACTTCAGGTCAACTTAGAGGTCAGCGGATACCCGGGCTTTATTTTTTGAGTGCTGCCTCGAGTTCGCTGATCAGTTCTTTGGAAGAAGGTCTGGGTGCATTGGCATTCAGGATTAAGCCATTTTTACCGATGATGAGGAAACGGGGGATCCCGGATATTTTGTAATCATTAATTATTGAAGAATTCCAGTTCTGATCTGCAATCAGCTGCAACCCTTTCATGTTTTTCTTTCTGACCATTTGTTGCCACGCGTTAACATCTTCGTCAATAGAAATGCTTACAAACGCCAGTTCTCGATCATTCCGGTACTGCTCCTGGAGTTTTTCAAGATAGGGCAGTTCATGCAGGCAAGGGCCACACCATGTAGCCCAGACATCGATATACACTATTTTATCTTTCAGGTCGCTCAATGAAGTTTTTGTACCAAAAATATTTTCATATTGGAAATCGGGAGCTTTATTGTCTTTTAGCAGATGAGCCCATGCTTCAAACAATAAATTAATTTCATTTTTGTATGTTTCATTTGTCTGAACCTGCTGAAACTGGTTCATAATCTGTGCGGCATCATTCACTGTATTTTCAATGGCATCTTTAGCCACACGATAATAAAGCAGGTCTTTTATCCGGGGTGTCTGAAAATATTTTTCGATGTTATTAAATTTTCTGACTGTCAGAGGTGCCGCCGTATCTTTATTTTCGGCTTTGGTTTTGAATTCAAGATACATGACAATAAACTCGGTGTAGGAGGGGACCATTAAATTATCTTCTGTATCCACTTCCAGATTTTGCAGGAAACTTTCGTACGTATCCGAGAGAACCAGGTTGCTATCGGGTCTCAAATAGTTAAAATAATTCGGGTAATTCATTTTCATGATTGCTGCATCGTAATTGACTTCTTCAGAGATCATTTCTGCAAAAAATTCATCAAAGGGTCCGTTTTTTTTCTGATATGCCTGTTGGTTTTCATTAAAGGTCATCGTTCTTTCTTCCACAGCTTTCAGAAAGGATTCTTCATTCTGAGTAAAAAACATCTCAAAATCCTTCGGTTCACTATCCGACTTCAAATTTTCATATGCCACCAAATAGTTGTTTTCATTGGCATGGTCTCCTTTAAACTGGGTATTTCCTGCCAGGTTTCGGATATCGGCAGTAAACGATATTCTGTCGCCGGGCACAATAAAAACAGGTAATATATGATATCCCAGTTTTATGGTATAGATTCCTGCCTTTTCCAGTTCTCCCTGCAAAATAAATTTGCCAGCCGGGTCCATCGCTGCTTTGAGCTCTTTATCTCCCGTTAGGGTAATGACGGGTTCGTCAGAACTGGTGATTTGACCTTCAATGATGGTGGTAGTGGGTCTGTAAACTTTTGATTTATCCTTGCAGGAAGTCAGCCCGATCAGCAGACTAAATGTGGTAATAAATGCAATATAAATCGGGTTACTCATCATCAGATATTAAAATACATCGTAAATGTAGCACGAAAAATTCAATGTAACTGTGGTTTTACAAGTGATGCAGTAACAATTTATGATTAATTAACAAAGATTAACACAGCATTGCTGCTCAGTACATCATCATGATTAACGCTGTCAGTCCGGCCGTTTCAGTTCGAAGTCTGTTATTACCTAATGATACAGGTTTAAACTGATGTTGTTCGGCATAAGATATCTCATCGGCAGTAAAGTCGCCTTCCGGTCCTATTAGGGCTACTGCCGGTTCGTTTTTGGGGTGAATGTCGGATAACCGGAATTGTGGGTCGTCGCAATGGGCGATATATCTGTTTTGAAATTTAGTGCAATACGTTGCCATATCTATAAAAGACGGAAAGACACTTAATTTTGGAAGATGCAGATTCAGAGACTGTTTCATGGCAGAAACCATAATTTTTTCCAGTCTGGAATTATTTGTCCATTTTTTTTCGGTCCGGTGGGCTTGAAACAGTATAATTTCATCAACACCGATTTCCACTGCTTTTTCAGCAAACCATTCCAGCCTGGACGGGTTTTTTGTAGGCGAAATGGCTATAGCCAGTTTAAAATCCGATTTGGGCAATGTTGAAACAGAAACAATATCGCACGTTGTTTCCGATTTTCCAATGACCGAAATGCTGCCTGTAAACCGGTTGCCTTTTCCATCTGTAACCTGAATCTGGTCCGAGAGCTTATGCCTCAATACCCGGATACAATGCGTATGTTCTTCTCCTGTGAGTATCAGGGTGTTTTGCGTTATATTGGTCGAATAAAAAAGATGCACTCATCTAAAATTTCCCATAAAGCTATGTAATATTATTTAAACTATGGTGCAGGTAATCAATATTAAACTAAATTTGCGGCTATTTCGGCAAACAAATTCGAAATAATATTCGTTTAATACTTTCTTATTAAATCATTTATGAAATTAAATTCCAAAAATGGATAAAGTCAGTTTAGCATTACAACTCATTTTGAGTCTTTCTATACTTGTAGTATTGCATGAGTTTGGTCACTATCTGCCAGCCAGGTGGTTCAAGACCAGGGTAGAAAAATTTTATTTATTTTTTGATCCCTATTTTTCTTTGTTTAAGAAAAAAATCGGGGATACGGAGTGGGGTATAGGTTGGATTCCGTTTGGTGGCTACGTCAAGATTGCCGGAATGATTGATGAGAGTATGGATAAGGAGCAAATGAAACAGCCGCCTCAGCCCTGGGAATTCAGGTCTAAAAAAGCGTGGCAGCGTCTGATCATCATGATTGGCGGGGTTACAGTTAACTTTATTCTGGGCATCCTGATTTTTGCATTTATGGTATTTTATTGGGGGGAGTCATATATAAAAGTGGAAGATGCAGCTTATGGTATGACGGTGGATTCAATGGGAATGGAACTTGGACTTAAAGACGGGGACAAAGTACTATCCGCAGGCGGTGTAGCTATTAAAAAATTCAGTGCTGGCGCAGTGACAAAAGAAATTGTAATTAACCAGGCCAAAGAGATCGAAATAGAGCGGGAAGGACAAAAGATGGTATTGCAGGTTCCGGAAGAATTTGTAGCCAAACTTACCAAATATGAAAATAAAGGTAAAACACTTTTTTATCCGAGAGTCGCTATGAATATAATGGAAGTGGATTCTACCGGTAATGCGTCAAAAGCGGGAATCACCAATGCAATGAATGTAATCCGGGTGAATGACGTAGCGGTCAACTATCAGCATGAATTTCGAAAGATATTGCAGGACAATAAAGGAAAAAATGTTCAGATGCAGTTGGTGACTACAAACCAGGATACGCTTGTAAAAGAAGTGGCGGTATCCGAAAAAGGAACAATTGGTATTGCGATGAAGCAACTGCCACTTTCAGTAGAAAAATTTGGTTTTTTCCCTTCGCTGGGAAAAGGTGCTTCTATGGCGGTCAATTTTTTAGGGGACCAGCTAAAAGCATTTGGCCAGATATTTTCCGGAAAGATTAAAGCCAAGGATTCCCTGGGAAGTGTTTTTTCTATAGCCACCATGTTTGATTCCGGTTGGGATTGGCGGGTTTTCTGGAATATAACAGCCAGTCTTTCCATCCTGCTTGCCTTTTTTAATTTGCTGCCAATACCGGCTTTGGACGGAGGTTACGTCATGTTCCTGATTTGGGAAGTCATAACAGGAAAAGTACCTGGTGATAAGTTTATGGAAATTGTCAATTATGTTGGTTTTATCATCCTGATGGGGCTGATGATTTTTGCACTCGGACTGGACATATCCCGTTGGTTTTAAATAATATAGGTCGTGCAGCATTTAAATTATTTTGAGCTTCTTCAATTGCCTGTCAGCTTTAAACCTGACCCGGCACTGCTGAAGAAAAATTTCTATAGCTTAAGCAGGCAATTTCACCCGGACTTTTTTGCTCAGGCGGATTCGGCGACGCAAACCGAAATGGCATTAAAGTCAGAACAGATCAATATAGCCTTTAAAGTTCTTTCGGACGAAAATGCACGAATTCGCTATATTCTTGGATTGCATGAAAAATTGCACGAAACGGATAAACTTGCCCTTGACCCTTCCTTTTTAATGCAGGTCATGGAAATTAATGAGGCCATTACAGAAACAGATGCCACCGATTATGATGAAAAAATGGTTGTCATCCAACAAATTATTGAAGACCTTGAACAGGAAATGCGGAATGCAGCAACATCGGCAATGTCGGATTACGATCAGAGTATAGACAAGGAGGGGGCGCTTGAAAAAATTAAAGAATATTATTTAAAATCCAAATATCTTTTGCGTATTCGTGAAAATATTTCTACATTTGCCCACCCAAAAGGTTAGTCGCAAAGTGCGACTAAAAAGAAGCCGAAGTGGTGGAATTGGTAGACACGCTGGACTCAAAATCCAGTGCTAGCAATAGTGTGCGGGTTCGAGTCCCGCCTTCGGTACTAAAAAGCCCTGGTAATCAAACGATTGGCAGGGCTTTTTTAATTTATGTCAAAAATGTGCGAAACAACTCTGGTATATCAGTTGCTGAATTTAACAACTACGGGTTGATCTGAAAATAAAAACTCGACCCAGCTTGTTGCCGCTTTCCCGGTCATTCTTTTTTTTATTTGATTATCTATTTGGTATGATTTATATGGAGGGGCGCCGTGTACCTTTAATTTAATGGTTCTTTGCTGCGGTTTGCCCTGAAAGTTGCCGTGATTGGTGCTTACAGTGATCTTTAATTCTTTTTTGTCCGGCTCCGCATTAAAAGTCAGCAATTCATATTCATTTTTTTGAATAGAATGCCTGCTCAATCCATTATCATCAAACAGGGTAAATGAGGAGGCTTTCAAATCGTAATAATAGTGGACGGTGATCGTATCTGTTAAATAATCTTCTGAGGTTTTACCGCGTTTATCCACCAAAGGAATAAAACTCCCTGCTTTAGCAAAAGCAAAAATACTGTTGATATGTACATCTAAAGTATGGAATGCGTGATAGGCTGAGGTGCTATTATTGGTATTCCAGTTCAGATCATACCAATTTCCCTGTGGGAAATAACATTTTCTCTGGGTGGCGGATTTGTCGGTGACAGGAGCAACCATAATCTGGTCTCCCCACATAAATTGGTCTTCAATTTCAGACGCCACAGAATCGTCCGGAAAGCTGAAATAAAGCGGCGATACCAGCGGAGCTCCGGTTGTGGTATGTCTGTACGAAAGTGTATAATTGTAAGGCAACATCTTATATCTGAGTTGCAACACATCTCTTGCCGCAGATTTATAAGGCTCAGGCAAAAAGGCAGGCTCAGAAGGATAACTGAAGGCCTGCGGATCTAAATCAAAAAGTGCCGTGCCATGGGGCCGGAAAATGGGTGTAAACACAGAAAACTGCAACCAACGCAGATAAAGCTCATGGTCGCCTTCACCACCTGCAAAACCACCGGCATCCGAATGAATGTACGGAATACCACTCATACTCATACCCAGCATAAGTGGTAGCTGTGCTTTAAATCCGCTCCAGCTTCTGCTGACATCTCCGCTCCAGGGAAATATACCGTATCGCTGACTCCCGGCAAAGCCACTTCTATTCAGGTTAAAGAGGCGCGTATCCGGGTAATACTGACCGTAATTTTCAAATAACATTTTGGTCCAAAAATGACCATAAATATTATGCACTTCGTCGGCGCGAAATAATCTTTTATGATACATGTCCGATAAATCATGATACATACCTACCGGGTGTTTTTCCGGTTCACCCAAATCACTCCACCAGCCATCTACACCAATTTTATTCTGCAATTCATATTTTTCCCAAAACCATTTCCTTGCGTCTTTCCTGAAAATATCCAGCAGGCCTCCGGAACCAAAGTAAAAGTCCTTCAGTACAAAAGCTTGCCCTGTACTATCAACGGCATGGTAAGGTAAAGAAGCCAGATAGTTGGTTGAAGATTTTAGGATAAACGGTTCCGTGATCAGAATGGTTTTAAGATGGTTTTGTTTCAGTTCCCTGATTAGTCCTGCAGGATCCGGCCATTTATTTTTATTCACCCAATCCAAATTTCCCATCGTGCCTTTAATGCTGTCTCCAAACCAGAACAAATCAAAAATAACGGCGTCGAAAGGCATGTTTTCATCGCGCATGGTATCGATGATACTTTTTACCTGCTGTTCGCCGGAGTAGCCAAACCGGCTCATAAAACTGCCCAGTGCCCACCTGGGTGGCAGTTCCTGGCGACCTGTAAGATTGTGATATCGTTGAAGGATTTCTGCGTTATCTTTTCCGAAAATAAGGTAGACATTCAGCTCTCCGCCGGAAAAAGTGACGGACATATTATCCGGGTCTTTTTTACCAATATCAGCTCTGCCTTTGGAAGGATTGTCAAAAAATAAGGCAAAGCCCCGGGATGAAGTAAAAAAAGGAACGGAAAAGTTGAGGTTGTCTGCTCCCTGCCCATAACCATACCAGGGGTTATTTTCCAGATTAAATACATATCCTCTTCTGTTCAGCGGCAAAGCCCTTTCTCCACCTCCAAATATTTTTTCATCCTTTTCAAGTTGGATCATGAAGCCTCTGTAATTGGTCACCTCGTCAAAAGCATAAGTAAGGGTAATTGGCGTGTTATTTTTTAAAATATTTATTTTATTACCAATCGAATTTTTAGGTTTTGTAAAATCGAGAATAACCGCATCGCTTACATTTTCGTTTGTTTTATAATTGGCAGGAGAAAAACTTAATTTAATTATATTGGAATCTGAAAGCTGAACGTATTCACTAATGATCACCTTAGATTGTGCTGCTAAATTACCGCACAGCGCCATCAAAAGGAAAACAATGAATCGTATCTGAAAAGAGGTGGATCTTAATTCAATCATGGTATAAAGATAATTTTGTTCAAAAACAGGTTAAGTAAAAGTAAAAAAACGGCTTAATTTTATAATCAACTAACCAAACAGGCCTATTTTCCACGGCTTATAACGGTACGGAATATATCTGACATTTTCCTTACTCAGCGCGGTATTAAAAAAGATGATGCCAATATCATAAAGGTCTATGCTCAACCTAACCTCCGGTTTTTTAACAATTTGATTCCAGGCATCTGTCATGTCCGGCGACCAGTAAATATCATCGAGGATGACAATACTGTTTTGATGACATTTTGATTTTATTTTTTCGTAATATTCGAGTGTCGGATTTTTTGCATGATGGCCGTCTATAAAAACCAAATCAAATTCACCCTTATATGAGAATACTTTGGGAAGGGTATCGTAAAATTTTCCCGGAATGACTTCAATATTTGATAATTCCAGGTTGTCATGTACGGTCTTTGCTATTTTACAAATTTGATCATCGCCTTCCAATGTGGTAACATGGGCATTTCGGTTTGTTTTTGCGAGATAAGCCGATGATATACCCAGGGAAGTACCCAGCTCAAGAATTCGGAAACAACGGTAATGTAAGGCCAGGTTAAACAAAATTCTGCATTTATGTATGCCGGATAAAGCGGTTACCGCTACATCAGAAATGGTTCTGGCATTTGAATTTTTAACTGAAGAACCAGCGCCATAGTCTTCTATGATCAGCATATTCTTATTCTGCATCAATTTTTTGCGTTCTGTCTCAATCAGGTCAAATGCATAATATTGTTTGCTCGTGTCCAGCACATGGCTGACAAATTCAAACAAGAATGGAGATTGAATATTAAATCTGGTTTTTGCCCGGAAATAAAACTGGATGAAAGATTTGATTCTGTACCACATAACAGGAGTAAAGGTAAGCCGTTCTTAATTAAACCCAAAATACACTTTAGAAAATTACAAAGATTATCGTTGTTTGCCTATTCCGATTTTGTCTTCTTTACCGGCATGGTTAATTTCGCGGGTAAAAATTTCCGTGTGTAAACTTTTTGTCAAATATGTTGCTGATGTCTGTTCCAAAATGAAAAGTAGGTTAAGTCCTGTAATTTTATGAACCTTGGATTAAACAAAACTACCGTATATTCATTTGTAACTATTTAATGTGGTTTTGTCTAAAATAATCCGGATTTTTGCGCATATGTGATAGCTTTGCCATAAAAAAATAAAGAAATATTCTGATGACAGTACTTAAAATAAACGGGCTTACAAAGACGTATGGTAAGATTACCGCTTTAAAAGATCTTGATCTGACTATTGAAGCGGGAAATGTATACGGCTTACTTGGGCCAAACGGTAGTGGTAAAACGACCACATTGGGCATCATTTTAGGAATATTAAAGCAGGATAGCGGGAGCTTTGAGTGGTTTGAAGGAAAGTATGGTGAGAAACACCGGATAAAAATAGGTGCGATACTCGAAACGCCAAACTTTTACCCCTATCTGAATGCCGATGAAAATCTGGACATCGTACGATTGATTAAAAACGAAAGTAGCATGGAGTTTGACGAACTTTTATCGTTGGTTAATCTGAAAGAAAGACGAAAATCTAAATTCAGTACGTATTCCTTAGGCATGAAACAAAGGCTGGCCATTGCTGCAACTTTGATTGGAAACCCGGAAGTGCTTATATTTGATGAACCAACCAATGGACTCGATCCGCAGGGCATTGCTGAGGTCAGGGACATTCTGAAAAAAATTGCTGAATCCGGAAAGACGGTGATCATGGCATCGCACATACTGGATGAGGTAGAAAAAATATGTTCGCATGTTGCCATTATCAAAAAGGGACACTTACTGGCCACAGGACCGGTTGGTTCAATTATAAACAGTGATATTACGGTGGAGCTCGCTGCGGCAGACATGGCACAACTAAAGAACTTTTTAGGTTCATTGTCCATGGTAAAAAGAATGGAAATAAAGGATAAGACTATTGAAATCGGCATTGATGAAAATACAGACCACAGTATAATAAACCAGCTTGCATTTGAACAAGGTATTTTGCTGAGTCACTTTGTAGCCAGGAAAAAAAGGCTTGAAACCGAGTTTTTGGAAATCACGGCAAAAGCCGGTTGAATCATTTGATATCAGATGACCCATTTTTACAGGACATACCCTTTTTAATACAGAGCTACATGAATATTTAAAATATTATTTCATTGTATCCTTAAAGAAATACAGCACATGTTGGATAAATTAAAACAGAAATGGAAGGTAAATACGTTTCAATTGATGCTTATACTATGTACATTTGCATTAGGCGGCAGTCTTTGTGGCTACACCGGACGCAAAATATTAAAACTAATTCACTTTGAGAATGACGTTTTCTATATCTTCGTTTATATTCTGACACTTACGGTATTGTGGCCGTTTTGTGTATTACTCATAAGTATCCCTTTTGGTCAATTCAATTTTTTTGTAAGTTATCTGAGAAAAATCAGAATTCGTTTGTTTGGTCATTAAAATGCCGGAGCGATGCTTGCAAGTAAATGAATTGATTCCCCCTCAAAGGACATAAAAGGGCATCTGCAGAAAATAATAGTCGGCTGTATAAAAACGCCACACTTTATACTCTGGTAAAAAAGCGTATAGAGTGTTGGGCTTAAACATTTGGATTTTTTCTATAGGCATAACAGGTAATGGGTTACACTACGATCAAGCCTGTTCTTTTTTGAAAATATAAATAATAGAACTGGCACGTTTTAACTGCATCATTCCCTGGATATAAGCTACAAATCCGATACAGGCTGCTCTCAAAAAACCGAATGTACTTTTTTTATATTTTTCACTTAAAATGGAATTGTAAAAAGGGTCAAATGGCATGCTTTCCATTTTCAGGAGTTTAAATCCAAATTGAGCGGCCATTTTTTCTATGGATGCGGGGTTGAAATGCCATAAATGTCGGGGAACATCGTATGCTGCCCAATAATCGCCATAATAGGCAGCATCAAAACTATCGTGATTCGGGACCGCAATAACCAGAAAACCATCGGATTTAAGTAATGACTGGAATTTGGCCCAATAATTTTGCGGATTATACAGGTGTTCAAGGACGTGCCACAGTGTTATAACACCGTACACCTGAACAGATTCATCGGCAAGCAGGTGAGACGGTGGAAAGATTTCAAGGTTAAACCGTTCTTTTGAAAACCTCCGGGCGCTATCATCCATCTCAATACCTGTAACCTGGTATCCCTTTTGTTTCATGAAGTTTGCAAAATAACCGGTACCTGATCCAACATCCAGTAATTTTTTTTCCGGATTGAGCTGATTAATTAGACTATATTTTCTGGAAAGCATGATGCTTCTCACATAATGATATAATTTAAATGTGATTCCTTTTTTACTGTCGGAATGGGAAATATAATCTTCACTTTGGTAGTAGGGGCCGCATTCCGATTCCAGGGGTGGATCCTGAATAAATTTAAAAGAACAATCATTGCATTTGACTATAGTGAAGGAATCACCGGTAATGGAATAATCGTATACTTTTTTAAAAAAAGAAATATTTTCAGAATGGCATACTGCACATTCGTTTACCTGAAGTCTGGGCATGATATATAAAGATAAAAGCGTAAAGATATGCGAAAAAAATTATATAGGTATTCCCGTATAAAATTCGATTCTTATTTTTGCAATAAAAGTTACGGTACATGTAACTTTTAATAAATCTTTAACGTTATGGTACTAGTTTGGTGCAACGTTTTATCGTTAACTTTGTCATTTATTAAAACAATTATTTATGAAGTACGCTTTCAGACCTCAAAAGATTATTTTAGTAGTTGTTTTTTGCAGCATGCTCAGTGCGCTTTACCTTGAGTTTCATGGATCAGAGGTCAGTCAGATTATATGTGAAAAAGATTTTGTGCAGGCTTGTATAAAGGAAACATCCTATTTGCCGGACGTTAAACTTGTTAAAGAACTACTTAGAAGTATATTTAATGTGGTTAATGCCGCTGTATAATTTAAGCACTATAATTCCAGATTTGTAAACCATTTCCGGTTACCCGAATATTTCTTCGGCACATCCCCAATCCAAAAACAGAGACATTTAAGTTACTCCGTTTTTATTTTAACCATCAAATCCTTGTATTCCAATGTGGTATTGTGACCTGATTCACCGACAAATAGGCTTACACCTTCAAATACCCGCTTCAAAAACTGTTAAAAAAATATTAAAAAGTTATAAATCCGCATTAAAATGCAACAAATTGTCCTTCGCAATACTTACTTTTGTCTTAATCAGTAGATCAGTATTGTAACAGGAGATATATGGATGTGAAATTTTTTCTGCTTTTTTTATTTTTGTATGTAGGAGCACCTCTTTCCGGTCAAAATAAAGTTCGGTGGAATTCCTGGGATGGAGCATCGGAAAAATTGAATAAGGGCGACCGGAAATTTTTGGTTTATTTCTATTACGACGGATGTAAATGGTGCCGCTTTATGGAGGAAACGACATTTTCAGCCGACCATATCGCCAAATTTGTAAATCAGAAGTTCTATGCCTTTAGAGTGAATGCCCTTTCATCAGACAAAATCGTTATTGCAGACAAAGCATATACTTCTGTCCGGATAGGCAAGTATGATTTTAATGAGCTGGCAGCCGATTTACTGGCAGGAAATATGTCTTTCCCTTCCTTTGTCTTTTTGGACGAGCAATTTAAAAAACTAGGTACGTACGATTCCTACATGGATGAACATAATTTTGAAATGATACTTTCTTTTTATGCCGGCAATCACCATAAATGCACCATGTGGAAAAGATTTGCCAATAATTATTGCCGGGATAGTCATTTTAACGCACTGGTAAATGATAAACATTAATTCATTTATTTTTATTTAATCAGAATGGTTACTTTTGCGGTTTAAGTATATTGTATACTTATGATTAAATAAGAACCATTACATGTATTTTCTTAATTTCTTTTCTTAACACATGCAAGAGCTATGGAAACAATGGTGCGATTGTTATACTGTTGGCAATCACCGTGATACTCCGGTTTTCTCCTCAAATGAAATGGAAAAAGATTTATTTATCATGGCGCAAGAGCATACGTACAGACCAGTTTATCGAACAATTTCATTGGAAATTAATACCAAAGGGTGGGGAAGAATGATGTCGCCCTCAGATATAATTGTTGTTCAGACTGAACACTTAAATTAAAATGTATCATAAAAAAAAGATTGACAGACAACGTTTTTAAACTAAAACCATTATAAATCAGAAAATTTTAAGTAAAAATAAATAGTTAGAAAATGCAAAAAGTGCAACAATTTATTGAGGAAAATAAAGAAAGGTTTTTATCGGAGTTATTTGCGATGCTTCGAATACCATCTGTCAGCGCAGATCCTAAATTTAAAGGCGATGTCGCCAAAACTGCGGAATTTGTGGCTGATAGTTTGAAAATGGCCGGATGTTCTTCTGTTGAGGTATATCCGACTGCAGGACACCCCATCGTGTATGGCAGTTATTTCATTAATGCGGATTTACCGACAGTGCTGGTTTACGGCCATTATGATGTTCAACCCCCGGATCCATTGGAGCTATGGGAAAGCCCGCCATTTGAACCAGTGATCAGAAAAACGGCGATTCACCCGGATGGGGCTATTTTTGCGCGTGGGTCTTGTGATGATAAAGGCCAGATGTTTATGCACGTAAAGGCATTTGAAGCCATGATGCAAACTGATTCTTTGCCCTGTAATATAAAATTTATGATAGAGGGAGAAGAAGAAATCGGGTCTTCAAATCTGGGCACATTTTGTAAAAAACACAAGGAAATGCTCAAATGCGATGTTGTCCTGATATCAGATACATCAGTTATTGCCAATGATATTCCTTCAATTACAGTCGGTTTAAGGGGATTGAGTTATGTGGAAGTGGAAGTGACAGGCCCGAATAAAGATTTGCATTCCGGCGTTTACGGGGGGGCAGTGGCCAACCCGGCACAAGTATTGTGTGATATGATTGCATCTTTAAAGGATGAAAATAAACACATCACTATCCCCGGTTTTTACGATGATGTCGTTGAAGTTTCAGCTGAAGAACGAGCCGCAATGAACAAGGCCCCTTTTGATAAAAGTGTGTATCTGCAGGCTTTGGGTGTTTCTGATTCCATGGGTGAGAAAGGATACACAATACTTGAACAAACATCCATCAGGCCTACACTGGAAATTAATGGAATTTGGGGAGGGTATATCGGTGAAGGTGCAAAAACGGTTTTGCCATCAAAAGCTTTTGCCAAGATCAGCATGCGGCTTGTTCCCAACCAGAAAAGTGATAAGATCACACAATTGTTTAAAGAACACTTTGAACGTATTGCACCCGCAGGTGTAAAAGTTGAAGTCAGACCCCACCATGGCGGAGAGGCAGCCGTTACCCCCTCCGATACGCCTGAATACAAAGCAGCTGCAATGGCCATGAAATGGTCTTATGGAAAAGAGCCAATACCGGTACGGGGAGGCGGTAGTATTCCAATTGTTGCCTTATTTGAAGAAGTGCTGCAGGTAAAAACTGTTTTGATGGGTTTCGGTCTGGATTCCGATGATATACATTCACCAAATGAGCACTACGGCTTATTTAATTTTTATAAAGGAATAGAGACCATTCCTGCCTTTTTCCAATATTATGCTGAATTAAAAAAATAATATTCCTCATCCTTAAAATTGTATAAATCATGAAATTTGTAGGTTTAGTAGCTTGTTTGTTTTTGTTTTTTTCATCTATCAGTTTTGCACAGGTACTTACCGGGAAAAAAGATAGTATATCTTATGCTGCCGGAGTTAATGCGGCAGAGTCGTTAAAAAAACAAGGATTGTCAGACATTAATATGGATATATTTTATAAATCACTGAATGACGCGCTAAAAAACAATCCTTTAATCATGGATAAGTCAGTTTCTGATAAATTGCTTAAAGAATTCATTTCCGGCGTAAAAGCCAGGGAAGGTAAAGAGTTTCTGGCATTAAACGCAAAAAAAGCGGGTATCATTACCTTGCCCAGTGGTTTACAATATGAGATACTAAAATCGGGAGCAGGAGGACCCAAACCGAAAGTAACCGATAAAGTTAAAACACATTATCATGGTACGCTTATTAACGGAAATGTTTTTGACAGTTCAGTGCAGCGGGGAGAGCCGATATCATTTGGGTTAAATCAGGTAATAAAAGGTTGGACTGAAGGACTACAGCTAATGTCTGTCGGAGATAAATATAAATTTTATATACCCTATGAACTGGCTTACGGGGAAAGGGGAACGGGAGGTATACCCGCTTTTTCTACCCTGATTTTCGAAGTAGAATTACTGGGAATTAACGAATAAGACGGAGGTTAACGAACAGATTAGTGGGTAAAAGCGCATATTTCTCCATATAGAGTATAAAACATGCTGATAGATATTATTACCGTGGTTCCTGAATTATTGAATAGCCCTTTTGACCATTCTATGATGAAACGGGCGGTAGATAAGGGAATTCTGAAAATTAATGTTGTAAATCTTCGTGCATTTGGTTTGGGAAGCCACAAACAGGTAGATGATTACCAATATGGTGGCGGCGCAGGTATGGTGATGATGTGTGAGCCCCTGGATAATTGTATTGAATCTATGAAAGCAAAAACTAAATACGATGAAATCATTTATCTGACACCTGACGGAAAACCATTCAATCAGAAAATTGCCAATCGCTTGTCCTGCCTGAATGCTGTATTGATTATTTGTGGTCATTACAAAGGCATTGATCAGCGAATAAGGGATATGCATGTTACTATGGAAATTTCAATTGGAGACTTTGTTTTATCCGGAGGAGAATTAGCTGCAGCAATTATTGTCGATGCTGTCGGGCGTTTGTTGCCCGGTGTCCTTAATGACGAGACCAGTGCTTTAACAGATTCGTTTCAGGACGATCTGTTAGCACCTCCTGTATATACACGGCCTGCATCATTCAAAGGGTATGAAGTACCTGATGTTTTACTTTCTGGAAATGATGCCAGAATTGATCAGTGGCGGTATGATGAATCGGTGCGTATTACCATGGAAAAAAGACCTGACTTAATGAAGGAATAACCCGGGCTTCTATATTTTGATAAGCAGGCGTATTTTAAAATATATTACTTTTTCGTAATAAATAGTAAAAATTCATAGTTTTGTGACTTGTTAAAAATTTATGTTTTAATTTTTGAGGTTGAATTTACGAAGGCAGACGCCTTCAGTGTTATAAATCAGCTTTCCTATTTTACCAAATAACGAATAAAGTTTTTTTGAATGGCACAAAACTTACTAATTGTAGAGTCCCCCGCAAAAGCAAAAACGATTGAGAAAATTTTGGGTCCTGACTTTATAGTCAAGTCCAGTTTTGGACATATCCGCGATCTGGAAAAAGGAAATAAAGGAATAGATATTGAAAATAACTTTGAGCCTTCTTATGTTGTTTCACCGGAGAAGGCAAAGGTCGTCAGAGAGCTGAAGGAGCACGTGAAAAAATCTAAGGAAGTATGGCTGGCAACGGACGAGGACCGCGAAGGGGAAGCTATTTCATGGCACTTATGTCAGGAACTTAAACTGAATATTGCCACAACCAAACGAATTGTATTTTCAGAGATAACCAAACCCGCTATTCAAAAGGCAGTATCCAATCCAAGAACGGTCGATGTAAACCTGGTTAATGCCCAGCAGGCAAGACGAATACTTGACAGGATAGTAGGGTTTGAACTTTCAGAGGTTTTATGGAGAAAAGTTAAAAATAAGCTTTCAGCGGGTAGAGTACAATCGGTAGCAGTTAAATTAATTGTAGAAAGAGAAAGGGAAATTCAGAATTTTGAGGTGACCTCATTTTATAAAGTTATTGCTTTATTTAAAGTGGACAACGGAAAAGGGGAATTTGTGGACCTGAAGGCGGAATATACATCAAGGATCGAAAATTCAGTTCAAGCCCGGGAGTTTCTCGAAAAGGCGAACGGGGCGAAGTTTACCATCAGCAACATCGAAAAAAAGCCTTTGAAGCGATACCCTGCTGCACCTTTCACCACCTCAACACTACAGCAGGAAGCCAGTAGAAAACTTGGATTTTCAGTCAACAGGACAATGTCTACGGCCCAAAGATTATATGAAGAAGGGTATATTACCTATATGCGAACAGATTCATCCAATCTAAGTGAAACCGCCATGGCATCGATTGCCCATGAAATTAAAAGCAGTTTTGGAGATCAGTATTTACACGTTAGGAAGTATAAATCGAAAACAGCAAATGCTCAGGAAGCACACGAAGCCATACGCCCGACATATATTGAAAGAAAAAATATCGGACCCGACAGGGATCAGCAACGGTTGTACGATCTGATTTGGAAAAGGACCATTGCTTCACAAATGTCAGAAGCAGAAATAGAAAAAACTATAGTAAAAATTGATATTTCAACACTACCCGGCAAGCAACTTGAGGCAGTTGGTGAAGTGATGAAATTTGATGGCTTTCTAAAAGTTTATCTGGAATCGTCGGATGAGGATGAAGATGAAGACATCAAAGGAATGCTTCCGCCATTAAAAGTTCAGCAACTATTGAATTTGCGTCAAATGGAAGCGATTGAAAGTTTTACCAGACCGCCGGGGCGCTTTACAGAAGCCAGTTTGGTAAAGAAACTGGAGGAACTTGGAATCGGAAGGCCGTCTACATATGCACCCACTATTTCCAAAATTATGGAGGAGGAGCGGGGATATGTTACAAAAGAAAGCCGGGAAGGTGTGCCCCGACAATTTGAGCAATATGTTTTAATAGATGGGAAAATCAGTCATAAAGTGAATACCGAAATAACAGGTACCACAAAAAACTGTTTATATCCTTCCGATTTGGGAATGGTCGTCAGTGACTTTTTATCTGAGCACTTTGCCAAGATCATGGATTATGGTTTTACTGCTGATGTGGAAGATGAATTGGATAAAATTGCAACTGACGGGTTAAACTGGAAAGGCATGCTGCAAAAGTTTTATGGCCCATTCCATCTTACGGTTGAAAACACAATGGAAAATGCGGAACGGGCAAAAGGAAAACGGGAGTTGGGTCGAGACCCGGATTCAGGATATACTGTTATTGCTCAAATGACGCGGTTTGGGCCTGTGATTCAGATAGGTGATCGGGAAGAATTGAAAGAAAATGAAAAGCCGAGATTTGCCAATCTAAAACCAGGGCAATCTTTGGAAACGATTTCATTTGAAGAGGCCATGGAGTTGTTCAAATTGCCCAGAACCATTGGTTCGCTCGATGGAGAAGAGGTGATTGTGAATACCGGACGATTTGGCGCATACGCCAAATTAGGAGATATGTATGTCAATCTGCCAAAGAACATAGATCCGATGACCGTAACGCTGGAAGAAGCCAAAGGGCTAATTGAGGCAAAAATAAATGAAAATGCACCGTTTGGCAGCTATCAGAACCAGCCTATTACAAAAGGGAAAGGTCGGTTTGGACCATTTATTAAATGGAATGATTTATTTATTAATATTCCGGTAAGATTTAAACTGGAAACAATTACAGAAGCGCAGGCAATAGAACTCATTGAGGCGAAAGTAGAAAAAGAAGCAAACCGGTATATTCAAAACTGGCCGGCAGAAAAAATATCGATTGAAAATGGAAGATGGGGACCCTATATTAAATTTGGCAAAAATAATATTAAGATTCCAAAGGTTGATGGTCAAAAAGCTGATGAAGATTTTCTGAAAGGCGTGTCCATGGATCAGGTAAAAAGTTGGATAGAAACAGAAATTCCCGACGCTTTCAAAAAGAAAGAAGTAAAAAAGAAAGACACCAAACTAAAGAAGTAAAGCATACAGTATAGCAGTTCATATTAGTTCAGGATAAAATTAATATTTCTTTAACTAACAATAAATAGTGAAATATTGTCTTTATATATATAAAACAAAAAAGTTATGAAATCCTTATTAATATTGATGTTTGCCTTTTTAACGTTAAACATTGATCGTGTACACAGTCAGGTATTGGATGAAGAAACTGGCTTCGTTTATGTCAAAGCAGAATATCTGTATGAAACAGGCCGTTTTGAAGAAGCCATTACGAATTATAATGTGGTGATCAGCAAGGATCCAAAGTATAAAGAGGCACTCATTCACCGGGGTTTGGCAAAATACGCGCTGGCAGCGTACAAAGGAGCTAAAATGGATGCCATACAGAGCATTGATCTAAAAGGCATTACCGCCGATGCATCGGCATTATTAGGCAGATCTTTTTCGGCAATGAATGATCAGGATGCAGGCATACATTGTTTGACTGCTGCCATTGCACTCGATGTTAAGAATTCCCAGTTTTATGAATGGAGGGCTGGTATGTACGAAAATAAGGATCAAATCCTGAAGGCATGCGCAGATTATGAAACCGCAATGAATATGGGAAGTCAATCCGCCGAAATTAAAGCCAGAAATCTTTGCGGCCTCAGTAAATCAAAACCGAAACCAAACCCTTCTCCTGATTCTGAAGTAGTACACCATCCGAATCCGGCAAATAATGAAAACCAGCAAGGCAAGGATAATAACAATGATACACTGGGTGATAATGAAGTATTATCTTCAGGTGCCCATGAGCAGGGCACACAACCTCAGGGAACAGGACATCCCGGTCAAATTCAAACGTCAAGTGATTCTACCAGAATAGTTGACGATTCGGATCCCGCTGTTGTGGATGAAAATTTACCAAAAAACGATGATACGGTAAATAGCTTTGTGATTGATGATGATTTGACCATCAGTGTTTCCGGTCAGGAACTGGGTAAAAGAACCATTCGGGAAATTCCAAGTATATTGATACTGGCAGATGAAAACGGAAAAGTGACCTTGAATATTTGTGTAAATAAAGAAGGGGTGGTGACCAAAGCAGAATTTAATGGCAGTATGTCAACCATTGCAAAAAAGAGTCTGGTTTCGCTCGCTTTAAGAAAAGCAAAGGAATTTGAATTTGCACCCGGTAAATACGACTTGCAATGTGGCCTTATGGTATTTAATATCAAGGGCAGCTAAGCATACCCTGACAAGGGTTAATTTTAACTGGATTTTATAATCTTTTTAGAAAATACCGGAATTCTCAACAGCTTTAGGCATCATATTTTTGTTGCATGCAATTAGGGAAGAATTGAAAGTGAGCGAATCGTTGCTTACCGCAAATGCTGGATTCAGATAAGTGAATTACGCTGGAATATTCCCTTACCAGCCGGTAAAGGCTTCATTAAAGATATTTTCCATCAACTGTTTGAAGATTTCAGAGATCAGCGTGTCCTGAATGCTGATAAAATCTTTATCACTTTCAAATGTTCTGAAAAAGGAAAATTGTTTTTTCCAGTTTTTTGTGTTGTCTTTATTGTTTGTAAAATCAACAGAAACAGTTATTTCCAATTTATTTAGAGCGACAGTATTTCCTGCCTGAGGCGCTTCGGAAGTAAGGCGAAATCCACTGATGGTACCGGCAAAACTGATATCCGGATCGACCTCCTTATACACGAGACGAGATTCATTCCTGACTTTTGATCTCAGGGCCTCTGAAAAGCGCTGATTTATATCTCCCGGGGCCTGAGCAGCTGTATTCAGGAAATTATCCACAAAAAAGGTGTTTACATCGGGTGGAATTGAAATTCCTTTAAAACTGTAACAGCCGGAAATGGCGATAAGTAGGCCGAAAAATACGATGGATGCGTTTTTCAATTCTGTTTTTTCAAATAAACGATTCGATTTAATCAATTGTTGCACCAATTTTTAATTCCTTGATATATCTTTAAAATTATAATAGATGCAACTGATAAATTTTCTTTATTGGAACTTATTTTATAATTTTGCATTTTATATCATTAAACAGTTCATTGTGGATAATATCAAAATTGATAAGACATTATTAAAATCTTTTACAAAATATACGCAAACTAACAAAACAAAAGCTACAATACAAATCATCAATTCCTTTGTTCCTTTTATAGCCATATGGATTCTGATGTATTATTCATTAGACTACAGTTATTGGATAACTTTTGCTTTGGGCGTTGTGAATGCTTTTTTCCTGGTCAGGATATTTATAATTCAGCACGACTGCGGACACCGGACATTTCTGAACAACAGTAAAGCCCGGGCGATTGTTGGTTATGTATGTTCCATTTTTAGTACCATTCCATATCATTACTGGGCAAAGTCCCATCATTTGCACCATGCACACAATGGCCAGCTTGAATTAAGAGATATCGGGGATATAAATACATTGACCGTGATGGAGTTTAAAGCACTGAATGCATGGGGTAAATTTAAATATAGGTTATACCGCTCCTTTTTGGTCATGTTTATTTTAGGTCCGATTTATTATGTATTGATCCATAACCGGATACCTTCCATTAGTATGGATATATTTAAAAACGAAAAATGGAGACTGTGGCTGAATAATCTGGTTTTGATTCTGTTGTTTATTACACTGGGTTATTTTCTGGACTGGGGTAAATTTTTACTGACCCATTTAACCATTGTGGTTATTTTCTCTGTAATAGCAATCTGGTTCTTTTACGTACAGCATCAACATGAAGAAGCCTATAAACAGTGGAAAGATAAGTGGGATTACCTGACGGCGGCGTTAAGAGGAAGTACCTACTATAAGGTTCCGCCTGTTTTTAACTGGCTTACCGGAAATATCGGCATACACCATATTCATCACTTAAACCCCGCCATACCCAATTACAATCTGAAAGCGGCGCTTTCTGACAATCCATGGGTTAATCAATATGTTACTATCCTGACCTTTTGGGAGAGTTTAAAACTGGCATCCAACAAACTTTGGGATGAATCACAGCAAAGGATGATCACTTTTAAAGAATATTATCAAAGAGAAAAATTAGGTTTAGTGTGATTATTCTTGGGGTTTGCAAAATATTTATTTATCTTTGCGGCTTCAAATAAAATATACAATTGCAAACATTTAAAGATTTAGGCCTGAGCGAAGACATCTTAAGGTCGCTGGAAGAGATTGGCTTTGTCACTCCTACAGAAATTCAAAGCAGAGCCATTCCCCAATTATTAGAAAATAAACCTGATTTTATTGGACTGGCTCAAACCGGAACAGGCAAAACCGCCGCTTTTGGTTTACCATTAATCCATTTTTTAAACCCTTCAGATAATAAAGTATTTGCGCTGATCCTTGCCCCAACAAGAGAATTGGCTCAACAAATTGCCAAAGAATTTGAAAATTTTGGAAAATATAAAAAAGGCATGCGTACTCAGGTGGTATATGGAGGCACGCCGATTACGACTCAAATCAGAGATCTGAAAAGAAACATACCACACATACTTGTAGCAACACCAGGCCGTTTACAGGATCTCATTGACCGTAAAGCGGTCAAATTGGACCAGATTGAATTTTTGGTTTTGGACGAAGCAGATGAAATGTTGAACATGGGATTTCAGGAAGATATCGACAAAATACTGGAATATACCCCCGAAGATAAAGTGTTATGGCTGTTTTCTGCTACCATGCCACCGGAAATAAGAAGGATTGTAGGTACTTATATGGAGAAACCATTTGAGGTTAAAATACAATCCGAAAGTAAAACAAATGAGAATATAGATCATAAGTACATCTATGTCAACAAACTGGATAAAGAAGCTGCATTAAAGCGGGTATTGGATTATCTGACCGATTTTTATGGTGTCATCTTTTGCAAAACCAAAATGGATACACAGGAGTTAGCCGAATATCTGGAAAAAGAAGGATATCGCGCTGAGCCACTGCACGGTGATATGTCACAATCTCAGAGAGATGCCGTTATGGCAAAATTCAGAAGTAAAACTACTTCTATCCTGGTGGCCACCGATGTGGCAGCAAGGGGTATAGACGTCGATTCGCTGACGCATGTGGTACACTATTCTTTGCCGGAAAATCCGGAGTATTATACACACAGAAGCGGAAGGACGGCGCGTGCTGGTAAAAAAGGTACATCGCTGGCTATTGTTACACCTCAGGACATCGGCAGAATCCGGTTTTTTGAAAAAACGATAGGCGTGGACATCAAGCACATAAAAGTGCCGCTTCAGTCACAGATGTATAATAAGAAGTTAGAGAAATGGACTGATAAAGTGATCAACACAGATACCATTGAACTCAACGACGAAATGATTGCAAAAGCAGTGGAAACGTTTTCTAATCTTACAAAGCAGGAACTGATTGAAAAAATTCTGGCACTGGAATTTAATAAACTATATAAGAAGGTAGAAAAAGACGATCTGAACCTTTCGGTGCATGATAAAAAAGATGATCGTGGTTTTAAACGAAATGAGCCCAGAGGTCGGGAAGAAAGGGGATTTGGAAGAGAGTCCAGGTCTGAAAGAGTGTATCAGCCCAATCCGCATATGGATACATTTTTTGTAAATATTGGCAAAATAGACAATGTACACCCCGGAATTCTTATCGATATACTGGCTACCCATGCCGGACTTTCAAAAAAACAGATTGGAAATATTGATATCCAAAAGCGGCATTGTCTGGTGGAAATTGATAAAAAGTTTTCCAAGTTTATGGACAGTGGTAAGATCCTGAAATACCGGGGAAGAAGAATTACAGTTAAAAAAGAAGATTCAAAATAAGAGCGGCAAGTTCTGCTTTCAATAAAAAAAAAGAAATATGCAATCCATCAGAAATATTGCTATAATAGCCCACGTCGACCATGGAAAAACAACATTGGTAGACAAGATCATTCACGAATGTAAGGCAATGGATCAACGAAAAGATACCGGAGAATTAATTCTGGACAACAATGACCTGGAAAGAGAACGGGGTATCACCATACTTTCCAAAAACGTTTCAGTAAATTTTAATGGTGTAAAAATAAACATCATTGACACACCGGGTCACTCTGATTTTGGAGGTGAAGTTGAACGGGTATTAAATCTGGCTGACGGCGTTTTATTGCTCGTTGATGCCTTTGAAGGACCAATGCCACAAACCCGGTTTGTATTGAACAAAGCAGTGGAGCTGGGATTAAAACCGATTGTGGTTATCAATAAAGTGGACAAAGAAAATTGCCGGCCTGAAGAAGTACAGAGCGATGTATTTGATTTGATGTACAATCTGGGTGCAACAGAAGAACAGCTGGATTTTGTCACGCTTTTTGGTTCTAGCAGGGATGGTTGGATGAGTTTTGATCATGAAGTGAGGACATATGACATAAAACCATTGCTGCAGGCAGTGATTGATGTTATTCCGGAAGCACCGTATAAGGAAGGCCCGGTACAAATGGGAATTACTTCGCTGGATTACAATGTTTTTCAGGGAAGGCTTGCTATAGGCAGGGTATACCGGGGTGATCTGGAAGAAAATAAAGATTACATCATTTGTAAAAAAGACGGTGTCAACAAAAAAGTACGTGTTAAAGAATTATATGTTTTTGAAGGACTGGGTAAACTAAAAGTGCCTTCTGTTCGTAGTGGTGACTTATGTGCTGTTGTTGGCGTAGAAGATTTTGACATTGGCGATTCCATTGTTGACCTGAACCAACCCGAAGCATTACCAAGGATCGAAGTGGATGAACCGACCATGAGTATGTTATTTACGATTAACAATTCCCCGTTTTTTGGTAAAGAAGGGAAATATGTGACATCAAGACACCTTCGTGAGCGATTGTATAAAGAACTCGAAAAAAACCTGGCCCTTAGAATTGAAGACGGAGAAACTGAAGATAAATTTGAAGTTTTTGGACGGGGAGTACTGCATCTCAGTGTGCTTATCGAAACAATGAGAAGAGAAGGATATGAATTTCAGGTGGGTAAACCACAGGTGATCATCAAAGAAATAGATGGAGCCAAATGTGAACCGATTGAAACGCTGGTGATCGATGTCCCGGAAGTTTCATCCGGCAAAGCCATCGAAATGATAACACAACGAAAAGGCCTGCTAAAGGTGATGGAACCAAAAGGAGATGTGCAGCATCTGGAGTTTGAGATCCCGTCACGGGGCATCATCGGATTGAGAAATATGATGTTAACAGCTACCTCTGGTGAAGCGGTAATGACGCACCGATTTTTAAAGTTTGAACCTTTTAAGGGAGAACTTCCTGCCCGGTTAAAGGGTTCACTGGTATCGATGGAACAAGGTCAGTCCCTTCCGTTTGCCATTGACAGATTACAGGACAGGGGCAAATTTTTTATCGATCCGGGAGAACAAGTATATGTAGGGCAGGTTATTGGGGAGCACTCCCGCGATAATGATCTGGAAGTGAATGTGATCAAAGGCAAAAAGCTCACCAATATGCGGGCATCCGGTTCTGATGACAACGTCAAGATCGCTCCGAAAATTCAGTTTTCACTGGAAGAAGCGATGGAATATATCAGAGAAGATGAATACCTGGAAGTTACGCCGTTGAGCCTGAGAATGCGGAAGATAAAATTCTAACTCAGGAAATTTCCATTAGAATGCGGTATTCCATTGGAAGGTAATTATTAATTCTGTTGCCAAGGTTTTTTAAAAAACCGATACCATTGCCCTGATAGGTGGCAAGCATCCACGATTTTTTATCCGAATCGACGGAATGTAATGATCTTTTTAAGTACTGTAAGGCATCACCGGGGTTAAGTTCTACCGAGGGAAAATCTTTTAAAAGCAGCGTGGATAATGCCAGGCTGTGATCCGGAATAAAGACATCTTTGTTAAAAATACCCACCGACACACCACAGTAGATGATTCGAAGTTGAGCCAGTAATACCTGTATCTGACTTTTTAGATTCGGGTCAAAGGCATGTATTGTTCCAGTTTTATCGGCGTGCATGATGATGCCGTCCATGTTTATCAAGGACATTAAACTTTGGATCTGTTTTTTTTCCAAAGGAACCAGCTTTTTTGTATCCTCTGCAAGCTTCATTTTCTCATCGGCCAAAATGCTGTTTTTTTTCAGAACACTGATAAAAAACCCTTCTCCCTTAACCTTGTGGGGATAAAACTGATAGCCGATACCTGAACCCGATAGCACTTTCTCTATATTCCAATCTTCCGCTATACTCAATTCCAGTGAAGTCATACCTTGTTGTCCAACGAGCCAATCTATGTTTTTAATATTTTCAGATTCATTATAGGTACAGGTTGAATAAATCAGCAGACCTTCCGAATTTAAAGCGGGTAAAATATCTGAAAGTATTCTTTTTTGTCTTTCAGCACAATGGCTTACATTTTCCGGTGACCATTCGCAAATGGCTTTATCGTCTTTTCTGAACATGCCTTCTCCTGAACAGGGTGCATCCACGAGAATCAAATCAAAAAAACCGGTTAATGATGTGAAGTCTGATGGGTCGTTGTTTGTCACCACCACATTATGAAATCCTTCCTTACTTAAATTGTATTTAAGGGTGTATGCCCTGTTTTTAATTACTTCATTAGCCACCAGTAATCCCTGACCGCTGAGAAACGAGGCGATGAGGGTGCTTTTGCCACCTGGGGCGGCACACAAATCCAGTACTTTTATATCTTTTCGGTCTCCAAGCACTTCTTTTAATACATGATGGACAAACATGGAAGAGGCCTCCTGCACATAATAAGCACCTGCGTGAAATGCGGGATCTAAGGTAAAGATAGGCCGTTGATCCAGGTAATAACCCGACGGACACCATTTTACTTTTTCCAGATCAAGTTGGGCATGGTGTTTCAGCGGATTTATCCTTATGGAAGTGGGCGTAGCCTCATTCAGGGCCATCATGAAAGCTTCCAGTGTCTCTTTGCCCTTCCGGTTTTCAAATTCAATTTGGAATGCTTCAGGCAACGCTTTCATGGCTGTCTTTATTAAAAACAAGGTTCTGTAAAAAGAGGCCAATGATAATTACCAGCACACATCCTATGACATTTAACCACAAATAACCAATAATTTCTGCTTTGTACACCAGAATAACCACAGCTTCTGCCATCAGGGCTGCATAAAATACGGCGTTTGCCTTAATCGATTTGATGTAGAAAGCCACTAGAAATATACCTAAAATAGTTCCATAAAAAATTGATCCGATTATATTGACAAATTGGATCAGGTTTTCAAATAGAGATCCAAAACAGGCAAAAGAAATTGCGATTATACCCCAGACTACCGTAAATAGCCGGGTTGATGCAACGTAGTGGCTATCCGAAGCACTGGGCCGTACGCTCCTTTTGTAGATATCGACGACAGTGGTTGTCGCTAAGGCATTCAACTCCGACGCCGTGGATGACATCGCAGCACTAAAGATGACTGCCAGCAGCAAACCGATCAGACCCTTCGGCAGATACTTGAGAATAAAGCTGATAAAAACATAATCTTTATCGTTGGATTCTTCCTCCGGTAATTCACTTTGAACCAACGTTTTGATTTGTGTTCGGATGTCTTTTTCTGCCTGTAGCTGGACACTTAATTCCTTTTGGAGGGCCGGTTTATTTTCCGTAGAAGGATCATTCAGAATATTTTGAATGATACCAGACTTTAAGGCGAAAATAGAATCGTTGTTACGCTCTAGTGTATGAACGATATTGGCTTTATCGGAATTTTTTAGTTTTTCTAGTGTATTGCCATTAAAAAATACAGGGGCGGGAGAAAATTGATAAAATACAAACACCATTACGCCTACCAATAAAATAAAAAACTGCATAGGGATCTTTAATATTCCATTAAAGATCAGGCCCAGTTGACTTTCTTTGACGGATTTACCGGAGAGATATCTTTGCACCTGCGATTGATCCGTTCCAAAATAGGATAAAGACAGGAATAATCCGCCTGTGATTCCGGACCAGAAAGTGTATCTGCTTTCCATATTAAACGAAAAGTCAAGCAAATTCAGCTTCCCGGAAAGGCCGGCAATATCCATTGCCTTGGTGAAGTTTACATTCAACGGCAATTTATCCAGAATAACAAAAAATGCGATAAACATGCCTGTCATAATTATAAACATCTGTTGTTTCTGAGTTACATTAACCGCTTTAGTACCTCCGCTAACAGTATAAACCACGACTAAAGCGCCAAGAATAAAATTCAGAAAATTTAAGTTCCAGCCCAGAATGGTCGATAAAATGATGGCCGGTGCATAAATGGTAATTCCCGCAGCCAGACCACGCTGTACCAAAAATAACAATGCAGTGAACGTCCGGGTTTTTAAGTCAAATCTTTGTTCCAGGAATTCGTATGCCGTATAAACTTTGAGCTTGTGAAATATCGGGATAAAAGTTAAACATATAATTACCATAGCCAGCGGCAAACCAAAATAAAACTGAACAAAGCCCATTCCATCATGAAAAGCCTGACCGGGCGTCGACATAAACGTGATGGCACTTGCCTGGGTCGCCATTACAGAAAGTCCGACTGTCCACCACCTGGCTTCATTATCGCCCAATAAATAAGATTGCATATTCTGCGCGCCCCTTGTTTTCCATGATCCGTAAACCACGATAAAACATAAAGTACCAATTAGGATTGTCCAGTCAAGATTGCTCATAGCAGTATTTTACAATTAACTCCACACGTGCATGATCAGGTAAAATACCACAATATAAATTACATTGAGTATGAGTACCAGTGAATACGATTTTATCCACTTTTTGTTTAGATTAGGGTCGGGCATCATCACCAATGGCTATTAAATTAGCAAATAGTCGGTATGCGCCAGCCACCCCGGCAGGTAATTGTCTAAAAAAGGAAAGTCCGGTATAAATATAATGGCCTTCGCCGTATTTGGCAATTAAAATGCTTCCGTCCAATGGTTTTTCTCCAGGGTCGTTACACGAGATCACCGGCGTAAACATGGCATCCCATTCGCCCGGGAAATACAAGCCACGTTCCTGCACCCAACCATCAAAATCCTTTGATGTGATCTTATTTGGGAAATTTAATGCCGGATGATCCGGGTTTATAAACCGAATTTCAGCTTCTTCTACGGTTACCCGGCTTCGTGATAAAGTTAAAGGGTAGGGCGCTAAATCTTTAGTTACCAATCCATTAGCTGTATTGTATTGAACAATAACATTGCCTCCCTTTTTAATAAAGTCGAAAACTACAGCTTGTTTAAATTTCAGTTTTTCTTCTGTATTAAATGTTCTGACCCCAAAAATAAGGGCATCATATGTTGCCAGTCTGTCATGATTCAGTTCATCAGGAGTAAGAACATCGACTTTATAACCAATTTGCCTCAGACTCGCAGGAATTTCATCCCCTGCGCCCATGACATAAGCGACATTGGTTTTTCTGGTTTCCATGGTAATAAATGATAAAGTAGCTTCGGCTTGCTTCAGGACAGTCTGAAACGGAATATGTTCATAATTTATATCTATGACTTCGTTTGAATACGTTTGATCACCGGACAAAATTAAAGGGGTAACCTTAATTTCTGCACTGATATCCGGCGGACTGACAGAAAATACAAATTCTCTGTTATCTCCTTTTTGTGCTATGTTGAAATCATAGGAAGCAGGATTTACTTTCCAGTCTTCCGGCAGGGGCAAAACGAGTTTTCCACTTTGATTTTTAGCCCATGCATGGACACTGACCTTGATGTTTTTCGGCTTTTTATCAGTAAAAACATAGACCGGTTCATTAATTTTAACAGACAATGGTGGCACTATTTCAAGGGGTCTGTATACTTCCCCCAATTCCGGGCTGTTAAATTTATATACTATATTTTTTTCAAAGGTGAATGGAGTGCCGTAAATAAGCATTTCAAAAATCACTTTCAGGGGTCTGTCTGTCTCCGGCTGACCAATTAATTCCTGATTCTCCACGTTATAAAGACCCTTGCTTCCTTTTTTTAACAGCCAGTAAGGCGCTGTGAAATCAGATGTTAAGGGAACTTCTACTTGTTTTGTCCATTTAAAAGCTTCGTTTGTCACCATTTTAAATTCTAAAGTGGTATCCAGATTTAAGCCAGAACCTTTAATATGTTTTAGGGTAACATTGGCGTCAAGACGGTTAATGGCTTCTACGTCAATCGATATACTCTCCCCCCGGGTGATCTTGTGGATGTTTGTTTTTACTTCCAGAAACAAGCCGGCACATGCGGTGATGAGCGCTTTTACTTCCTTTAATTTTATATCCTTCCAGAATGGATCTTCAATTTTATCGATGGCATTGTAAATTTGCACTAACGCGGGAATCGATTTGCCGGGGTTTTTAAAATCATATTCATGGAGTAAGTCAGTTACCATCTTTTGAATCGGACCGCCATTTTTAACCCTCGTCCAGGTCGTGTTAATGCCTTCAAAGATATCTGATTTTGAAGGGGGCATGTCGCCTTTAAGCAGCTCAAGATATTCCAATTGCGATCCACGAGTACCTGTAGATCCAAAACCCTGGCACTTATGTTTGCTGCGCGACTCCGCTGCAATTTCTGTATTTGATTTGCCCAATAGAGGGAAATAAACGCCAACATCCAGGCTCATTAGGGCGGATTTGTCCGCTTTGTTAAATTTATCTTCGCTGCCGTAAAACCACCAGCTTGTATTAAAAAATAGTCTTTGTGGTTTCCATGGTGCCACATATTTGAGTTGCTCCGGATTGGTGTTTTTATCTGCAGCCTTATCAAAAAGCTCGTAGGAAAGCTGCGCTGATGCAGTGTGGTGTCCGTGTGTTTCACCAGAGGTTCTGTGATCAAATCTGTTTATAATTACATCGGGTCTGGTTTTTCGTATGGCCCACACCACGTCCGACTTAACTTTTTCTGTGTCCCAGATTTTAATCGTTTCTTCGGCATTTTTAGAATACCCAAAATCATTGGCCCTGGTAAACATCTGATGACCGTTATCTACATACCTTGCCATGAGGAGTTCCTGGGTGCGCATGACGCCAAGCAATTCAGATATTTCAGGTCCGATTAAGTTTTGTCCGCCGTCACCCCTGGTCAACGAAAGGTAAGTGGTATAGGCATTTTTTTCGTTGGCAAGAAATGAGATCAGTCGGGTGTTTTCATCATCAGGGTGGGCTGCAATATATAACGCTGAACCCAAAAAGCCCAGCTTTTCCATCATTTGGTAAATTTGACCGGAAGTTGGTTTTTTGGGGGGCTGAGCCTTCAAATTAAACTGTCCAAGAAATAAAATTGACACAATAAATGGCAGCAAAAATGCGGGACTTAGACTTTTAAATTGGCCCATAAAATGAAATAGATTTAGGAAATTGAATAAATTGTTTTGATTTTTAAATAGATTAATCCATCTTTGTGCTGCAACAACAAATTCAAATTATGTTAATTTTAGGATTAACTTTAATCGTCTTTATGCTATTGGCGATTGGATCACTGGTACAAACGTATACAGCAAGGCGCTAAACTTAGCCTTTTTTAGCTTCAGGCATTTTACACAATTCGTCTGCTTTTTTACCACATACGGTGCATGCACCGTGTTGGTTTTTAATCATTGGGTTATTGCTTGCGCAAGAGCCTCTGAATTCTTTACCGGTAAACCATTGCCTTAAGTTCAGCAGTAAAAAGGATGTTCCAAAAAAGCCGAAAATAACGACCAGAATATATAAAAATTCGCTCACTGTACTATTTTAGTTTATTAAACAAAGGTAGGTTTATTATTGTTTTTTCAATATTTATTTATATTCAAATTATACCTAAAGTGTTGTCTGGCACTGAAAAGGAACAATGCTGCCCGTTTTGAAAGCATGGAATATATTCGCACAGCATGGCGTTGGAATAAATTGTGCTGCACCCGGCAAATAAATGTATTTATTACGCTTCATTTTGGATGTGTCTCTTGGCGTAATAGGGCAGCGAATAATGAGTCAGCTATAACGCCAATATTAAAACAATAGTTTTGCTTTTAAATCTTTAAATTTGCTCCCCTAAAATTAAAATGTTTTGGAACAATATATAAAAGACAATACCAGAGATAAAGCGGAAGCCTTTGCCAGACTCCTGAATATCATGGATGATCTGCGGGAAAAGTGCCCATGGGATATGAAACAGACTTTCGATAGCTTAAGAATACTGACCATAGAAGAAACTTATGAACTTTCCGATGCTATTCTGAATAAGGACACCGATGAAATAAAAGAGGAATTGGGCGACCTGATGCTGCACCTGGTATTTTACGCTAAAATTGCCGACGAACAGGGTGCTTTTCATATCGGCGATGCCATTCATGCTGTTTGTGAAAAGTTAATTAAAAGGCATCCGCACATTTATGGAGATACTATTGTACATTCTGAAGCTGATGTAAAAAGAAACTGGGAGCAAATTAAACTAAGTGAAGGTAAAAAGTCGGTGTTATCGGGCGTTCCGTCTGGCTTGCCTGCCATGGTCAAAGCATTCCGGATGCAGGAAAAAACCGGTCAGGTAGGATTTGAGTGGAAGGAAAAAAGTGATGTCTGGAGTAAAGTGGAAGAAGAAATCAATGAATTTAAGGCTGTTGCCAATTCGGACGATATGGATAAAAAAGAAGACGAGTTTGGAGATATCTTATTTTCCCTGATTAATTTTGCCAGATACTCTGGGATAAATCCTGAAACAGCACTTGAAAAAGTAAACAGAAAATTTAAACAGCGCTTTGAGTATATTGAAAACAATGCAGACCGACCACTTTCTGAATTAACCCTGGAAGAAATGGATGTATTGTGGAATCAGGCGAAGTCAAAATAATTCAGCTGCACCGGAATATTTACATTAAAACCCTTTTGCATCGTCATCTCCGCGGGTGTCCGCAGCACCGTGTAATTTGTTATTATCGGTTACTACTATCGCTTCCACTCTTCCGATCTGGCTCCTTTCTTTAAACTGATGTCCGATGCTACCCAGTATTTTTCTTTCTTTCTCCTGGATTGCATTTTTCTCCGCCATAACCACGTCCGGCAGCCACTGGTGATGGAATCTGGGTGATTGCACTGCCTGGGCTGCATCCATTTTAAAGTCAATAACGTTGATCAGGATCTGGAAAACAGACGTAATGATCGTAGCACCACCCGGACTGCCTGCTACCATTTTAAGTGTACCATTTTTTTCTACAATGGTAGGCGTCATCGACGACAACATTCTTTTATGTGGCTCTATTTTATTTGCTTCAGCGCCAATAAGACCGTACATATTGGGTGTACCCGGCTTCACCGAAAAATCGTCCATTTCATTATTGAGCAGAAAGCCGGCACCGCTAACTACTGTATAAGCACCGTAACTTCCATTCAGGGTTGTGGTCAGTGACACTGCATTTCCTTCCTTGTCCACAATGCTAAAGTGCGTCGTTTCTTCACTCTCCGGGTGGCCGGCCGTTATATGTTCACTTTGGCTCGCCTGTCTTGGGTTAAAATCCGACATCCGCGACTGAATATAGGCGCTGTCTGTTAGCTGGCCTGGAATCTTATAAAAGTCAGGGTCGCCCAGATATTTTGCTCTGTCGGCGTATGCTCTACGCTCTGCTTCGACCATCAGATGTACCGTGGCTGCACTTTGAAACTTCAAAGCGCCAACATCATACGGTTCAATCATTTTTAACAATTGTGAAAGCACAACGCCGCCACTGGATGGCGCTGGCATGGTTATTATTTTATGATTTCTGTAATTAACTACTACCGGTGTTCTCCATACAGAGTGATAGTTTTTAAGGTCAGACAACGAAATAATGCCTCCGCCTTTTTTCATTTCGGCGACTATTAAATCGGCTACTTTTCCTTCATAAAAGCCTGCCCGTTGAAAATCTCTTATCTTTTCGAGCGTCCCGGCAAGCTCTTTTTGTACCAGGGTATCGCCCTCATTCCATTTCAATTTATGAAATGCGGTGGGATTAAAATTATATTTTTTAAATTTCTCTTGGTTTTCGGTGAGATTTTGGGCTTCGCGGGCAGTGAGAGCGAAACCATTGGATGCCAGTTCAATAGCCGGTTGAACCAGTCTTTTCCAATCTTTTAGTTTGCTGTATTTTTCAAAAGCAGTCACCATACCATCGACGGTTCCCGGAACACCGGCTGCCAAATGGCCATATAAACTTTTTTCAATGACAGGATTTCCATTAGAATCCAGATACATATTCGTAGTGGCCGACGAGGATGCTTTTTCCCTAAAATCCAGCGTGTTTACTTCCCCTGTATGGCTTCTGTACACCAAAAAACCGCCACCGCCAATATTTCCGGCACCAGGATAACACACTGCCAGGGCAAACTGGACTGCAATAGCTGCATCTACGGCATTTCCTCCCTGTTTAATAATGTCCAGACCAATGGAAGAGGCAAGGGGGTGGGCAGTAACGACCATAGCACTGTCGCCAATGACCGATTTTGTGATAGAATAGGGCTCTTTGTTTTGGAGGGCCGGCTTGCACGCAAAACTATTTAATATGACAAATAAGAATAATATGTTTGAAAATCCGGGGAAGAATTGTTTATTTTGCATGATCATTAAATTAAATAGTAAAGATATAATAATTTGATATATCATCCGTTTATTCTAAACCAGGTTGCAGTTTGATAAAACTCTTTTAAGCACATCACCCTAATAAGTATTTGGCATGAATCCAATCCAGTTCATATTTATTTCTGTTTTTTTTGTAGTTAGTATATGTCCCTTAAAAGCGCAAAAGTTTGTCAATGAATTTTTGAACATTGGGGTAGGCGCCCGTGCGCATGGAATGTTTGGATCCGTAGTAGCCAGTGCCAATGATGGCACTGCAGCATACTGGAATACGGCTGGGTTAACAGACATTGAAAGCCCGCTGCAGCTGAATGCCATGCATGCCAAATGGTTTGGCGGTATTGCCAACTATGATTATGTTTCCATAGCTAAAAAACTGAACAGCCGCAGGAAATCAGTGGCTGCATTTTCCTTTATCCGGCTGGGTGTTGATAATATTCCAAATACCCTCAATCTGATCGGTCCTGACGGTACGGTAGACTACAATCGTGTCACTAATTTTTCTGCTTCTGATTATGCAGGTCTCTTTTCTTATGCCCGGGTTGTAGATCAGCAGGAGCGGCTTTCTGTGGGCGGAAATATTAAGGTCATTCACCGGTCTATCGGTTCTTTTGGTAAATCCTGGGGTTTTGGGGCTGATGTATCCGCAAAATACAAAGGTCAAAATTATAACCTGGGCGTTTCACTTCGCGACATCACCACCACGTTTAATGCATGGTCATTTAACCTGACGGAAGATGAAAAGAAAGTATTTCAATCCACCGGCAATGATATCCCGGTCAGCAGTACAGAGATCACCTTGCCCCGGCTCATTGTTGGGGGGGCGTATTATTTTACAAAGGGCAGCCTGACGTATATGGCAGAGATGGACATCAATATTTCAACAAACGGAACTAAATCAGGGGTATTGTCCGGAAAAAATCTGAACGTGGATCCCAGTCTTGGATTTGAAGTGGGATATAATAAACAAGTGTTTTTAAGGGCAGGTTTAGGCAATATGCAAACTGTAATTAATCAGACCAATACGGCCGAAAGAGATTTTGAAATACAGCCCAATATCGGTATGGGACTAAAACTAGGGCGGTTAAAAGTAGATTATGCATTAGCTAATATTGGCAGCGTAAGCGGTGTACTGGTATCCCACATTTTTTCGCTCGGACTTGACTTTGTGCCCAGAAACTAGTCTTTTTGCTGCCGAATCAATGCCGGCTTTCCTTTCACTGCATTAATTACCCGTTGGTGCTACCCACCATTACTTCAGCTATATTTCATTTAATGCTTGCTCAAGATCCTCAATGAGGTAATCTGCACTTTCAAGGCCAATAAAAAATCGGACGTGCGACCAATGGATAGGGGAGTCCGGGAGACCGGGAACATCATGGAATGCCAGACTGGGTATCATCAGGGACTCATAACCACCCCACGAAACGGCCATTAAAAAACGTTTAATTTTTTTCACAAACCGGGCGACCGCTTCTTTGGATTCAGCCTTCAGTTTAATGGTGATCAGTCCGCCACAGCCCGACATTTGTCTGCATGCCAGCGCATACTGCCCGAATGACGGATGAAGCGGAAAGTAAATTTTTTCTATTTTAGGGTGGTTGTATAGAAAATCGACAACCTTTTTTGCCGTTTCGTCACTTCGTCGTACCCGTAGTTCCAGCGTCCGTAACCCCCGGATGATTAGAGAAGCATCGTGCGGCGAAATGGTGAGTCCGAGTGTCATTAAGCCGGATTCAAATATCTTTTTAATTAAAACTTTGTTTGCGCAAATGGCTCCGGCCACCACATCACTATGGCCATTCAGGTATTTTGTGGCAGAGTGAATGATAATATCGATGCCAAAATCGGCCGGGTTCTGGAAAACAGGCGAAGCGTGGCTGTTGTCAATAATAGTGATCAGATTATGTTGTTTAGCCAGGGCACTGCAAGCGCTCAGATCCTGAATTTCAAATGTCAGGGTGTTCGGGCTTTCCAGAAACAAAACTGTGGTATTGGTTTTAATGGCTGCAGCTATGGCGTTAATATCCCGGCCGTCAACAAAAGTATGCTCGACAGCAAAGGCCGATAAAAAGTTAGTGATCAACTTGTAAGTCCAGCTGTACGGTTTTTGCACACAAATAATGTGATCGCCTGCTTTGATGTTGGACAGTACAGCTGCAGCCACTGCGGCGGCACCACTTCCCACAACAAGGGCATCTTCGGTATGTTCGAGGGCAGCCAGTTTTTGCCGGAGTATGGCTACTGTAGGGTTATTGCCGCGGGTATAAATGTGGTTTTCCAGTTCGTTGGAAAAGGCAAGGCGCATGTCATCCAGCGTGTCGAAAACAAAATTGCTTGACTGGATGACCGGGGGTGCCACGGCATTGAAATAATGCGCACGGTCTTCTCCTAAATGGGTCAGTATATCATTAATATCCATGAAAATAACTTATGTCTGCAGGAATGAGAGCCAAAGTTAATAAATTAGGTAATTTTGCAGGTATTTCAAGTATATATTTGAAACTGAACTTTTGTATATGGTCAAATCGATATCAAGTCCGACAAATCCGCTTATCAAAAACATCGTCCTTCTCACGGATAAATCCAAAGCGCGAAAAGATAGCGGCACATTTGTGGTAGAAGGGCAACGGGAAATTTTACTGGCAATTAAAGGAGGCTATCATCCCAAAACAATGGTATTTAATCCCACGATCGTTAGCTACAATCAATTATTGGCCATGTACGGCAACATACTATTTGAAACAGAAATGGTTGAAGTGACCAATCTGGTCTACAATAAGATCGCTTACCGCGAGGGTACAGAAGGGGTGATCGCTATATTTTCGTACAAAGAACAAGACCTCGCCAATTTAAAGCTCGAGAATAAAAATCCACTGATCCTTGTCGCTGAAGCACCTGAAAAGCCTGGCAATATCGGAGCTTTGCTTCGGACGGCAGATGCTGCCGGTGTCGATGTTTTTATTATTGCAAATCCCAATACCGATATATTTAACCCCAACATCATCCGTTCCAGTGTGGGTGGTGTTTTTACCAATCATGTCGTTAGCGGCACCTCTGCCGAAATCATTGCTTTCCTGCAGGCCAATAACATAAAAATATATGGGGCCACTTTAGATGAGGACGCCGTTTCCTGCTATTCTCAACAATATACCGGACCAACCGCTATTGTTGTCGGAACGGAATCCACCGGATTGTCTGAAGCATGGCATGCGGCTGCTTACAAAAACATCATGATACCCATGCATGGAAAGATCGATTCCATGAATGTCTCTGTCAGCGCGGCAATTCTGCTTTTTGAAGCGGTCAGGCAAAGGTTAGGTTAAAGGCAAAGTACACCTGTATGTTTTCCAGTGTCAGGTGCAGGACTTACCTCTATGAAGGCGTTTGCACCGGGTATCGGGGCTTCTGTTCCGAATTATGGTGGCGCCGTTTCCTTAAATACGCCGGTTTCTCCGTTTGGGCTGGTTTGATTTTTATTCCTGTGGGTTTATTTCTGTGCATATTGAAACGTCTTTTGGTTTCCTGCACTTCTTCGTACTCCAGGGTGTTGTCAACCACTTCCAGAACGGACATAAAAAGCAGGCGGGCCGGCTCGTAAATGTCGCTTTCGCGCCATACCTGGACGATCATCATAGTCCATGGTGTAGGCTCTGCCTTTGACATGGGTAGGCTGTGGGTCGTAAACTGTTCCTTGTCATTTCGGGTGCAGGAAATGGATAATGCCGGCTCGTATTCGGCTATCTGGGCGTCAAAATCCAGGTGGAGATAGCCGATGCGCACGGTCTTTTTATCGCCGCTTTTGGCTTTTTCCCACAGTAGGCTTCGGTTCAGCTTGAAGGCGTTTGGTGCAGCAGCGTGTTGGATCAGGGCTTCTTTGTAGTGTTTTGTTTTTTTGGAAAATATATTGAGTCTTCGGAATGCCATTTGCGACTCCGGATTTTTGAGGCCGATATTCAGCTGTTTGCATCCTTTGGGTTGGGTGTCGTCTGCCCGCAGGGTATTGATCATAACGGACATGACCTCAGGCGGGTAGTTGTGGTTGGAATAGCCTTTGGTGAAGTCCATCAGGGCTTTTCGGAATAGCTGCCCTGCCCGGGATGCTACTGCAAATTCGGACTGGTTTTTACGGGTTTCTTCGTACTGGGGTGCGGTGCGCATTTTGTGGAGGTCGACTTTGCCTTTGGAGCGTATTGTCCATTTACCGTTTAAAACGTAACCGACTTTATCGTCCAGTTTTCCTTCAAATTTAATAATTCCTTTCATCTTTGCCATCATCACTCATTTTTATTATTTTGTATAACGAAGGGAAACATAAAATGCGTGTGTTTTAAGAAAAAATTAACTTTTAAATGTGGTGAAAATGGGTAAGATCGTTTTAATCAACTGCGATAGGTGGTTGTATTAGGTTTATCGTGTTGTTAAATTGGACTTAGAAGATATAAACGTTGTTCTTTGATGAGTTCGAAATCATTTTGTCACGATTTTTGCAATTTTTGGCAAAAATCCCGCCAAAATGAGGCCTGCTTTGTTTGAAAACTCAGGGTTAAAACCCTGGGCAATAGCTATCACACCCTTGCAGGGTTAAAATTTCATAAACTTTGAACCTTTAATACGATTACTGATTTGAAAATACCTGCATTGATATCAAATTCAGGTAAATTGATTATACTAAGGAAATAAACTACTTTGAACTGGTGCATTTAAGTTTGAATATTCGTAAATCGGAGGGGGATCATTCATAAAGTGTCCATAGGGTTTCTATGGCTTATCTATGGCTTATCCATAAGGATGGGTCGGCACAACGTCGGGACAACCTCGGGACAAGGGTTGTTTTGGTGGGGTGGAACGGTTCAGTTTCCGGTGATCATGATTAGTATCTGACTAAATAATAACAGGTCTATCATATTTTTTAAAAAACTACTGATTTTTAATGAATTTGTGTTTTCCCAGCGATTTACCTTGAGACACCAATTCAAGGATATATATGCCCACAGGCAAGTTTGAAATATCGATCACACTTTCGTGTGTGTTCTTTGAAATTTTCATGCCTGAAGGTGAAATTATATTTATTTTATCGAATTGAATCGTGCCTTGAATTTCAATCTGATCATTCGTTGGATTTGGGGATACAACAAAAGTTTGAGATTGCAATTGCTGTATTGACGATTCTAAACAAGCATTTACATCCGGATTCATATATATTAGTGAATCATTTTTATAAAAACACTGTAGTGTTGTATTGACGGGAAAAACGCAATCATACACTGAAAGAAAGCCAAGTGTTGAGCCTATACCTTCAATCCAAACAGGAATAACCTCGCCGAACCCAGGACAAGCTAAAGCAAATGTCCTTCTCTTTTCCCCATTCAATAAGATCGTAGAATCCATAACTTCAATCACTTTCATATATTCAAATGAAGTAGTACCGCCTGGAATTTTTATTGTGTCGAATAAATTTAAATTAAAATCATATAGTAAAACATCGCTTTCATTTTTGTATTCGTAAATTCGATTATTTACTTCTTTAAAATACCTATTTAGTCCTTTAAAATTGTTTCCGGTCTCATCATCACTTGACAAGAGCTCCCGATAATAATCATTAATAAAAAATACCGAATCTTTTGCGAATTTGTATCTTTTAATTTCACCCTGAGGATGGAGATTGTCATCAGACTCAGTCCAACTCACTTCAGAATTAACAAGTTTTGGTGCTACCGTATTGAACAGACTGATTCGCTCTTCACATGGGTATCCATCCACACAGCCCATACTATCAACAGACATTAGCCATAAATGGCTTATCTCATTTTCATACGGGTCTATTTTTGTTCTTTGTGTTTGATTATAATAAACTTCACCTGCAGCTACCAAATTCCCGTTATCCAATTCTCTTAAACCCTTTAACACCGATACTCTATATTTCCCAAATTCATTTTTATCCAATAAGTTTTGTGGGTTTTTGTAAATTTTTAACCACAATATATTTGAATCTGGTTTAAGTCGCATGATAAAACCATTAAATACAGAATTTTTATCACCTCCCGGCACTTCGTTATCCCACGCTTTGCCGCAAATCACAATATCTCCGTTTTTAGCTTCTATTATATCCTCCACTTTATAAATTCTGCCATTTGTGAGTGGATTATTCGGTAGGACGGTACTCCAAATTATCGAATCCATTGAAGGGCTTAATTTATTGATCCTTCCAAAAAACAGATTATAATAGTCTAGTGGGTGTCTAAAAGAATTGAAGTAATAGTGCCCATCTTTTGCCACTAAAAGGCAATTTGGTTCAGTCGTATTATCCTGATGAAAAAATGATTTTAAAGTATCCCCATTTTGATTTATTTTAAGTATTTTGAACCCTACAGGATATGGTGCGGGACCTGCAGTGTGTTCAATTTTAAGTCTGAAAGCCAGATTGCCATCCCAGGTAGTTTGAATTTCATCACACCCTAATGAAGAACTTCCTGCATTATAGTTTTTTTTCCAGAGGATATTATAATCTTTATCTAATTTGTAAATTTCTGCTTCTGCTGGAATTGGAGTGAGATAATTACCCATTAAGAAAATCGAAGAATCTATCAACCTAATACCTTCATTATTTACAACTTTATTGGGGTCTCCTGGAAACTTTAAAGAATTAATAAAGTTTAAATTTTTATCCAAAATATAAATCTCTGTATTTCTGCCTTTTGAAATTGATTGTTTGGAATTTACCCCGCTTAAAATTATCTTTTCGTTAAAATTTATTAAAGAATTGTTGATTAGGCCACCAAATGTATCAATAATTACCTGGTTTTTAATTAAACCTTGTAGGTCTAAAATTGAAACTGCACTACAATATTTATATAAATTTGAATCCGGATTACATAATAAAATTGAATTGAGAATAATTTTATCGTTAGAAACGGCAAATCCGGAAAAACGATTTTCAAGTGCGTCAGTTCCAAAATCAAAAATTTTACTAAAAGTTTGGGAATATAAAGAGGTGCAAACACAACAGGTAAGTAAAATTATTAAATATCTCATCTTAAAGGACTTTTTATTACTCATCATCAGATTGCCTGCATTATGGTTTTTATTTAAATCTAATCAAGTAATATGACTTTATTGGAATAAACAGGTACACCCTGATTGTATACAAAAACAAAATAGATTCCTCGCTGCCATCGTTCTGTTTCAATGACGTTATGATTCAGGATAAGGTTAGACATGTAAACAACTTTTTTAATTAGAGTTACCCTAATGGCATCAAAAAGAATGAACACAGAAAAACTATGCGTAGTTTTGGCTTTTATAAATTATAATATTTTTTGAATCTCAAATAGACCATTAGGTAAATGAATTACGTGTGTGACGGAAGCAGCGATAGTGATTATAAAACGGGGATGTGAAAAAAATATAAATTTGTTTATGTAAAATGAATTTAAGAACATAATGATGTGTTTACGATAATTAGTAGGCGCTATTTATGATTAATTTCTTAATTTTGTAATTAAAAAACATGTCCGCAATAGTAATTCGTGCAGATAAAAAGAGTAATAAGATACTTTCAGACCTTGCAAAAAAGCTGGGAGGCAGTGTGATTGACCTTAAAGATGAGCAATATGAAGATATTGTTTTGGGAAGTATGATGGGTGAAATGAAAACCAATGAAACCGTCCATAAGGAAACAATCATGCTGAAGTTAAAATCAAAATGATTGTCGAGGTTGATAAAACTTGCGAAAAGATAAAAAATAAGACTATCGAAAGTAAATGGATAAATCCATTAAAAAGAAAATATAAAATTTTAACCCACGGTTGAAACCGTGGGCTATTAGGTAAGCTTGAACGTAATGGACGATTCAAAGGTTTCAGGGGAGTAAAATCGTGGTGTGAATATCCCATTCGTACCACAAAATCCGGATACATAACATGTGGAGTTAAAGAGGAACAGATTGGGATTGTATAACGGGAACGTGAAAAAAATATATATTTGTTTATGTAAAATTAGATATAGAAAGTAATGCTGTGTGTGCGATAAACAGAAGGCACTGTTTATAATTAACTTCTTAATTTTGTAATAAAAATCATATCCGCTATAATAATTCTTGCAGAAAAAAATATCAGCCCGAGCAAGCCTATTTATGTTTAATTTTAATAGGGGAGAAGCATTTTAATATCCTTTAATTAAGTGTCTCATATTTTCGCATGTGTATGGTCTAAAAATATCACAGAGGAAGACTATTGCATGGTGATGGTAAAATAAGGAATGGTTTGATCAATCATTACGTCGTGTATCTACTGCTTGACAACTTGTCAAGAATGTTTTACATTTGCAATAAATAATGAATATTATGGTAAAAACGATGCATATTGGGGATTTTAAGGCCAGATTTTCTGAAGTGGTGGAGTTGATCAAAAAAGGTGTAACCATCAAAGTCATCAGAGGCAGAGCTGGTGAAGTGGTAGGATATTTTGGTAAGGAAATAGCACCTGAGAAAAAAGTAGAAAGAAAATTGGGATTTTTCAGTAATGAAGGCATTGACATCAAAAAAGAAGACCTCCAATGGTCAGATGAAGAACTAAGCGAAATGGGCTTATTATAAAGTATTTACTTGATACGCACACTTTGTTGTGGATTGCTTATAACCAACAAAAACTTAGCAAAAAAGTCAACACTATTTTACTAGACAGAAATAACGAGTTATTTATCAGTGTGGTCAGTGTGTGGGAAGTAAATATAAAATACTCAAAAGGAAATCTTACCCTTAATGATAAGACACCCAAGGATTTATTTAATGGTTTTGATACTTTTTTTAAATGTAGCTACCTTGATCTACATCTTGAAGATGCAATAAACTTTTACAAACTCAAAGAAATGTATCATAAAGATCCTTTTGACCGAATGATGATCTGGCAGGCAATTCAAAACAAGCTTACTTTTATCACCAACGATGAAAATATCCACTAATACATCACTTGTGGATTGAAGGTGATTTGGTAAGGATTCCTAAAGCCTCCTATTACTTCCCGGTCTGTTGTGCCGATAAACCGGTATATCTTTCTCCCACTATTTTTATTTTATTGAGACTTGCCGTCAATAATGCCAGTTCTTCACTGTCAAAAGTATAGTCGGCAGCCCATAAATTTTCCTGTAAGTGTGCCAATTTAGTCGTACCGGGAATAGGCACAATAAATGGTTTCTGAGCCAAAAGCCACGCCAACGCCATTTGTGCCACTGTCAGTCCCCTTTGATCCCCAAAAGCTTTGAGGGTGTCTATGACTGGCCAGTTGGCAATGACATTCTGTGGCTGGTATCTGGGCAATGATCCCCGGTTATCGTTATTCGGATTATAAACAGTACGTTCATTCAGATATCCTGACAACATACCACGACTCAACGGACTGTAAGGGACAAAGCCAATACCCAATTCTTCACATACCTTTAATACATCTTTTTCGGGTTCACGTGTCATCAGGGAATATTCACTTTGTAGTGCGGTCACTTGCTGTATGGCATGGGCTTTTCGAATATTGGCCTCTCCTGCTTCACTCAGGCCAAAGTGTTTAACTTTCCCTTCTTTGATGAGCGTTTGAACAGTGCCGGCCACTTCTTCTATTGGAACATTTGGGTCAACCCGATGCTGGTATAACAGGTCGATATAATCTGTTTTTAAGCTCTTCAGCGAATGTTCCACCACTGCTCTGATTCTTTCGGGTCTGCTGTCCAGGCCTTCACCGGGTTTTCCATTTTTAAAACCAAATTTGGTTGCAATAATGATGTCCTTTCGAAATGGTGACACCGCTTCACCAACCAACGCTTCATTGACCAATGGACCGTATGCTTCGGCTGTATCGTAAAGATTCATCCCTAAATCGTATGCTTTATGCAATAAGTTTATCATAGCTTTTTTATCCGGAACAAAACTTCGGTGGTAACTCATGCCCATACATCCCAGACCTACGGAAGAAACGTTTAACGTGTGGACTCCACTGCCTAATGTTCTGAAAGTCATATTAGCTTTTTTATTTTGAATAGGTTTATGTTGTGTATGTAATATACCTGTTGGTGTTAATAATGCTCCACTTGCAATGGCAGTCGCTTTCAAAAAACTTCTCCGGTTATTTTCCATTTTCATTTTTATTTTGTCGTTACAAAGGTAAGCGGCTAAAAATAAACCGGAAGTAGACGGATTACGGCTTTTGCTACCATTTTTACTGATAATGCACTACGGGTGCCGAAACATGAGTACGATTTTATAATTTTGTATTGAAATAAATTTATTATGACAGGCATATACCAGTTTGACACCATCGCATCGTATAACGCACTCAATAATCAGGAGACGCTTCATCCTTTGGTCAGCGTCATTGATTTTAATAAAGCGAAGCCAAGGTCGTGGGATGGAAATAAATCTGTAAAAATAAACTACGGGTTTTATTGTATTTTTTTGAAAGATGTCAAATGCGGAGACTTGAAGTATGGAAACCAATATTATGATTATCAGGAAGGCACTTTGGTTTTTGTAGCACCGGGGCAGGTAATGGAAATCGAAACGGATGGAGAAGTTTATCAGCCAAAAGGGTATGCCGTTGTTTTTCACGCTGACCTGATCCATGGAAGTTCCCTTGCGCATACTATGGATGATTATCATTTTTTCAGGTATAATACCAATGAAGCATTGCACCTGTCAGAACGGGAGAGACATGTGGTATTGGATTGTTTTGCGAAAATTCAGTTTGAATTGCAACATTCCATTGATAAACACAGCAAAAAACTTATGGTATCCAATCTGGAGTTGCTGCTCAACTATTGTGTCCGATTTTATGACCGTCAATTTACTACCCGGGAAAATGTCAATAAAGGGATACTGGAAAAATTCGAAAATATACTGAATACGTACTTTAGCTCCGGGAAAATCCAGGATGCCGGATTGCCTACGGTAGGGTATTGTGCTGACGCATTGCATTTATCAGCCAATTACTTTGGTGATCTGATCAAAAAGGAGACGGGCAAGACAGCCAAAGAGTACATCCAGCGCAAAATCATTGATGTGGCAAAAGAGAAGATGTACCATGCTGACACGAGCATCAATGAAATTGCATACGGCTTGGGTTTTAAGTATCCGCAGCATTTCACCCGGATGTTTAAAAATGAGACAGGATATACTCCTTCGGAGTTTCGGGCTTTGAATTGAAGGTAAACCTTAAACCATATGCTCCTGGAGCGATGATCATGGATACATAAAAAGCATTGGCTATGAGGCGAATAGGCTTGCTTCACTTATATTAATGCATTCTTATATAGATAGGCTGTTTTTCTTTAGATTTATACAAAGATTGGGATCAAAGTATTTAAACAAGGTGACATTTTGTGTTTACATTCTGTTGGGATATCCAAACAGTTTGAGGAAGATGGGGTGAAACAGAAGTCTCCGCATCATACGAAGATGTATTGCTGAGGGTTCCCGGGAAATAATAATCCTAATCGATGTAAAATTGGATTTGCAGGATTTATAATAATCCTATAAAAATCATCTTTTTATTCCTTTGGTAAAACTTACCCTGATGAATATCAAAAATATTGTTTCAGTCAGCGATGTATAAGGTCTGTACAAATAGATTACAACCTAAACCAATGGACTACTGGTAGCTGGTATAAATACTGAAAAAACCATATTATGCTTTATCTGAAAAATACCAGTTTATTCCTTAATAACAACCCGATGTGATCGACCAACCTGGATGAAGTATACCCCACGGTCCAAATCACGTATATCAATTGCACTATTTCCTAAACTTAGTGTTCCTTTTAAGATATGCTGACCAACTACATTGTATAAGGTATAATTTGTGTCCCCATTCAAACCTTTGATATCTACTATACCTGAAGTGGGATTCGGAAAGACTTGAACATCATTTGTTTGATCCCAATAAGTATTTGATAATACTTCCTTTTTAACCGTTGCTTTAGCCAGCAACCAGAGTTCGGGATCAAATTCTACTTTTGAAATAGTCTCCGGAGCTTCAAATTCAAACAACTGGTCATTGGTAGTATTTTCCAGTCGCAATATCGTTTTTATATTATTTACTGTAATTCGAATAGGAACTGGCATTTCATAAAAGGCAACAGAAGGGTGCGTAGATTTTTGTTGTAACTTGACAAGGAGTTTTCCGCCAGTTTGCTCCCATAAAACCGTATACTCAGGATATCCCTGGCCCTCATACCAATCCTTAAAAAATTCACTCAAAGACTGGCCACTGACTTCTTCCATATTTCTTTGAAAATCAGATGTCCTGGCAAAACCGTATGCACGTTCTTTAAGAAAAGCCCGCATTCCCTCAAAAAAATCGATATCTCCCAGCTTCCATCTCAACATGTGATGCACATAAGCGCCTTTGTTATAGGTAAGTCTTGAATCAAAAATACGTAAGGCGCTATTTGTAGCTGGTACTTTCACAGACCCTGTGGGGCTGCTTATGATATTATTTCTCTTATTTATTTTCCAGGAAGTAAAAGCAGCTCCTTTAAATCTTTCCTGGGCAAGGCCTTCCAGATAGGTTGCGCTGCCTTCATTCAACCAGGTATCCTCCCAGTCACCACATGTGACCAGGTCACCAAACCACTGATGTGCCAGCTCATGTGCTAATAAACCAAAGCTGAAATCAGTGACAAAAGACATCGTTTGGTGTTCCATTCCGCCACCGAAACCAAACTGCGCATGACCATATTTTTCTAATGGAAAAGGATAATCGACAAATAAAGAATCAAAAAAAGCCAATGTTTTGGTCAATTCTTTAGTGCCTGTTTTAGCAGCATTCAGGTTTTCCGGATACACATAATTTAAAACAGGTAAAAGTACACCACTTTTCAATAACACAGTATCAGAATATCTGGCAAAATTGGTAACAGCCATTCCTACCAAATACGAAGCAATCGGATACTTACTTTTCCAATGACAGGTATATTCGCCATTTGATTCGGATTCAGATACCAACACACCATTTGAAGCTGCTTTATATGCTATCGGACATGTAATGTGTATATCGATAGAATCTATTTTATCTGATAATAAATTTTTACAGGGCCACCAATCCTGTGAGCCAAAAGGTGGAGACACATTCCATATAACTGGTTGATTGCCATGTGTTCCTTTGGAAAAGGAGCCTAAGCCGCCAACATTAGGTGTGCCGCTATAATCTATCTCAAATGTTACGACGTCTCCTTTATTGGCGATAGTCGGTAGTGTTATCCACAATTCGAAGTTATTTTTTTGTTCAAAACTCAATAATTGAGATCCTGATTTTACCGAATTTACTTTCAATTTGGTGGTCAAATCAAATTTTACGCTTTCGATGCCATCACTCAATATCTTCATGGTCGGAGTTACCAAACCTCTGATCTCCAATCTATTCGGGTCTATACGCCATCGAATATCATAATGAGTGACATCAGTATTCGTATCATCAGCAACATTAAAATCATAGAGATGATGTGCTGCACAGGTTTTGGAACATATCACTTCGTCAACTTGCCCGGATCCGGGATTAATGGACAAAAACAGGAACATGTATATTGAAAAGAGCTTAAAAAGGGAAATATTTGCCATAAAAATTCTTTACAAAACAAATGTAGTTTAAATTAAGGCATTAGTAAACACATGAGTTAACATAATTAAAACAGGTAGTAAAACTTTTATTTTTTAGGTTGGTTGCTTTTTTATCACAGTAACTTGTATGCTACAAAGTATGTATTGAAATACATGTTAAAGTACGTAATTAAGTGCGAGTCTGGATTAAACACCAGTGTACAGAAATGGGTGTGCTTTGTAAATTGAATACGCATAAATAACTTATCTATTTACGATAACCTTATCCCGGGGCAGGTTAAATTCCTTTCATCTTCTCACCGGAATTTTGATTTACTTTTAAGGATTTTTTAGTAACTTTTAAATCTCTGAAATAACCTATGGTGCCAATGTCGACATAAAGTCCGATGCTTCCTTTTTTATTAGTACCCAACATTTTATCGACAATAAAGGAAGAATATTTTAAATCGTTGATAAACATCTCAGCCGTTTCGCCATTGATCTCCAGCCTCATTGTTATCCACTCATTCAGTGCCACGGGGGCAGACCCTTCGTACGAACCCGCGGGAAATTTGTCGCGTAAGGTTTGGAATTTGTAATGCGGAAATGAAAAATACTGGACAGCATGATTTCTGGCATATTGATTATTAATTCTTCCTACTTTTGGCCTCAGATAGACGGACTCATAAGCTGTATCATCTTTTGCTATTCTGAAATATAAACCAATAAAGCCAGCGGCAGCCGGGAATGGTGACGGATTCTGAATCTGACTGTACATTTTTACTTCGATGGTTCCATTTTCAAAGTCATCCAGGCCTACTAACCGTGCATAGTGTGGTTCGTCCACGGTAGCCTCCAGATTATTGGCATCAAAAGGAAGAGTAACTAGATCTCTTTCGATTTTCAACACTTTTTTACCTTGGAATTTGATTACTTCACCCGTCACATTGTGCAACTCAAAATTTTGTTTTTCAAGTTTTAAAGTTTTCCAGATTACAGCATTTTGTCCAATAATAACAGTTGAAATTTCCAAAACTAAACTTAGCAATATGAAACATTTTGTGATATTCATATTTTTTATGATTTTCCGATTTATTAAAAATATTTGCCTTTTACCTGTCCTTTAATAAAATAAAAAAATCATTGCATTAAACTGCTTAATATTTTTTGATACTATTTCATTTTATTAAACATGTAGCGACTAATTTTCCACATTCCGTTTGTTTTTTGAAGAACAAAAAGTTCTCTGTTTTCTTCCGGAACAGTCTGTCCGTTTGCATGAATTAATGTTGTACCTTTAGAATTTGTTCTTGCAAAAGCAAAATTACCATTAACGACTATTTCTTCAATAAAAAATTCTATGTTTAATTGAATGGTTTTAAAGACAAACTCATAAGAACCTTTTATTTGTTCCTGTCCAATTGCAGAAGGTGCATTAGAAGGCATAAATACCCCATCGTTTGTGTAAAGTGATAATACTTTATTTATATCTGAGGTATTTAATGCATCACGATAATTGAAAAGTAATTTTTCAATTTCTAATGTTTCTGATGTTTGTTCCATGGTATTTTGATTTAAATTGTTCAACTTATTTTTTGTATCATTTTGGCAAGAAACTAATGATATAACAAAGACGGCAGAAAATATTAACTGTTTCATTGTGTAAAATTTAAGTTCAAGATATTTTATTTTTCGCTTCGCTAAATGTAACTACTTTTCCTAAAGCGCCAAATTCATGCAAATCTCCAAATACTTCGATTCGGATAGATTGATCTAATCCGCCCACTTTTACTGCTTCAAAGCCATTGTCATGAATAAAATCTTCAACCTGTTCATCAACTGTAGCATCATCACTTGCATAAAACAATACTGCTTTTTCTGGTGATTGATATGCAGCTGCGGCTAATGAACCTGCTCCCAATGTTCCGAATGCTTTAACCAGTTTTGCTCCTCTGGGTATGATTGCAGCGTTTAGTTGGCCTGCAGATTCTTTTTCTCCAATTATTTTTTTAAAACCTCCATTTTCATCCGGTGCAATCGGATTGGAAGGGTCTATAATTATTTTCCCTTGGAGTTCCGTGGTGTACTGCTTAAACAATTCCTGGATGGTATTGAACCAAACTGATAATACAATAATATCTGCATTCTTAATAGCATCAGATGTACTTGTAGCCGTTGCAAGGCTTCCTAATTCCATCGCAAATTCTTTTGCATCTGTCTCTTCACGACTGGCAATAAAAACAGAACGGTTGCATTTTATCGTATTTTGGGCAATTATTTTGCCGATGTTTCCTAAGCCAATAATGGCTACTTTTGGTTTTGATAACATACTTTTTCTTTTAGATATTTAATGATTATATTAAGATGCAAAGGTAGAGGTTTATGAAAGTGCCACCCAATGATCAAAATCAAGAAATAGTATTGATGTATGTTAAGACTTTTTATTTTGTTTATTTCGTAAACGACTTAAAGACTCAGGAGTGATACCCAAAAAGGAAGCTATTTGTGTTTGTGGCAATCTCATAGCCAGGTCTGCATAAGTTTGCAGAAAAGTTAAATATCTTTCTTCGGCGGTAGAACTTATGGTTTGTAAAAGCCTTTGCTGAAGTGAAACAAAACTGTTTTCAATTAAAACTCGAAATATTCGATCAAACTTGGGGGCATTGGTGTATAAAAAAAGTAAATGCTCATGACTGATTTGTAATACCATAGTGTCTTCCAGAGCATCAATATTTAATTCAGAAGGCTTGCGGTCGTGAAAACTTCCGATATTGCTCATCCACCAATTTTCGGCAGCGAATTGGAGAATGTGGATATTGCCTTTATCGTCAACTTTGTACATTCTTAGGCAACCACGAATGATAAAATTGAACTGATTGCAGATATCTCCCTCTTGTAAAATGTACTGTCTTTTTCTGTAAAGGCGTGGTTTAAACAGTTCTGTTACCATTAATTTTTCTTCCTGGTTCAGCGGAATCAGCTTCTGGAAATAATCAAGAAGCGGTTGTAAAGGTTTCAACAAGAGGTTATCCTTATCCATTTTTAGCTTAATATGTATTTCATCATAATATCTGTTTGCTCATCGTCCCCCAATTTGAAAATATGTTTATCAAACGTTACAAACCCGTTTTTTTTATAAAAGCTTATTGCTCCGGGATTTTTTTCCCAAACTCCCAACCAGATATATGTTGCTTTTTTTAGGTGGGCTATTTCCACCGCTTTTTCATAAAGAATTTGGCCAATCTTCTTTCCCTGAAATGCCTTAAGTACGTAGATTCTTTCTATTTCAAGGGCCTTTTCGTCTTTAATTTCAGTTTGTGAAGTTCCGATATTCAGTTTCAGATAACCGATGACGTTTTTGTTTAAAATTGCAAAATAAAATAAAGCATTTTTATCATTGAGTTCGGAAGTTAATTTATCCAGGGAAAATGCCTCATTCAAATAATTGTCCATATTCCCGGCGGTATTGGCATTGGCAAACGTTTCCATAAATGTCAGTTTTCCAATTTTTTGCAATGTGGTCACATCGTTTGATGTGGCTTCAATAATTTTAACATTTTCCATATCTATTTCAGGCTATTGTATGTCGGTTTTAAAATATATGGTTTATCGTTGTTATTCAGGATTATTACTTCCACACAAATATAGAAAACAGATTTTGTTTTCCGGTCTACTGAAGTAAATAACGCTGAATCTCTAAGTCTGCATATTGATTCGGGTAAAAATTAAAATTGCAAACAAAGAAATCCGTTTTAACCGATGAGGGAAAATATAAAAGTAGATTACTTGTTTTGGAGGAAGGCTAAAATCTGATTGCAGTCAATGTTTTCCAGATTATAGGCAAGTGCTGGTGATTATATGCAGTGATAAAATAAAAAAGCCTTGTAAATCATATGATTACAAGGCTCTTAGTAGCGGGAGCAGGACTCGAACCTACGACCTTCGGGTTATGAGCCCGACGAGCTACCAACTGCTCCATCCCGCGATCCTGACATTATATTAAGGTATACTTTTTACCTATTTTTATAATGGACTGCAAAGATAGGGCATTTGTGGGAAATATCAAAGTTTAAATCTATTTTAATTATAATATTTTAATTTCAATACGAAACATTCAATATTATTACTAAACAACCTGCGTAGAATATGGGTCCACGGGCAATTTTTATTCCCCTGGTTTCCACAAGTTTTTTTAAATGTAGCCAGACGTAAAGGTGAATACAAGCATTGACAGATGGCTACATCATTGCTTAAAGGCAATTACGGAAAGTGGAATCAACAGATGAATTCCAATATATTACTTGAATGGATTTTGTAAATCCGGGTTTTTATAAAATGAGGTATCATTCATGGTTTCAATAAACGCTTTCAGGGCTTTGATATAATACGCATCAATAGCAAGCGGATGCAATAGCGGATCTGCATTGGGTGAATTTTTCCCCCCTGTTTTATAATGGCCAATGACTTCGTCCAGCGTTTTAAACCGACCGTCGTGCATATACGGGGCTGAATATTTAATGTTTCGAAGGGTAGGGGCACGGAACTTGCCGTTATCTGCTCTGGATCCGGTGACCTTTCCTCTTCCTAAATCGGGAAATCCGTCTAACGTACTGGATTCTGTCAAACCGTTATTAAAAAAATCATCCGAAGTGCCCAGTGGTATATTATGGCAATGACCACATTCGGTATCGGGCAAATCGGGGTCGTCATCAAAATACAAGCCTTGTCCGATCAATTCCAGGTCTGTATAAAATGCTTTCCCTTCCTGAATTTTGTCAAATTTGGAGTCTTTGGAAATGATGATGCGTTCAAACTGGGCTATGGCCTTAGCTGCCAGTTCTTTGGTAATCTCATTTTTGCTTTTAATACCGAATGCTTCTCTAAACATTATTGGGTAAGTGGGGTGCATGATTAATTTTTCCACCACCTGCGGCCAGGTGTTATGCAGTTCAATGGGGTCTTCCACGGGTAGCAAAGCCTGTTCTTCGAGGGTTTTTGCGCGTCCGTCCCAAAATAATCCGGCTTTGACAAAACCAATATTAATCAAACTCATCGAACTTCTTCTGCCTGCAATGCCATCAATACCTGTACTTACGCCAAGACCATCTGTAAATGAAAATTCTGGTAAATGGCAGCTGGCACATGACATGGAGCTGTCGGCCGATAAAATGGGGTCATAAAATAAATGTCTGCCTAACAAGACCCCCTGTTTGGTTAATGGGTTATTCGATGGGGATTCTAATACAGGGAAATGCGCCGGCAGGTTTACTACATATGCTTCCGGGTTGTAGGGAATGTGGGACAGGTCATTATTTTTAGTATCCTCCTTCATACAAGAAAAAAATGAAACCACGAAGACACTAAAAACCAAATAAACAATATTTGTTCTCATACAATTTATTGAGTATTTAATTAACAATAAAAACCTTTTGGAAGTTCTTTGTAATTTGATTTTCAATATACGCGGCCGAGGAATCCAGGTTGACATTTTTAAATAACCGGAGATAATCCGTCTTTATATTAAACGGGATATCCTGTCCTTTTTGAGTCGTTGGAATAGTGTTGACATTTAACCGGGCTACAGCAGTCAGATCTGTCAGAAAAACACTGTATACCGAATCCGGATTTACAGTATTTGTTCTGCTGTATTTTACAATAGCATGGGCCGTTTGACCGGATGAAGTTTTAAGTTTATTGTTCGTTAACAATACGTGCGCAGCCGGCAATCCGCTAAATGTCTGATTGATTATGTTTTCCGTTAATCCGGAATAAAAACTGATGCTGTCATAAGATCCGTACGTCTTGACACTTCCAATGATCAGTTCATTATCGGCCAGACGGCATATTTTCATGTCGTCTTTGACTGTTACAGAATTGTCGGCATTCGAAATCGTTTCAGAAATGTAGACTTTTTCACCGGACGAATGATGGATGGTAAAACCTGAAAAATAATACCTGATGTCGACAATTTTGTAAAGTTGATTTAATTCATTATTAAAGATCATTTGGCTGCTAAAAGTGGTATCACCAGCAAGATGTTGAATATGCAGAACCAGTTTGGGGTAGGTACAACAATTATCGCAAGCCTGATCGGCAATGACACTATAATTCGATGCCAGCGTATCCAGGCATCCTTCCTTATTTGTATAGCAGGCGCTTAAACCCAAAACTAAAAGAACAGACAAGCTATAAGACAGGATATATTTCATCACTGTGATTTTTTCATTTCTTCGTATATTTTTTTTACGATTTGTTTTACCTGAGCAGAGAAGTCTTTTTCCATGATCCAATGGTAATAATTTGGTTCACTTTTAAATACCTGGGCAACCACCTGGCCTGTATATTTTCCAAAGTTAAAAACCACTTCTCCCTTTGCATTATATTTGAGGCGTTGGGTCACATCCAGCATCGACTCATCCGAAATAAAGGCAGCTATAGCAGAAATATCATTTTTAATGGGCGCTGGGTGTGAAAAACCGTCACCGTCGATGTAGTCGACATCTTCATATCTTTTTAACTGGCCTTTAAATACTTCGACTGTTGCTCTTGCATCCGCCAGCGCGTCGTGCGCATCAGAAAGATCTCCGTTACAGTACAAACGATATGCTGCTTTTAAGGTGCGCGGTTCCATTTTGTAAAATATCTTCTGGATGTCGATTAACCTGCGTTTGGATATGTCCAATTCCAGTCCAACACGATGAAATTCTTCCATGAGCATTGGGATATCAAAACGATCGGAATTATAACCCGCCAGGTCTGAATTGCCTATAAAATCATATATTTGGCGGGCAACCTGAGTAAAAGTAGGTTTGTTTCGAATCATTTCGTTACTAATACCGTGCACGGCAAAAGCTTCCTCTGAAATTGGAATTCCGGGGTTGATCAGCATAAACAATTCTTCCGGGTCCTGTTTTTGTTTACTGTATTTTATAAGTGCAATCTGCAGGATCCGGTCTTTAAGTACATTCAATCCTGTCGATTCTATATCAAAAAAAACAATGTCCTTTTCCAGATTTAGTTTTATATCAATCATTATGTGCGTTTAATTTTGTTCATTATGAAGAAAGTATTTTGGAAAACCTTCACTAACTTTAAATTCGAAGATACCATCTCCTTCCGTATCATAAATGAAGCATGCTTCAATTCCTTTCAATTGTTCTACCAAAACCAATGATTTTTCCAGCCCAAGAACCATAAAGGCGGTTGCATAGGCATCGGCAGAAATACAATCATCCGCAATTACAGTGGCGCTTAAAATATCTGTTGGTTGGCTTAATCCGGTAAATGGATTGATAATATGGGCAAATTTTTGACCTTTAGATTCATAGGCATTGCGGTAATTGCCGCTGGTGGCCAACGATTTATTAGAAATGAGCAGGGGTAGTTCGATTTCTGTTTCTTTGGCATTTTCAGCGGGCTTATTAATTCCGATTACCCACTCTTTTTTAAGATCATTGACACCTAAAGCCCGAATTTCGCCACCTACTTCAATCATAAAATTCCGGATGCCTTTTTTTTGAAAAAATTGTGCCAATATATCTACTGCATAACCCGGAGATAAGGAGTTAAAATCCAGCATCACCTGTTTATCGGGTTTTGTAAGACAAATGTTTCCAAGGCTGTCTTTTTGCAGGCTTAGGGTGTCAAACACCAATAATTTCAGTAATTCTTTAACCCTGGACGTGTCCATTTTGGTTAACTTTTTTTTCTCTTTATAGCCAAAGCCATAGTAATTGACCAAAGGTGCTATGGAGGGGTTAAAAGCGCCGTTTGATTTTTCGTATACCTCTTTTGATTTAATAAATATAGGTTCGAAATACGGATCATTTTTCACATTAAAACAAAATAAGCTGTCTGCAGCATTAAAATGACTCAACGTACTGGAGTCAATATAAGCAGACATCGAAAGATTAAAGTCAGCCAGGATTGAATCAATCGATTTTTGGAAGGCTTCAGGTTCCTTTGTCTGTAGCGTAATATGATATTTTGTGCCCATTGCCGGGCCCGAAATTTTATAATAGGGCACTTCATTATTGCTGCAGGAACACCAAAATATTGTAATAAATACCGCAATTAAATAATAAATAAGTTTGTCCATGAGTTTAGGAATTATTTTCATTTAACAAACCTCTTTCTTTTGCTTCTTCGGTATAGGAGTGCAGTTCAACAGGCTTTGCTGCTTTTTTACGCAGTTTCATATTCAGGAATTCGACCAACAGAGAAAATGCAATTGCAAAATATAAGTATCCTTTAGGTACCGCGCCGATTTCACTGCCGAGAATACTTAAATTGGCCAGGTGGCCGCCTTCGATAATGAGCATAAAGCCAATCAAAATTAAAAATGCAAGACCCAGCATTTGGATAGTAGGGTGTTCGTTAACAAATCGGCCTACCGGCACCGCAAAAGCCATCATAATTAGCACAGAAATTACAACAGCAATAATCATAATAATTAATGCGCCTTCCAGTCCGTTGGTCATACCAACCGCAGTTAAAATGGAATCAAATGAAAATACTATATTAATCACTGTAATTTGTATAATGGCTGCAGAAAATGTCATCCTCTTTTTTTTATCATCAGATACTTCATGTTCTTCCCCTTCCAGTTTGTGGTGAATTTCGCTAACACTTTTATATAATAAAAACAATCCTCCTGCAATCAGAATAAGACTTTGACCAGAAAAGCCAGCGGAAATAAACGAACTACTAAAGTTGATCCACGGCTCCTTCATTGCAATAAGCACTGAGATACCCAAAAGCAGAATAATCCGAAGCAACATGGCCAGAAGCAGACCTATATTCGTGGCTCTTTTTTGTTCATTTCGCGGCAGTTTGCTGGAAGTGATGGAAATAAAAATAATATTATCTACTCCCAGGACAATTTCTAGAAAGGTAAGGGTGAGTAAACTCAACCAAACTGCGGAAGTCGCAAAATCAGGAATAGTGACAAGATTAAAAAACATATATATTAGTTTGATGATTAAATTTTGAACAAAAGTAAATCTATTTACATATTTAAGATAAAATCAGTGCAATATAATGACCGGCACAACCCAATAAAACAAAAATATGCCATATGGCATGATGCCATTGAATGCGTGTCCTGACATAAAAGAAGACCCCGGTTGTATAGCTTAGTCCTCCCAAAAGCAGCCAGAACATGACATCAGTTCCCATGTTCTGACTAATATCCCTGAATATAAAAATGACCATCCACCCCAGAATCAGATAGAGGAGCAGAGAGACAATTTCGTATTTGGTTTTAAACACCAATTTAAATAAAATGCCAAAACAAATGATTACCCAATGCAGTTCAAGAAAATGAATGCCCTCGGGTGTATTGTAATAAAATAAGATAAAAGGCGTATAGGATGATCCAATTAAGATAAATATCGAAATATGATCTACCAGTCTCCATTTATTTTTGCGAACCTCTTTGTTTGCCAGGTGGTAGAACGTAGAACTAAAAAACATAAAGGTCATTCCAAAAGAAAAAACAACCAGGCCCCAAAACTGAGGTGAAACAACTTGAGAATACAACAATACTGGGGTAAGTACAATAGCCAAAACCAAACCAACAGCATGCGTTATGACGTTGGCTTTTTCATCTGTCGGTAAGTTGTGATATAAGGATACTATGTGGTTCACTTCAAATGTTATAAACCTAACTGTTGTCTGTATGACGGGTCAATATTATTGAATCCAAGACTAATAGCCTGTTGAAGATCTGCTTTAGCCTCGTTCAGTTTGTTTAAACCGAAATAGGTGCGGGATCGTTCGTAATAATAGAGACCTGTGTTGTTGCTTTTGTATTTCAGCGCTTCATTGTATGCTGCTATTGCCTCCAGGGGACGTTCCATCAACCGGAGCGCTCTTCCTTTTTCATACCACAAATCAGCATTGTACGGATTTAATTTGAGATAAGATTCTATATCCTGAAGTGCCAGATCTAATCTACCCGTATTTTGGAACATAATGGAACGATTTAAATAACCAACCGCATGATCCGGTTTCAATTTTAGACCTTTGTTAAAATCTTCAATTGCTTTTTGAACATCACCCAATCTGGCATAAGTAGCTCCTCTGTTGACTAAAAATTCTCCATCTGTGGAATCATATTGAATGGCTTTATTATAATCCTGAAGGGCCAGTAACAGTGTATCTCTGCCTTTAGCAATATCGAAAAACAATCTTGCCCGGCTGTTATATGCCTGAGGTTGTGCGTCCTTCATACTTATCGTTGCATTATAATCGGCCAGCGCTTCCTTGTACATCTTATTATCTCTGTAATAGTTCGCTCTATTTCCGTAAGGCAATGTTGCATTTTTATAATATTTTAATACATGAGTCCATAAAGTAGCACTGTTTTGCCAAATTTTGTTTTGCTGATAAGTCATAAACGAAAAAACAACACTAAAAACACCTGCAATTATAAATGCATAATTTACAGTTTCCGTCTTTTCTTTGGCATATTCATTCAGATAATACCCCGCTATCAGGAAAAAACCAAGGTAAGCGATATACGTAAATCTGTCGGCGAGATACCCCTGTCCGGCTCCCAGTATTTGCAGCAAAAAAATGATATTGACAATAAAAAAGGTGAGACCAAAAAACAACATTTTTTTCTCTTTTTTGAAAGCCGTATACAGGGTATATAAGACTATGGGTGCAATGAGCATCGATGGATAAAAATACCAGGGAAAGTAATTCGGATATGGGTACAACGGAGACATCCTGAAGGGAACGACCAATTTTATGAGGTAAATAACAAAGCTGAAAGCACCCAGGAACAAACGTTGAATAAAATTAAAATCTGTCGTATCTTCAACAGTAGCCAAAGACCCGAATTCCTTTAGTGTAAGAATGCCATAAATTCCAAAAGCCAGAGACAACAGCAGAAATGGAATTTTATTCCATACTATTTTTAGATCCACTTTTTTATCCAGCAAATAATCGATGGCCATCAAACTTAAAGGCAGGGAAACAGCCTGGATTTTGGATAAAAGTGAAAGCAGGAAAAGTATAGTCATCCAAAGCCACCGAATGTTTTTTCCATCCGTTTTAAATTTGATATACTGAATAATTGTGCCCAGATAGAAAGCGCCAAAAAGGACGTCTTTTCTTTCCGTTACCCAGGCTACCGATTCCACTCTCATAGGGTGAATACCAAATAATAAGGCAACAAATAAAGCACCCTGCCAACCAATTCCAATTAATACTGCTATTCTGTAAGCGAGAAAAACACAAATTAAATGTAAAAGGACATTATTCAGGTGCCAGTAGTTCGGTTTTTCAAAACCAAAAATTCTTTTTTCTATGGCAAAAGTCCAAATGGGCAATGGATTGTAATTGCCAATAACATCACTTTTAAAAATTTTTTCGCTGTTTTCCCAAAAGTTTTTTTTGTCCAGGTGCTGGATCAACGGATTTTCATAAAAATTCCGGTCATCATCCCAATTTACAAACTGATTATTCAGTGCGGAAGTAAAACAAATGAAAGTAACAAGAATAGCCACAATCGGGGGCCACCATGGCAAAGAGGCAATACGCCCTGAATTGGCAGGGCCTGCCGGGGTATTCATTCTTTTTATATCTTTAGGTGTAGTCGGGCCGGTAAATTTTCTTTTTGACATAAATTTATATATGTATTATCCTAATGCAAAAGTAGTTATTAGTTATAGAAAATAACATATGTAGACCAAAAAAATTAAACTACGTTCATTTTATTAAACAAACTGTAGTGAATTGGGAAGTTTAACCTTTAAAACAGCTATATCCAGTGTTATTTTAAGAGGGAAGGTTTCCATTTTAGTGTATTCCAGTAAAATGGCAATAAAATAAGAGAAAAGACGAGAATAATAACAAATTCAAGTACCAATATGTAATCAGGCCAGGGACCCAATAAGTCGTAAAAGGTTTTTCCGGGAGGTTTCCCATTCAGGTACATATAATTTGAGCCCAGGACAAGATTTACAGGATACAGTATGGCTGCAAGCATATTCATGCCCAATACTGACAGTACTGCGTCTTTAACGGTTGGTTTGTACCCATATACATAAAGTCCATACAATGCCCCAAGAATGATCACGGCATGCACGGCCCAATATCTGACAGCTTCATAATGTGGAAGCGATTCGGTAAGGGTAGGGGTAAAAATAGACTGTGCGCAACCTGCCAATATCCAGAAAAAGGTAATGCCCCATAAAAAGCGCCATTTAAACCACATGATAAATGGCATTATTAATGTCATTAAGTTACATAAATGTAATGGAAAATCATTGGTCTGATCGAAAATGCCAACCTGCCATTTGTAAATTACTTTGAAGAGCTGCGTTAATGCACCCAGGGTGCAAATAACCGTAATATACATTCTTTGCTGATCGATATTCCAGAATCGTTTGCCAAAAATCAAACAAGCAGCAATAAATAAAATACACCCTGTAAAACACAGACCGTGTTCCAGACCATAATTACTAAAACCACCATTTTCTTTAAGGAAGATATCGAACATTTGGATAATTTACTACAAAAATATTGTTTATAGTTTAATAACCAAATTTATTATAAAAAAAACCGGAATCAGTGCATTGATACGCCTTTCAAAGCTTTTTGAACATTGATATCGAGGGCTTTATGTGCAATGGGTTCAGAATAGTCGTTCAGCGCTTTCATGGCCCCTTCAATGGCTTCTTTTGATTCAGATTTGACACTTTCTTTCAATTTATCTGTCAGTAATTTTATTTGTTCCATTTCCTGATCACTAAAATATTCTTTATTCTGAATGATAAACCTTTGGGAAGCAAGAATAACATTATTGGCTTCATTAATGGCTTCCAGCAAAGCGCGTTTTTTTAAATCTTCTTCAGCATTTTTTAAAGATTCAAGCAGCATTTCCGCCATTTTTTCTTCAGAAATGGAATATGCCGATTTTATTTCAACAGAGGTAACGGTACCTGAACGCTTTTCTTCTGCCTTTACTGTTAGAATTCCATCTGCATCTAAAATAAAATGAACTTCAATTTTGGGCAACCCTGCCGGCATTGGCGGTATACCAGTAAGTGTAAATTCACCCAGTTTTCGGTTATTGACCACGAGGTCTCTTTCGCCCTGAAATACTGATATTCGCAGCTTCGTTTGCCCGTCGACAGAAGTTGTATAATTTCTGCCGGCACGATTTGGAACTTTTGAGTTTCGCGGAATGATGGCATCCATCAAACCACCCACGGTTTCGATGCCGAGCGAAAGGGGATTCACATCCAGTAACAAAATATCCTTTCGGTTTCCCGCAAGAATATCGGCCTGAATTGCAGCTCCTAAGGCCACCACTTCATCGGGGTTCAAACTGTCATCCGGAACCTGACCAAAAAAGGTTTCCAGCGTCTTTTTCAGGTAAGGAATTCGGGTTGAACCGCCTACGAGAATTACTTTATTTATGTCACTTTTAGTCAGACCGGAATCAGCCAGGGCTTGTTTGCAGGAATCTATAGTTTTTAAAATCACGGGTTCGATCAGTTGATTGAACAAGGTTCTGGATAGAGATAGTGTATTTCCGTTAAAATCTGTTTCAAAAGAGTCGAACGTAGTCAGTGCTTTTTTTGCTTCTTCCGCAGTCAATCTCAGGTTTTGATGTAAAACAGGATCATTTACTAACTGGTCTTGTGTAAGGCGGAGGGTGTCTGCCCAATAAGCAATAATAATTTTATCTATATCATCGCCACCCAGGTATGTATCGCCATGGGTTGATAACACTTCAAAAATTCCATCCTCCAGGTGCAAAATAGAAATATCAAATGTGCCTCCTCCCAGGTCATACACAGCGACATTTAACTGCATATTTCGGTCAACGCCAATTCCATAGGCCAAACTGGCCGCTGTTGGCTCGTTTATTATTCTCAGGACATCCAATCCGGCAAGTTTTCCTGCTTCCCTGGTAGCCTGACGCTGGATATCGTTAAAATACGCCGGAACCGTAATTACTGCTTTGGATACAGATAAATTTAATTGTTTTTCTGCTTTTTGCTTCAGGGTTTTTAAAATTTCTGCTGATAGTTCAATTGGGGAGTAAACCTGATTGTTCACTTTAACCTGCACCATGGATTCACCACTGTCATTGACAATTTTATATCCAATATTTGACTTGATTTCATCAATATCACCAGCTAATTTACCAATCAGGCGCTTTACTGAGTAGACCGTATTTTCCGGATTACTGTTTAAAAAAGGTATGGCTTCATCGCCAACCACTATTTTCCCATCTTCGGAAATAAATAAAACTGAAGGTGTCAGGCTATTTTTGTCACCGGGGGATTTAATTGTAACCGGTTTTTCATTTTCAATATATGCAATAAGACTATTGGTGGTACCTAGGTCGATACCAACAATTAAATCGGCGGGCTTTTTATCAACAACCTCACCTGATTTTAAGTCAATAGGAATTTTCATTAAAATAAATCTTTGTATTACTAAACTTTAGAATAAACGCACTAATGAGTTTAATGTTTATAAATGGTATTAATACTCTATAAGACAGGTATATAACTTTATTAATCCTTCTAAATAGAGATTTACTAGAATAGATTTTTGAAGTGAAAAGAAAAAATGGAACTTAAAATAAAGCGTCCATTTTCAAACCATACAAGAATTAGAGCATGGTAAATTCACTAAGTTTACAATATAGTATTTAAATTTACCCTTCCTTTAAAATTAAACTTTTAAAAAATGCAAAATATACTGGGCATCGGAACGCGGGTAAAACATCCTGCTTTTGGCGATGGAGTCATTATTTCCATTGACGTTGTGGCTTATAAAGTCTGTTTTATTACCTACGGAATTAAATTGGTTGGCAAAGATTATACGTCGTGGGACATTATAGATCGTATTGAGCCGGAAGATAAGGTATCTTTTAGTGATGCCGAAAAATCACTAATTAAAATATTAAAGACCTGGTCAGATATAACTGAGGTAGTGCCGTTGGGCGATAAATGGAAAAATGGCATCCTGATAATAAAACCTGAAGACGTAACATTAAAGCCTAAAGAAATACCTATCGATGTATTTTTTCATAAAATAGTGATGGTCAGAGACCGGCTTCGTGTGATGGAGCAACGCATTAATGCCAGTGACTTATCGGATGAAGAAAAAGTAAATCTGCAACAGTATATTACCCGAATTTATGGCAGTTTAACTACATTCAATGTGCTATTTAAGAATAAAGAAGACCAATTTGTGGGTGATAAAGCGGATTAAGGATTAATAAATTGGGTAAGGAGCGTTTTGTAAGCTGCCGTTTCGATAAATGAATGTAGATATGGATACGAAACGTGCAGTAAAATTCCTGTATTTTAAACTAAGATCATGTTCAGATATTTTTTTTTATTTTTTGTTGTGTTTAGTTTCGGTTGTGTTGAGCCAAACAAGACCTTTGAAAAAATACCACCCGGAATCTGGCGTGGCGTATTATTGCTTGACCGGCAGCCTGTTTTAAAATATGGTGATGACCGGGATATCGTTAAAAAATTTGAAACAGATACGGAACTTCCTTTTACATTTGATGTGGTTTACGATAATGATTCTACTTTTCACATTGTGATTCATAATGCCGATGAACATATTCCAGTGTACGATATAAAGTTCGGTCGGGACAAAGCAACTGCAAAAGATACCGTGGTTATAGATTTTCCGGTATATGATACTCAAATCAGGGCTATTTATGAAGATGGTATTATGGAAGGGGATTGGATAGTAAACTATAAGGAAAATTATAAAATTCCATTTAAAGCGGTGCATGGGGTTTCACAACGATTTAATCTGGTAAATAACAGTGCAGAACTAAACGTTGACGGGAAATGGGATTGTTTATTTGAAATTGGGACGGAAGATGGCTATAAAGCTATTGGTCTTTTTGATCAGAAGGAAGATCGGGTTACAGGAACATTCCTAACAGAAACCGGTGACTATCGTTTTCTTGAAGGAAAAGTTATTGGTAAAAAGTTGTACTTATCCGCATTTGACGGTGCACATGCATTTCTGTTTATTGGAAAAATGATGGAAAACAAACGTATTTCTGGTACTTTCAGGTCTGGAAGCCAATACATTACAAATTGGGAAGCGATCAAAAGTACAGATGCTTCGCTTCGGAATCCCTATACATTGACTGGGAAATCGAAAGAAAGCCCACTGGATTTTACTTTTGAAAATGAATCCGGAAAACCGGTGAGCATCAATGATTCTCAATATACTGGTAAAGTTAAAATTGTACAAATTATGGGTACATGGTGTCCGAATTGTATGGATGAAACGAATTTTCTGCTGGATTATTTAAAAGAAAATCCAGGTGAAGACATATCTCTGATTAGTATAGGTTTTGAACGTTATAAAGATGAAATAAAAGCAAAAAGTGCATTAAAACGATTTAAAGAACGGATGAAAATCAATCACGAGGTTTTATATGGCGGGTATTATGATAAAAAAGCAGCGATGTCAAAGTTGCCTCAATTAGATACTATTATGGCTTATCCCACTTTGATAATAACTGACAGGGATAACCATATTGTGCATATTCATACGGGATTTACAGGTCCGGCAACCCCTGATTACAAAATCTTTAAAGATTCTTTTGAAATTAAATTAAAAAGTGTTTTAAAAAAATAATGTAAAACCAATGAAGCCTCCTTACGAAAAAATTGTTTTTATTACCGGAGCAACCTCAGGAATAGGCGCTGCTTCAGCAAAAATATTTGCTAAAAACGGATATAATTTAATACTTACAGGAAGAAGAAAAGAAAGGTTGGAAGAAGTTAAAACAAAGCTTTCTAAAAAATATGGTATTGAAATATTGACGTTGTGTTTTGACATACGAGATTTGAATAGTGTAAAAAAGGCTTTTAAAACTATAAAACCGGAATGGAAAAATATTGATATATTGGTAAACAATGCAGGTCTGGCAAAGGGATTTGACCCGATATTCGAGGGTAAAATCGAAGATTGGGAAATGATGATTGACACCAATATAAAAGGACTTTTATATATAACACGAATGGTAAGCCCCTCCATGGTAAAGGCAACAAAAGGGCACATTATTAATATATGCTCTACAGCAGGACATGAAGTATATCCTAACGGAAATGTGTACTCTGCAACAAAATTTGCTGTGGATGCCCTGACGCGGTCAATGCGGCTTGATTTATACAAATTTGGTATACGGGTCAGTCAGATCTCCCCCGGCCACGTGGAAGAAACTGAATTTGCACTGGTGAGATTTGACGGTGATGAAAACAGGGCACGTATATATGAAGATTTTACGCCGCTAAATTCCAAGGATGTCGCTGAGATTATTTATTTCATATCATCCAGACCTAAACACGTTAATATTCAGGATGTGCTTGTAATGGGAACGCAACAGGCAGGCAGTAATTTTATAAACAGGAGTGGCAGGTAGCATTTTTTAGTGCCCTGTTAAACATTTAACTTAGGTTCGTGTTTGATAACTCAAATACAATTTTACCATGGTTCATACAGCAATTGTATGGTTTCGAAATGATTTAAGATTGCATGATAATGAAGCTATAACAGAAGCACTCAGCAAGGCCAGTTATGTCATACCAGTCTATGTATTTGATGACAGGGTATTTAACGGGACAACAAGCCTCGGTTTTGAAAAAACAGGTAAATACAGACTAAAGTTTATCATTGAGGCTGTGGAAAATCTACGGGAAAATCTTCGAAAATTAGGTAGTGATCTGATCATCAAATCGGGAAAACCTGAGGACGAAATTTTTAAATTAGCCAGAAAAGTCAATTCAAGTTGGGTTTATTGTAATCGTGAAAGGACCTCAGAAGAAATAAGTGTTCAGGATGCCTTAGAAAAAAATCTTTGGACAATAGGTCAGGAACTCAGGTACGTTCGGGGCAAAATGTTGTATCATACTGCAGACTTACCCTTTCCCGTCAGTCAGGTTCCTGATGTGTTTACAAATTTTAGAAAAGAAGTTGAAAATACAGTACGGGTAAGAGCGCCTTTTGAGACGCCTTCCTCGATTCCTTTTCCTGTATATACTGACGATAGGGGAGAGGTTCCTGGACATTTAACTGAAAAGAAAAATTTAATCAAACATGTTCATGTTGAAAACAGCCATTTCATTGGTGGTGAAACAAGGGCGTTGCAACAGCTAAATGAATATATCTGGAAAAATGAAAATATAAAATCGTATAAAGAAACCAGAAATGAGATGCTTGGCTGGCAATTTTCCAGCAAATTGTCGGCATGGTTATCTGTCGGTTGTATTTCGCCAAAGTTTATATATAGTGAAATCAAGCGGTTTGAAAATACGGTCATAAAAAACGAATCAACATACTGGCTATTTTTTGAATTGTTGTGGCGGGATTACTTTCGATTAATTGGTAAAAAATATGGTAACAGAATATTTAAAAAAACCGGGATTCGGAATATAGATCCCGGTGGAAACATAGATTGGAAATTATTTGATAAATGGCGAAATGGACAAACAGGAGTTTCCTTGATTGATGCAAACATGCAACAGCTTAATCAAACCGGATTTATGTCAAACAGGGGAAGGCAGAATGTCGCCAGTTTTTTTATTAAAGATTTAAAATTAAATTGGCTAATGGGGGCAGAGTATTTTGAATCTTTATTAATCGACTACGATCCATGCTCTAATTATTGTAACTGGAATTATTTAGCAGGTATTGGTAACGACCCAAAGGAAGACAGGTATTTTAATATAGACGCACAAACAAAAAAATATGATCCTGACGGATTGTTTATACGTTATTGGTCAAGTCAGCCTAATCCATTATAACAAGATCTAAAATCTAAAAATATTAATTAATGTTGTAAGGTGAAAGACTAACCATCCGGGTAAATATTTTACGAATAAAATTATCCTTAAAAAGTGTTAATTATACTTTATTTTTGTGTTTTCAACTTAATAAAATTCATTTTTTTGAAACTTATTTAACCAATCTGCTATTTATTTCGGTATTAAACTGACATGAATTATAGCAATTTATATTTAATATTAAATCCAATTTTACTTTTTAACTCATTTTATCATAAATTAATCAATTTTAAAGAATGAAAAACATTTTATTTTATTTAACTTTTACTGTAATTTCAAGTTTAAACATTAGTCTGAGCGCTCAAAAAACGCTTGATAAGGGATCTGTCAAAATGGAAATTACCAGTGTTTCAGCCGAAGATCCGCAAATGGCCATGGGGCTGGAAATGATGAAAGGTTCACAAACAGAGCTTTTTTTTAAAAATGATCAATATGTGACGCATATGGATATGATGGGGGGCATGGTCAAAATGCAAACACATGTAGAACATGCAAAAAATGTTATGAATTTGCTTTTTGATATGATGGGCAACAAAATGTGGATTGAATCGAAATTGGATGAAGCCCAAACCGCACAGCAAAAGGAAATTTCTTCCAAATCTAAAATCGAGTATGACAAAAATGATACTAAAGAAATTCTCGGTTATAAATGTTATAAAATGACTGTAACAAATCCGGAAATGGAAGGTATGAAAGTTACCGGTTATGTAACTGAAGATATTAAGACAAAAGCAAATTTGATACAGGGATTTCAGTCTTTGGAGTTTGCCGGTTTTACTATGGAATTTACAGTTGGAAATCCTCAATTTGCCATGACAATGACTGCTGTTGAAATTAAGGATACTGTGGATGATAGCAAATTTACATATGATACCAAAGGATATAAAAAAATGACGATGGAAGAATTTCAAAAATCAATGGGAAATATGGGCGGTGGATTAGGTTTTTAATTTTAGAATGATAAATTAATATAAGATAGTAAAAGCATCACAAAAAAATGTGGTGCTTTTTTATTTAACTTATATCACCTATAATTAATATTATGTTAAATAGTATTTTGAACTATATCCCTATTCCGGCTTATCCCTTATCCTTTAAGAATATCGTAAGTCTGATTGCTATATTAAAAAATATAGTTATGTTTGCACAAATTTATATGTGTTGAAAAATTATATTCCTTCGGTAATTACGGCCGGTAATTTAATATGCGGCTTTACTGCAATTATGATTGGAGACTTTTATTGGAGTCCCATTTTACTGTTGTGTTGTTTCCTTTTTGACAGTCTGGACGGATTGGTTGCACGTGCGCTAAATGTGCAATCAGATTTCGGTAAACAAATGGATTCACTGGCAGATGTCATTAGTTTTGGAGTTGGCCCTGCTTATTTGTATTCCCTGTATTCACCGGATATCGAAAATAAATTATTTACAATCTCCACATGTGCATTAATTGTAGTTGCCGGTACCATTAGATTGGCAAAATTTAATATCACTCCCTCCAAATCGTATTTTATGGGATTGCCAATTCCTGCGAATGCGTTGTTTTATATAGGGGTAATCATAGCTATAGAAAATAATAGCCAGACATTTATTGATTTTTTTAGTTCAAAGCTGTATTATTTTCTGACACCCTTGTTTTTTAGTGCGATGATGATCAGTTTTGGATTCAGGATGTTTTCTACAAAAGGAATGACCAGGAACTGGAAGGATAATATTTTTCAATATATTATGGCTGTGGTTTCATTAGGTATAATTTTTATTTTCAGGTATGAAGCTGTTTCGTATATAGTTGTTGCTTATATTATTTTATCTATTATCAATACATTAACATCGGAATTAAGGGAAAGGTATTCAATCTGACTTAACATTAGATTAACTTTGCAGCAACTTTAATCTTATCACTTAATTAATAAAAAACAATTTATGGCAATAATCATAACGGATGAATGTATAAATTGCGGGGCATGCGAACCTGAATGTCCGAACAATGCCATATATGAAGGCGGTATTGAATGGACGATTAAAGACGGCACTTCACTCACTGGTGTTTATACTTTGGAAGATGGCACAGTGGTCAACGTCGATAATAAAAATAAACCTATTAAGGATGACTTTTATTATATCGTGCCTGACAAATGTACCGAATGTGTCGGATTTCATGAAGAACCTCAATGTGCTGCAGTGTGCCCGGTTGATTGCTGTGTTCCGGACCCGGACAGAGTTGAAAGCAAAGAGGAATTGTTGGCAAGAAAAGGTAGATTACACCTTTAATCAGAAAAATTTGTATTTCGCATTTATTCCAATCAACATATTACCTGCTTCCGGTTTTTTTAACAGACTCGCATTATAATTTAAACCGCTTGTTGTAAAACTTTCTTCTAAATCTGATTTGGAGGGATATTGTGTTGCAGCCAATTTCCCGTATATAAATTCAGCCTCAACTGACCAGTTAGTACTTATCATTACTTCCGTATTTATAGCATACGTCAGGTAAGTATGCTTCAATAACTGACCCGCATTGGTTAGACTAGTCGAATCGAATGAAGCATTATTGACAGCCTGATACACGGATCTTCCTTTTTCGTTTGCATTAAATGTTGCATTAAGAAATAAACCATAATTTATACCTGCTCCCAGGAATACACTTTTACTCCATTGGTATTTTAATAATACGGAGTTTTCTAAATATTTAACAGACGATAAGGAGTTGTTAATAATATTTTCGTTTATAAAATTGACTTCATTACTGTTTAAGGATTTTGTTTCTTCAATAAAAATATTTTCGAGATTCTGGTCAGCAATTTCAGGACTGATGCTGGCCGAGGTTGCACCATTCCTATTATTGTATAAAAAATGAGTATATTTTGTAAACCATTTAACCCCACTCCTACCCTCTACAAAAATGTTTTTATTTAGTTGTTTGGTAACAAATATACCTGCATGATATTGATATGGCGAGGAAAAATTATTTAAAGTTACGTTGCCAATTAAACCAATATTCCACTTTTCCTTTTTTGGTAGCGAATTCAAATTAGGCATATTTATAGTAGGTGTTTTAGGAGTATAATCAACTTTTGAAGTAATCACTTCCAAATAACTCAGTTCAGAATGTGGTTCATAAGTGACTGCTGCAAAAATATCATTAGCATTCTTATGAACCGTAGAGTCATTTTTATTGCTTAACAGGTCATCGAACATGCCGGAACTATTCCGGTTTTCATTTTTTGTAAAGTTATTTAATGTAGCATCTGATTTCAGTACCTGAATATTACTTTTTGAATTAATAAATAAAGACTTACTTATTTGACTTGGAAGTTTGAGGTCATAATCTGCGTATTTTGCCATTAAAGATGTGCTCCTCTGCGGTTTAATGTTCTCCTTTTTAATGCTGTCAACAGAATAAATATCAGAAAAAAGATATGCAAAACCAAAGACAAGAATTGAAAATAGGATAATTAAATATCTTCTGTTCTTTTTTTTATGATTTGGAAGTTCCTTATCCAAAATGGATTCCATTTTACTCCAACCATTATCCATCATATTTTTTAAGATCTTATCTTCCATACTTAACCATGCTGTTTTGTACATTAAATATTTGTTGCAGTTTTTTTCTTGCCTCCGATAAATACCATTTGGATGTACCTTCTGAAATTTGTAGTTTTTCCCCGATTTCCTTATGAGAATAGCCCTCTATCGCATATTTTATAAAAACGATGCGGAAAAAACCTGTTAGTAAGTCAATTTTAGCGATTAAATCATCATAATCCCAGGTATCATTCAGGTTAAATTGGGTATTTGAGGGTTCCTGAATATGGTCTATTAAAATAAATTTAATTTGTTTATTTTCCTTCCTGAAATAATCAGCAAGCGTATTAAATGTGATTTTCCGGATCCAATTCTCAAAGACTCCCCTATTTTCATATTTTTGAATATTTTTGAAAACATTTAAAAATGCATCATTAATAATTGCGCATATGATATCAGGTTCATTTGTATACCGTGTACACATATGATACATCTTTCGAAAATATTTTTTATACAACAATTCCTGAGACTTGCGATCGTTGTTGATGCACCCCAAAATGAGTTGTATTTCTTCTTGTTCTGAATTATCCATGAATGCAATCACACTATAATATACATATAGACGTAATAATACCCAACGACGTTGGTTTTTTGCAAAAAAAAAAATGTTAGCAGGTAAAACCAAGACTTTTACTTGCTAACATTAATGAAATAGAGGTTTAAATTCCGGGGGGATTGATTTACATCAAATTAAACTCCTATAAATTGGTCATGCTCCTCCTCCTGAGGAAAAGTGACCACTTTTTTAGTTTTAGTAAAAACCTTCACTAAAAAAGATTTGGCATTTGTCCAAAAATTGTTCATGGGTTATAAGATTATATAATATATACGCACAAAATGGAAAAATGTTACCATTTAGTATCACAATAATATGTTAAACTCTTAAAATAATGGAAAACCCTCGTGGAAATATCAGGGTAAACGCGGATTATCGTAGAAATCTTTCTAGTTCATCTCCTTCATCATCATAAATCTCTTCCCAAAATTTTTTTGATTTAAGATTTACCTTAGTATCATTTCCAAGGATTTTTTTCTTAGGCTTCAATAGCTCAGCTTCATCATTATACTGCTTTGCAGTATTCTTTTTTTGTTTATTATTTTTCATGACAACACAATAGAAAGCTTTTAAACTTGATTTTGTATTAAAATGGATTTATTTTTATACAAATATCAAATTAAAACTTAATACGACAAAATATTTTTGCTATTTATTTTAAGAAGCAAAAGTCCTTCACGCTTTATTAAACCAAATTTGTTATTTTTCTTTTATTGAGTTGGCGATCAGGCGGATTGTTTTTTTACGAATCAGGTGCTCAATTTCCCTGTTCACCTCTTTTAATTTATATTGGAATTTAAGGGATAAATAATCATGATATACGTCGACTATTTTGATGTTAAAAGAATTTGCTTCGATATACTGATGAAAGTCTTTTAATGAATCAGACAAACTTCTTTCCAATTGTTCAATAGTGGTGTGATATTCAATTCCCAACTCAAAATCTATGCTTACCTTTTTAATTTCCTTTTTAGTGTAGTTTATTATTTCAGCCATATACACCTTTTCATTCGGAAGATAAATAATATCGTCATCATCATTAAGCAGTGTAATTTTTGAAAGATTAATATCCAGGATTTTACCTTTATTATTTCCAATTTTTACATAGTCATCAATATTTATCTCCTTTGAAAAACTGATAATAATACCGCTTATTATACCACTGACGTATTCTTTGGAGATAATTGCTATTGCTGCAGCCACAATACTTAATGAAGTAAGCAAACTTTTAAAATCAATACCCCAAAATCCAAGTATCATCATGATAAAGCCAAATGTTACAATCAGATAATACAGATTGTTGACACCATTAATTACGTTATCGGTAAATTTGTAAGGAATGTTTTTTCTTAAACGGTAGATCATTATCAGTACAGCTGTCACAATATTGACAATTGTTAGAAGCAATAAAAATTCGGTTATGCTATGTAAAAAATAATATATCTGTTGCAAATCCAATTTATGATTTTCAATGATACTTTTTACATAGAGCAACAAACCTAATAATAGGAATCTCAAAATATATCTGAATACAACTGTTTCCATTTTACAATACCTCTTTAATGATAATCAGAAAGGACAAACGCTCCGTTATTTTTGATATTGTGTAAACAAAATCCATATGTTACTACATATTGTTTCCACTTATCAACTTCCCAGCGTGGAATATCTGATGGTAAAACTACAATATCAGGGTGTAGTTTGTTTAATAATTGTTGAGGTTTTTTACAGGAGTCACTCAATATGATGAGTGTTTTTACGGACAACGGATCTTTTAAGCGCATTACATCGCGATCGGATTCGTATAAGTAAACCAACGCATTATCGATACAAAACAATCTTTGCGCCGGTTCAACTGAACGTGTCGGCGTCGGATTGACCCCGTTTTTAATGCGATTATTTCCTGTGGTAAAAAGTTCTGTTTTAGTGGAAATATTACCTGTGATTATGGTAGTGTTTAAATTTTTATCAAATATATCCACGATTGTTCCACCGTAATTATCGTATACAAAAACGTTTTGACTCTTTCCTGCATTATAATAGTGCCATCTGTTTTCTACTATTACAAAAAAACATACCACCAATAATACATAAAATGATTGTAAGTTTCTTGTTTCCAACCACAGTACCAATAATATAATAGCAGTAGTCATGAGAAATAGCCCGGTTTCAGAAACCCAAATCTGTTGAATCGTACTGTTCGGCAGGTGGCTTATGAAGCTTATCAACGAATTTAAACACAAAATTAGTGACGACAATATTTTTGATAATACTAAGCCGATACCACTGTTAATAAATCCGGAAATAATAAAAAATGTACCCACATAAATGATTAGGGTCACTAAAGGAACAGCAATCAGTCCACTTAAAACAAAATACACGGGAAATTGATGAAAATAATAAACCGATAGCGGGAAGATCATAATTTGTGCTGCAAGAGATACATTAATGAGGTCCCATAAAAATACTGTTAATTTATGATTTGGTGTCCACCAGGCTTTTATTTTAGGTTGAAAATATAATATGCTCAATAAGGAAATATAGGTAAACTGAAAGGAGGTTTGAAACAGATAATATGGTTGATATAAAACCATTAATAAAGCCGAAACAGATAAAATATTGTAGTTATTTGTCCGTTTAAAAAATGTCGTTCCTATAATATATAAACTCACCATCAGCCCTGCCCGTATCACCGGTGGCGACATGCCGGTTAATATGGCATAAAACCAGACAATCAAAAGTAAACTAACTACTTTAATTATTTTCCATAAAGTAACCTCGCTGGAGACTTTCGAAAACAACCAGATAAACAGGCTAATAAAAATAGCAACGTGCAACCCTGAAACAGAGAGCACATGCACTGATCCGGTATCAATATAATCTTTATACAGCGCTTCTTCCATCGATAACTTTTGCCCGAACAGGATGGCTTCGGCTATACTCCTGATATGTGCATCCCGGATATATGTTCTCAATATTTCTGAAGCTCTTTTTGCACAATTGATTGCAAAACCAGTAAATACATGTATTCTTCGATTTTCATCCAAAATATAATCACCGGATTTTACATAAGCCTGTAGTACGACATCTTTTGTCTCCAGATACCTGGCATAGTCAAAAGTTTCGGGGTTTGTACTTTTTGATATTTTTTTTAATGTCGATTTAAAAAGTACATATTGACCGATACCTGGAAATTGTGAACAGGTATCCGGTTTTTCAAATGTTACTACAATGTGTAAATGACAATTACGCTTAATGTTTTTTTGCAGATAAAGAATATTCGAACTGACAATACATTTATGTTTGGATGATGATTTCAGAATTTCAGTAACTTTCCCATAAACAATAGCACTTTTGTTGACAAATTGAAATCGTTGATTTTGGTGCTTTCCCTTTTGAACTGAAATACATACTCCTCCTGTAAAAAACAGTATAACTAAAAGTAGCGCGCCTAATATTTCTGATCTGCCGGCCAGTTGATTCCGGGCCAAGACCAATGCAGAATAAAGAATACTCATCAAAAACAGGAAAAACAACGCCTGCCATAGTGTAAAACTGTATAGCTCAAAAATTAATACACCTGCAATAAATGCAAACGCTATCCTAAGAAAGGGAAATGAAGACCAATTCATATAGCTGTAGTTCGTTCAAAATTAATTTAACCCGTAATTAGATCAGAAAATCCGGCCCGAGCCTACACAATGCTATCACAATATGCTAGTTTAATTTACTACAGGAAAAAAAGTTTTCACCTTAAAATTAAATGGCACAATGAGCTATGCATTCTATTTTAGTTTTTCAACACCGAGTTCAAATCTATAATTTGAGTTTAATTATATGTTTGTATAGTTTTTATTAAGCTACTGCACAAAGCCATTTATTTACTATAATAAATAAATGGCTTTGTGCAGTAGCTATGCTGTATTTTATCTAATAACTGTGACATCTCCGGATAATACTTTAACACCGGATGGCGCCATATAATCTACGATAAAGACATATACACCAGGCACCACATCTTTACCACCAAATGTACCATCCCACCCTTCCTGCGGTATATTGGGTTTGAAATTGGTTTTAATGAACACCAGATTGCCCCATCTGTCGTAAACCCGTAATTTTTCAATATTAAGTACGCTCTCATTACCATAAACAGTGAAGTATTTATTGCTGCCACCATTCGTATTTATAATGTTGGGTGTAGTAATAATAACATTATCCTTTACTCTCACTGCAATGCTAATGCTTTCCTCACAACCGTTAATATCTGTGATAGTCACGATATACCGTTCATCTTTTTTTGCTAATAATGTGGTTATGAGACAAGAATCACAAGTCAGATTATCTGATGGATTCCATTTAATGGAAGCAATTTCATCGGGTTTTAAATTTGTTTTTATTTCAAGTACTTCAGTTTGGTTATACACCAGTTCTATGGGGAAGCAGTAAGTAATTCAATTTCACTTCCTGCGCTGATAACTAACAGAGTATCAAAACGGCATCCGTTGGCATCTGTAACTTCCAGTATATAGTTTCCAGGGGCAAGTGCACCATAGGACCCCGAATCATTGACTGAAGAGCCGTTCAATTTATATTGTATTGGTTTTTTACCGCCTGTAACTGAACGAATATTGATAATTCCGTCTTTTTCGCCCTTGCATGTTTCATTGGATATTGCAGAACTGACAGCTGTAGGAAAGTCCGAATCTAGCAAAACCCGCACATTTTCCGACGTTTTACAACCGGAAGTTGGATAGGTAACATCTATATTATACGTACCTTCCCCTTCGACATTAATAATACTTTTTGTTACATCTGATATTATCCGGCCATCCGGTGAATACCAATTAATATTATATGCACTGGTGGCATTGATCACATTTGCCGTAATAGCGGTTTTACTTATACCGCAATACAATGTTATATCATCTGGTAAAGTTAATTGCGGGAAGTCACCTATTCTATCCACTTGAATTGTATCAATGTTCGCACATTTGTTGATCGTATCTGTCAGGATAACATAGTATGTACCAGGTTGAGTAACATATAGAGAATCATTGTGCTGACCAGGAATAAGTTTCAGATCTGCTTCATACCAGTTGAATACCAGATTAGGTCCTTCAGGTGATAATCCGGCGCTGATATACGTACCATTCGTAAGACAAGTGATTGGCTTCGCCGGTTCAGTTACCAATATCGGATAATCCTGTAAATCAATAATTTCAATTGAGGCCAGGTTTTCACACCCATTTATAGTATCTATAGCAGTCATGGTAACTAACCCTTCACTTGAAACAACTATAGACCTTTGATTCGTGTAAAACGACTCACCGGTTTGCCAGTTAAATATAACATTGGCCACTTCTTTACCTGAAAGTACTATTGTTCCCACGATACAGTCAAGTAAATTGCCGGGATCTGCAATGATGGTAGCCTCGGGTATACTTATGTTTTGAGTGACAATGACTTCATCTTTTCCGGAAGCACAATTATTGACGACATCTATGGCTTCAAAATAATATGTTCCCGGTTCTGTAACATTGATGGTGCCGGAAGACCCAATAGTGGTGCCTGATGCATCTGACCACACCAGAGTTAAACCGCTGCCTTGATTGGTTACCCCTTCCAAACTTACCAGTTTCAGCAGACAATTCAAGGTTTTGTCAGGCCCTGCATTGGCTAAAGGAACATTGGCATCTTTAATGACCTTTACACTATCTGTTGCAGTACACTGATCAGGAAACGTGACTAAAAGATAATAGACACCGGGTACCGATGTTTGTACCTGACTTCCAGTTTTTACAAAGTTACCGGGACCTGTCCAGGTAAAGACACCCTGCATCGAAGCAGTTGCATTTAGAGTAACAACATTTTGAGTACAGGTTATTGTCATTTCCGGACCGGCATCCACGGTTTGGTTGCAGGAAGAGCAAGGATTTTTAGACACATTGAAAGAGGTTAAACAACCTGTATTGGAATTATCGCTAACTGACAACAGGATGTTATTGCCGTTCGCGGGCAGATTGTTTATCTCTACTGTTTCTCCATAAATATAGGGTCCATAAGTTTTTTGGCCATCTGAAACCGTATAGGCTGTGGCACTACCACTAATCCTTACGACTTTAAAACGCACTCCAAAAAAGTCGTCATTGGTGTTATTTCCCGTATTGTTATTGTTGCAGTCCAGGATAGTCACGTCAGCCACATTAAGCACACAAGGTTCGCTGCAAACAGCTGGCGGAATCACCTGTATTTTAAAACTGCAATCCTGTGAACTTTCATCAACAAGGGTCAGGTTAACCTGGCCATCTGCTATTTTATAAGGCCCCAGTTTTGTTCTGACATTATAATCATACAATGTATTACTTCCTGAAACCTTCCAATGGGCAGAAGTATTTAATCCTTCAACAATCACATCGAAGGTAAACACATCATCTCCTGGGTCATTTATTGTATTATTATCGTTGCACAGTACATTGGATATCATTGCACTGATGGTACAAGTCGAAGAACATGGGTTTAAAGCAGGAACAGGTACGGTAAGCACACAAGCATTTATATTTAAATCCACAAGTTGAATAAACGGCGTTTTCCTGTCAGCCGGGAAGTTTAGTGTTACGCTACTTCCATATGGATAATTTGCAAATATCACGCCATCGATCAAAACGTTAAAGGAATTAGAAATACCGCCATTTAACGCATTTACAACAAAACTGATGTTGTAAACATCATCCGTATCTATAGATTCAGTTCCGTTATCATCACATAAAACGACCAGATCCTCAAAACTGATTAAACAATTTGTTGAACAGGAAGTTAAAGGACCCACAATGCCGGTTTTTTTACATCCTGTGACCACATCTACAAATTCATAGGTTCTGGAATTTCCATCGGCAGGTGCACTGAGGTCCACATTTGTATTATAGGCATACTCCCCTATTTCGGCGGCATTTAAATATACTTTATACTTGTTGGTAGCCCCGGTTGAATTTGACAAATTGAACCGGATGGTATACGTATCATCATCGCCGGTACTCGGTGTACCTGAATTATCGCATATCCAGGTTAATGTGTTAAAAATCAACTGTTGGTTCAGGTTAAATACCTCAACCTCGTCTTTTCCGGATTTACAGTTGTTCAGTGTATTGGTCACTTCAAGATAATAAAATCCCGTTGCATTCACCGTTACATTTTGGGAATTGGAAATAATGACGCCTGCAGCATTCGTCCAGGTGTATGCTACATTTGACATCAGATTGGAAGACCCAACCAATTCTCCACTTAATTTACTGCATGTCAGTTCCAGATTTGGACCTGCATTAGCAACCGGTAAATTGGCATCTTTGCTTACTAAAACAGTATCTTTAACGACACACTGATCGGGAAATGTTACACTCAGAATGTATTGGCCTTCCACTGAAGTAGTGACAGTTTGCCCTGTTTTATTAAAATTTCCCGGCCCTGTCCACACAAAGATGCCTCCCCCGGCTGAAGCCGATCCGGTCAGCGTGGCAGTATTCTGTGCACAGGTTAACTGGATATCTGCCCCTGCATTCACCGTTTGCTGACAGGAGGAGCACGGGTTTTGGCTTGCGTTAAATGGAAGAACACATCCATTATTTACCGCGTCTATCACATTTAAAATCAAATTCTGTCCATTGGCAGGTAGACCTGAAATAGTTACTTGCTGGCCGTATACAAAAGGCCCAAATATCTGAGCGCCAAAATATACATTGTAAAAGTTGGTGCTTCCACTGACCACATTTATGGTAAATGATATACTAAAATGATCATCGGCAGTGGTGTTGCCCGTATTATTGTTGTCACAAGCGCCAATTAGTAAATTGTTGATAGAAAGTACACATGGTACACTGCACACCGGTGGTGCCTGCACAAAAACAATATCTGTACAGAGCGGGTCTATGCGGTCTTTGATCGTCAGATTTAAATTTCCCTGGCTTATTGGGTATGGCCCTAACTGTACGTTTGAATTGTAAGGATATATGGTGTTTCCTGTGCCAAGCTGCCAGCCGTTTGAAATATTAAAGCCACTGACATTAATATTAAAAGTAAAGGTGTCATCTGATGGATCATTAATTGTTCCGGCATTATTGCATAAAATATTACTTACGGTGCCGTTAATGTTGCATGCACCGGAGCACCCGGCGAGAACACCGACCGGAATATTGGTAATGCATTGGATATTTAACTGATCCCTGATATTAATATCGGGCGCCGTGCCTGTTGCCGGTATGTTAAAACTTACCGTTGTATTATAATTATAGGTACCACTGATCACTCCGTTGATCAATAGCGAAAACGAGGTGGAACTTCCTCCATTAACCACAGAGGCAACAAAGGATATGGTATAAAAATCGTCGGAAGCATCGGCATCGGTCCCATTATCGCTGCAAACCACATTCAACTGGTTAATACTGATCTCACAGTCTGTTGAACAAGGTAATAGCGGGCCAACACTTTTTGTAACCTTACATCCTGTTACATTATCAATCATCTCAATCAGCCCGGTCGAACCATCTGCAGGAATACTTACGTTTACAATCGCGCCGTATGCATGGTCACCCAGATTTTGGCTGTTGTATATAATTCTGAAAGTACTGTTTAAATTTGTGGAAGAAGAAACTTCAAGTCGGATATCGTAATGATCATCCGAGGCTAAACTTCCTGTTCCATTATTATTGCAGCTAATGGTAAAGGAGGTTAGCTGAAGTTGCTGGCCCGGATCAATAGCTACCGGATAAGTGGAGATACAGTTTGCGGTATCCTTTACCTGAAGGCTATAGTTGCCGGGAGCCAGGTTGGGGAACTGTGTATTTGTAGTCCACGGGAAGCTGTTTAATTTAAATTCCAGACCAGTAACAGGCGGATTTACGGTGATTTCACCATCATGACCATTCAGGCAAAGTTCGTCTTCAATCGAAAGAACGACCGTAGGTAAAGGAAGTACTTTCAGCGTTAGTTCAACGATGTCTTTACAGCCATTTACATTTTTTATTACAACATACAGGATTTGATTATTGGTGGTATTTGTATAGTTATTACCTGCTATTTTATTGGTCTCTGAAAGGGCATCATTTAAATTGACATAAAAATCAAAGGTATATCCGGTGCCGGTAATGAGCAGCCCGTGTGACTCCGTCAGGTCAAATGAGGCGAGACCGTCGGTATTGTCATCACATTCTTTCAATTCTGCATTTTTGCCGTCCGGGTTCGGTACGACTTCAAACAGCACCGGTATTCTTGGACTGAAACACCCCGTAATCGTATCTAACGCCTGCACGTAATAGGTGGTGACCGCCGTGTTGGTGGTGGGTGGCTCAAATATCAAGGATTTGGTCAGTAACAGATTGCCGCCGGTAATAGCATCAAACCAGGCTGCAGAAAGACCGTTGCCAACAGATACCTGCAATGCAACACCAATTTCATTCTGACATGCTTTTTTATCTCCTGCTGAAACCGGCAATGGTATATTGGGACAATTACATTGTGGTGGTGTAATATTTAATACCACATCTGCACAATCGCCGGCAATTGTTTTTAAGGTAATGGTTACATTGCTTCCAATGGGTATATTGGCAATGGTCTTAATGTTACCTGCCGAAGAAACAGTTCCGGCACTGGTAGTGACCGTATAGCCCACAACTGAAATTTTGACAGTGTAGGTCTGGAAATTAGGGGCACAACTCACATCCTGGATCTGGTACGTACCCGGATTTACCAGTTGAAACTGCACAGTTGCTTTGGCGTCTTCACAAATATTAAAGCTGGGAACTATATAATCCAGTAGATAATTTCCGGCAGGTTTACCGGCAAAACTGACCTGCGTCGGGTTGGAAATATTTAACCCGGTCCCATAGGTGTCATTCCAATATCCGTTGTTGTCATACGGTGGTGTTAAATAATTCCATAAATTCACCGTCCTGCCATCATTACATAGAATGACATATTGCCCGGTACCTGCTTCAGGTCCGTCTACATTGATAAAATTTATATCTACTTCATCTGAACATCCGAATTCATTGGTACCCCGTATATAATAGGTCGTATAAATTTCTGTAGAAATGATTGGGCTTGGTATCTGATTGAAGCCATTTGCTGGTGTAGAATTATGGTAAGTCAGGGTTAAATTTGAACCATTCAGATCGGTAACATCAATACCTGACAAATCATAATACTCCCCTAAACAAATTTCAATTAATACCGGATCAGCTATAATATCCGGAACAGGCCGCAAACTCACTTCCTGTTGTGCTACAATTTGATTGCCATTACATCCGTTGGTGTAGGTCCAGGTAAAAATTCTTGAATCTCCAAAATCATCAATCAATGCATTTACACTGCCGGAAATTTGACATATTCCGGTCAGTCCATTTGAGTATAATAAAGGTGGCGATGGACTGAATCCCTGTCCGCAGGGCAGTAATACGTCAACCGGTGGGTTTACGAAAACAGGGTCAGCTGCCGGAAGTACATTAATATTTTGGTTGTAGACTATGGATCTGTTGCATACATCGGTATACTGCCAGGTATATTGGATGGTTCCACCGCATGCCGTATAACCCCCGGTCTGGATGGGAATTACACTTCCATTAATGGCACAAAAGCCGTCACATCGTTTGAATAGAATAATGGCGGTGGGAAGGACAATGATTCTGTACAGGCGACTGTTGTTTCATCGGGTGGCAGGTTTTTAAATTCTGCCGGGGGTGAAGGTTCAATCTGTATATTTAATGTTTCATCAAATGCGTGACCGCACACATCCTGACCTGTCCAGGTGATTTTTGCTGTACCACCACATAAGGTATAATCAGCATCGATTACTGGATTGATAACGCCTTGTCTGGCACAGGGGAAACTTTCACCATTGGAATATTGCAGTGGAATGGCAAAGGCAGAGATATCCTGGCATCCTACCGTAATGTCGTCGGGCACGGGTGTAGTAATTACCGGCGTTGGCGAAGGTGAAACCAAGATGATCTGATTATAACTCAATGGTCGGTTACAAACATCCACTCCGGCCCATTGTACCTGAATATTGCCTCCGCATGCGTCGAAATTTTTGGTTAAAGTCGGTGAAATTGTTCCGGAAACCAGACAAACTGAATTATTTGAATAACTGACATCAGGCAATATCAGTGTCTGAGCGGCACTACATGTTATTGGGTCAGTATACACCGGCCCGTTGGTAATCGATGCCACGGGTGGAGGTAAGATATTTAATACCTGCGTATAGGAAATGGTTCTGTTACAAAAATCTGTTGTTTCCCAGGTATACGTAATTGTTTTACTGCAATTGTTCACAACAACGGTGCGTACGGCCGGAACGGACCCATCGATCAGACATGCACCGGATGCGCCATTGGTAAACGACAATGTGGGCAAAATGGACGGATCGGGTTCTTCATCACAATTTAATGTCTGTACAGCCGGAGGTGGATTTACAAAATAGGCTTCCGGAGGAGGCAATACCGTAATCACCTGTGTCCATTGTAAGGATCTACCGCATGGATCGATTGTTTGCCATGTATAAGTAATGATTTTATTGCAGTTGCTAACTACTTGGTTTACAGTTGCTAAAACCTGTCCACTTATAGCACAGCTTCCGGTCATGCCGTTATCATAATTCAAGGCGGGTTGAATGTTCGGATCGGGACTGTTCTGGCAGTCCACCGTAACATCTGCCGGTGGATTTATAAATGTTGCTGGTGTAGGTGGCAATATGGTAACCCTTTGGGTGTGTGTTAATGTTCTGTTACACTGGTCAGTGATTTCCCAGGTATAGGTGTAGATCCCCTGACAATTTGTTAATGTTCCCGTTTTTGTGGCCTGAACCTGTCCGTTGATACCACATGCTCCGGTCATGCCATTGGCATAATCCAGGGTAGGCAAGGCATTCGGGTCCGGTGCATTTGGGCAATCGACAGTAATATCCGCCGGTGGATTGATAAATGTTGCCGGCGTTGGGGCCTGGATGGTCACGGTTTGAACATGGGTTAGCGTTCTGTTGCATTGGTCCGTGATTTCCCAGGTATAAGTATACACGCCCTGACAATTCACCAGAGATCCGGTTTTTGTAGCCTGTACCATACCATTGATACCACATGCGCCTGTCATGCCATTGGCATAATTCAGGGTAGGTAAACTATTCGGGTCCGGCGCATTTGGGCAATCGACGGTGATATCTGCCGGTGGATTGATAAACGTTGCCGGTGGAGGAGCCTGAATGGTGACTGTTTGTACGTGAGTCAGAGTTCTGTTACACTGGTCTGTAATTTGCCAGGTATAGGTATATACGCCCTGACAATTGACCAGAGAACCTGTTTTTGTAGCTTGCACCTGCCCGTTGATACCGCAGGCACCGGTCATACCATTGCCATAGTCCAGTGTAGGCAAAATATTGGGATCCGGTGCATTGGGACAGTCTACTGTAATGCTGGCGGGCGGATTAACAAAAGTCGCCGGTGGAGGTGCCTGAATGGTGACTGTTTGTACGTGAGTTAACGTCCTGTTGCACTGATCCGTGATTTGCCAGGTATACGTATATACGCCCTGACAATTGACCAGGGATCCCGTTCTGGTGGCTTGTACCTGCCCGTTGATGCCGCAGGCGCCGGTCATGCCATTGCCATAGTCGAGCGTGGGTAAGATATTGGGATCCGGTGCATTAGGGCAATCCACAGTAATGCTGGCGGGCGGATTGACAAAAGTAGCGGGTGGCGGTGCCTGAATAGTGACCGTTTGTACGTGTGTTAGTGTTCTGTTACACTGGTCTGTAATTTGCCAGGTATACGTATAAACCCCCTGGCAATTCACCAGAGATCCGGTTCGGGTAGCCTGTACTTGTCCGTTGATACCGCAGGCGCCGGTCATGCCATTGCCATAGTCCAGCGTAGGCAAGATATTGGGATCCGGAGCATTGGGACAGTCCACCGTAATACTGGCCGGCGGATTAACAAAAGTCGCCGGTGGCGGTGCCTGAATGGTCACCGTTTGTACGTGAGTCAGCGTTCTGTTACACTGATCCGTGATCTCCCAGGTATAGGTATATACGCCCTGGCAATTCACAAGAGATCCGGTTTTTGTAGCCTGGACCATGCCATTAATGCCACATGCCCCGGTCAGTCCGTTTGTATAATTGAGCGTGGGCAACAGGTTTGGATCCGGCGCATTCGGACAATCCACGGTGATGTTTGCCGGTGGATTGATAAAAGTGGCCGGTGGCGGTGCCTGAATGGTCACTGTTTGTACATGCGTGAGTGTTCTGTTGCACTGGTCAGTAATTTCCCAGGTATAGGTATATACGCCCTGACAGTTGACCAGGGATCCTGTTTTTGTGGCCTGCACCATGCCGTTGATACCACAAGCCCCTGTCATGCCGTTGGCATAATTGAGTGTTGGTAAAGCATTGGGGTCCGGCGCATTGGGGCAATCCACGGTAATGTTTGCCGGTGGATTGATAAATGCAGCTGGTGTCGGTGCCTGAATGGTTATGGTTTGTACGTGGGTCAATGTTCGGTTACATTGATCGGTTATCTGCCAGGTATAGGTATATACGCCCTGACAGTTGACCAGAGAGCCGGTTCGGGTTGCCTGCACCGAACCATTAATACCACAAGCGCCGGTCAAGCCATTGGTATAACTGAGTGTTGGTAACACATTGGGATCAGGTGCATTGGGGCAATCCACTGTAGTGTTAGCCGGTGGATTGATAAATGTCGCCGGTGTAGGCGCCTGTATGGTTACCGTCTGCACATGGGTCAGCGTCCGGTTACATTGATCGGTTATCTGCCAGGTATAGGTATAGACCCCCTGGCAATTTACTAAGGTGCCGGTCCGGGTCGCCTGCACCGAACCATTAATACCACATGCACCGGTCATGCCATTGGCATAATTCAGCGTAGGCAACACATTGGGATCCGGTGCATTGGGACAATCCACGGTGATATTTGCAGGCGGATTGATAAATGTAGCCGGTGTGGGTGCTTGTATGGTCACGGTTTGTACATGGGTCAGCGTGCGGTTACATTGATCGGTTATCTGCCATGTATAGGTATAAACACCTTGGCAATTTACTAAGGCGCCGGTCCGGGTCGCCTGCACCGAACCATTAATACCACACGCACCGGTCATGCCATTGGCATAGTTGAGTGTCGGCAACACGTTGGGATCCGGGGCATTGGGACAATCCACGGTAATATTAGCCGGCGGATTAATAAAAGAAGCCGGCGTCGGCGCCTGGATGGTTACGGTTTGAACATGGGTAATTTGTCTGCCGCAATAATCTGTTGTCTGCCATGTGTACGTATATACGCCTTGGCAATTCACCAGACTACCTGTTCTGACCGCTGTAACGGTGCCTGAAATATCGCAGGCGCCGCTTGAGCCGTTCGTATAATTTAAAGTGGGTAACACATTGGGATCCGGGGCATTGGGACAATCCACCGTGATGTTGGCTGGCGGGTTAATAAAGGCTGCCGGATCAGGCGGACTTAGTGTAATGACCTGCTGGTGGCTGATGCTTCTGCCACATTCATCGGTAAATTGCCAGTTAAATGTCACAGTACCTGAACAACCCATTACATTGTCTACTCTGGTCGGTATCACGGATCCTGAAATCGAGCAAAATCCGACTTCATTATTGGAATAGGACAATGGAGGAAGGGAACCGGCAGGGACAAATTGTCCGCATGGTAAGGTCGTATTGGCCGGTGGATTTATAAATGTAGCCGGTGGTGTTGGCTGTATGTTCAGGACCTGCTGATGGTTGATGGTTCTGCCACAACTATCTGTTTTGGTCCAGGTGTATGTAATCGCACCGCCGCACCTGGTATAGGCATCCGTTCTGGTTGGAATTACCGTGCCGTAGATTTTACAATTTCCGCTTGCCCCATTATCATACATAAGCGGCGGCAATACGCCCGGGGCCGGTATCTGGCTGCACGTAATATTTAAAGCCGGTGAAGGTGGATTGATAAATGTAATAACCGGAGGAGGCTGAACCGTAAACACCTGCTGATCGAATATAGGCCGGCCACACCGGTCATTTCCACTCCAGGTATAGGTAATGGTACCCTGGCAATTGACGATATTTGTAGTACGTACCGGATTTATGGATCCCTGTACTTTACATAAGCCGGTTAGGCCATTGTCATAGGTCAACACAGGCATGTAGCTTAAATCCGGTGCCATTGCGCAGGATACCGTAACGTCGTTAAAAGGGGTAAAAGTGGCTACCGGTGGCGGAAGAATGGTGTACACCTGTTGATCATAGATGTTCCTTCCGCAAATGTCAGTAGTTTGCCAGGTATAGGTTACTGTACCGACACAACTCATGGTATCTACTACCCTGGTAGGTACGATCGAACCGGATATCAGACAGGTGCCGCTTTGGCTGTTGGTATAATTTAATACAGGTAAAAAGTTGGTAGCGGGAAAGTTATCACAGGTCACGGTGACATCCGGAAATGGCGTAAACGTAGCCGGCGGTACCGGTGTCAATGTAATGGTCTGTACTTCTGTGGCCGTATTGTTGCACTGATCTGTTATGGTCCATGTTCTTGTAATGGAGCCGCCGCAGTTGGTATAGTTATTAACCTGTACCCCGGTGATCGTTCCTGGGCTGATACAGTTATCGGTATAACTCAGGGTAGGCATTGGTGGTACATCATCGATACAGCTGAAAGTTAAGTCCGGAGGACTGGCTGAAAACACCGGCGCCACATTATCGGTAAACGAGAAAGGGGCCGATGCCAGTTCGCAGCAAGTGGCATTGCAGGCCGTGATGATGCTGTTTATGTTTTGCCCCACAGTAGGGACAGGCAGTAATGTAGTGACGTAGTTGTAGCTGTAAGCGGTAAAGGAGCCGCACAGGTTGTACGTGAACGTGCCGTTCGGACCAGGTATTACCCCGTTACTGACAATTAATCCCGTAGCGTTGTCGACAATAAGAATATATTGCGAAACACCGGTTTCCATATTGTTTCCGGTCACAGCCAGGTTAACGGTACGACCCGGGCATCCTGTGGCCACAGTAGCCGTAATATTACCAGCCTCTACGTCGTAGACATGTATGGTCTTGCAGAGTTCCATAGGATTCGCTCCAACCGGGACGCATTGGTTATATACATCCACACAAATCTGAAACGTACCAACTGTGTTCCAGGTAATTGGATCTCTTGTTTTTGTATATGGTGAAGTAGCCGGTGCTGGTGGAGCAGGGTCAGGAGGTGAAGTAAAATACCCACCATCATCCAATGTTGTTATAAGATTACCATTCATATCCCTGATTTTCCAGGTGGAGTTGGTTCCACCTACAGGCATACTTACATAATACGTGGCGGCGTCTCCAACACAGACATCAGCCGGACCGGCAATACCTGACGTAAACGGTCCAATATCATCAGTACAGCCTGCAGGTAATGTAACGGTAATCGTTACATTACACGAAGACCCACCGCATCCATCGACCAATAAATAGTAAACCTGTCCTGGCACCAGTCCGGAGACATTCATAATTCGGGACCCGGCTACCACACCGCAACCGTAACACCCTGCGCCGCATGGAAAAGGGGCATAATCCGTTGAACACCCGCCGGTCACTACGGATCCGGGAAGGTTACCGCAACTGGCATAAATAGCAGCCTGAAGCCCTCTGGATAATCCGGACCCTGTACAACCTGAAAAATCGAGTTGGACCGTGAATGCCGAACACAAAGCCCTGAATGCTACCCAGGTTGGGTTATTGGAAGTCGTGTTATTTACCCCGGGGCACATGGGTGTTGGACCATCGGCCGGGTGCTGGTAGGTGGACATCTGAAACATATATCCATTTATTTCTCCTATGGTGCACAATACTGGTGCTGTACTGCACTTGCAAGAGTTACCCGTACCCGGGGCATTACAAACTTGAAATGGTTGAGAATATAGATTGATATAGTTAATTCCGACAAAAAGATACAAAACAATTAAAATGATTCTCATCAGGAATGGTGATATTTTGTGATAATATAACCACAAATTAAACCAAAAACCATCAGAATTTAAAATTTTTGTGTCACTTGTTAAAGCAATAAAATAACCTAAAATAAGATATTTATAGAATTATAAAATTATATTTTATATGACTGGTCAATTTGCGCCAAATCATAAATAATAATACTGTAATTTGTAATAATTCAAAATAATATAAAATTACCAAATATCATTGGGCAAGGTACATTTTATGTATAAATTAAACTATTTCCTATTTTAATAGCTCCAAATAACTGTTATTCCATAAAATACGTTTAATGTATTTCAAATAATTCGCATTTTTTAACAGAATATATATTCCACTTCCTGACCTCCATTTTTATTTGTTAAGTATTTTTTATTGTTATTTTTAACAGCATTAAAATGCTTCACACTTAATTTTTAAATTAAATATGCACTATCCCAATAACAAAAAAAATCAGCCCACTTTTTTTGAGCTTTAAGTCGAAATTAACTTCGCTTTTAGTACACTTTTGATCCGCTTTGAACAGGTTTTTAATATGATTTTTTATGGCGAAGTCTATTTTCATAGGCATCAAATTAAGCCATCCAATGATATTATTATTTCATAATTGAGTAAGGTTAACTCACGACCGATAAGAAATAAAAAACCTGAGCAATATTATAAACCCGGATTATGCATTAGACTTTGTAACGAGAGAAAACAGGTCAAAATGACATCTTCTTGAATCTAATCCTACCCAAATTCACACCCAAATCCCTGAATTTTCCGCTGTTCATAATTTTCTCAAAATCAACGTCATAGATGGGGTTGTCCCGAGGTTGTCCCGACGTTGTGCCGACCCATCCTTATGGATAAGTCATAGATAACTTATAGCAACCCTATGGATACCTTAAGAATGATTTATATCTGGTGTACAGAATCAGTAACCGGGGTTCATTACAGCCACAAATCCCTGTTTATAGCCAATTCAACGGTTCTGGAAATTTAAACCCAAATTAACCATTGGACGTTGTCACTGGAGAAAACAGGGCAATATAATTGTGAAGCACGGAATTATTTTACCGTATGTGCAGCCGAAGCTGCATGAAGCGGGACTGAATGTTTTTGCTTTAGCAAAAAATGATTGTAAGTTTTCAAAAATTAATGAAGAAACCGCAACCAACGGATTTCAGCAGCTTAGTTATTGGTATGGGTATTGTGGTCGATTTCACTCGATAATGAAGGAACAACAACCCACGGATCGTTAACCAAATATGAAGTCAGATTTTGTCCCTGTAAATTTCAAATGCGTATTTTGGGATAATATTTGCAATAATTGCAATCAGAGAAGATGTTTTTCCATTTGCGTTTTTACAAACATCGCTTTGGCACGCACCGCTTCCTGGAAGTCAGGGCCGCTTCCGGCATAAATTATTTCTCTGGACGAATTGACCAGCAGGCCAAGATCTTTATTTTTGCCATAGGATGAAACGGCATCCAGGTCTCCTCCCTGGGCACCCACACCGGGTACCAGAAAAAAGAAGTCTTCGGCCATAGACCGGATCTCTGCAAAATGAGCCGGATGGGTAGCGCCGATAACAAACATCAGGTTAGACGGATTGCCCCATTCCTGAGCCTTTCTGATCACGGATTCATATAGGGGCTGACCAGCATGGTTTTTTATTTCCTGAAAGTCATGGCTGCCGGTATTGCTCGTTAATCCGAGTAATATCACCCATTTATCGTCAAATTCAAAAAAAGGCGCGACTGAATCCACACCCATGTATGGTGCCACAGTGACGGCATCAAAATTAAAATATTCAAAAAAAGTCCGGGCATACATCTTACTGGTATTACCAATGTCGCCCCGCTTGGCATCCGCAATAGTAAATACTTCGTCACCGATATAATCCATTGTTTTTTCCAGTGACTTCCATCCGGAAGGCCCCAAACATTCATAAAAGGCAATGTTGGGTTTGTATGCCACGCACAAATCGCGGGTTGCATCAATGACCGCTTTGTTAAATTCAAAGACCGGGTCAGCGGTGTCCTTCAGGTGAACAGGGATTTTTTGTATATCCGTGTCGAGACCGACACATAAAAATGACTTTTTGCTATGTATATTTCTGACTAGGGTTTGCCTGTTCATACCGTAAAATATCCATTGACGGCTTCCACTGATTTAATTTCTGGCAATCGGGATTTGATGGCCTGTTCGACTCCTGCTTTCATCGTCATGGCAGACATGGAGCAGTGCTCGCAATTTCCTACCCATTTTATTTTTACCACCATGTCGTCGGTGACTTCCACAAGAACAATATTTCCGCCGTCTACCTCGAGATGCGGTCTTATTTCGTCCAGTGCCAGGTTTACTCTGTCAAAAATATTGGAAACAGAAGAAGTTGTCATGATGTAAAGGTAAAATTATTATTAGAATATTCCGTTAAAATTGAATCAGATAATTATACGTCTGGTTTTACAAACAGCAGAGTATGGATTAATGTTCCACTTTTACGATACGCGTCGGTTCATATAAATCATGTCTGCGTTTCACCTGCTCTACCGTTTTAAGCGCCAGCATTTTAAAGGTATCTGCCAGCAGGTGATTGGCTTGCGCCGCAGCCGGAAATCCACCATCTCCGGCTTCCCTGATGCTTTGAACGATAGGAACCTGTGATAACAGGGGCGCTTCGGCCATTTCCGCCAGTCTTTTGCCCCCGCCTTCACCAAATAGAAAATATTTATGATCCGGCAGTTCTTCCGGAGTAAACCAGCTCATATTTTCCACTACGCCCAGAATGGGTACATTTACATTTGGAAGTAAAAACATGTTCATAGCCTTGACTGCATCTATCACAGAAACTTCCTGCGGCGTAGTGACCATAATAGCTCCTGTAACAGGAACCGTCTGAACTAATGTAAGCTGAATATCACCTGTTCCTGGCGGTAAATCGATGATCAAAAAATCCAGATCGGGCCACAAACAATCCTGAATAAACTGACGGAGTAATCCTCCTAGCCTCGGTCCCCTCAATACTACCGCCTGTTCCGGTTCGACAATAAAACCTATAGAAATAACATGCACCCCATGCGCAAATAAGGGAATGATTTTATGTTTGCCATACAGCAATTCCACTTTTGGCCTTTGTCCCTGCAGCCCCATCATAGTCGGGATGGACGGGCCATATAAATCCGCATCGATCAGTCCGACTTTAAAGCCCTGGTTGGCCATAGAGACCGCCAGATTGACAGCAATGGTCGACTTCCCTACCCCACCTTTTCCGGAAGCTACGGCAATCACATTTTTTACCTGCGGCAAAATGCTGTCCGATGAATCCGCACCATCTGCATTGATCTTAACATGAATATGTACTTTGGCCTCAGGATAAATATTGTTTATTTCCTGGATGCACGAAAAATTCAGCATGGACTTCAATTCAGCATCATTTGATTTCATTACAATTGAAAATGAAATATTGTCTCCTTCAATTCTAAAATCCTCCACCATTTTTGCACTTATAATGTCGGTTCCTGATTTCGGGTCCTTCACTTTTCTCAAAGCAGCAACTACAGTATTGTTATCGATCATGAATTAATTGTTTATATAAATGTATAGTCAATAAAAAACAAAAGTAAGTACTTTGTTCATGGTAATTGAAAAATATGGTGAATCTTTATATTTTTGCAACCGAAATAGGATAAAGCGTCTATTCAGCTACATGAACGTATACAGAAACATAAAAGAGCTTCCGCATTTCCACAATGCTGTTTTGACCATTGGATCATTTGATGGTGTTCATGCAGGGCATCAAAAAATCCTCAACAGGGTTAAAAATCTGGCGGATGAAATTGAAGGCGAAAGTATCGTAATTACATTTTACCCGCATCCGAGAAATATCCTGGATTCGGGCGACCGGGATATCAGCGTGTTGAACACATTGGATGAAAAGTTATCGCTCATCGAAAACCTGGGCATCAAAAATGTAGTTGTTGTGCCTTTTTCATTTGAATTTTCACAACAATCCCCCAGAGAGTATATTGAAAATTTTATAATTTCGGCTTTCAACCCATCCTATATCGTTATCGGATACGATCATCGTTTTGGGCTAAACCGTTCCGGAGATATTGTACTTTTTAAGGAATACGAAGAAAAAGGAAATTTTAAAGTCATTGAAATACCAAAGCAGGAAATCGAAGATATTGCCATCAGCAGTACAAAAATCAGGAGAGCGCTTCAGGCAGGCAATATTGAAGATGCCAATATATATTTAAATCAACCTTACATCCTGACCGGAAAAGTAGTGCACGGCGACAAATTAGGTACCAAACTCGGATATCCTACCGCCAATTTGTACATTAATGAAAAAGAAAAACTTATACCCCAGGAAGGCGTATATGCTGTAAAAATTGAAATAGAAAACCAGGCATTTGAAGGGATGATGTATATCGGCAAACGGCCGACGGTACACCAGCAAACGGACATTAATATTGAAATTAATATATTTGATTTTAATCAGAATATTTATGACAAACATATCCGGATTCACATTCTGAAGTATCTGCGAAATGACATTAAATTTGACAGTTTGGATGACCTGAAACAGCAATTGAGACTGGATGAAAAAAATGCCATCATTGCTTTGGACGAAATTAACAGTCAGGTTAAAAAAGACGCCAGGTTAACCATAGCCGTATTAAACTATAATGGCGTGGAAATGCTGGAGTCGTACCTTCCCAAAATGTTATATTCTGCATCCACGGTTGACTATAACGTCGTAGTTATTGACAATAATTCAGACGACAATTCTGTCGAATTTGTAAAGGAATGGTACCCGGAAATCGAAGTAGTGGAATTGTCAAAAAATTATGGTTTTGCCGAAGGGTATAACAAGGGATTAAAAGATGTCAATACCGAGTTTACAGTCATTATAAACTCAGATGTACTGGTTTCTGAAAACTGGCTGGATCCGATTATTGCTGCTTTTGAAGAAGACAAAGATCTTGGTGCCGTGCAGCCCATGATCCTTTCTCTGGAAGATAAATCATTTTTTGAGTATGCGGGTGCAGCAGGCGGATATTTGGATATGTTTGGCTACCCGTTTTGCAGAGGGAGAATCTTCAATACCCTGGAGCAGGACAAAAAGCAATATGATAGTGATGCTGAAGTTTTTTGGGCCAGCGGCGCTGCTATGGTCGTTCGTACAAAGTTGTTTAAAGGCCTGGGAGGATTTGATGGCGGATTTTTTGCACACCAGGAAGAAATCGATCTGTGCTGGAGAATGAAACAGGCTGGTTACCGGATCAAGTGTATCCACAACAGCAAAATTTATCACCTGGGAGGCGGCACCCTCGACTACCAGGATCCTAAAAAGGACTTTCTAAATTTTCGAAATAATCTATACCTGCTTACGAAAAATGAATATTTAGTGAATTTATTATGGCTGATTCCGGCCAAACTGATTTTGGATGGCATTGCAGGTTTAAAATTTTTACTGGATGGTAAACCTAAGTCTACCCTATCCGTCATTCGGGCACATATGTCCTTTTACATTCATTTGCCCTTAGTGATAGAACGGCGCAATAAAGAACAGAACTGGATTTTAAAAAATAAAATAAACCCACCTGATATGACCGGAAGATATAACGGATCTATCATCTGGAAATATTATATCGAGGGAAAAAAGAAGTTCAGTAACATCCGGTTTTAGTGGAATGGTTGTGGTTCAGTATTTTTGTCTCAATCCCATTGCTTTCAATTTGAGCACCTGTTTATAGCCTATTTATCATCTAATGAATCATTACATTATGAAGTTTAAAACACCTGAAATTTTATTTGAGGATCAATATATGATTGCTGTAAATAAACCTGCCGGTGTCCTGACTATTCCTGACAGATTTAATGCGGATCTGCCGAATCTGGTATCCGTTTTAAAAGAGAAGATACCTGATATAATTCCGGTGCACCGTCTGGATAAATTCACCAGTGGTGTAGTCCTGTTTGCAAAAGAGCCTGAAACCCACAAACTTTTATCTGCAGCATTTGAATCCAGGGAAGTGGAAAAATACTATCTGGCATTGGTTGACGGCGTTCCTGTTCCTGAAATTGGAAGAATTGACATTCCTCTTTCGGAATCCACTGTTACACGGGGCAAAATGTTGGTGCACAAAAGGGGGAAACCTTCTGTTACCGAATATAAAGTCTTAAAAAATTTTAAAAAATTTGCGCTGCTCTATGTTCGTATATATACGGGTAGAATGCATCAGATTCGGGTGCATATGCAGTATTTAGGAAATCCTTTGATTGTAGATGCGCTGTATGGTCACAGGGATGCCTTTTATTTATCTGAGATCAAACACAAAAAGTTCAAATTGGGAAAAATGGATGAAGAACGCCCTTTGCTTACCCGACAACCCCTGCATGCTGAAAAATTGGTTATTGTCCATCCGTATACTTTGAAAAAATTAGAAATTCAGGCTCCGATTCCCAAGGATATAGAAGCCGTTATTTCCCAGATGGAAAAATGGATCAAATAAAATTAACGAATATAAGTGCTATAAGCGCTTCAGTTAGCGCTATATTTAGGTTCATTTTGAATTCAAAACTTTTGGTTAAATATTACAGCCATCCTGATAATTTTAAATGGAGCACAGGAGAATTTATATATTCAGGCATTGAAATGAATTATTCTGGCGGAATGAAAAAGGTACTCGCTTATTTCCGAAAGAAAAAGCAGGCAATATGTTAAACCAAACAAAAATAAAACCATGAAACCTTTTTATTTTTTATTAGGCTTTTTATTAAGCTGCCTTATGGCATGTCATCAAGATCAAACACCCCAACAAAACAGTAGCATAGAGTCATCCATAAAAAAAGTACTGATGGAACAGCAAATGGCCTGGAATGAAGGGAAAATTGATCGTTTTATGGAGGGATACTGGAATTCCGACAGCCTCACTTTTTCCGGGAGAAATGGCTTAACAAAAGGATGGAAGAACACGCTTGAAAATTATAAAAAGTCGTATCCGGATACTTCTGTTATGGGCAAGCTGACCTTTGACATTTTGGAAACGGATGTTGCGGGCCCTGAATTTGTGGTTATGAAGGGAAAATATATACTTAAAAGAAAATCAGATATGCCTTCCGGTTTTTTTATGCTTATCTGGCAAGTTAAAAATGGAAAATGGGTCATTACTTCTGATTTTACCTGTGGATCTTAAACCAAATGATCATGTCTAAACAAAACAATCAACTACTGAAACTTCTGGGTGTAGGTTTTGGAATTGCCGTTACTGTCGGGGGAACCATAGGTACCGGAATATTGAGAAAACCGGGTTCAATAGCTGCACAGATTGGAGATCCGATGGTTATTCTGCTTTTATGGATGGCTGTTGGTATTTATGCCTTACTCGGTGTATTATGTGCCATTGAACTTGCTGTGTCCATGCCCCAGGCTGGTGCCTGGTACGTTTATGCAAGAAGGGCATTTGGAAACTACTTTGGTTTTGTAACCGGAATCACGAGCTGGTTTGGAACTGTTGCCGCTTTAGGGTTTGGTGCGTACACCATGAGTGAATATATTGGCTTGCTTGTAAAGGAAACGGAGGCGTATATACCCCATATGTCCGTATTGTTATTGGTATTACTTACCGGCTTTCATTGGCTGGGAACGAAGTCTGCCGGAAAATCACAAGAAATACTTGCTGTAATTAAAGCAGCAGGATTAATGGTGTTTGTTTTGGTTTGTTTTTCTTTTGGTTCATCCCCCAAAACATCGGATTACGAAATGGCAATGCAAAAGACATTGGTTCCTATTTCTTTTTTAGGAATTATTGGTGCACTGCAAGCCATTTTTTATACGTTTGACGGGTGGCACACGGCAACATATTTTACGGAAGAAAATACCAATCCGTCCCAAACACTGCCAAAATCAATGATTGCCGGTGTCATCATGATCATCCTGATTTACTTATTGGTCAATGGCGCTATCCTGTATGCTTTACCGCTTCCGATGCTCATGAACTCCAAACTGGCAGCAGCGGATACGATCAGTTATATTTTTGGGGATGGCTATTCAAAAATGGTTACTATTTTTCTGATGATTTCTATTTTAGGAATTGTCAATGCGCAAATTATGTTTGCACCAAGAGTTATTTTTTCGATGAGCAGAGATGGCTTGTTTTTTAATGGGGCAACCCGCGTAAATGCATCAGGAACACCTGCTGTAGCAATGCCATTAACCGCGATTTTATCCATACTGCTCATTGTAAGTGGGAAAGAAACGTGCAGTAAACTATCGGATATAGCTACTTTCTTTTTTGTTTTGAGTTATGCCGCCGGTTTTGCGGCATTGATAAAATTAAGGTATTCAGAACCGGGAATGGAAAGACCTTTTAAAGCGCCATGGTTTCCTTTCCTGCCCTATTTTTTAATAGTAGCATCCGCCTTATTTTTGAGTGGTGCGGTGTATAGTGATATACATAGCAGCAAATATGCACTTGTATTTTTATTTCTGAGTTACCCGTTGTTTGCTTTGGTAAAAAAGATGAATGCCGGTTACCACAGCTAAAAATATATGAAAAACAATAAGCCGGTTTATCTTTCACCAAGCAACCAGGAAGCTTTGTATTTTACCTTGTAATTTTTTTGTATAAAACTTTGTATATGCTTTAAGGCTTCATCTACGCTATCAGTAAATTTAACCAAATGCTGATCGTCATGTGAGATTGTTTTTTCCCGGATCATCTTTTGCATCAATTCATTGATGTCGGTATAATAGGATTTGTCCATAATGACCACAGGAAAATTATGCAGGATTCCGGTTTGGATTAGCGTTAACGTTTCAAATAATTCATCCAGGGTGCCATAGCCACCGGGCATCACAATAAATGCATAAGAGTATTTGGTTAACAGCACTTTGCGCACGAAAAAATAATCAAAATCTACAATCCGGGTCATATAGGGGTTAGAAACCTGCTCCTTTGGTAGTTTTATAGTACATCCAATGGATTGTCCACCCGCTTCCATAGCACCTCTGTTTGCGGCTTCCATAATGCCCGGTCCCCCGCCTGTCATGACTGCGAAACCCATTTCGGCAAGCGAAGTTCCAATTCTTCTGGCCATTTGATAATACACATTATTTTCCTGAAATCGTGCTGATCCAAATACGGTAACACAAGGGCCAATGAAATGGAGTCTTCGAAATCCCCTGATGAATTGCCAGAAGGCTTTAAACAGAAAAATAAGTTCCTTACCCCTGCTGTTTGGGCCGGAAAGAAATTGTGAATCTGCATTTAGCAGTTTTTTTGTTTTCATGGAGTAAAGTCAGGTATTTTTATTAAATACATCAGATTAATTATCCCCGGTAAGTCGTAAACCAAATTTTTAATCCGGATATTAACATCAGGCACCAGACTTCCGGCTCTTTAAACACCATTCAACAATAAAGTGTTTAAAGAGCGGGTGCAGGTGGAAATAGATTAAAATAAGTTACTTTTCTACTTTTCGGCCATTTTATCTGTCAAAATAAGCAACGGCGAAGAAGAATTTAATGCCGCATATTCTGTGACACTTTTATGGAAAATATTTTGAATAATATTTCTGTGCTTTTTGGAAAGGACAACCAGACTTTTACTATCTTCTTTTACCAATTCTTTTACGCTTTGGAAGACATCTGTAGTATCAATCACCTCAATATGATATTTCACCTCAGGGAAATAGCTTTCCATTATTTTTATGGTGTCGGTCACGTCGTAATCATCCTTTTCCTTATATCTGAAATGAACTAGTCTGAAATCTGCCCCTGTTTTTACACATAATCTTCCGGCATACAATAAGTGTACCGAGTCATTTTTCAGATCTTCAGAAAGGAAAACGATTTCCTCCATTTCTGCGTAAGAAGCACCGGGTGGTACTAAAAACAACGGGCAATGGCAGTGGTCTATCATATCCAAAGAAAGCGACCCAAATACTTTTTTAAAGGTATCCCCGGCACCGGTAGTACCCATGACCATGATCGTATTGGGCTCTTTAGAAAGTTCTGTTAATTCCATTCGGGGGAAACCGACTTTAAAGACACCTTCTATCAGTGGCTCCGTCAAAAAATTGCCAATCCAGTCCTGGTTTACCGATTTAACAAATTCATCAAGTTTGTCTCGGTGAATTTTTTCAGCTTCTTCATTAACAACTACAAACTGATTCACATCGGTAGATGTAGGATAATAAATATGGGTAAGCAAAAGCACGCCATCCAGATTTTTTCCAAGATGGTTTGCAAAATTATAGGCATTAAATGAGGCTTCAGAAAAATCTGTAGGAACGATTATCTTTATCATTTTACCGTAATTATCAATTTTCAAAATATTTTGAATCGCTTCTCGTAATGATCGGTTATAACTTCCGTTTGGTTTAATTTCAAACAGTAGCTTGTCGTCTACCTTAAGAGCCGGCACAGAATCAATATTATCGTGCATGATATCCTGTATCTTGGTAATCTCTTCCAGGTGGTATTCCAATCCTGCATCTGATAAACGTTCAGTCACCTTGGTTTTAGCCAGTTGATAACTGGGTGTTCCGGTACCATAAATCTTAATATTTATCATCTTTACTCTTTATAACCTATATGAATTAAATAACAATATTTACGTCTTGTTACAATTAATCTTCATAACTGGCTGTTGCACCTTCATCAATGGCCAGTCTTTTGATGATATCAAATGTGGTTACAATACCTACAATTCGTTCATTTTCAACTACCGGAATAGCATGAAACAGATTTTCTTTAAATACTTCCAGTGCTACATTTATTTTATCATCAGGGTCCAGTTTTGCCAGTTTTTTTGTCATAATATCTTTTGCAGTATAATTATTCAGTCTGACTTCATCTTCCAGTTTATCCTTTTCACTTGTAAAACCATGGCGAAAAAAAAGAAAATCTGATTTACTGACCATGCCGACAAGTTTACCTTCAGCCAACACAGGCAAATGATGAATTTTATTATCCTTAAATAATCTTTCGGCCACGGCAAGTGTTTCATTCATCCCAATGCATATCGGATTTTTTGTCATTATGCTGCTCACTGAGTTTCGAATATTCATATAATTTTTGTTTAAATTTGAGCCAAAGATCAAAATGATTTTATTTTGAAGATATGATATAAATCATATTATTAAATGATCTTTGTTGTAATAGGATACTATATATAAATCAGACTTTTGATGTGTAATTTTAAAAAAAGCAATAATATAGCTTCAAATGAATAATAGAAATGATTTTGAACTAAGGTTGAATGCTATATTTGAAGCGGCGGTTGATGGCATCATTATTATCAATGAACGAGGAGTCATCGAGGAAGTAAACAAAGCTTCGTGCGTTCTTTTTGGATACGATATTTCTGAATTACTGGGTGCCAAGGTAAATATACTTATGCCACTACAGCATAGCCTGGCCCACGATTCCTACATCAGGAATTATGAAAAATCAAGAGAAGCCAAAATTATTGGAATAGGCAGGGAAGTCGAAGGGAAAAAAAAGGACGGGACATTATTTCCGTTCTGGCTGGCCGTCATCGAGGTGCCATTGGAACACAAAACAATATATACGGGCTTCATTCATGACCTTACCGATATCAAAGCTGCCGAATATAAGTTAAAAACAATGAATGAAAACCTTGAAAAGAAGGTCGTAGAAAGAACGTATGAGCTGGAAAATGCCGTGAATCAATTATTAGCGCTAAACAGGCAACTTGAATCTGAAATCACGGGTAGAATAAAAGTGCAAAGCAAATTAAAAGAAAGAGAATTGCAATTGAAAAAAAGTCTGGCTAAAGAAAGAGAACTGGGAGAATTAAAATCCAGATTTGTTTCAATGGCATCCCACGAATTCAGAACGCCTTTATCCACCATCCTATCTTCAGTATCCCTCATTGGCAGGTATCCCGAAGCTGAACAACAATTGAACAGAGAAAAACACATAAATAAAATTAAAGCTTCTGTTACACACCTGACCGGCATTTTGAATGACTTTTTATCCATGAATAAGCTTGAGGAAGGTAAGATCAGCTGTAATATCGAAAGTTTTAACATTGAGGAATTGTCCAATGAAGTCATTGAAGAGTTAAGGACCATATTGAAAACCAATCAGACCTTATTATGTGATTTTGATATTAAAGAAGCATTGGTGTATACGGACAGGAAAATAGTAAAAAACATTTTGATCAACCTGATTTCGAATGCCATTAAATATTCGGATGAAAATGGGATTATCAATTTCAAATTACAATCGTCCGATACCACCATTGCATTTACTATACAGGATAATGGGATTGGAATTCCGGAAGAAGATCAAAAACACTTATTTGACCGTTTTTTCAGAGCCAGCAACGTTATTAATATTGAAGGCACCGGATTAGGTCTAAATATTGTTAAAAAATATATTGAAATACTAGGAGGACATATCTCCTTTTTAAGCAGATTGTATGAAGGTACAACTTTTAACGTAAAAATACCGAATCAAAATGGTAGATTTGCCGGAAATTAAGGTCAAACAAAAACAAAAATAATGGATGCAAAAATACTTGTAATTGAAGATAACCACGATGTTAGAGAAAATCTTGAAGAATTATTGCAGCTCACTGGATATACTGTTTATACCGCAGAAAACGGAAAGGCAGGAACCGCAAAAGCCCTGGAAGTAATACCGGATTTAATTTTATGCGATATTATGATGCCTGAATTGGATGGTTTTGGGGTGCTGCGAATTTTGTCAAATCATCCGGCCACCATGGATATTCCTTTTATATTTCTGACAGCTAAAACAGAAAAAGAAGATTTTAGAAAGGGAATGGGCCTGGGTGCCGATGATTATATTACAAAACCATATGATGATGTACAATTATTAGACACCATCGATGTACGGCTTAAAAAAAGCGCCAGGATTAAAAATTCATTCGATAAAACGGGACATGGCCTGCAGCGCTTTATTGATGAAGCAAAAGCACAAAAGGAATTTGACAAACTTTCTGAAAATCGCGAAGCCCGAAAATACCACAAAAAAGATCTGATTTATGAAGCAGGCCAATATCCCAAATGGCTTTATTTTGTTTCTTCCGGCAGCGTAAAATCATACCAGATCAATGACTTTGGAAAAGAATTTACCACCAACATTTACTCAAAAGGGGATTTTTTCGGCTATATACCCTTGCTAAAAGGAGAAAAATATCATGATAATGTGGCGGTGATCGATGATTGTGAATTAAGATTGATACCCATTGAAGATTTTACCCTGTTACTATTTAACAACAGAGAATTTTCTGCCAAATTTATAAAAATGCTGGCCAACCAATCGGAAGAAATAGAACATCAGTTAATTGAGATGGCTTACAGTTCTGTTCGCAAAAGAGTCGCTAATGCCTTGCTTAAGTTTAGCGAATCTAAAAATACCACGACCATGTCCATTCTTAGAGATGACATTGCCAGTCTGGCTGGTACCGCAAAAGAAACGACGATCAGAACTTTATCCGATTTTAAGAGCGAGGGCCTGATATCTATTGACGATAATAAAATCGAACTGCTTAAAGTAGATAAATTGAAACACATGCCTCAATAGTGATATAAATCACACGTAAACTTGACCCAGGTCATATAACCATCATGTTTCAAACTCTACCTTTGTACTAAGTAAAATGACCTGGAAAATAGTTCGGGTTTTTACTCGGAACAGTAAAAGAGAAAATATCAGTTAAGTTTTTAATAAAGTGGGTTATTGAGTTAACTCATTAATGGCTTTTAACTGTCAAAGAGGTATAGATTGTTGATCTAATTGTTTTGATTTTAAAGAGGCGTCATAAAAGGTGAAGCCTCTTTTTTTATATACCTATCCCTTTTTTTTTTTAAATCCATACACTACCCTATCACACAGGTTTTTTGACTTGTACAAGTTAAGAAAATAGAATTCATAGTTGATTCTCAAAATAACTACCCGTCAAAGCTTACCGGTTATTTTACACCATTGTATTATAAATTGAATGTTTTAAATTATTAACGAGTGTTTAACAAATGTGTTTAAACTATCACATACCTTTGCATTTGTTTAATCCAGATTAAGAATGAATTCCTTTGTAGAAATTGGCGACAAATACTTCAGGTTAGTGACTAATCTGATATTTCTGATCGCCATTTTGATTATAGGAGGCCAGATTATAGAAACCGGTTTTACTGCGATAGAATCAAGACAATTTAACCTGATTTACAAGCCGGTTAATTTAGTTTTCAGCATCATCTCTGTATTGATGAGTCTGTATTTGTTTTTTATTACAAAAAACATATATATAAAAATAGCACGGATTTTATTTTTTATCATTTCGGCCATTTACTTTTTTATTTCGCTGTTTTGGATACTGAACATATTTACGGCACATATTGATATTGAGGGATTCAGACTGTTTTTATCTGTGTTTATAGGCTTTATGGCTATATCTTTCAAAATCACCAGCTTAGGCAATTCCTCCATTCATCCGGCACTTCTATTTGTATTGAGTTTTGTTTTTTTAATTTTATTTGGTACATTTTGTTTATTGCTTCCGGCGGCAGCATACAAAAACGTTACCTTTGTTCAGGCTTTATTCACTTCTACCAGTGCAGTTACGGTAACAGGTCTTGCGGTTTTAGATACCGGAAAAGATTTTACCCTGTTTGGTCAAACCATCATTATGATATTACTGCAACTGGGTGGTCTGGGAATATTAACCATAACCAACGTTTTTGCCCTCCTGTTTAAATCTTCAACCACATTCAAAAACAGAATGATGGTCAGCGATATGATTAAAGAACTGGATAATAACAATACGTTCAGTACTCTGTTTAAAATTATTTTTATTACAATTCTCGTTGAATTTATTGGAGCAGTTCTTATATATTTATCAATTTCCAATAACAGCAATGTAACAAATAATCCTGTATTTTTTTCCGCCTTCCATGCTGTTTCCGCATTTTGTAACGGAGGCTTTTCTACACTTAGCGCATCTTTATACGAAGAGTCTGTGCGATATAATTATTTTTTACAGCTAACTATTTGCTGGCTGATCATAACCGGGGGCTTAGGGTATTCTGTTATGATCAATCATTATTTTTTAATAAAAAATAAAATTAAGTATAAACTGTCCATGCTCAAGATCATTGAGTTTCCCGACTTTAAAAACTTTTCAAAAACATCAACGAATTCAAGGATTATACTGATTACAACCGGAATTCTTTTACTGGCGGGAACCTTATTGTTTATGCTGGCTGAATACAACGGAGCGCTTAAGGAGCACTCCCTTTTTGGCAAGTTTGTGGTTTCATTTTTTAATGCAACTACCCCACGAACAGCTGGCTTTAATAACATTAATATGGCTGAAATGGGAATTCCTGCATTTATGCTCACCATGGCACTGATGTGGATCGGCGCGTCACCGGGCTCTACCGGGGGCGGTATAAAAACGACGACATTTGCAGTTGCTATTTTAAATTTATGGAACCAGATAAAGGGCAGAGAAAAGCTGATCATTCGTTTCAAAGAAATTCCGAATATGGCTATAAATCAGGTCAATTCTGTGATATTATTGTCAATATTTGCCATCAGTTTTGGTACTTTTATGTTGTCATTTATGAACCCGGAAATTTTGTTTAAAGATTTAATGTTTGAGTGTATTTCTGCTTATTCTACAGTTGGGCTGAGTGTAGGAATCACACCTTTGCTGGGAGAATGGAGCCATATCGTATTGATCATATTGATGTTTTTAGGCAGAGTTAGTTTTTTAACCTTCCTGATTGGAATTTTTAGTCAGTTGTTTAATGATAACATTGGCTGTGAGCCCTATTACCCGAAAGAAAATGTTTTTATAAATTAATTTTTACCATTTAGAAAAATGCAAAAGAAAATTATAGTAATTGGCCTTGGAAATTTTGGAGGGAATCTGGCGATCAAATTGACCGAAGATGGTCATGAGGTTTTTGGTGTGGACAAAAGTCCGGCTAAGGTGGAGTTGATTCAGCGAAAAATAAATCATGCGCTTGGAATGGACACGAGTGAAGAATCCTCAATAAACCATATGCCATTAGATGATTGCGATCTGGTAGTGGTGGCTATAGGAGAAAATGTCGGTGCTTCCATAACGACAACTGCTTTGATCAAAAAAAATTTTAAAGGCAGAATAATTGCCCGTTCATTAACACCGGTGCATAAAACTGTTTTGGAAGCGATGCAGATCGATGAGATCATCGAACCCGAAGCGGAATATGCCAATGAACTGGCAAACAGAATTATGGTTAAGGGAGCTGTTCGAAGTATGGAACTACACGGTGATTATGAAATTGTTGAGGTGAAGATACCCAGAAAAATAGTTGGGATGACATTGGGCGATCTGGACATAAAAACAAAATATAAAGCCCATATTGTGACTGTGATCAAACAAACAGAGAAAGCCAATTACCTGGGAAGCATTACGATGCAAAAAAATGTGCATGGGGTTTTACATTCCGTATACCAGTTTGAAGAAAACGACTTGCTTCTGGTATTTGGAAATAAAAAGAACATTGATAAATTTATTGAGGACAATGCCTGATTAAAAGGTTTTTAATCTTGATATAATTTTGTCTATAAGCATACGTCCATCTTTAGAAAATCGTTTGAAATCATTATTTTTTACAGCCAGTAAAGAAAGCATAAAATTATCCGCTAAAATTTCATCCGGGTGAATGATGTATTGGGTGTTGTCTTTAATTTTTGAAAAAAAGACCGGTGTATTCTGCAGTGGCATTGTTGTTTTTCCTTCCTTATCACTGACTACTTCATAATATGTTCCTTTATCTTCTATGGCATACAAATCGAAATTTAGATAGTCAAAAAAGACTGGCATGGATGGCTTATACTGGTTATACTTGCTGGTAATTAAGGGTACGCCATATTTTGCAGGCGACTTTTCCGTCATATTGATGACAAATTGATGCGAAACGCCATCGGGATTGCTTAATACTATTTCATTGAGTTGGGCATTGAGCCGCACGGGTTTATCCGCTTTTACAAATCCGATCAGTTGGTACAGATCCTCTTTTAATTGTGGATTATATCTCGACAAAACATGGAATACTTCATGAATCATGACCGGCAATTGCCGGGACGCATCCGATAGCGGAAATATGTTTTCAGGTACCATGATGTTTTTCCCTCTGGTATAATATACATCATTTCCATAATGGTTGGTTTTGACTTTTATCAATCGAATTCCATCGGGGAAAAGTCTTGGACTTAAACTATCACACAACGATTTAACCTGAAGAAAAATATTAAATAAGCTTTCTTTTTCAGCAGTACTCCAGTGACTTACTTCAGTTCGAATAAATTGTTTGTACGATTGAAGCGCCTGATCGTGGTTGCTGAAATGCCCTGGCTTTTTCATCTGAATCTGAATTTCAACATCCGACAATTGATTATAAAAGCCATCGATATCATCTGCTACTATTGCCTCCGCAGCTTCCGTACTATCCAGAAATGATACCAGAGCCGGTTTCTCAGCACTTTGGATTCTGGTCTCTTTGGGCATTCCGCAGCTTACAACAAATACCGCGGTAACAAAAACTGAAAGTATAAATGCTGTATTTTTCATTATTTTTAATTTAATACCTGTATTTAAAATATGATTAAGTCTGACATGTAATAACTGGATGGACGCAGACTATTTCTTAAAACTTTAAGTTTTGATTGAGACCTGGAAATGATTTTAAAATGTCACCTTTATTTTTATTGGTGATATTAATAAAATACCAGGTTTTTCCCCCATTTTCAGATACAGCAAGCATTTTTTGATTTTCCTGTTTTTCAGCGTCTGCCGATTCCAACGTCAGAATTTGTCCAAAAACAACCTGAATATTTGATTTATCTATTTGAATATCATAGACATCACCCATACTTACATTTTTAATTGTATAGCCGGATTTTTTTAACTCCTGAATTGAGGCCCTTAATAACTCAACTGTTTTTTGTTTGCCACCATAACTTTGTACCATGATGGGATGGTTATAAGCTACGAATTCATCATATTTTTCGTTAATAAGCGCATTTGTCATATCGGATATACCGGAAGATATCGTATTTTTTATTTCTTCTTTATCCGGAATTTCCGGGGATTGAAAAAAGTATAGGCCGGCGAGCAAACCACCCGCCACTAATAAAATGATACCAAAAACAAGTGTCGGCTTTTGTGTTTGTTTTTGCGAATCTTTTGAATTTACTTCAAATCTATTTTGAAGTAACAGGCCAAATACTACAGTAAAAAATATCCCAAGGCCGGCCAACCCCATCACATAAATGCCGGAACCTTGGGTGAAACCCGCTGTAGATAAGGCAATAATCGGATTCTCTGTACTGAAATTTATTTTTTCGGCTTCAATTTCACTAATTTTGTAATACGCCTCCAGGCCCATCAAAAGTCCGGCTACCCCTGTAATCAGGGACAGATAGATATTAAAATCTTTTTTCTATAGGTGTATATTGCAAAAATTAAAATCAACAGGTATAAAAATCCGGTAATGATTCCATCCGAAAGATATCCGTAAAGAACCGCATTCGCTTTGGGATAATAAAGCCAGGGCATAAATGTGGAACCTATACCAATAATTGATAAAAATATAAAAATTAGCCTGATGATCATTTTCCTTTTAATTTTTTAACGCCCAATTCTTTTTAAACCCAAACCATCAGTTTATTTAAACTACATCCTGTTTGTGCTTCATATTTTATTGTAATACTCATTTATTGTGCCAATGCTGTAATAACCGTAACTGCTGATTAAAAATTCCGCACATAAGCCATTTGTTATAAACATTATATATTGATATTGGTAACTATCCGTTTTGTTCAATGTATAAGTATACTTCTGAAAGTAATTAGTCAATGAATTGAGAAATATATTTTATTGATGTGTGGTTAGGTAAACATTTAAAAAATATCCCTGCCTGGAAATAACCAAACAGGGATATTTTATTATTCAACTTATTTCAGTCATTTTACTCCACAATGATCATTTTCTTCGTCGCCGTAAAATCACCGCTTTGCAAAGTATAGTACAATACACCGGAAGCGCCCAACTGATCGCTGGTAAATATTTCATTATTCATGCCTTTAACGGCATTGACATGTCGTAATGCAATTAATTTACCGTTAACATCGAACACTTTAATGTTCGCTTTAGCTGCTGAAGGCATGAAGTACCGAACAGTGGTCTGGCCTCTGAAAGGATTTGGCTCATTTTGCATCAATTCAATACCGGCAAGCTCAGAAGTTCTGATTCCCAAACTAATTTTGCCTACTGTTAAATGTTCGGAATAGCATTCTGCACGGGTGATGTCCGAATTGATATTCATGATATCACGTGTTGTTGCTTTATCATTCACTTTCACTACCAGGTAAAACAAAACAGCATCAGAAGCCAAAGAAACAGCCTGATCAGCAGAATAACTCATAGTCATGGTACTTTTGCCGTTGATGAAATAATTGGAATCCATAATTTGTAACTCGCCTGGTAAAACATTCAAAATCTCAGCATCTTTGAGTCTAAGCGTAAACTGATATCCGGATATGTTTTCGAAATTATCAGCCAAAACCGGTATCGTAACAATTTCCCCTGCGGACATATTCATTTCAGGTACCATAAGGTGCAGCGAATGATTGTTTCGGTTCTCTGCAACAGGCGCGGTTAAATCCGCCGTAGCACTACCATTAATATCACCGATTTTAACAGCAATAAAATTCTGATTGTCTTTATCTGAAATCAGATTGGGCAGGCTGATATTTTCAGCAAACGGGAACGGCCGGATGGAATCCAGAATCTGACCAGGAAGTGGGAATCTCCAACTCGCATTTTTAAAGCTGGTGGTAATACCCAAAATTAACTTTCTCAATTCTGTTAAGTCGGAAGCAGAAACTTTACCGTCATTATTGGCATCTCCGGCAATGACTTTATACGGATGGTCAATTTTTTGAATACCTAATATATGCCTTTGTATCATGACCAAATCCAGCGTTGTGACTCCATTCAGATAATCTCCGTCTTTATTTGCAGCAATCTCATACGCAAATCCATTCGTTAAATTCGCAAATTCAAATGTACCGCCTGTGTTTGTTGTCATTGATTTTGGATATTCAGCCTGATTGGAATGGATCTCTATCGAAACGTTATTTACGGTTTGCTCATTTAATGTTTTAACATTTCCCGCTATTTTCGAACCATTTGCATTTCCTCCATAGCCAAGTTTTAGAACCGTCCAGCAATAGTCGTGGTTAAACTTCTTGTCCCAAACGGTCACATGAACATCCACTTCTTTATAAGTATCAGGTACATATGTCGCAGATACCCATACTTTTGCTGAACTCCTGTTCTCAGGGATCCACAATTGTAAGTTTCCAGCCAGATACTGCGCTCTTGCTGCATTGTATGCCGATGTGTTTGGATTTACCGCTGAAGCTACGCCTCCGTTTGCTCCAAAGAAGTGTGGATGGTCGATACTCATTGGATTTCCGTTCGCATCCAGTTTCAACTCTATCTGTGGTGCCCAGTCATCAAAGGTGTATAACAGATCTTCTTCAGACGTACAGTTGTCATAGGCTTTGGTCATGAAGTCTATAGCCCATAATGCCACCATAGGCAGTAGTGGTCCGTTACCATCCGGATCCTGCATCAATGCCGTGCTCAATGGAACACATACAGGCGTTGGTGCCTTTTTGTCTGCTACCATAAAGATTTCATGGCACGTTGTGAAGTTATGGCATCCGTCCGTCACTTTCCAGCTTACTTTGTGGTTACTCATTTTCCCAACAATCTTCTCAGGGATCGTGATTTCCAGTTTTCCTCCGCTGGATGTGGCATTCGCACTTCCAAGGTTGGTATACTGGCTGCCCGGGCCTAATTTGTATTGTTTGACTACATCACCTCCGATTGTTCTTTCTGCACCATCTGCGCCGCTGTAGAATGATGAGAACAGGTAGTCGTTGTCGCCATCAGCCCAAAGGTCGATGTATACTTCCCATTTCAACCATCCGGTGCTGATACATCCACTGGTGTCGATCGCTGTTTTGTGCAGTTTTACCACTGCCTCACAGTTACCGTCTACCGCATACATTGTATCTCTGCATGTGGTGAATTCAGGTGCTTTGGTATCTTCATAAATGAAGTACTTGTAATATGGACCTCTTTCTTCCAGAGTACACCAGTTTACATATTTGTACTCGATTTTCCATTTTCGGCATACACCGTCTTCGAAGTCAAACTGCCACTGTTTGGTACTTACACCGATCACATCACATGGTCCTGCTGTATACTTCGGCCCATTGGCTTTGATTTGTGCTTCTGTTGGTCCTTCGCAAGCCGTTGGGCCCGTTAAAGGTACTGGTGTCAGACTAAGTGATGATGGTATAAATGTCCATGGATTTTGTGCCAGACTCTGTAATACATCGATTCGCTGCACACACGTTGCAGTATATCCTTTGTCTTTGACAATAAATGTTCGCAGGATATAACCCAGGTCGCACTGATTGAAGAACTCTCTGTCCCAGAAGGTTACTTGCGGTTTAACACAAACCCCGTATGCGCTTGGCAGACCGGTTTTTGCAAAATCATACGCTGTATCGGTCACCGGTTTAGCTGCTGCATTGTCGGTTCCCGGTGCACCGTTAGCTACGTTGGTAGGGATGGCCCAGTCACAGTAGATCGTGGCATCCGCCGGACATGTAATGACCGGTGGTATCTTACAATCTACACGTACGTTGGCCCAGGAAAGATTCCAGTTATCGCCTGCATCGCCAATCACACCATTCAGGTTTCCATCATCCCAAACGCGTACTTCAACGGTCACGATGCCGTAGGCTGAATCCTGCGGTATATCAGCACAACAGAATTTTACAAAAGCACCAAAGTCCGTGTCGTTGACATTATTGTTGATGGTGTTTGCAGGTGCATTACTGTAAGTACCGTTGTTGTTGTGGTTATTGTTTCCAATATTGCCACATGCCCTGTCGTCTGTTCTTCGTATCTCCATTCGGATACCGCTGCAATTGTCAAATGAGCCATTATCAACACTGGTTACAAACAACTTTGCCTGTCCATCCGTTTGTCCCCCGGCATCATTGCCCGGTACAAGACTAACAACAATGTCCTGAAGCAGTACCGGTATTGGAGCGGCTTTATCGACAACATGAATATTAAAACTGCAAACAGATTTATTACCACATTCATCTTTCAATGTATAGACCACCCTGTAATCTCCTACAAACAGATCTGAGACTGTCGCTTTAATGGTGCCATCAATGGTTTTTTCTGCTTTGATTTTACCACCACCATATATATTGGCCTTGAAAGAATAATCTGATGAACATAATTCCTCAATGCGCAATGGTACGTGTAACTCACCACCGGCTCTGCAGTTCCATGGGTTTACGGATAATGTTATATCACTAGGGCAATCTTTTATAATTGGCCCCTCTGAATCCAACACTTTAATTACCTGAACATGGGTGCGTGGATTAGTTCCGGAAACAGGTAAACACATGTTTCTCACTTTCCAGTACCTAAGGATTTCATAACTGCCGCTGCAAATGTCATAAATCTCGTCTGTGTAATTTAAACTGACCATACATAAGCTACCAGCTTTATTCACCTGAACGCCATTAATGGTTGGGTAACCCGTATGTGCCGGACTGGTTAATAACGGATTCAGATCCGCGTCTTCACATTTTATGGCATGATCAAAATCGAGATCAGCCGGGAAAACAACATCATCCAGATTCAGAGGTCGGATGGTAATCTCCTGAGTACATTCTACTTTATGACCCTCAGAATCAATGATAGTCCAAAGTCTTTTGACTAAGGCCCTTGGGTTGTTGCATTGTCCGTAACTTATCCATTCATCCTGCCAGTTTATATTGGCACCAACTTCACACGACTCTAAAATGGCTTCACCTGTCAATAACTTACCGGTTGAAGGATTTCTGGCCTCTACATCGACGTTACATGCCACCGTCAGATTTGGTGGACAAACGAGCTCAGGAATAAGTTTTTCTTCAATTTTAATAGTACCCCAGCACGAATTAAAAGGCTGAGTTCCATTACAATCAATGACGCTTACTGTAAATGTTTTTCCTTCATCCGCTACGGTGAATAAATTAGGATGTATTTGCCCGGAAGCACTTCTGATTTCAATACAATAATTTTCATAACAACGGTAAGGACCGCCTTCCAGGATCATATCGGCAGTTACGACAGCCTCACAATTGGCATCCAGCGATATATTTAAATGGTCGTTGCATGCCAGTGAATTGTCGGTTGGCAGAAATTCAAGAACAGTAACTTTGAAAGTACACCTTTCCACATTACCATATATATCTTCTGCTTTTCCTACCAGGTTATAAACACCTATAGGCAAATTACTGATATCTGCAGGTGTACCGTCTTCAAAACAGAAGCTGACCCCTTTCATAGCGCAATTGTCAGTAGCTGCCGGCGGATTGTCCAGCAATCCATAACAAGCTCCCGGCGCCAGTCTGATAATTCTGTCCGGGCAATATGGAGAAACATATTTCGGAGTCTCCACATCGTTTACAGTTACTTTAAAGCTACATGTATTCAGATTGCCATACTGGTCCTCCAGAGTATATTCTACAACAGTAGTTCCGACTTTAAATATTCGGGTAACCCTGCATCCCTGCACATTAATAGTTCCGGATTCATTTTTAATAATTCCGTTTTCTACTGCGCTTTCTCCGGTGACATTATTATGGAATGAATATTTGACATCGACTTTACCAACACAACAATTGTCTTCAAGAATTGGATGTATCCAGCTAAATTCCTGATCGCATCTGCCTGGTGCATTTTCCAGCACAACGTCCGGCTGATTAAATGGTTTTCTGTACAGGATCTGCAAGTCCCAATCGGTCAATATACCGGTTGCTCCTTCCTCAGCAAATACTTCCAGGGTCCAGATTCCTCCACCCTGTTCTCCATAAAATTCCTTAAACGATTCTTCAGGGCGGTAAATACCTCCCGCACCCAGTGATGGGGTACATAACGCACCAACTATACTCGGAGCCGGCGTCCATTTGATGGTTTCATCCAGATTCACATTTACATTTGGAAATCCGGATAACCCATCTCCATCGCATACATCAGAATCCGTGCTGCATACCCGGTCGAATAATTTTATTTTTGTCCCCAAAGGAGATTTTAAATAAGCGGTTACAGCACCGGCATTAGGTATGGTAATCTTCAGATTCCTGATATTAACATCGTCCACAATACCTGCAGGCATTGTAACTGTCGCTTTCAAACAGGTATTTGCAGGTATATTTAGTGGTGTTTGCAAAGGAATCATGGCAGTAATGAGCGGTATCGTATCGTGCCAGATGCAAGTTGGAGCCTCTGTATCCGTGACTTTAACACTAAAGGTACACATATCCGTATTCGGTGGATAATTTTGTAATGCAGTACTGGTTCCATTAGGCTGCATGGTAGTCAGTCCCGGATTAAGCATTCCAAAGCTTCCCGGATCGCAAGGTGTCGCCGGAATAAAATCACTCTGCAGGCCATGATCACATTCATTTTTACGTAAAATGACAGCACCATCTACCTGATCATTTATCCAGGCTTCATCAATAACTCTTTCCAGGAAGGAGAAACAATATCTTCGGACATCACATCGCAATACCCTGTTAATTACATCGATATCGCCATCACCATCCTGATCCCCATTAAATATATGTGTGAATGTTTCACCTACCTTTAATATGTTGTCAGGATTTCTTACATTCCACAATATCGGATTGACGGGTGGAAATATAGGGCGGTCAAATTTTGTAGATATATTGTTGTTCGAAGCGAGCGTAAAGGTTTCCAGTACCGTACCCGCAGCATTTTTCATCACAAATTTAGCACAACTAATGTCGACCTCAGCCGGACCAAAGTTCGTGATTTCCATTCCTGCAACCACACCATCCTGAACAACTTCAGTGATCAATATCAATGGCTGATCCATGATGGTGTATTTAACTGAACTGGTACCTACCGGAAAGAGTTCGCCGCTGGCGTCTTCAAATCCGCACGCAATCGCATTGCCTGATGCATCTGTTATTTCATACTGAATGGTGGCATTGTCGATACAGTTATCTTCCGCTTTTACCGGAGCGATATTATTGACAACTGCACCACATACATTGTTGTCATTCACGACATCTTTGTTGCCGGGGCAATCAATATTTGGAGGGGTGTGGAAATCATTGACAACAATTTTAATTTCACAATAATTTTGATTTCCAACCGTATCGATGGCAGTATATGCTAGAATGGTTAAACCTACAGGGAACAAATCGCCTGATTTTAATCCGGTCGTATCTACCTGCTCAATTTTTGAATACAGACCCATACAATTGTCTGCAGCCCATGGGTATTCAAAGTTTACAAAGGAATTACACCATCCAAATGGCGCATCGACAACAATAGCTTCTTTTGGACAATTTTGGAAATCAGGAGCCAGTAAATCCTGAACAGTTATGGTATAACAAAATACATCGGCACATCCAAATGGTGTTGTTTGGAATGTTGTCACACATATTTCATAATTTTTATTTCTTACCGCCGGAGCATAAAATCCGGGTATAACAACCCGGCCATCAACTACAGGAACAGAATCGAGGTCCATAACCGGGTCCAAAGCTGGTCCTCCTCCGTAATGCGCTCCATCAGCAGCTAATGCTGCAAAACCGGTGGTTGACACGACCAAATCTTTATCATCCAGATTAACCAAAACCTGTTTTTCTTCAACCCAGTTAGCCGGGCAAACAGTATAGTCACTGATATCAACATGTAAATCCTGGCATGTCACCCTGATATCCTGAGAATAGGTAAATTCACAGGGCTCATCACCTACGATATAGGTTAAGGTATACGTTCCGTCCAAACCGGATGGGTTAAACTGGAAAAACTCGTCTCCGGAATAAAGGATATTGTCCGGATTTACAAAGGAAACACCCTGACCTATCCATTCTCCATAAACATCACCCGGATAATCTCCTCTGATATCTGTTAAGCTCAACATTCCTGGAGGAATCGGTGGCGCTCCGGTACCATTCCATGCCGCTCCACCCAACCAGACCGGGGTTTGGTCACAACACATAAATCCACCTTTCCAGACCGGATCCAATTTTTGCACCCGGAAAACATCATGCACCATAAGGAAACAACCTGTTAGTGGCGAGGTGTCATCGATTTGATTTACCTGTTGATCGATGGATAAGATGTATGAAATGGTGATCCATCCCGTACCGGTTCCTAAAGTATAGACCCCATCCGTAGTCATGGTACCCGGGTCGTTGGTTGAACCCGGATCAGGTAAAAATGCAGAAATACCAAAGGCTCCAAAAACTTCCGGCCCCAGAACCGACACATTTTGATGAGATAAATTGGCACCATTAGGTCTGGCAATGACCAGGTATGGAGAAAAATCGTATGTGTTCTGGAATGGCTCAAAGCACACTTCCGGCACATCGAGGTCAAGTTTAAATCCTTCAAAAAAGTCGATTACTTTTACAACAGCTTTGCACGACCGCACATTTCCGCTGCCATCGACCACTTTCATAATAACGACATTTTGACCTTTATCAGCACAGTCAAAACTTAATGAAGGGAAAAAGTTTATATTATCCTTAGATATAAGGATGCTATCTATGCTGCAATTGTCAGTACTTCCGCCATCGATATAAATCTGGTTTGCCATATCCCTGGCATATACCGTACCTGTACCCAGATTATTGAGCTGCAACTCCACATCCAGACAAACTGCTTCCGGAAACTGTTTGTCGACCACCACTACATTAAAACTGCAGGTCTGTGTTTCGTTGAGATCTGAATAATCGCCATCTCCATTAATATCCACTTCCATGGTGTAGGTGACCGTAGTTGTTCCCAGTTCAAATGCAAGACCATCAGGTATATTGTGCGTGCCCTTTATAGTTGAACTTGTCGAAAAGACGGTGTTGCTTACCGGAGACGTAAACGAATAATTGATAATACTTGAACAACCTACTCCCTGATATGGAGCCAGGCCATTGAGGATGGTAACACAAACATCCTGATCAGTAGATAGGGTAATATCATTGGGGCATTCCAAAATGGGATTTCCCGAAGTGACAATTACATTAAAATTGCATAATGTTGGCAATCCGTTGCACGATACAGCAGTGTAGGTAATTGGATATACGCCCGGCTCCAGAATGGATCCGGGAACTGGACCTGCCGTCTGATAAACACCCGGACTATTTAATAGTACTAATGTCAAAGGCAAAGCACCGGCATAGTTGGTGGTATCAGCCCCGGAGGTCGGACCTCTGTAAGTCAATGGTAAATCACTGCATCCATCAATGGCTACAGGTACCGACCAGTTGACTGGAATGGTACAATCCAGCGTTTGGGCAAAGGTGTATCCTCCGGTATTGCAATTCAGAAATTCGGGACTACTATTATTCAGTACTTTTACCGACTCGGTCACTTCCTGTGATAATGCTACGTCAATACCACAGTTTGCCGCATTTAAAATAGCTTCCACAACGGCGCCTACAATCGGTATAGCGCCGATAGGGAATCTGTCCAGTATATTTAAAGGCTCTATATCAAAATTACCACAAACGGATGATGGTTTATTCACCCAACCGGAAACCGCCCGGACTGTAATATAACCATTTCCTTTTACTCTGTTCGGAATAGAAAAAGTACCGGTACCGGGAAAGACAGAGTCATCGCCTCCTTTATTATCAATAATCTCATCAAAGCCGCCGTCACCATCTGTGTCAGCCATTACAATATATCCTCCACCCGTTCCACCAGCAATAGTCGCTACAAAATCAAATATGGCTTGTACTAAACTTTTTCCGCATCCCAGTAAATTGTATAACGAACCCAATGGCCGCCATCCCAGAATTTTAAAATTTAATACACGACATACGACATTTAAACCAGGTAATGAGCCGATAGTTGGACCACCACTGGCTGCACCGGCATCCAGACCTATGAAGGATACATCATAACTTCCGGTGATATTGGTATCATCACAGTTGTAAATGTTATTATCAAAAGTGATGGAAGATTCAAGAATGTCAGGTGTATTGATACTGAAAAATGAACACCCTATATTGATGGCCGGATTTGGAAATGCCGGACATACATCCGTTTGATCATCGGCACATGTTGAGGCAAACAGGGCATTGGCACCACAGTCAGATTTATCGCGGTATACAGTGAAACTTTTACAAAAAGTAACGGAACATGCCGCCGGTGCCGGAAGACTTCCGCATGCAGCCTGCGCCGGATTGACTTCCTGCAAACATACCGTATATTTTACAGACTGGCCTATAGCCGGAGCTTGAAAAGTGGCATTGCTGCCACTGATGCTGCCTGAATATAAAGGATTATTCGAAGTCACTGAAAAAGAAGGGTTAGGACCAGTACTTGTTTTTACAATGCCCACGACCACGTCTGTTCTGGCACACACGGGAGATACAGGAGAAGTTGGTGAAAAATTAAAAGCCGGAGCAGGTTTGTATGTAACCTGTAAAGCTTTTGTGTCCGAATGGGTAACACCACAACTATCGATAATCGAATATGTGACCATAGAGCATATTGGTCCTGATAAGCCCAGCTTACCTCCGACAACTTCATTTCCGCCGATAAAAAACTTTCCGCCACCGGTGTTGGTGGAGTCCAGCATTACATTTAGGAATAAAGTATCATTTGCTTTCATAGTTCTGCAAGTAATAGCAATATCTTTTAAAGTTGGAACCACAGCTTTAAATACTTTAAATTCCTTGTAAGAGGAAACCCTACACCCCAACACTTCTTTGATCAGGTATAATTCCATGGTAGGATCATTCTCAGATTCATTCACGTTATCATTATTGATTGTGAGATTACCTGTACCGGTTTGGCTAAATCCGTCATATAATATGGGGTTAACTAACGAATTATTTATGGAATAAACAGCCATGTCGGAAGAAAAGGTGATCACTCCCGGATTCAAACAATTTACAGTATTTAGAGAAATGACCGGTAATGCGGGATATAAAGGACTGCAACTGGAATTCAGATTAATGTCTGAAGTAATATCCGGATCCGGGCCATCCACATCGGCAGTATAATTTCCGGGACTGATCACCCTGACAGGAAGATAATACTGTCCGTTTGTTATTCCTGAAGGGCAGCCAACACCATTGCAATATAAAAAATTAGGTGTGCCTAAAACCCCGCCTGCCGGATTCGTCAGGCCGGTAGTGGCCGTGATCTTGTATGACAATCCGGAGGGCATCGGCGCATTATCAGTATACCGTATTTTTAAAGTAGTAGAATACGTACCGTTTTGCATATTGGGAGTCTGATCATTGTTACAGGAACAGCTTGTACTTTCAACTAGAGCAGGAGAAGGCTGATTTAATGTAATATTATCGATAACCAACCAAAAATCTCCTGTATTTCTGACAGCACGAACCCGCATAAATATAGGTTGACCGGCCGTAGGAAAAAAAGTATTGGAAACAAAAGGGGTACAAGCAGTAGAGGATGGATTTTGAATAGACTGAATCAGAGTCCATGGTCCCATACTTGAAGTAGCCCACTCCACATTAAGTGTACAGGAATTGGCAGCAGTGGCAGCTCCGGTATTAAAATCGACACATTTAAAGGAAAACCCAAAAGTGGTAATTTCTCCTACGGAAGTGCCAAGACTTGCAGAAGAAGTTAAATTTCCGGTGGTAATCGTAGAGGATAAGTTTGCTCTTGCGGCCGGATCTGCTACGGCACATGGAGTGTATCCCATTCCTGTTGTTGCCGTCATACTGCCCGCGACACTCCAGGTCCATCCTCCGCACGGATTGGAAGAACAACCGGCAAAATCCTGGCTATAATTGATCTGGCTGTTTGCAGGGATGGCTATCAGTTGTACAAACAGGAACAGTATAAGATAACCGACCTGTTTATAACTAAAAGTTACATTTCCTTTTAAATTCCTTGACTTGGTAGGCAATTTGACTGAGGGAGTGTAAAGATTTAAATTCATTGTGTTTTGGTTTTTTAAAAGCGTCGTCTGGATTGATTAAGTTTGTATCTATTTATGTATAAAGCTGATTAAGATTACTCCTTTGAGTTGAAGTAAAATTGAATAAACGCGTTAATGTTGTCTTTTTTTCTGCTGTTAATAAGGTATAATAATGTACAATTAGAACCGAAAAGATGGAAAGATTTAGTAAGCGTACACCACTAAAAATGGTGGGGAAGAGGTTATAACAAATCAAAAAAACGATAGTAAAAACGCCCGCTGAACGGTTTAAAGAAGATGAACTTGAATTAGTAGATAAAAATTTTGGTGTAGAATAGCGACATAGAACCCCTGACAGAGGTTTTAAAAGCATAAATAGGGCATTTATGCGTACTAAGGCACATGAATTTTCCAAAATTCTCAGGTTTATGGACTAAATCAAAAAAGGTTCTACACGGCAAAGATACTATTTCAATATAAAAACCAAAATATTTCGACTTTAAAATCGTTAAAAAAATTTGATTGTCAATTATTTAAGTAATGTTATTTATAGTATTAATTTATTTTAAATATGTTTAAAGTTCCCATTCATTTACATGCGAAAATTATGGCATGTTTATGATCACAATCTGCTCAAATCGAACTTATTGTTTAGTGATTTTAGAAAACTGTTGGATATGAACATTTCCGGCTCCTGTAAACGTCGTACTGTTTAATGGATTAATGAGTTTGATATCTACATTTCGCAGGTACAGTGTTTTATTTTCCTGAACATTAATGCCATTTATGGTCTGATTAAAGTCAATTGTAATTTCCGGACGCATTGTCGGGCTAAGTCCCTGGATAAAAACATTTTTTTCAATGTCCAAAGGCGCAATGAGAACGGTACTGTTTGTGACCGGTTGGTCATACAAAATGGTTCCGCCGTCTGTTACACATTCCAGAACACTTCGCAAGGACCCACTTCCTGAATCCAGTGAATTTACAACCACATGTCCTTCAACATAAATGGTCTGTGTTTTAGATCCAGTACAACTTTGACCATTGGTCACAGTCACTGTATAGGAAGTGGTAATTGCCGGATTTATGGAAATCGATTGACTTGTACTGCCGGTATTCCAAAGGTATTGAGTACCGCCTGATGCGTTTAATGTCACATTTGCCATACTGCAAACCAACCCATCATTGGTCACCAGCGCTGAATTTTCTGATACTTGAATTTGAACTAACAGGCCAACTATATCAGGATTGGTGTCATCGCAATCAGAGTTGTTTTCCACATACCCATCCCCGGGATCACTGCAGGCATATACAAAACTGCCCGCACTTCCATAGCCATCGCCGTCGTTATCAATAAAATATTGAGTCAGGTAAAATGGTTCTTCAACAATACAAAATGACGCATTTGTCGTATCATATAGAAATTCAGGATACAAACAATCTTCCGATTTAAATATAAACGTCTGCTCACCGGTCCAGGATGTATCTTTAATGACCACATTGACATGACCCAGACTATCCAGGATGGGAACAAGAGGAGAGAAATCCATGGCAAAAGGAGCATCTGCACTGCCTTCAATCCTGTAAGGGACATAATTAAGCGGAGAATGTAAGGTCAGAACCCGTTGTAATTGCCCGCTGTAAAACCGGATAGTCAGCGATTCGGTATTGGTACCACCGCCGACAGTCAAAAAGTATAATACGCCATTTCCGGTGTTAACTGGAGTGGCAACACCCCTGACTTCGTTGCCTATAAAAGCAGCGATCTTATCATCGGCATGATTAAAAACATGTTCCGGTGTATAAATTACACGGGCTATGATCGTCATATTATTTTGAAAATGCCCCGAAACGAGCCAGTTGGGTATGGCATCAGGCTGATCACTGGCGTTCATCAGGGGTTTATAACTGAATTTTTGGCAAGGTCCGCCATATTGGTATTCAAAATCGGGCAGATCAAACGGTGTAAATGTTGAACCCAAAACTATTCCCTGACCCGGTATAGTTTTCCAGGCTGGTGGCGGATAAGCCGATGTTACTTCAAAGGATATATCTGCTTCAGCAAAATGCTGACCAGGTGTTTGTTCTGTAGCACGGACGCGCAATACAGTATTTCCTGAAAAACCATTATTTCCGGAAACGGTAAGTACACTGCCCTGAATACCCACCGAAAGGTTAGCATTTGCCATGGCTGTCCAAACTACCGCATCATTATCCGGTTGAATTAGATAATCATTTAACTGGATGGGTTCAAAAGGCAGTCCCTCAATGGTCAATTGAGGTGGTATTGGTTGTATGCTGATGGGGGCATCATTATTACTGAAAGCATGCACTTTAAAAGGATCATCAACCGTGCCAAACCAGCCTTGTACCTGAAAAGTTAGTTTTGTGGTCGCATCATAAATCTGACCGGTTGTGGCATGATATATTTTTATGTCCAGAACTTCAGTGCCAACATTCGAAAATACGGTAATAAAATGGATGTAATTTCCGCCCCCTAAAAAAATGGGAACACTCAGTCCTCTCAATTCATTGCCTGCAAAAAGAGCAATTCTGTCCTCAGCATGGTTTGATCTGGTACTGTCCAGATACATCGTTGAAATCACACTGGCATTGTACTTAAACAGAGATGCGTTGGGTGATGTCCAGCCGGATTGCTGCCCATACACAGATACGCTCCAAATGAGCAACACAATGGTCAAAAACCCATGAAGCCGGTGATGAATGAAGCGCATATGTTATCTTTCTTTAAATTTATGGTTAAAATGAGCTATGATAAATTAAATTTACCATAAGCCCATTTTTATTTTTATTATCTTAATAACTCAATTTTACGGGTATGTGTACCTCCCGTCTCAGATTTCAGCCTGACAAAATAGGTACCGTTTATAACGCCGGCTTCAGGTTTCCATTCCATCACATTTTGTCCTTGTACTACTTTTGTTTTCATCTGATGAACCTCCTTACCCATTGCATCACTGATGATTATAGTTACCTGTTCATCAATTTGAGCTGTAAAGTTAATGTATACATAGTAGCCTGCCGGATTTGGATAGATCACCAATTGATTGGACAGGTTGATGTCATCCACACCGGAAGCGCCTGGTAAATGTAACATTTGCGGGCTGTCAGCCTGCCCCCATATGGAATTAATTTTAAATGCTGTATTTTCAACAAGGTCATAAACCTTATTTTCTGATGCATCATACCACTTAAATTTAACCAACTCCCCTTCTTTATTCGCATATACAGTTAAAAATATCATATAGGCATCTAATCCCGGAATATAAATGGCTTTGCTGGAACCCCTGACTTCATCAGAAACGAAAGCACCAACCTCATCGCCTTCTTCAAGTATATTTCCACCCGGTGCATTTACGACTACAGCAATCGAATTCATACTGTATTCAAAATTCTGTGGATTTAGCGACCAGTAGCTGTATGGCTTTTCACCTGCGCTCAATCTGTCAATTTCTAATTTCCTGTTTTCTTTAAAAGCCATTGGATTTTTACCCGCAACGGATGAACCATTTGTGGTAATATTGTCTCCGGACTGAGGATATTTTAATATATCCGGATTGCTCAGCTTCAACAGATATCCGTTCGGCGAACTCATAAAATTCAAATTACCGATCCATCCCAGACCTGCAACATACTGCGCAAAACTGAGCTGACCTTTAATGATATCACCATTCAGTGGAGATAAGGAATCCAGGGCCTGTGTAACCGTTAATCCGAATTGAGGCAGGTATCCTATCCAATTCCATCCTGCCACCAGGGGTATTGCGGTGCTAGGATCAACCGGAGCACCAAGAATGGAGATCGAATCATACGCCAGTGAATTATACTGGTACATGGTGGTATGCGTCAGGTTGGTCAGTGTACCGATCCAGCTGTTGGTGGCAGTAGAATAGGCACTGAATGGCACTTGCGTTTTAATCAGTGCCCCGGCAGGATTTGTCAGACTGGAAAGCGCCTGGTTGATGCCGGGATTGGTAAGATTGAGATTGTACGAAATCCAATTCCAACCCGGATGGATATAAATTTTACGCAGGATCTGATTATTGGTATAAATAATCTGGGGCTCCAACGGAGAACCTACCAACCCGTCTGATTCGAAAACAAACGTCTCTATAGTGCTGCCATACAACTGACAGGTAGACGCATCCCAAATACGGAATGTGATCGTCTCTCCAACTGCCTGATTGCTGTATACCGTTAAAAAAACAAGATATTTATTTAAATCCCGGCTATATTGTACTTTACCTATACCCCGTAATTTTCCATCGATGAAAGCCCCGACTACATCCAGTTTGTCATTGGACAGTACACCTTCTATATTGAGTTGAAGGGTGAGGTTCATGGAATAACTATACTCGGATGCGTCTAACACCCATTCCGGAGCAGGACAGGCTACCCGAAGATCTACCTTCATGGGTTCATTGCCATCCACGGAATGCATTTGAATTACTGTATTATAAAATCCATTCACAAGATTGGCTGGAAAAATAAATTGTACCGGTTGAATTGCACCGGGTGCCAGTGAACCTACAGTAGGGAATATATCCATCCAGTCTGGAATTTCCGGTATACTGAATGAGGTTTGTTCGCCACTTTGGTTTCTGATTTCTCGTTTTACAATCATCTGGTTTCCTTCCACTACGACTTCGTCAATATCTCCTCCCACCCAATACAGGTTGGATCGGTTGACATAAAATTCCCATATGATCTGGTCCGCTTCATTATTGTATAAATCTTTAATATCTGTGGCTACGACTCTGAGTACGTGATTTTCTATAAACTCGTTCTGAATATCCGGGACTATAACTATTTTATCATCTTTACAGGTAAAAATAGCATCAATCAATATTCCTCCTGCAGTCATGTCGAGTAAGGCAATACTATTCAGATTTATATTTGTACCTATGCCATCTGCCTGAAAGATACTGTCACAAAGTATCCTTTTAGAGAAGGTGACGGATATCTCATCACCGGGAGAAAGGACGCCATCAGCGGGTTGTGGTTCCCCAAATAATTTTGGAGGTTTAGTCTCTTTTCGACCTTTGATTACAGCTGAAATTCCAGGAGGAAGTCCCACATCATAACATTGTGTTGTGGCCCGAATCTCATAAGGTCCGTCTGCCAGTTCTGACATATCCCATGTCACAATTTTAAATACAGGATTTAGTTCAAATTCTGATTTAGGTAGCTCCGCAATATTGGTCCAGGTACCGTCTCCGCCTGTTCGTCGGTATTGAACACGTACCAATTCCAGATCCGGGTCATCGTAAATGTAATTGTTTAAGGTAATATTAAGCGCTTCATTGTTGGCAGGTGTAATCACCCAATCCTGCATAGGAAACGTGATATCAATCGGACTGCAAGGCTCCAGGAACTCAACATTCACTCTGTACTCCTTATAGAATTTGGCCAGATCCTCTTTTTTATACGGGCCCTGAAAGGGAACATCCGGACTGGAATAGGCACCAGACAAATCATAACCATAAGCAAGCGCATGTTCCAGTTGGCAGGTAGATGCTGCAAAAATACCTACATTATTATAAGTATAATTGGCAGGACCAATGGATATTGCCATCAAATAATCCTTTGTTTTAAATGGTCCCAATTGCACTTCTACATTACCACCAAATTCCGCACCATCCAACTGAATGTATGCCGCATCAGGATTACCACCCGGAACTTTTCCCATTGAGTAAACCAATTGATCGGCACCTGTTTGTCCTAGATTGCTCAATTTGATATTAAAAACAGCAGCTTCATTTTCCGGTACATTTACGGCAGTGAGTCTGTCTATTGAAAACCCGACTTGTTCTCTGTTTAATGTTCCAGGCTCCCAGGGGCACATACTTTCTCCGGCTTTTAACTTGAAAACAGGTGTTCCAAAAACAGCATCATCCAAAACATCAACGGTAAAATTGTCTGCCAGATCATCATCACCCAAAGTAAACTTAACAGACCTGTTGGTTTCATTATTTGAACCAGTTGTATTATTAAAAGTACTTTCAAGTTTATGGCCTACTTTTACTTTTGTTCCAACACCCATTACCTCAAACCCTATAGTTGTGTTATATTCAGCAGTCCATGTCAGATCATAAGAAAACTCATAGGAACCTGAGGAGCTGGATGAAACAGTTTCAGAATATTCAGTCAACGCATCAAAACTTATATTCTCTTTAAAAGTAGCATTTTTTTTCAGGTCCTTATTGTATTTTAAAATATTTCTCCATGCGTTAGCCGATACCGTATCCCCAAGAAGCTCATTGGATGGGATGACGTCGTTTTGAATCTGGTATTGACTATAAATGTATGTTGTACCAAAACTTTTTGGATTCACCCGAATACTTTGCGTAATAGGAAAACTACAATTATCAGGATCAAAAGATAGTATATCTGTTCCGCTGAACTCAAAATTTACAGCTGCACCAACATAAAGATCAGCATCTTCACCAATTGTTACGCCATCTGAAGAAGTGGCATATTCTTTTTCATTGGTCATGCACACTTCAAGGGCAGTTTTCTCGCCTATAACTGACTGAAATGATCCTGAAATTGCATCTTCAAGTGTACTGCTGGTCGTATTTATGACACCAAAAAACGGAGAGCCCATGTACGTAGTAATGGAAGGTCCTAAATCTATGGTAGCCTCAATACCTGTCGTATTATTGACTATAAATCCATCTGACCACGTCTGACAGTGTTTTGTTCCTTTGGTAAGAACCGAATTCGATTAATCACCGGGCGGGTCTCTCAAAATGATTACCGGCATGGCAGGAGAAGTGGTTGTAAATGTAGACTCTCTGGATCGCTCACCCAAAACGACGACAGTTTCCACAGCAGACGCCAAAGAACCATTTACATCAGCGGTTACTTGCAAGAATTTTTGATGTGGAAAGCCTAGATTTGGAATACCTGCGTAAAACTTATATTTATAGGTGGAGGTATCTTTGACAGTGACATTAAAAGCAGCCTGATCTTCGATATCATTTTCAATCGTGAGATTAAAACTATCCAGATAACATCTACCGCCATCATATTCTTCGAATACCCGAATATCGGTATAGTATGGCTTATAATTGTTTCTGGGACTGGATTGATCTATTAATTTTACTGGATTAGATATACAGCCATTTTCTTCAAAAGGTTTTATATATACCTGTGGTGGGGCAATGTAGATAAAATCAACTGTATCTTTTTTTACTTCTCTTAGGTCAATTTCAGGAGCTCCCTGATCATTTATCCACATGAAAATTGCATTAGTAGGATGGTAGGTCAATGCCACTCTGACAGGTATAGGAGGAACATTAGTAAATTTAAAATTTCCATTTTGATCGGTAATCGTATCAAACCTCAGATAACAATTATTTAGCGCTTCTATCTTCATTATGGCAAACCCCCCATCAGGGATGATCGATTTGCGGCATAAACCACCGGTTAACTGACCAGAAACTTCTCTTTTAGTCAAATTTTGAAATAATACACCGGCTATGGGTCTGTTTAGCTTTCGAATTTCATAGAATGGAGGTGTAAACAAATGATCCCCAAATTTAGGAGAAAGTTTCACAGTAACACCTGGTTCAAAGTCAGCAACAAATTTTCCCTCGGAATTGGTATATATAGGGGGGAACGCAGGTTGCCCATTGACATATATTTCAACACTATCCTGATAACAAAATGTATTGGAAAAACGTACCACCCCTTTAATGGTCAAAGTAGACTCATCCACAAAATCGATGCCGGAAGCGGCCGTATTGCTGGCATTGATATTTACAAGTCGTTGGGAAGGCCTGAAACTATGCGGGGATTCCGTTTGCCTATAGGTAATGATGGAAAAAAACGCATTGAATATCTGACCGAAACCCGTCATCGACGGACCCGTATCTTCGACTTCAGTCCCGGTGGCTTCGTCAAGTGAAAAGTAGGTCAATAGGTCAGGGTGCCCGGCATTGGTCCCCCCTGCAGGCAGCGTCGAAGCATTCAGTTGAATATCAGCCTGACTTAACACATCCTTATAAAAGGACACTTCATCAATCAAACCTGTAAAAAAATCAGTTGGAATGGTATTTCGTGCACCAAGTTGCCATGCATTCCCTGCCCAGTTTCCCGGAATACCGGAATAACTCAATGTATTTTCAAGGTTTCCGTTTTTATAATATTTAACCTCATTGGTAACACTATTCAACGTCAGAGAAATATGCTGATAATTTTTTGATACAGCTCCAAGGTCTTGTGTCTGTCCGTTAATGGTTAGTTTCAGTTGACCGGCTTGTATCCACAATTCAAAATTTCCGTTTCCATTATTGAGGATGGTCTGTCGGTTCTGTGCATCAAAGGGTTGTAGTGTAACTTCAACAGTAGAGGTATCCGGCAAATCAAAACTGGACAAAGTAACATGCGATTGGTACGCTGAATTAAATTCCAGGGCATAATTGGAATAAAATATTTTAGAAGGTGTCGCAGTGTACGTTTGTTCCTGGCTATAATTAACCCCCTCTATGGCATAAAATCCGCCTATATCGGTTATACCTGCATTTTGAATGGAAGGCGTATCGTCCGAAAACTGCGGCCCGTTAATAAAAGCATGCATTTTGTTGGTACTGATATCAAACACCCTTGTTCCCAGACCTTCGTCAAACTTCCAATAGGCTGTAAGACCTTCAGTTGCTTTGGATACCGTAATTTTGTTTGTTAGGAAAATTTCAGAACCGGTCAATGGGCGTCCGTAAAGACGAACATCATCAATTTTACCATGAAAGAAACCGGTCTGATTCCGGCGGCTGCCTATGGTAAATAAAGCAGCTTCATTGGCTATAGGCGCTTGTCCGGATGTAACAAAAACACCATCGACATATAAAAGCAGTGACCCGCCGGCATACACCGCTGCCACATGATGCCAGCCATTTGGATTGGTAATAAATTCATGACTCAAACTAAAAGTAGTTGCACCGGTGCCTACACCGGCTACCACGCCTTTGCCTAAACCGGAAGACGTGGTATGTATAAAGAAATTTTTATTTAAATCACTACCTAAATCAACAATACCATCGGAGTTGTAACCGGCATCAATTTTAACCCATGCAGAAACGGTCCACATGTTGGTAGGTACAATAAGTTTATGGCTAACACATAAATAGTCATTTACACCATCAAACTGCAACGAATTTCCTTTGCTTGGTGATAAGGTAACAACAGCACCCGCTACCGGATTTCTGCTTAATGTTTCCACTCGCCCCGTCACCACGCCATTTGGGTTAACAAATCCGATGGCCTTTCCTTGTGTTCCGTTACCGAATTGATTCCGGCCATACACCCCATACTCATAAAACTCACCGGCCTGTACATTAAAGTCAATAAACTGATTGATTCCCCGGTCTACCTGGGCTAAAAAGGCACCATCCCTGGTAATAACATAACCATCAGAAGCGTCCGAACTCAACGGGTCCAGATTCCATTTTATCAATACACGGTCAGGGAATTCCCCCTGACTGGACTGGATCTGCGGGGCTTGCGGAGGAAGCAGGAACCGGGCCCAAAAACCGGACTGTGCCGTAAAATCTTTGGCTACACCGTTTCCAACGACCGATTGGGCAACAGTTAAACTGGACCGGTTCCTGAAGGAAAAGGAATTGGTTACACTTCCATAATTAAAATCAACATCTCCCTGTGTGACTGCAAATTTTGCTTTGGGATCACAATCTGTTTCCTGCTGACAAAAGACTTGATAATTAATAAATATACAAATTAAATATGTGGAAATAAATTTTATTCTTGAAGACATTTTATGTTAATTTATATTGTCAAAAATTATTATCAAATCAGTTAATTCTGGTGTAAATCCAGAAGTTCATATTTTTAGGACGGGTTTCTGTTGCCCCGGATGCAGACACGGAAACGCCGGTTGTTGTATGATTAGATTGATTGGGTGTAGTTCCCAAAGGCAGTGCATTCGAAACACCACTGGCATCATTATTTCCACCACTGGGTGGCTGATTACCATTAAGTGCCCTGTATTTATCACTAAAGGAATGGCTGTGTCCCGGATCATTGATACTATGGGTATGGGACAAAATTGCCTGATCCTGAAAAGTAGTTATTGGAGAAGAAGCGGTTCTGTCCGGATCGTAATTTGGACTGGTGGCAAACTCCTGGCTCCTTAAAAACAGACCACCTCCATCAGGCAAATTGTTGAGGCTTAATATAGTTGAAAGTTTTGAACTGCTTATCGACCTGCCATCCATAGGTACCCAGCAAGGTCCGTTCACAGCGGCAAACTGAGTGGGATTTAATATGGAATATTTAATATCACCCACAGCACCGGAACATACAGTTTCAAGTACGGCCAGGGCATACGGCGCGTACGTCAGCTCGGTCCTTGGAGAAAGTTCATAGGAACCAACTTTGACGCCCAAAAACAAGGTAGTACTAAAATTCGAAGAATTTAAAGGTACAACACTACCTAAAAAGTGATTGTAAATTCCTCCCGCGACGTCAATGGTCGCTTCTTCCGACCAGATGGCTGTTCCCCCAACAGCCTGTTTATATAATCTGAATGTCAGGGTATAGGTGCCATCCGCAATGACTATACCATTCGGATCTTTTAAATTACCCTGAACACTGATTCTGGGCGATTCTTGTCCCACCAGATTCTGAAATAGAAATAAATTGGCAATTAAAAAAGTTAATAAGTTTATAAATTTAAACATAACTGTATATTTTAAAATATGAATTCAAAATTTGGATATCAATTAATACGGATATAAATCCAGGCATTAATATTTTTAGGTCTTGTTTCCGAACCCCCGGCTGAATTTAAACTAATACCTGTTTGGGCATTGTTGGTGGAATTCATTACGCTAACATAAGTTCCGGAGCTACTCAACGTTAAACTACCGGCGACCGGATAATTGTTATCACTGATCTTGCGCCATTTGTCATCAAATGAATGCCCGTGACTAGGATCGCTTATGGAGTGGTTATGTGATGTAAAAGACTGATCCTGAAAAACAGCGATTGGACTGGATGAGGTTCTGTTTGGGTCATAATCAGCCCCGCCCGAAAATTCCTGCGCTCTTAAAAACAAACCTCCACCATCGGGTACATTATTTATGCCCATTAATGTACTTAAGGTTGAACCGGCAATACTCCTTCCATCCATAGGCACCCAGCAGTCTCCGTTCTCCGCAGCAAATTGGGTCGGATTAAGCATAGAATGTTTGATGTCGCCCAAAGCACCGGAACATTCTGAATCAAATACAGCAAATGCATATGGGGCATAGGTAAGTTCTGTTCTCGGTGCAAGTTCAATCGTGCCGACGACGACACCCAGATAGAGGGTTGAAGTGAAATCCGATGTATTTAAAGGCACAACACTTCCCAGATAATGACTGTAAATACCACCGGTTACTTCGACGGATGCAGTTTCTGTCCATAAAATGGAGCCGCCTGTCGCCTGGTGGTACAATCTGAAGGTGATATTATAGGTGCTGTCTATGGCTGCGGCACCATTGGCATCTTTTAATGTCCCCTGAATACTTACCCTGGGCGATACCTGTGCCTGTAGGGTTTGTGCACATGTAAATCCCAAAAACATTAAAATATATATTGTTATTTTATGGTACATTTTATACAATTTAATTATATATTAAAAAATTTATTCTACTGTTAATCGATACGGATATACATCCATACATTCAGGTTTTTAGGCCTTGTTTCATTACCACCTGAATTATTTACACTAATACTCGTTGATGAAGCATTTATTGTTCTGTTTTCAGAATCATATTGATTTTGAAATACGGTTCTTGGCTGATCACCGATGACAAGTATCCCAAAATTACAACATGTGGTGTTTAGCACGATATCATTGATACTGTGGCTGTGTCCTGGATCATTAACGCCGTGATTGTGTGACTGATAACTTTGATCCTGAAATGTGGCAATTGGAGATGTGGAGGTACGGTTTGGATCGTTGTTTGCACCGCCTGAAAACTCCTGAGAACGGATAAACAGACCACTGATATCCGGTACATTGCTTTCTCCGGTGATGTTGCTCAATTTCGAATCAGTCATGTCCCCGCCATTCAATGGCACCCAGCAGTCTCCGTTCACCTGAGCAAATAAAGTCGGATTTAAAATGGAATATTTAACATCCCCAACAGCTCCCGAACAAACGACATCGTAAGACGCCACAGCATATGGGGCATACGATAATTCGGTCCTGGGACTCAATTCAAAATCTCCGACCTGAGTTCCTAAATATATTTTAAACTTAAAGTTGATGTTGGTTAGCGGAACGACACTCCCTAACAGGTGCGTATAAATACCACCCTTTACTGTGACCGGAGCAGCTTCAGTCCAAAGCACAGTACCGCCGCTTTCTTCATAATACAATCGGAAAGTGATGTTATACATACCATCAGGAACCGCTTCGCCATCGGCATTTTTAAGGTTGCTGGTAGTTCTGATTCTGGGCGAACTTTGTGCCGTGACCTGCATGCACACAATACTACATAAAATAAAGATGGATAATGTACTAAGGATCTTTATCATTACTCTTGAATTAGGTTGAAAAAAATGATCTTCGAAAGTGACCCTGTTCGCGAAAACAAGACCTGATACATGCAAATAAAACTACATGTTGGGCAAAGGTAATCTATATAATATGCAGTGTCAATCACATCTTCATGTGATAAAATGGCTTTTTTGCTATGTAATAATCTGAAGGATATAACGTGAAACATACCACTTCAGCATGAAAAAGAAAAGCAGTTTGAAGTGTTGAAAGGCGGCTGTTTTTTTTAAAAGAGATCTGCCAATCCGTTGTACTTTGAATTAAAATTGAATTTTCAATACGAAATCCTGCTTCTGACACAGTTTCGCGTTCTGGAAATCATTGGACTGGTTTCCGCTTTTCCACTGTATTACCCCGTTTAAACATTGGGCTTTTAAGCAGGATGTAGTTGCAGGAAATTTCTAATGCTTAATCTGGATTTAATTCAGCCATGTGTTTTTTTAGCTAAGAATTGAATACCTGCCGGGAAATAAAAAAAGCGACAAAACTTTATTTTGCCGCTTTTTTAGTATACCCGTTTTTCTGATTTGATTTAACTGCCGCACATCAGACAGCCTTCTTCCATAGTGCAGACTGTTCCTTCGGGCAGATCCATCACTTCAGCTTCACTGACCATTTCTTCTTTGGTTGCTTGTACCCTTTGATGTTGTTCATCCAGCGTAAATTTAATGGGATCTACCGCCGCTTTGCTTCGCAGATAATACATTCCTGTTTTTAAACCTTTTTGCCAGCCATAAAAATGCATGGAACTCAGCTTACCAAAATTAGGGTTCTCCACGAATAGATTTAAACTCTGGCTCTGGCAAATGAATGCCCCTCTGTCTGCAGCCTGGTCAATGATGACCTTTTGGCTGATTTCATAAACCGTTTTATACAACGCTTTCAGATCGGCAGGAATTTCAGATAATTGCTGAACGGAGCCGTTGGAGGCCATGAGCTTTTGCTTTAATTCTTCATTCCATAAGCCAAGACGGGTGAGATCTTTAAGCAGGTGTTTGTTTACTATGATATATTCCCCGGATAAAGTCCGCCGGGTATAGATATTGGAGGTATACGGTTCAAAACACTCATTATTGCCCAATATCTGAGAAGTAGATGCCGTAGGCATGGGAGCCAGAAGTAGACTGTTGCGCAAGCCGGTGGACTTCACCTTATCTTTAAGTTCGCTCCAGTTATACCTGCTTCCCGGATCGACACCCCACATATCAAACTGTAGTATACCCTTGCTGGCTGGCGACCCTTTAAATGTTTCGTACGCGCCATGCAATGCAGCCAGATGATTTGATTCTTCCACTGCCGCATGATAGATGGTTTCAAAGATATCCCTGTTTAGCTTTCCTGCCTCTGCACTGTCAAATGGCATTCGCATCAGAATAAATGCATCAGCCAGACCCTGGACACCTATACCAATTGGTCGGTGTCTGAAGTTTGAATTTCGCGCTTCTGGTATCGGATAGTAATTGATGTCAATGATTCGGTTCAGATTGCGTGTAATCACTTTGGTGATTTCATGCAATTTTTCAAAGTCAAATTCCATTTTTTCCTCATTGACAAACTTGGACAATGAAATAGAGGCCAGATTACAAACAGCCACCTCATCCGGTGCCGTATATTCGATAATTTCCGTACATAGGTTACTGGATTTGATCGTTCCCAGATTTTTTTGGTTCGATTTCATGTTACAGGCATCTTTATACAGAATGTACGGTGTGCCGGTTTCAATTTGAGACTCCAGGATAGAAAACCACAGGTCTTGCGCATTTATGGTTTTTCTGGCTCTGCCTTCCGCTTCATATTTGTGGTATAATGCTTCAAATTCGCCGCCATAACACTCATGTAAACCGGGTGCCTCATTAGGACAGAAAAGCGACCATTTTCCATTTTCTTTTACCCGCTCCATAAATAAGTCCGGTATCCACATCGCATAAAACAGATCCCGGGCCCTTAATTCTTCTTTACCATGATTTTTTTTCAGATCCAGGAAGTCAAAAATATCCGCATGCCAGGGCTCCAGATATACAGCAAATGCACCTTTTCGTTTTCCGCCTCCCTGATCGACATATCTTGCCGTATCGTTAAATACCTTTAGCATAGGAATGATACCATTGGATGTACCACCTGTCCCTTTAATGTATGATCCTTTAGCGCGTACATTGTGCACGGATATACCTATACCACCGGCAGATTGTGAAATTTTTGCACACCGGGATAATGTTTCAAATATACCGGGTATGCTGTCATCTGTCATACTCAGTAAGAAGCAGGACGACAATTGTGGTTTGGGTGTACCCGCATTAAACAAGGTGGGTGTCGCATGAATAAACCACTTTTCTGACATCAGGTGATAGGTCTCAATGGCCGCATCAATATCATTTCCGTGAATTCCTACAGCCGCACGCATTAGTAAATGTTGAGGTCGCTCTACCACATCCCCGTCCATTCGAAGCAAATACGATTTTTCTAAAGTCTTAAATCCAAAATAGTCGAAACTATAGTCCCGGTCGTAAATGATCGCCGAGTCAAGCATGTCGGCATTTTTTCTGATGACTTCAATCGTTTCTTCTCCAATCAGCCCTGCAGTTCCCCCTGTTTTAGGATCGATATAATTAAAGAGTTTTTCCATCGTAACCGAAAACGACTTTTCGGTATTTTTGTGAAGATTCGAGACAGCTATCCTTGCGGCAAGAATGGCATAATCCGGATGTCTCGCAGCCATGGTAGCAGCAGTTTCCGCAGCAAGATTATCAAGTTCTGTTGTTCGTACACCGTCAAATAAGCCCTGAATGACTTTTTTTGAAATTTCTATCGGATCAATAAACTTGGAGTTCAATCCGTAGCAGAGTTTGTTTATTCTGGCCGTCACTTTATCAAAACTGACAGCTTCGCGTTTGTTACTTCTTTTAATTACCTGCATGGTTGTTTAGTTTGAATGTAAAGAAAATGGGTCTCAGGATGGTGTGTAAGTAATGAAAATAAATTAAAACCCGCTTTTAAAAATCGGCTTCCAGAGTAAAGACCTGATTTTCTTTTTCCGCCATCACACCCGCTTTCTGGTAATCACCTACCCTCTTTTCAAAGAAATTGGTCTTACCCTGAAGGGAGATCATATCCATCCAGGGGAATGGATTCTCTACATTATACAATTTCGAATTGCCCAAAGACACCAGTAAACGGTCGGCAACAAATTCGATGTATTGACACATCAATTCAGCATTCATACCAATTAAATTTACCGGAATGGCATCGGTGACAAACTCTTTTTCAATTTCAACAGCATCAGAAATAATAGCCTGCAACGTTTCTTTAGGCAGCTTATTCACAATATGGTTATTGTATAACAAACAGGCAAAATCACAATGCATGCCTTCATCCCTGCTGATCAGTTCATTCGAAAATGTCAGTCCGGGCATCAGTCCCCGTTTTTTCAACCAAAAGATGGAACAGAAGGACCCTGAAAAGAAAATGCCTTCCACCGCGGCAAATGCAACCAATCGCTCGGCAAAACTGCCATTCGATATCCAGCGCAATGCCCAGTCTGCTTTTTTCTTAACACATTCCAGCGTATCAATGGCGTTAAGCAAAAAATCTTTGTCCTTAGCGTCTTTTATATAGGTATCTATGAGCAGCGAATAGGTTTCGGAATGAATATTTTCCATCATGATCTGGAAACCATAAAAGAATTTAGCCTCAGTATATTGGACCTCACGAACCATGTTTTCAGCCAGATTTTCATTCACGATACCATCGCTGGCAGCAAAAAAAGCCAAAACATGTTTGATAAAATGTTTTTCATCATCCGTCAGTTTGTGTTCCCAGTCACTGACATCCTGATGTAGATCAATTTCTTCAGCAGTCCAGAAACTGGCTTCACACTTTTTATAAAAACTCCAGATGTCGTCGTGTTCTATTGGAAATAAAACAAATCGACCGGGATTTTCTTTTAGGAGGGGCTCATTTATATGACTCATGTTTCTGACTGTTATTATGTTTAATTAGATTATCTTCATTGCACCGATACATTCAAATAAAATTATATGTATCAAATATATATATGTTAAACTGATATACAATACATTCCAGCATATATTATCATATATTTTATTTTTTTTATTTATTTATTCCTGTTTAAGAATAAAATATCAAATATAAGGCTGGTTTCACTTTTTTTGGTTTTGTTTTTAAACCATTCAAATGAGAGTGCAAATTAACTAACTTTTAATTCATTTTCGGGCAGCAGAATCACCAAAGTTATCCACACAATGTTGATAACTTTGCAATGTATTAAAAATCAGAGTAATATATCAAAAAAATATTATCTTATATGTTGATAACTTTTAATATATTGCTATAATGTTCTGTTTTTGAATAATATATACATCGTTCAAAGATGTAAGATTACTTTTTGCGCGAGAAATAATAGACAAGAGCAAAGCCTAAAACGATGGAAATCAGGATAATGAACGGAAAAGCAAGTCGGTAGCCCTTAAAAGGCAGGTAGTCCAGATTCATACCGTAAAAACTGGCCACCATCGAAGGTACTAATAATATAATGGTCACGATGGTCAGTCTGTGAATAATAACATTCAGATTATTGGAAATAATGGAGGCATAGGCTTCCATGGTCCCACTGAGTATATTGGTATACACATTGGACATTTCCAACGCCTGAGAATTATCGATGATGATGTCCTCAAAAAGGTCAGCATAGGGTTCTTCATTACTTATTTTTAATAAATCCGTACGCTTGATCTTCATTTTCAACAATTCGTTGGTGCTTAATGAACTTACAAAATAGACCAGCGATTTTTCAATCCGAAGCAGTTGCTGCAATTCAGCACTCCGGCTGGAATTATAGAGCTCCTGCTCAATCAGGTTTCGTTTCAGGTTTAATTTTTTAAGACATTCCAAAAAGCGATATACGTTTTGCTCAAATATCTGGAGCACAAACATATTTTTATCAGACGGGTCAAAATTTTTTACTTTATTCTCATAAAATTTTTCCAGTGTCGGATTCTCCGTCGAACAAACAGTGATGATATAGGAGGGAGTTAAAATAATACCTATTGGTACAGTAATGTAAATAGCCTCACTGGCCTTGCCGCCTTCATTTAATATAGGACTGTTTATCAGGATTAAAGTAGCATTGTCTTCCTTCTCAAATCTGGAACGTTCATCCACGTCCAGAGAATCAGTAATAAAATCCAAAGGTACATCCAGTAAATTAGCCAGACCATCGAGCTCCCCATGCTCAAATGGAGGATATATATTGACCCAGGATGCTTGTTCCGATGTTTCGGAATGCACCAGCTCGCCGTTTTGTTTTGCTAAGTAACTGATCATTTTCGGGCTCTTCCATTATCCTGTATATACGTAAAAAACAAAATCCTGCATGGATTTTTTGTTTAGGGAAGGCAAATATAGTATTTATTATCTAAAATATAGGCGGGATCAATAATAATTATCTGTGATGTATCACTAATAACCGAATGATGTGGTTCAATCTAAATAATACGTCTAAATATCTGTATATCAATTACTTGTAATTTAAGTGACATATCAGTTAATCTATTTCGCAGGTCGAAGGCTTCTGATTCCCTGTAGATATGGTGATAAAGCGATTATATACAACAACATCCCGGGTTGATCCAATGGCTGTATTTAATTGATAATCAGTTATATAACTGCACTAAAATACTATTTGCCTTTACCCTGAATCAAAACAAGCATCGTGTAAAACAATATTTTAATATCCAGACTCAGCGACATGTTTTCAATGTACAGGATATCAAATTTTAGCCGCTGAACCATCTGTTGTACATTGGAAGCATATCCATATTTTACCTGACCCCAGGAAGTGATGCCGGGTCGAACTTTTAAAAGGTGTTTGTAGTGCGGTGCCTCTTTGGAGATAAGATCTATATAATAACGGCGCTCAGGTCTCGGCCCGATAATGGACATATCCCCTTTGATCACATTAAAAAACTGCGGTATCTCATCAATACGCCACTTGCGCATCACTTTTCCCCACGAAGTGACCCTGTCATCATGGTCATTAGACAATTGTGGTCCGTTTTTTTCCGCTTCGGTATACATCGAGCGGAATTTAATAATATTAAATGGCTTACCGTTTTTGCCAATTCTTTCCTGTTTATAAAAAATGGGGCCCGCTGAGGATAATTTAACCCGGATCATGCTGAGGATAATGACCGGCATTAAAATAATAATGGCAATAAAACTGATAGCGTAGTCCATCAGCCTTTTAATCACTTTTTGCCAGTTGGGCATGAGCTCCTGTTCAATTTCGATCAGTACAGCGCCATATATATGATTCATCTTGACCGTGCCCAGCATGATATCGTAGGTGTCCGGTATAACCTTAATCAAAATTTGATCTGAAAAATCAAAAAGGTCATCCAATATGGTTTTAAGCTTATTGTGTTCAGAAGTCTCCACGGCTATGATGACCTCTTCAATTTTGTTTTCCAGAAGGATGGCATCGAGGTGATCCAGTTTTCCCAGCTTGGGCAGGTATTTTTCAAGATGATTTTTACTTTTCCCGTTACTGTCTATAAATCCAATAAATTTATGTCCAAGACTATACGGACGGGCAATAATTTCCTCGTACAGGTCAACAGCATTTTTATCGCCTCCAATAATAATCGTATTGTAACTGACTTTGCCGGATTTTAACCTGCGGCTGGCTACCGTCAGAATTATCATCCGGAATATAGAGGTCAGCGTAAAATGAATAAGAAACAAAACACTGAATAACGAAAAATAGGACGTAAACCGAAGTACGTTGTCGTCCATCAACACCGTAAAGAATAAAAGCAATACACCCAGAAATGTGGTGAAGAATGTACTTTTAAGCGTTTCAAATCTGGAGTAACGGTATATATCTCTGTATTTGTCAAATATCGAATAGATAATGACCCAGATTAAAGGGATCAGAATTAAACCTTGCCACAGCCGCTCATCATGCAGCATCTCCTGCATACTTGTATGAGGGGCTTCAATACCTTTTCTGTAAACAAAAAATAAAAACCACGTTAGAAACGCAGAAATAAAATCTCCGATTCGGTATATAATAAGTTCAAGTTTTCTTTGCTCTTTCATGCAGGCTTAAAAATGAACATGCTTAATATTGTCGATATATATGTTGGAGTATTGACCGAGTCCTGTTTTGGTAAAACCCAATACAATTCTGTATTCATCGTAATCGTTTTGCGACAACTTATCCGTCAGATCAACATATATTTTATTCCAGTTATCTCTGCAGGGTACAAAGAGGACATATTCCACGATGAACGTTATACCTCTTGTTTTCGCAATACCTATAGCGATTTCTCCTACCCCAGTGTAATCCAGTTCCAGATAACTCTGTCCGCGCGCATTCTCCCCTTTTTTTATCGCTGTATTGCACCCGACTTCCATAAACTTCAGCGAACTGCTCAATAAAACCAACCCTGATTTACTGCCCAGGCTGAATGTATCATTGGATACTTTTATTTTTGTATCAGGATTGTTGTCCAAATCCAACCAAAACGAATTCCCCGTTTCAAAACTTTCATTAATTGGTATTTTGGCATTGCTGATATATTCAAATTCCAGGGGTATAGTAATGAGTTCATTGGCGGTAGCTTGCACTTTTTTAACTATAGATTTATAAAAAGGATAAAAAACCGGTGTATCGTTCATGCCGTTATTTCGTATACCGGCCAATATGGTGATCTCACTTTCTTTCCCGGTCAAAGTGATCGGAACTTTGGCCGGCAATGGAAACACACCCAATATCTGACCATCCTCAAAAACCCACACATCGGTAATCTTATGGCTGTCATTACCCGAAAAATCCGGTAATTTTACTACTGGATTATTTAACTCTAAAAACGCTGGTATAGGTTGCTCCGTATCCAGCAGATGACAGGATGTAAGTGCTGTTAAAAGGCAAATTGAAAATATGATTAATAACCTATGCATTACTTTCATTGATTTTATCCTGTATAAGTTGTGCCAACTGCAACGCCTTGCAACCATCCTCAATCGTAACAACTACTTTTTCACCAAAAGCTACCGAATTATAAAAGTCGGTTAGCTCATCCTGAATCGCATTATTTTGCATAATCGAAGGTGATTCTATTATAATACGTTTCAAACCGTCATTTGTATGCATCGTCATGCCGGAAAAATTGTCGCCTTCGGTATGATCCTCTATTTTTATCACCTGAGCGTCCTTTTCCAGAAAGTCAAGACTGATGTATGCATCTTCCTGAAACAGCCGCAGCTTTCGCATGTTTTTTAAGCTTATCCTGCTGGCGGTCAGGTTTGCTACCGCACCGCCACTAAATTCAATCCGGGCATTACATATATCCGGCGTCTTACTGACGATACACACACCATTGGCCCTGACGTCCTTAATATCCTCCTTGATCATGCTGAGGACAATATCAATGTCGTGTATCATCAGGTCCAATACAACGGAAACATCTGTACCTCTCGGATTAAACATAGCCAGTCGATGCCCTTCAACGAACCGGGGCTTTAACGTTATATCCTTTAAAGACATGATCGCCGGATTATACCTTTCAACATGACCTACCTGCACTTTGACATCATATTGCCTGGAGAGTTGCACCAGTTCTTCTGCCTGTAAAGTAGTTGCTGTCAGGGGTTTTTCAATAAATACATGTTTGTGTCGAAGGATCGATGCTTTGGCAATTTCATAATGGTATAGCGTCGGGCTGACAATATCGACACAATCTACCTCATCCAGCATGGCGTCCATACTGGAAAAAGCCCTGACACCAAATGTTTCGGAGACAGATTGTCTGACCTTTTCGTCCGGGTCATAAAATCCTCCAAATTCAAACGGCGTATTCAGTAAACACTTTAGGTGAATTTTACCCAAATGTCCGGCACCTGCCAATCCTATTTTCATTAAATACTTTTTAATATGATACCCATAATGGTGATGAGTAGAACCAATACTATGGCAATGCTCAGAGACTTTTTAATATGTCCGGAAAAATTGAGTATATCGTCGCGAAAGTTTGGATATCGGGTCAAAACTTCCTTTTCCATCTTGCTTTGGTTAAAAATGTGCGAAGAATTGAATTCAATACGGTTCTGAACTAATGTTTTATACACTTTAAATACTTTGATTCTAAAATAAATATTAAGAAAAAGCAATGACAGGAAGATGCCTATTATCAGATAAGTCAGAATATCAATCATATCAAATTTTAATAAGTTGCAAAGCTAATAAATTTAAGGCATTCCGCAGGCCGATTTGTGTTTGATTTACTTTTTTAAATCGGCAGCAATAGATATTTTAAGCAGGTTTAATAAACAATATATTATAGTTTTACCCACAAATGAGTGATGTAAAGCCAACATAAATCTGATTTTGGGTGACTCAAAATAAAATACTGTTTAAGTGTTTTACTCACCGGTTCAAAGCCACACCGTAATCCGACTAACATGTAGTTTTAAACCTGTTTTATTAGTGTTTTTTACCCTCCTGGAAAGGGGTTGTCCCGAGGTTGTCCCGAGGTTGTCCCGACCATAAGCCGTAGATACCTTATGGATAACTTATGGATACCCTATAGATACTTTATGGATATACTATCGATTAACTGATGCAAATTAGACCAAATATGGCTATTATAAAGCTAAAGATTCAGGCCAAATAAATGATCGAATTTATAAATTCTTCAGCACTGGGATGACCTGACGAACTTAAGGTTTACTTGTTCCTTCACTTTTGTACACTACCCCATCTTTCATAACAAAGGTGACATGCAGCAGGGTGGATACATTTTTAATGGGATCTTCATCAACAGCAATAATATCAGCATATTTTCCTGCGCTGATACTGCCGTATTTATCGTAAATACGCATGAGTTGTGCTGCATTTTTAGTAGCAGTCTGCAAAGCCTCCATCACCGGCATGCCCGCTTCTGTCATAAATACAAATTCACGGGCATTATCGCCGTGCAAACTGACACCGGCATCGGTTCCAAAAGCGATCTTTACCCCTTTTTTATACGCCTTTGCAAAAGTTTCCTGAATTTTTGGCCCAACTTCAAGCGCTTTCTGCGCAATCACCTTGGGGTAAAAATTTGGCACACCGGCTTTTTCCGCTACAAATTTGCCGGCGGATATAGTTGGCACCAGATAGGTACCGTGTTTTACCATCAGATCCATAATTTCTTCGGTCATAAATGTACCGTGTTCAATGCTGTTGATTCCGCCTAAAACAGCCCTTCTTATACCTTCAGCACCATGGGCATGGGCTGCTGTTACAAAATTATAATCTTTGGCGGCTTTGACTATGGCAGCTATTTCTTCTTCGGTAAACTGTGGGCCGCTTCCGTCTGTGGCAACGCTGAGCACACCGCCGGTAGAAGTAATTTTAATACAGTCAGCCCCGTTTTTATAGCGCTGCCGCACGGCTTTGGCAGCTTCCTCAGGCCCGTTGATCACGCCCTCTTTCGGTCCTGGGTCTCCTTTTAAATTATCTCTGACCCCATTTGTGGGATCGGCATGCCCGCCGGTAGTAGCAATAGATTTTTCAGAAGTAAGTATCCTGGGTCCTTTGATAAAGCCGTTTTTAATGCCTTCACGCAGGGCAACATTAATACCGCTCCCTCCGAGGTCCCTAACAGTAGTAAACCCGGCCATCAGCGTTCGTTCGCAAAATGGCACTGCTTTTAACGCAACAAAACTTTCATTTTCCCGAAATGTCTCTTCATATCGCTTGGGATTGGACTCGTGTTCCAGATGCACATGCATATCCATTAAACCGGGGAGTACTGTTTTTGCAGAAAGATCAATCAGTTTTTCGTCCTTGCCCGCAGGCCTGAATCCATTGGTTACGCTGACTATGATATTGTCTTTAACGACGACACTCATCTTTTCCAGTACAACACCCTTTTCAACATCGACCAGTTTGCCGCAATGCAGCAACAATTGTTGCGCATAACTACACATATTGAAAATTACTACAAAGGTGAATCCCAAAATATATTTCATATGCTCTTTTTTTGAATTTCAAAGGTATAAAAATAATTCCGCCATTGGATAAAAAAGTAAAATATACAGAAATGAACGGGTTTATAGTGGAGCAAACAGCGTTATTACACGATTCGAATCCGGCGCAATAAATATGCCCCTGACCGCCACCTCAAATGATGTAATTCGGATTTAGTTTTCAAATTTAATGTTACCGTTTAAAATGTAATTCATAACCTTTTTAAAAAAGAATGTATCGTATTTAATTTATATTTAATTTGTATCCTGCTCATTATATAATTCTTACAAATATTTTTTTTAAATTTGCGTTTTTATTTTTATCTGCTTTTAATTATAGGACTCAATAGTTACATCATGAGATATATATGGATCGCCATTTTAATGACAGGAATGTTTCCCTACCTTTACGGGCAGGAAAACAGCATTTCAATTGATCGGTTAGAATATTACAAACTGGGTACCAGTTTTTTTGACGCGGCTTTATATGGACCAGCACGGTTTGCACAGGATAAATTTATTCAACAGCGTTTTCCGGCAACGTCGGATGATTACACCAATTTACAGGATGACGCAGCCGCCATGGTGGCTATTTCAGCCTTGAGGCTGGACCTGACCAGCGGAGAAAACGAATTACTCACTTTTATAGGCCAAAAATATCCCGACCCGGTGACCACACCCGCCATACTGGAATTAGGTTCCTATTACTATAATAAGCGATGGTATAAAAAAAGTATCGACATGTACGCCATGGTAGATCTGGATAAATTACCTGAATTTGACCGATCTGAGGCAAGTTTTAAAAAAGGTTACGCCCATTTTGTAAGTAAGGAATTTAAAGAAGGTAAAGCAGAACTGGCCCGCACCAAAGACATTCAGAATCTGTTTTATTACCCTTCCAATTATTATTTTGGCCTTTGTGAATATTTTAGCGGCAATTACACCGCCGCAGTGACTTCTTTTGAAAAAGTAAAAAACAATGACTTGTATAAGTCTTTTGTGCCCTATTACATAACGCAGATTTATTTTTCGCAAAATCAGCATGATAAGGTGATTGTTTACGGCGAAGCAGCTTTAAAAGACCAACAGCTTAGAAATAGAAAAGAAATAAGGCAACTCATCGGTCAGTCGTATTTTAAAAACAATGAATTTGAAAAAGCACTGCCGCACCTGGAATACTATGAGGCAAACTCTGAAAAACTGACAGTTGAGGAATTTTACCAATTAGGCTTCACCCAATATAAACTCAAAAAATACAGCGCTGCGATAAAAAACTTCCTGGAACTAAATTTAATGGAAGACAAACTGGGTCAAATGGTTAACTATTATTTGGCGGACTGTTACTATAAAACAGGAGACCTGGTTTCTGCCCGAACTGCGTTCAGAAAGGTCAGTCAAATGGATTATGAACCTGAAATGAAAGCCGAAGCTACCTTCAACTATGGCAAGTTATCAGCCGAAGCAGGATTTCAGCGGGAAGCCATCAATACACTGATAAAAATTAAAACTGACTCTCCCTACAGCAAAGAAGCAGATCAAATAGTGAATGACTTACTGGCCAATATGGAAGACTATAGTGCCGCTATTCAGATCATGGAAGCCATGCCCTCCTTATCAGAGAAACTTAAACACACGTATCAAAATGTAACGCTGGAATACGGCATGCAATTATACAACAACGGGACCTTGGATGAGGCCCTGATATATTTGGACAAATCGGCTAAACATAAATTAAATACCGCGATGTTTGCTCAGTCAAAGTTTTGGAAAGGCCAGATCCAGCACGAAAAAAAAGAATACCGTCAATCCATCCAAACTTTTGAAGATTATTTTGATATTTCAAACGGACTGGAAGGACTTCCGCAGGAAGCCTCACCCTATGCCGGACACTATACGCAGGGTTACAATTATCTGATGGTCAAAGACTTTAAAAATGCAGAAAAAAGCTTTAAAAACGCATTGGTAGGGTTTAACATTAATGCGAACAACGTACAAAATAAGGAGTTGCTGGACAAGGTTTGGCCGGATGCAATGGTGCGCACGGGCGATTGCCTCTTTAAAGCCAACAAATATCAGGAAGCGATTGGCTATTACAACCAGGTTATAACAATTAAGAAAGGAGGTTTTGTGTATGCTTTATTTCAAAAAGGTATCATTGAAGGGCTAATGGGTGAACCCTATGAAAAAATTCTTACCCTCCGTGATATTAAAACAAAATATCCGGATTCAGAATACGCGGATGATGCATTACTCCAGTTGGGAGATACCTATTTCGAATTGGAAAATGTAGACAATGCCTATGCCTCTTTTACGGAATTAATATCGGAATATAAAAACAGCCCATTGGTAAATGCTGCCCTGTTAAAGTTAGGTCTCATTGCCTACAATAAAGGAGATATGACCGCTGCAATTAAACACTACAAGTCAGTATTCGCACACAACCCATCCTCCAAAGAATCGGAAAGCGCATTGTTAAGCCTGCAGGAAATTTACATTAATGACTTAGGAAAATCACAGGACTATGTGGATTTTGTAAATACGATCCCGGGTTATAAAATGAGTGATTCAACAGTAGATTCCCTCGCTTATATGGTGGGAGCACTACGTTATAATGAAGGAGAATATGAAAAAGCTATATCCGGCTTTAATAATTACCTGCAAAAATATCCGGCAGGTGCTAATAAAATCAGGGCACTATACTACAAAGCGGAATGTCATTCCCTTTTAAAACAATATAGCCAGGCCCTGGAAGGCTACGAACAAATGGTAAAACTTGGCCCTTCAGAGTTTTATGTTTTATCAGTGAAGAAAGCCGCCATTATTTCTTACAACTATACCCAGGCATTTGAGAAAGCATTTACCTACTATGATCTGTATTATAACAGCATTTCAGACGAGGATGAAAAGTTTAAAGCCGCATTTGGCGCATTGAGAAGCGCCTTCAGGATCGCATCAGCAGAAGGCGTCAAAAAATATGGCTTTATTGTAGCCAATCATGACAAGGCAGACCGGGAAGAAAAAGCAGTGGCATCCTATTATCTTGGTAAAATATACTATAGAGACAACGATTTGGAAAATGCACGCCTTTCTTTTATAAAAGCGGCAGATAAAATAGATAATAACCAGGCCGCCGAATCAAGGTACCTGCTTGCTGAAATATATTTCAAACAAAAGAAGATAGATATGGCAGAAAAACAATGTAATGAGGCCAACGATAAAAATGTTGCGTACCCATACTGGATTGCCAAAAGTTTGTTGCTGATGTCTGATATTTATGTGGACAAAAATGATTTGTTCAACGCCCGGGCTGCTTTGGAAGCAGTAATTGAAAACTTTGAAGACGATAATGACCTGCTTGCGATAGCCAAAGAGAAATTGCGCGCCGTAGAAGAACTCGAAAAGCAAAAAAATCGGATTAAAGCACCGGCAAATAATAACCTGCTGGAGTTACAACACAACAATGGCAACTGATTAATGACATTCAAAATTTGAATTATAATGAAAATTAGATTTCTGATCCCTTGTATTTTGCTGGTAATCACAATCAATGCACAAAAAGATTCCACAAAATTAAATCTCAACCAGGTGGAGGTGATAAAAACATTTGAAGCCAACCTGGAAGAAGCATCAAAAGTGCACATCAAAGCTGTACTTCCTGTGCATAAAACCTTTGATCCCAAATATCAGTATGATATCACCATTCTTCCGCTGGAGCTAAAATATCCCGCTCCCCAGATCAAACCACTGGCCATGAATCCGGATGAAGCGTTTCGGGTAAACAAGGGGTATATTTTTGCATCATACGGCTTGAGGAAAAACCCGGAGATAATGGCAGGTTATCATACCTCAAAAAAAGATACATATGAAGCTGGATTTCATTTTAATTTTGAATCCCTCAACAATGAATCGGTAAATATTTATCAGAAATACAGAAACGCAGGCCTGCAGTTATATGGATCCTGGATGGCCAAAGAAAACATGAAAGTAACCGGCGAGGTGAATACAAGCTTTAGGAAAAGATATTTTTTCCACACGGATTTGCCTGTGGATAGCCTCTTTACTGAAGAACAATCGACAAGAACATTAAATGCATATTCAGTTAAAGCAGGCATATCCAATGCAGAGCCAACATCTTTAAATATTAATTACAATCTGGATCTGGCACTGAGGAATGTACATCTGACAAATTCGGCTGCCCGCGAAAGTGGTATTCAACTGTCCGGTTTTGTTGAAAAAATATTTAAGAAAAGTACAGTACTGGCCTTAAATGGAAGTTATGAATATACGGCATTTAACGGCGTTGCTGAAACCAGCATCAGTACAGCATCTTTTCAACCCGTTTTAAAAACCAAATTGGCTAAACTTATCTTGCATGCAGGAGCCACCTTCCTGGTAAGCAGCGATCATCAGAAATCCATATTCCCTGAAGTGTTATTATCGTATGGAGTTGTAGGTCAGGAACTACAGGTTTTTGCCGGAATGCATCTGGATTATTATACCAACAATTTTCAAAATGTTTCTATGATAAACCCCTATCTGAATACAGATTTGGATTCGCTCGTCAACAGCATAAATAAATCGTTTTTTGGAGGTATAAAAGGACAATTTTCATTTTTGAATTATCAGATAAAAACGGGCTTTAAAAATGTAAGCCGCCAGATGTATTTACTAAACAATCCGCAGGATATCAGATACTTTGATATGATATTTGATGATACAAAAATATTTTTCATCACGGCTAATCTGGATTTTAACATCACCGATAATCTATCCGTAGGTGGTTGGCTGACGCAAAATATATATAATCCTGAAAATCTGACTGAAGCCTGGCATACCCCTACTCTCACGGCCAATGCCTACGCAGGTATAAAATTACTGGATGAAAAACTGACTTTTCGCGGCGACCTGTACTTAGGCAATAGCGTGCCTTTTATAAATAAAAATAACATAACTGATAGATCCAATCTGCTTTTTGACCTCAATCTGATCGCTGAATATGCCATTTCTGAAAATCTGAAGTGCTTTATCCGGGGCATCAACCTATTTGACAATAAATACCAGCGATGGTATGGTTATCCCGCCATAGGCATCAACGCAGCGGCAGGGGTTAAATTGATCTTCTGACCCGGGTGTAGATGAGGTTACATTCAAACCCGACGCCACTTCAAGATTATGGTCGTATTAAAACAAATCATATAACTGGTGTTAAAATAAAGGAGGCAGATTCCTGATTTTGGAATTGCCTCCTTGGTTTACTGAAATAATATGCTTTCTTTGATAATTTCGCCTATTTGGTCAGGGCTGCATTTATGGAAGCCCGATCCAGATATTGAATCACTACGTCAATTTTATCATTGGCATCAAAATGTGTATCTGTATGTATCCATTGCGTCATGGATTTTCCTGTTTTATACTTTGCAGTTGTTTTATACCAACCTAAAACCCAGTTGCCTGGAGCTTGTTGAGGTATGCCCGGTGTATTCACTTTAAGTGGCAGCCAAAGGTCATTTTCAAATGTAATGGTTTCAATCTTTTCTGTTCTTCTTTTTTTCCAGAATTCCGTAATGGCTGGTTTACCCACCAGGCTGTCTCCATCATTCCAGCGATAAATGGCATTATCAGCAAATGATTCCATCCACTTGTCAATTTCGCCTTGAGATAATGCGGCCAATCCCGCTTTCCCGATATCTGCATATTTCATATCCGCAAATTCTACCGGAGCAACAACAGTGTCACCAGCCATCGATGCTGCGTCTGTTTCAGCATGCTTTGCTTCTTTGCATGCCGAAATACTGACTACAAAAATCAAAAAAAGTAATTTGTACATGATAATAAATTTAGTTGGTTAAAAAATAAATATTTACATTAATTTTAATTATTTAGTATATTGCAGTATATCATACTATGAATAACTTTATATGCAGCATCAAAGATAATTATATTATATTTACACCGTACATTATTTATAGTAAAATATATTGGCAAATGACCTGCCTGCTTTGGCATATAGCATTTGTTCAGTCAGTGTCACATTAAAATGTGATTGACACATCTAATATGGATAAGTACATTTGTTAACTTAATGTTCGCATGACACAAATCAGGTCACGTTTTGTTCCCTTAATTTGTACCAAGCAGCATTCGGATTTTGCTTAAAATCAAAACAAAATGAATCACACCCACGCTTCTTTAAAGGATACCTGCTATATTTTAAACACCATTTACAGCATAAAATTATTTATTTATGCAGTAAATGGCTTTTTGCCTTCAAAAATGCTTTTATAAAGCTTAATGCTTTTCCTGATAAGGAATACATCTGATCAAAATATTTATTTTAAATCAAATTCAACAATCATGCAGACTTCAGTTTCAAATTTAAATCCGGTAACTCAGTTGGAGCGGATTCAAGCCCTGGATGTAATGCGGGGCATCGTATTATGTGGTATTTTACTAATGAATATCAATGGCTTCGGCTTGGCAGAATCGTATTCCGATCCAACAGTGGCAGGTGGAGCAGAAGGATTAAATCTCACAACATGGATTGTAACCAATATGTTTTTTGAAGGTACGATGAGGGCTTTGTTTTCACTGCTTTTTGGTATTGGTATGTATATTCTGTTGGAAAGACTTGAAAAAAGAAACGCAGGAATTATGGCTGCGGACATATACTTCCGAAGGTTATTATGGCTGCTTGTATTTGGAATTATTCATGCCTATATTTTTTTATGGGGAGGGGAAATTCTGTTCAATTATTCCCTGATGGGGTTTTTAATATATTCATTTCGTAACATGGCTTCTAAATATCTGGTCATTTTTGCCATTGGTTTATTTTCAGTAGGTTTGTTATGGAACTACTGTGACTATAAAGCAGCCGATAAAATGGTAAACCTCGTTGAAGAAGCAGGCGTTTTGAAAGCACAGGGCATGGAATTGACTAAAGAAATGAAAGATGCAGATAAAAAATGGGATGAAATAGTTGAAAAGCGATCAGCCGAAAATATAAAATTTCACAATGAAAACATGCACAAAGGATATTTTCAGGTAGCGGCTTTTATTGCACCCTTTACGATGCACTGGAAGATGTATGGTTTTTATCGGTATGATGCCTGGGATGTATTGCCAATGATGCTTCTGGGAATTGCATTATTTAAATGGAATATCATGTCAGCAGGTAAATCCTATTGGTACTATTTAATAATGGCGTTATTGGGCTATGCAATAGGATTGACCATAAACTACTTTGAAACCCAATATATTATTAATCAGAACTTTTCTTATTTATCATTTCAAAAAACCAATATTACGTATGACCTGGGCAGAGTCCCTGTAGCTATGGGGCATATCGGAATGATTATGCTTTTATGTAAACTTCCTTTTTTACACTGGTTAAAATTAAGTTTAGCTTCAATAGGCAAAATGGCATTGACAAATTATTTTATGCATTCACTGATTTGCATGTTTGTATTTACAGGCGTAGGCTTCAGTATGTTTGGTAAAATGCAGCGATTTGAATTATTATATGTTGTCTTTAGTATATGGATTTTTCAAATGATATTAAGCCCGATATGGCTTTCCTATTTTCATTTTGGCCCGGTCGAATGGTTATGGAGGCGGCTGAGTTATTTGCATAAACCGGCATTCCGAAAATAAATATGGTGCATTTTATAGCATAATTCTTAATTCATTAAACGTATTAGACAATGAAGCTTTTCCATGTCCCGTTCTCCATGCATCTTTTTATTTTAGTGCTTTTCGTATTATGTAATAATCAAAAGGCCTCTTGTCAATCCAAAGTGAAAGGCAACATCAGAGACGCTTCCGGAAGTCCATTGGCCTATGCCAACGTCTTATTATTAAATGTAAAAGATTCTGCATTCATTAAAGGCGAAATAGCAGACGAGTCCGGTAATTACTTGTTTAATAATGTTGTAAGCGGTGAATACTTTTGTGAAGTAAGTATGGTCGGATACCCGAATGCCTATTCTTCCAAATTTAAAGTGATGGATAAACAGGAAGTGATCGATGTTGAAAATTTGGTTCTGAGTACGACAACCTG